>Ga0075163_10001563_pt1 | contig 30916 bp, 38 predicted proteins | sample JI1023141ADNA_FD_71478 | JGI IMG/M metagenome (GOLD analysis project Ga0075163, IMG submission 71478) | Wastewater effluent complex algal communities from Wisconsin, to seasonally profile nutrient transformation and Carbon sequestration -... | ecosystem: Engineered > WWTP > Effluent > Algae...
GGAGATTGTAGAACGTTCAGAACCTCTCTATGAAAAGTACAAGTCTATGTTATAATCCAAACGTTGGAGCTTAACCCAACATCTCGAAAAAGGCCACCGTAATTGGTGGCTTTTTTCTTATCTTAGTGCTACTGAACAATTTACTGGTGCAAGCCATGGACTGTCACCTTCCCTATCGTACAACTTACGCGCATACGCAAGGTTGTCCCATAGGTCGTCCAAGTCTAGCCCTAGCCGTTCTGCTTCTTTTTGATGATGTGGTCGTGAGATTTGTGATACACCTGTGTCACCTGGCGTGATCTTTCCTCGTAGTACAGTACCGTCTGGCTTGTAGTGTATGTACGATGACTCACAACCTAGTTTCGCCACCATGCGCGGTGCGTCATAAAAGATAATTGAAACTATCTCTTTGACGACGTGGCGATCATAAAACCCGCAAGTTCCTTTTGATCTGCAAGTATCTCGTCTTCGAGACGCTTGACTTCTGCTTTCTTTACGTCGATTCGTGCTTCTACTGCTTGAATCTTATTATATTTTTCTTCTAGTTCCGCCTCGCGCGCCTTAATCTTTTCGTCGAGTGGGTTGACTTCCTTTACTTCCGTAATTGTTTTACCCTGCACGTACTCGACGACTTTTTCTGTTTTGTTTGAGTATGCGTAACCTCCAAGTAACGCTCCAAGTATCACCACCGTAATGATGATGTACTTCATATGAGTTTGGTCTTAATGTGTAACTACTGATGATGGGCTACACGGGGGAGTCCTACCATTGGATGAACGGCAATCATTCGCCGTGTGGGGGTCGAACCCACGTTCTCTTTTCCCTTGCGGGTATATCTTTAGAAGCCCCTCGTGTAGCCAATCATCTAGATTATTGGCTCGTGGGGAACCGCGCCTTTATTTCAGCTACGGATCAGTGTGCCTAGGACACGAACCGCGCGACGGGCAGTAGCTTCCTGCAATTTAATTCAAACCCCTAAGAGTTAGAAGTGCCCCGTCCCCCATGAACCAACAATCTACCCCACTAGGGGTACTTATAAGTATGACAAATGGGTGTGGATACGCAAGTACAACCTGGGGATAGCAGCAACCTACTTATGAAACACAAAGTCTGTGTACCCATGCAGTAAAAGGGCTTGATGTGCTCTTTTTGCACAACGTTCTAAATCCATATTCCACGCTTGTATCTCGGTTCTGTACTTCCACCCCGCTATGTTTTTGTCACTTTTCTGCACTTTACGTATGTATCTAATACACCATTTTTTGCCTGAAACACGAGCTTTAATACGTAAAAAGTACGCATTACCATCTTTACCAGTAACTTGAATTGGTAGTGTTTCTATGTGAGACATATTTTGTCAGTGGGGCAAGGATTCCAGTAGCCACCTTGCATGAGCGATTTTATTCTTCCATTGGTTTAGCTCTTAGGGTAGGAAGAGGCTATGTTTCCACGCCCCTGAATCCCCTAGCGTCTACTTTTGGCAATAGGCTTTCCCTATCCGCTGTTCGCTTCTGTTCCGCCACCCACTGACAAAATATACCTACTTCACACTAAGAGTACCACGGCTCGATTATTTGTATATGTACGACTGTTGATAAGAAAAAGCACCCATTTCGCGAGGGTGCCCTTCCTGGCTGTATCGTCTGTGCTCTTTCAGACTTACTTAGTATATATCATTTCCGGTGCTCGATAAGCGACTTATACACAAGTGCCCAGAGCAAGAACGGAACGGTGACAAACATGTGGTACAGGACTATACCGAAGGTTTTCATTTGCGGAAGATACCTAGATACAGGTCTGTGCGCGTGAACAGACTCCACGCCAAAAGTACAAAGCCGATGACGGTGTAGAGTGCGTCTACAAATGACGCGACTGAACCTTCTGGTACTTCAAGCCCGAGTACGTTCTTGAGAAAGAACTCTAGCGTGATGATGTAGAACCCTAAACCTCCTTTACTGACTGTATTAAACATTTTTCTTTTTAATTAGTGCTTGTAACTTCAAAACCATTCGCTGCAAGAACGGAATCGACAAGAAAGGTACAGGGTCAATTGCGCCCTTCATTCCGTTGTCGTAGTTTTGAATGGTGATCTTGATATTGCTTCCAGGGTAGCTCCAGCCTTTAGGGTTGCGTTTAGCTATTCGTAGACCGAGATGTAGGTGTGTCCCTGCGTTGCTAGGAGCTGAACCCCACCAGGTTGCGGCCGTCTGAGTGGTCACGACGAAGCCTGTGTTGCCCATAGTGGCGATCTGTTGGCCTTCCTTTACCACATCCCCTACCTTCACGGTAATCGTGTCACAGTGGCCGTATGTCCATTCACGGTCATCACAGAGTATGCGTAGGTGGCGACCAAAGCCGCTAGGGTCGTTGTTGACTGAAATGACAATGCCATCTTCTACGGCATAAAGTGGTGAACCATGTGGAGCTACTACGTCAATTCCGTTGTGACCCCCTTTGAGGCCCCACGCTGCATACAGTGCTTTGTTTTCACCAAAAAACTGCGTCACTGAACCAACTGGGTAATCTTCGAGGCTAAAGTTATCAATAGGCGCTTTCATATTGCTGTACTAACTAAACTACTAACTACAGCCGAAACAACAAAAACCCCAGCGGCTACTTTCACGCCGAGGTTTTCTTGTTTGATGAGAATGCCGTCTATCTTCGTTTCCATCTGAGGGATAGTCACGTCCTCGATCTTGCTGATTCGCCCATTCGTTCGTATTGCTTGCGCTTCAATAGCTTCAAGCTTCGCAGTCGTAAAAGATATGTGGCTTGACTGGTTGTCTTTGATGGAGTCCACCGTGTCCATAAGACGAAGTAATATTTCTTTTTGCGTTAGGTCTTCGGTCATAGTGTTTATGTATTTAAACATTGTATCTCACTATCTCAATTTAAGATAAAGAAAAACTAAAGTTTAGATGTGAAATTACATGATAAATGATACATGCGGGACAAAGGTTCCACCACCTCCACCGGCTGCGTGCTCTACAACTAACACAGGATCACTTGTAGTGCCTGTTTGTTCAGATTGGTAGATTTTCCAGTAGTTGCGAACACCTGCACTTGGCGCTGTGTTGTCAATGTCGTAGGCCATACGAAGGCCGAGATAAGTGTACCCAGTCTTACTGATCCAGCCTATACCACTCGCATTGAGCGTAAAAGTCTCATCTCCTACAGTGTCACAGGTGACTCGTGTTGCTCCCTCTGTTGGGGAGTCTATAGTCATGGCTACATAATCATCTGTGTCAAGTGCAGTTGGACTCGTTTGTGACGTCTGAATGAGGCCAACACTCCGGTTGCCTTCCCCTGCATTTGAGCCTTCCACAGTAAAGGTCGCACTACTAATAGTGTCCGTATCTGGTATTCCAGATGTGTCAATAGGGAAGAAAGCACGAGATACTGTGTATGAAGAACCGCTGTCCGAGTCACCAAAGAGATAACGGTCTGCATCTCCCGTAATGGCAGACCCTGTAGATGCATCACGCGCACCAGCCCATGTAGCAGCGCCCTTAGTCACCGTACCATCACCTGATCCTGAATAAAAAGTTGATGTGGTGTTACCAATCTTACCAACCTTAATGGTGGTCCCCTGCTTTGCTACTTGCTTCATTGTACGAATCAGAGCTTGCTTCATTGCGCGTGCGGGGTCGTATGAATATCGCCTAGTAAGAGTCTCCCCTGTCATTTCATCCACGGTTGTTTGGACAATGTCGCCTTGTGGGTCTTTCACGAGTACAGGTGGATTTAGGAACCGGAAGCGCTCAATGTCCACTGATCCATCCGCACCGAATCCGAGCTGTACACCGTCACGAAAAGCACGAGCAAAGACCTGTACACCTCTCTCTGTGACAGTTACATCTACTACTTCAACATCAAAGCGACCTACAGTGAAAGTGCCACGGTAGTTAAGTGCATGAATCTCGTTGGCTTTAACCTGAGCCCGTTCTTTTTGTGTTTTACCGCTTAGTGCGGTGAGCATTTCAGCGTAGGTTTTCATACTATGGAAGTTGGAATCCTAATACGACCTGTGCATAAGTTACGCCTGTACCTGCTGTAGTCACAGCGACTTCTATTAAATCATCGGTCACAACATCGTCAAAGGATGTGTTGATTGATACTGGAGTAGCTGCACTCGCGCTCGTGTATTCACCTGCGTCGATAGTGAGTGAGGTAGTAAGCATCTGATTGCCGTCAGTCACGTTCTTCACGGTGAAGGTTGGTGTACCTGAGCTAGAGGAACCCGCTGCACCTGTTCCTACAGAACCCGTCACTGAGACAAGGTTCATACCGCTTAGTGCTGCTGGAATACGGAAATAGCATTTCTCTGAGGTGGTGAGTGCTGTGGTGCCGTTTAGGGTGCACTGTGCGTATCGAATACCGAAGTTAGAGCCTGCGAGTGAGTCTGGTGACACGTAGCGAGCTGCGTCGGTCCCTGTGTTCACCTCTGAGGCGACAGATGCTTCTGCTACACCTGATTGCGTGGTAGACGCTGCGGTGAAGGTGTTAGATGTAGCGGTGAGGTCCTTATTAGTAAGAACCTGTGCTGTGGACACATTCACCTGATTTACACCTTCTACGGCAATGATGCCCGCTGATGCGCGTGAAACTGTGGTATCTGTTGCGTGGCCTACTTCAAGCGAACCTACACCGAGAGCCTCTGTGGTTGAGTCCACCACCCCTGAGAGTGGAAGCCCTGTACAGTTTGTCAAAGTACCACTTGCAGGGGTTCCGAGCGTTGGTGTAGTGAGTACGGGTGAAGTGAGGGTTTTGTTCGTGAGCGTGTCAGTTGATGAAACGGTGACGACGTTTACCCCCTCCACAGCAATGCGCCCCGCACTTACGCGAGAGATCGTGGTGTCTGATGCGTGGCCTAGCTCTACAGTTCCTATACCGAGTGCTGAGGTAGTGTCATCCACAATTCCGTTAACAGGAAGGCCGGTACAGTTCGTGAGCGTGCCTGATGTCGGTGTACCGAGTGCCTGAGACTGGTAGACAATGTTTCCGTCTGATACAGCGGTGTCGAACTGCGCCATCGTGCCTGTGATGCCTACGATTGAGGTCTGGTCGCCTGAGTTGGTTCCAGTAAGTCCTAGGTCTGTTTTAAGTGTTGCGAGTGTCTGTACTTCCGGCGCACCTGATCCAGCCGTCTTGCGGTACACAACGGAAGCGGTAGCCATGTCCGCTTGCTTTGCGAGGGTTACTACCCCTGAGTCAATCGTCCATGTGGCACCTGATGCTGATACAGTGATGTCTCCCTTGTCACCGTCTGATATACCACCACCAGCACCATCGTTACTCTTTTCCCAATCAGCACTTGATGCTGTCCCAACGGCAATGTATGCGTCATCACCTGTAGTATCAATATAAATGTCACCAACTTTAGCCGGCGTTGATCCAGGTGCACCAGCACCGCTTGAGATGGTTGGAGCATCCCCTACATATAGAAAATTACCGTCTGAGCAAGCAGTATCAAATTGAGCTTTCGTTCCTGAGATGCTGACGATGCTTGTTTGGTCCCCTGTGTTCGTACCTGAGAGATTCGAGAGCTTCGTTTTCTCTGCATCTGTGACGTAATTATCGTCAGCTCCAAGTACTCCTGCATACAACGTATCAAAATACGTTTTTAACCCAGCTTTTATATTTGACCAGGTTATCTTTTTATCAGTACCAGTTGCGGCATCCGTCGTATCAGACACGTCTGTAGTTACGTATAAATCTCCATCTGCCGGTGTCGTGAGTTCTGTTCTATCTGATAATAGCGCCATAGATAATTACCTATTTTTTGTTAAACCAGTCCATACGGTTGGTGACCTTTCTGATGTTGCCTCTTTAAAGACGAAATCTGTCGTATCTGAAAAAAGAAAATCAACCCCATCTGAAAAGATGAAGTCGCTTTCTGGCGCACCTACAGCAGCAGTTTGTGGAGCCTGCCACGAGAGTCTGTGTTTTTGGACTGTTGTGAATGTCGCCATTACATACAGTATACCACCTACTTCTTTACGAGTGTAGCAATTATGTCTTGTGCTGCTTCCTTTTGAGTCTGTAGGGCATTACTCTGGAACTCTTGATTTCGAGACATTAAGTCTTGTCTTAGTGAGTAGCCCCAGGTTGCATCAAAGTCGCATGAATATCCGTGCTTGTTCCACTTCTTATCTGAGTGCGGTGCCTGTGATACCCTCCATTCTTTTGAAAGGTAGTAGAACCCCATTTCACTAAACGGTTCTTTGTGAGTTGGGTCGCCATAGTATCTGTTTGAACACCAATGAGGGAATATCAAGGTTGCCTTTGCTCCTTTCTTTAAAACCCGAAATAGCTCATTGAAAAAGTGCACACGTTCCCACCTGTCGTCAAAGTTGGTTAGGTGTTCAATAAAGTGTGAGCAATGTATTTCGTCCACTGAATTATCTTTAAATGGTAACTTTTCCTTCCCCACATTACATACAATATCAACCCCCTGCATCTTATACATATCAACACCAATGTGTTCAGGAGATACTTTGTTTCCTCCACACCCAATGTCCACCTTAACCACTTTGTGGATTACTTGGTTCTTTTGCTTTACTACTTTCTTTTTCTTCACCATACTTGGTCATTTAACATAACTTGTAATTTCTTTGGTATATTTTTCGTACCAACCAAGCGCACCATTACATCTGGAACAGAGTAGTTTGCGAACTTCTCCTGTTTCATGGTTGTGGTCCACATGGAGTCGTCCACGCGCAGGTTTGTCAGTGTTACAGATTGCACATCTTCCTTGTTGAGACGCACACATTTTTTCGTATTCTTCAAGTGTAATTCCATAATTTCTGTTAAGGTGATAGTTTCTCCTGTATGCGGTGTGTTTGTGTTTGTGTCGGTGATATGATTCCTTTGCAAACCTTGCTGTCTTTTCTGGATTATTTTTTTTCCAAATCTGCATGTAGGCATTTCTTTTTTCTCTCTGTTCTGGAGATTTTATCCACTCACGCTTTTTCTTTCTATAAGCATCAACATCCTTTAGTCTATATCTTTGTGTTCTTGTTAAACCATCATTTATTTTTTTTCTCATTCATTAATGATAACGTATTCTGTAGGTCATTACCATACTACCAACAAGTATCCGTGGACACATCATAATGCCCCACTTTGACGTCACAATCTATTGCACAGCGGTATCCGTGTGCGCGAGCGTCACCCCAGAAATACAGGTCTTGTGTACCAACACCTTCTGCACCTGCTAGGGTTTTAAACCACGGACGGCGTAGTTTCTTATCTTTAAACATGCTTGTTCTAAACAAGTTGAACCCCATCCCAGTACCACAGCACTCGACAAGCTGACCTGGCACTGGTAGTTGTGGCCGGAAGTTCAATATTGGGTCTTTAGGGTCACCCCATATCTGGGCTACACCAGTCTCGCCTTTTGTGTAGTAGAGGCCACCGATACATGCAAACTCAGGATGCTCGTCCATTTGTTTGAGTAGTTTTAAAACTCCATCTGGAGGAGGCATGTTGTCGTGCTCTAGGGTAAGGATGTATTCCCACTGTGAAAGCTCTGGATGCGCCAGGATGCCCTCTATAGCCTCTGAGTAAGCGGCACCTACTTCCATGCCTAGTGCGATGATGCGGATAACTGCTTGATTCGGTGGAAATATTAGATTCCAGTGAGACAATGCCACCTTGGTAGACATTGAATTACTCGCTGGGAGGATAACGACGATACGTTGCTTCTTCCACGCTCCATCTTTTAATAAACGTTGATGTGTTTGTTCGATGGATTCGTTATTTTTTCCACCGAATGACTGCATTAAAAGTTCTGCCATCCTGTAATAGTAGCATTTACTATTTGGGTATGACTATACTTATCAACAGTTAGGCTGTGAGCCAGGCACTATTGAGAGAAGTTGTGTACACAACCTCATCTGGAGCATACTCATACCCTGCTGAGTTTTGGGTAAAGGCCCGTACATAATACACAGTGGCTGGTGTAAGTCCTGTGACCGACAAAGCAAAGTCACCTGTACTAAAAGAACCGGATTCAGACACACTACTTGAATATCCAGAACTACCTGGGGCAACATCACCAGGTAATGTTATTGAAACGGTGTCATAGACAAAACCCCGCACTGTGGCGTTTCCTGCACCTATCGTATTGATATTTCCATTTGCGGTAAGTGACGTTGTGTTCGTGTTTGTCTGTGTCTTTGTAGTGTTCGAGGCGTGACCAGTTAAATACCTCAGTCGAATTTGAAACTGGCGAGTTCCCCCTCCTACTCCCGTAGGATTGGTCGGGGTAGCATAACTATTTGCATTATCAGTGGTACTCACTCCACCAGTTGTGAGCATGTTCATTACTCGTGAGATACCATCCATCACAAGTCCTAGATAGTACTGTGTTCCGCCTGTAAGTGTAGGTGGTGTTGCGTACGGTAGAACAACCCATTCTCCTGCAACAGCGCCAAACGTTGCCGCCTGACCAACACCATTGGTAAGAATCGTACCTGTTGAACTAGTCACAACACCTTTCCAATTATTTGTTGAACCAGTCCATCTTGCTTCGAGAGAAACCCAGCTAAAGTAATCTGTTGGACATGTATGTATTGTACCGATAAAGTCATCTGTACCTGAGTAGTTGGAATCGGTAGTGCCTTCGTAACCAAAAGTCTTTGTAGCCATCCTAGTTGAAGTTAGACTGCATAAAGTTCACGTACGGCTGTGCGTTTGATGCATATGAACGAACATCTCTCGGATTAATAGTTGCTGGGGCTGCTGATGAAACCGCAGAGAACATACCTTGTGGAAGGTAGTACTGTGAGCCTGTAGACGATGCTGTTGATCCAAACTGTCTATGTGAGTAAGAAGCCATCTTGTATAGGCCAACCATGTTCACTTGCGGCCATACGGAAGCGCCGTTGACTGACGTACCTGCCGTTGTGGAAGCTGTGGAGTACATATGAGCTAGGAGGTAGTTACCTGGAGTTAGGGACGTATTGAACCCAAGTGGCACTAGCATTGCACCTGAAAGCATGTTTCGTATAGAAGATAGCCCAGATGTAAAAGCAGAAGTTGATACTGAAGATGCAGCAGTAGAGGCGTTGTGTGTAGCTCCATATCCAGAGGTTGTATATGCGCCATTCGTTCCAACTTGTGAAATTATCGCTATTGATATCTGATTATTGACCGTTAGTTGTGAAGCGTTTGTAACAGATACACCAACCGTCTGAGAGATAGAAGCCCCCCATGTGTTTGACCAAATTGAGTCAAAGCGTGTTGAGTTAGCCCCAGCTCCACGGGTATATAATGCAATACCGCGCGATAAAACAAATGAAACAGCTCGTGAACCAGTTGTACCCGTTGCAAAAGAAGAACCATTTGAGAGAACAAACATGTTTGATGTCGAACCCATTGATACGAGGATGTTTGCACGACCACTTGCGAGAGGATAGGGAAGATACATTGGATGGATGTACCAAGTACCAACACCAGGTGCAAAGGTGGTTGACTGTGCCTGGTTGAACGGCATTGGTTCAAAGAACTGCTGCGTTGCTTGTCCCATCGAAATGGTTGAAGCACTGGCAGAAATGTAGAACCCGTTTACCGCTGAGAGTGAAGATACTGCCGGTGCTGAGATATTCACAACACTACCGTTCGTTCCTGAGAGCGTGAGGTTTATACCTGAGTAGCCAATGGTAGAACCTGATGCAGTTGTGTTACCTGCCGTATTTGCACCAAGTAGATTGATATTGTTGTTTTCTGCTGCTGCGCCTGGAGCTGCTACTGATGCAGTAACAATCGAACCGGCTGACGTTCCAAAGGTGACGTTGTTTGCATTTGAGAAGTTCAGTTGACCTACAGTGAATGAACCATTTGAAGCAGAAACAGTAACCGCTGCGCCACCACCTGGCGCTGCTGCCGAGAGTGAAAGAGTTAGCCCGTTTGAGTTGCTTGCTGTCGTACCTGTGAGGTTTGTGAGCGCAAGAGTTGGATTCCCATGACTGTGGTCTGACTGTGCTGCGGTCGTAAGTCCGTTATGACTTGCTGTTATCGTTCCGGCGTTAAGGCCAAATGAGACACCATTGCTATTTGAGAAGGTAATAGCAGAAAGCAAATTACTGGTAGTTCCACCAGAAACTCGAATATTTGAAAGCGTTGCAGCATTCGACTGCATCGCTGTAGTAAGAAAAGCAGGGACATTGAGTGAAAGGCCCGAGCTGTTCACTGTCCAAGCGACACCGTTTGCAGTAAGAGCGGTATTGAGACCTACGGCATCGTTAGACGCGCGAGCTGTAGTGAGGTAGGCACCTTGACTCTGGTAGTTAGTCGCTACCGTAGCCGTGACCGTACTACCGTTAGTGCCAAACGAGACACCGTTAGAGTTTGAAAATACAAAAGCGGTTTGTGCTGGATATGAAGCTGAGGCTGTGACAGTGGAACCAGCAAGACCAAAGGTGACGTTATTGCTGTTGCTGAATTGAACCGTTGCAGCTGAGCCGACTGAGTTCCCGTTCACCCCTACAATGTTGTATCCGTCCCCTGCTCCTCCTCCAGGATTTACACTGATTGAAATACCATTTGATGCAATAGTTCCCGATGCATTCGTTCCGGCGAATGCAGCAGTAGCTTGCACAAAGTCGCTTCCGCGATTGGAAGCCATTGCTGTGGTCAGATAATCGCCTACAGGTTGCGCTGTAGTGAGGTACGCTGGTAGGTTTATTGAAACACCAGAGGTATTCACTGTGAGCGAGCCACCAGTGATTGCACCATTGATGCCCGCATACTTTGACGAGTCTTGTGAGAGCGCCGCAGTTGTTAAGTATGCGCCCTGAGACTGGTAGTTTGTAGCGACTGATGCTGTGACAGTCGAGCCGTTAGTACCAAAAGTAACCCCATTGGAGTTTGAAAATACGTAGTTTGTTTGTGTAGGATATGACGCCGATGCGGTAATCGTAGAAGCGGAAATACCAAACGAAACGTTATTACTATTGCTTAATGTAAAAGCAGATAGATTTTGTGCTGCTGTACCTGCTGATATTCGTATATTCGTTATACCCCCGCCAGGTGCATTTGTTTCGTAGTAGTCTAGTCCAGTAGGCAGTAATGGGTTGTATTTTTTAGGCATATGTCAATATCAGTCTATCGTCCCACACGTTATTGAACTCTGCGTCACCATCAGCAAAAGTAATGACGGTCGTTTCCGGTGTTCCCGTTTCATCTATTTTTTGTATTTGCCATGATGCTGAAGCAGTACTCGTGCCTGGAAGTGCCTTACCAACATACGTAATACCCGCAGAACTAGCATCATCTACTCTAGTAGCGTATGTCGCAGATTGTGTTGATATGGTAGAACCACTAACATCAGCAATGACACGTCTTGGCTGCACTTGTTCTACGTATGTATTACCGTTCATAACGTGATAATTCTTTTTCTAAAGCCTCATACTTTTGCTTTGTACTTGCATGGTCTTTTCGTAAGCTTACATACTTCCATACATGGTCAATTGCTTGATCTTTTGTCATACCACGAGTGAGTTTTTGTAGTAGCAATGACTTATCTTCAAATTGGCCCATGTACCCTACAATCTCGTTAAACTTAGCCGTCATTTCAGGATTAGACGCAATCTCCCACGGGTGCATACCGATACTCTGAGCTATCTCTGTAGAGACAATTATGTCGTTGTTTGGTGAGAATTCCTGCATACCATTAGTATATCATATCAACACTTATACATTGACACTCTACCCATGTGGGCGTACTGTGCAAATATATGAAAACATTAATTATTGTAGCGTTATTCGGATTTTTAGGAGTAAGTACAACACAGGCAGCAATTGAACTACTTAAAAGTGTCAAGGTTGCAGAAATAGGAACAGGGGATCAGGTTATATTTGTGAGTAAGATTGTTGACGGTAATGTTACATGTTACGTGTCCCGACAAGGAAAGTTTGGTTCACACGCTATTAGTTGCGTAAAGTAGCTTAATCTAATACCCCCCTTCTCTTAAGAAGTCTTTGCGCCTCCAAAGCATCAGCATCAGTAAATGACCCTCTTGCGTTTTTTTCTTGTAGTTTAGAAAGTAACAAATCATCCTCTGCACCAGACATATGGATGAACTCGCTACCATTCTTTTTTACACTCATAGGAGTTGTATCATATCCCTCAAGTGCTTTAGCTACTTCAAGTTTCTGTTCAGGTGAAATACTTGCTTTGACAGAAAGTCCTACAGGTACACCGTCTGGATACTTTTCTTTTATATACTCGTCAATTGCACCTGGCACTCTGAAATTGTTTATATCACTTGCAGCATCACGTACCGCTTTGAGTAGTGGCGCTGCTTGTTCTGCTGTCCAGCCATACCCTTTTATAAGTGGAACAGCAATTTCAGGTGTCGATAGGATTGCTGCAATTGCTACAGGTATGTTCCCTGTTACCGCTGCACTTACACCAACACCCGCACGAACATACGTACCTGTTTTAATCCCCATTGATGTCTCAATATCTTCAAGAGCTTTCACCACTTTTGCTTGCTTCGTGAAACCTGGGTATAGCTGCTCAAGTCGTGCCAATCGTTCAGGATTCGCGGCGTTTATTGAGTTGACCACTTTGCTTGCCGCACCGTCTTTTAAATTACCTGTTTTAGAATCAATAAAATCTTTTTCTATTTTAGTAAGGAATGTCTTATCGGCAGCATACTGCGCATCAAGCTCTTTCAAACCACCAATCTGATTACGTACTTGGTCACTGTTGAGCATACCCTCACGTACATCCTGTGCAAATTGTCGTACAACGGTAGACTTACCGGACATATCATACTTTGCAAGTTCAGCAAGATCATGTCGCATATTCAAGTACTCCTCTGGAGTAAGATTCTTTGCATCACCCCAATTACTCAGAAATTCCTCAATCTTATTAATGTCTGTGGTATTTCGTGTTGCAGAAGTTCTATCAGAGATAACTTTACCATCAGACAACTTCAACCGATATTTATCCAAAGCAGACTGTACCCATGTGTCTGGTAAGGTGACTGTAGTGCCTGACTTTCGCACAGTATCATACACACTACCAACGTCGCTTAATTCGTCTTGTGCAGTTTTAACAGCACCGAGGACGTTTTCGGCTAAATCAGTTCGTGTAGTACCTGCTTTCTGTGCTTCGCTAAAAGCACCTCGTTGTTTTGCAATAGTTGAAACTGTCTCTGGAGACAAACCTGTAGCTTGAGACACCCCGAAACGAACCGTCTTTGATACCTTATCTGAAAAACCTGACACCGTTCTCGCAACAGGGGATGTAACCGTTTTACCCGTAGCAGTAATACCTCTCGCAAGAGTCGAGCCTTTCCCAAACGCCCCTGCGCCTCCTGACACGATACTTAGTATGTCCGAACCAACACCGAAGGGATCTTCTGTCGCTGTTTTTTGTGCATTTTCAAATGATCCATATCGACCCTGTTCGCCAAAGTATGCATTACCGAGTGCATCGAGTGCAGGAGTTGCTACCTTTTGACCTAAGCCAGTTACATCCGTCAACTTATTTGTGAACTTTCTACCCACATCCGTAACTAAACCACCAACACCCTTTAACGTGTCTAAAGGATTCATGGCTGCGTTCACAATACCCTTTCCTAGTGTAAAAGCAGATGTTGGTACATTCCCCAGTGATTTTAAACCTGCTTTAACGGGACCTTCACCCTCTTTCGCACGAAAAACAGCGTTATATGGATTTGCTGCCTCTTGTGAAGCCTGAATAGAAGGCTGTACTTGTGGTTTTTCAGCACCGTACATCTGCATTACCTCCTCCAAAGTGTACGAACTTTTCTTTTTATCGGGTGTCATATATCAAGTGGAATAAACTCCTCCCCTTTCTTTTCCATAGGGATACCGTTAATAACAAGAATGTCACCTTCTTTTGCCTCATTAGGTGGTGTTGTTGTATCAATATACCCTGCAACATACTTAGGATCTCCACCTTGCCTTTTTGCGTTCTGTCTATATTCGTATGCGTTATCGTTATGTGTTTTTACATAGTCACCATACAAAACATTTGTGGTATTCACAATCTCTTGCCGCATTTGATCGGTAAGCCCAGCACCTCCACGAATTGCGGCGTCTACCTCAGCTTGTATTTGTTGTAAGTACGCTTGTCCTTGTGTAGAACGTGCAAACTCACCCTCGCGCACTACTGATGTAGGGTCAAGCATTTTATTAAACGAAATGATCAACGCCTGGTCTGCCGCTGCAGGGGAACCACCACGTTCAGCGGCATCTTTTGCCTCTTGTAGTGCTGAATTGATACTCTTATACGATTGCTGTACGTTTACAGCCTCTTTTACAGTAGGTAGTGCATTAAACTCCTTTCGTAAATTACTTTCTGCCTCAAAGTTACCTTCTGTCGTTCTTGGATCAAAACCAAGCTCCTCAATTGCACCGGCATCCCCTTTTTCTGCAAGAGCAATCGTGTCATTCAGGTTCCTGGAGCTTATCTGACTGTATGTGTTAGCAATGTTAGCTTCTTGTGCCATCCTATCCAACCTTCCAATAAACGGACTTGCAAGAAACGCCGCCTCTTGCGGTGTTTTTGCGTTACGAATAGCCGCAAGTGTCCCCTGGTCTGCACCGTTTGCAGCGGCATCTACAAGGTAGCCACGCTGCTCTTTCTCGTTCGCAAGTGCTGTCTCAATGTTTCTGGTGCGCTCCTGTAGTGCAATCTGTAATTGTTCACTTCGAGCTTGTGACTCCCGTGTGTCCATCTTGTCGAGTCGTGCAATTTCAGCTTCAATCGCTTGGTTCTCAAACTCAAACGCCTGCTTCTTTTCTGCAAGGATGCTATCCACTTCAGCTCGTGCTTCCTGAAGGTTTCCTAGCTGTGCACTCTCAATGATTGAAAGATCTGCAAGCTCTGTAGCTGCATCAGACTGTACTTTTGCTTTTTCACTATCTACGAACTCACGTGCAACACCGCGTCGCTCTGCGTTTGTCTCAAAGTCTCGTAGTGTTTCGCGTAGTTTTACTTGGCGTTCTGCAATACGGTTCCTCGTGTCTGCAAGGTTTGTTTGTAGTTCAGGGATACCAAGCTGTGTACGCGCGTCTGTACCTGCCTTTGTGTAGTCACCAGCAAAACCACGAATAGTATCCGCTTGCGTTTGGCGCTGTGCATCCGCTTGTATCTGCGTATCTGTCGTCCCTCGTAAGAGTAAGCGATTAAGTGTCTCCTCCGGATTTACAAATGGTGAAGAAAGTTGTGTATTACCGATACGTGATGTGAGGTTACTGTAATCATTATTGAATTGCGCTGTAGCCATGTCCGCCTGCTCACGGTTGTCACGCATTGCACGTACATCTGACACTGAGTATTTTCCATTGAGTGCTTCCGTCGGAATGGTGTTCGGCATGTCTACACGGAACCCAGTTCGTGGTTGCGTTGTTTGGGTAGGTGGCATAGCTCGCAAGCTCTTACGTGCATCTGAAGACGAAACACCACTGTCAACTAATGAGCGTACATACTTTATTTTTGATGAAGCTTGTGAAGTGTTCGGTGGCATATTATGTATTGATTATAGCAAAATCTAGCTCCATTGTGTTACTAGCAGCTTGATGGAACTCGAATAAGAATTGTAATTTCCTTGACCTACCTTGTTCTGGAATATTCAGGGAAGCATAGTCAAGGGTCGTGCTAGTAACCTCTCCCATGTATCTGAAATTCAGAATGTCAACTACACCTAGATCACTAGCACTTGCAAATGTATTTGCTTCTTCAAAGATCACTTCAGTGACCGTTGCCGACTCTGTTGCTTCTTTAACTTTGAGTAGCTGTCCCGAGCCTGGCCCCATCTTCACAAACATAACGTTACCTTGTTGGATACCTAAACCTATTTGAGCAATGTTAAACTTTGATGTGTTTACCCATGTACCTGACACACCGATAGATTCATCTTTTTCTTTTCGGTAGTAGAGTTTTATTCTTTCACCTGATGCCATTTTCTTATGGAACAGTTCAACTTGCTTCCATATATCTCTAAAGCTGAATATAAAACTTGTCATTAAAAAGCCACGTGACGGATTACTGTTTGTTCTATCGTGGTATGCCAGTACAGATTTACTAGTACCTTCGTCGTCGCTTGCAAACTCATAACTTGCTAAGAACTTAGAACTAGTATTTTGAAGTGCGTACAATGCTCCTACTGCGGTAATTTGCATTTTACCGTAGTCTTCCTGTGGGGTTAGCCCAGTACCAAGTGCAAAACGATGGTATAAGCCAATAGACGGGTCTAAACACCACACACCGGCAGGCATTTGGTATGCAGCTTGTTTTGACTGAGCGAGGTTTACATTTGCAACGTCAACACGACCGTTTACAAGAAAATGTGGTAGGTCATCAATAATCGCCCATCCGTTAGGATGAATCGCGTCTTGTATGAGTTCGTAGCCCTCTCGTACTGGGAAACGCATACTCTTTTTAAAATCTACAAAGGAAGTCCCATCAAAATACTTAGCTATACCGTTTGAAAGGATTGCAACAACTGTGTCGCTCCATACCGCAAGGCATAGAACACCTTTTGCCCCCATCTTGTGATATTTATTTGCTGTTGAAGCTGATGGTGACATGTCCCATTCAACAATAACTGCTTCTTCTCCTGAAGTGTCTCGTGTACCTAGAAACGATCGTGTCGAATTAGATACAGCACACGTTATTTCATATTCAGTAGTAGATAAATCTAGTGTACCAGCTCCCGTAAGGGCATATGAACCTGTAGGAGTAACTTTGTACACCTTGTCACCTTCGTCAACAATATATAAATTGCCATCAGAACCAACCCAAATCAAATGTCTATGACCAACAGCTAGAGCTGACCGTCCTAGTGTACCTTGCCACCAAGATGCCCACGTAGTCCCATTCCATGACTTAATATCTTGTGATTCAGATACAAGGAATAATCCATCAAAGAACGCTGAGTCCATGACAGTGTTTCCTGAGTCCGGTTCACTACCTGCTGTTTCTTCAGTCCATGTCCCTAGTGGATCACTTGAGTCAGCACTGAATACCTTGTCAGACACAGCGAATATTTTATCGGTTGTGTATGCTCCAATTGATGCTGCATATCCGGCGAATTGAGCGTCGTCAGTATTGTTTATAAGCTTCTTTACTTGTTCTGAAACAGAAATACGCTGATCGTCCAAGTTAATATTGTACGTCATGTGAATATTGCCCGCAGAATCCCCTTTGTTTGCTTGGGTGTATTCTCCTTTTTCACTTGGAATGCTGAAGTTTGCCATATCTATTTTCTTAGGTATCCAAGTATTACCACGATAGAACCGTCATCCAACTGAACTTCTAGTGCAGTATCAGCAGTTTTGGGAAGGTTTTCTATCGTATCGGAACCACCACCAGAACCAATAGTGACTGTTTGATTCTCAATGTATTCAGTTTTGTTTGCTCGTCGTATAAATTTCATACTATGACTTTGTGATGGGTGTCCATATGTTCGGTACAACACCAGTCCCGCTTGTTGTGTAAAAGTCTGCGTCTGCCTGGAGTAGGGCATTTGTACCTAAAGTACCTGACGATGCTGTTGGTGAAAAGGAGTCAGCATCTGCACTAAGTAGTGTATGTGTACCAGTTTCGCTTACTTGTGGAGCAATAACTATAATTCCCCCTACATAATTCTGTATACCCGAACCACTTGCAGTCATACTTATTGAAGAAACTGTACGTACTGCAACCTCAGGAGCAGAAGCAACAAAAAACGATTCATCAATACCTAACGTTGAACTGTCTTCTACTCGTTCTGTCCATGTTGGATTTGTGCCATCAATGGTGTATCCAGAACCCGTTAATGTTTCTACAGCAACGTTGTCTCCTGTAAAAAACATATATAGTAAAGCTTCATCGGTGTATGTGTTTTGTGAGACAGTAAGCGTTGGCGTAGTTGTACTTGACGCGGACGTTGCACCATCGGCACCTGTAACCGGATTTGATGCATAGTGTCCAGTTATTCTTGCTAGATAGCCAGCATTAACGGAATTTGTTGTGTCAGCAACGAACGTAAAATTAGACGCTGCGATATCTCCAGAGTCTGCAATCTTCCAAAAAACTGATGTTCGTACTGTTGCAGTTGGTGTTGTCGCTTCTGCAAGCGCTACTGTCCATCCCGCAGGTGTTGTGTGAGAGTCAGCGCCACTACCGTCACTCGTGATTGTTGTAATTATGGCAAGCATTAAGTCACCAATACTGAGCCCTGTTGGTTTTGTGATAACAGGGGACGTGTTTGCAGTCCATGCGTATGTACTTGCAGATTGTATGACTGGAGTTGCCATTGTTTATGATGGGGTTACAGCAAAGATTCCTTCTGCGTTAAATGTAATTGCCAATGTACCTGCAACTGGTGAAAGTGTACCTTCAGCTATGTCAATACATGCAATAAGTGGTGAAGTGGCAGCTACTCCTGTGTCAAGGTACACGACAAACTTATTCGTGGTACATGTGATAGAGTTTTCAGTAACGTCGTCTGCGTCTACTTCAACACGACTGTTTGCTGTATCAATTCGTACATCAATGTTAGCAAGCGTCTCTGTTGGCGCACCTGATGCTACTGACGCAGAAATATCTGAGTAGTAATTGTGTGTAGTGAGGTTCGGTGTGTAGCTTGTTGCCATGTATGCGAGCTTCACAGTCCCTGACGGTGCCGCCGTTTCCTGCATTAGTGCGTCAAGTGCTACTTCTAGTCCTTTTAGATAAAGTGTACTCATGTTTTATGTATAAGATTGTAATTGTGGGTTTATATCCATTGCAAAGTCTTCGTTACGTTTACCGTAGTGTGCAACCATTGCTGCCCTTCCACCAGTAAACACCACACCGTTCGGTGTATTGATTCTTTCACCGTAAAGTGCTTTGAGCTTTTGATATTGGTCAGCCGGTAGTGTTGGGTTGCGAAGTGCAGCACCTATTGCAATCAAGTCCTGGAACGGACGATCAATCGGTGGTTCTTGTGTAGTATCATCATATGTGTATTCTTCGTATGCTCGCACGTACTCTGCACGTGCTTTTGCACCAGCGTCAACTTCTGATTGAATGGCACGTGGATACAACCAAAACCCAAAAGACTTTGGGTCGTATTTTGGTTCTGTCTTATTGAAATATGCATCTACTTCTGTATCTCCACCAAGTCCATGTGGAAATGTAGCTGAGTCAAACACACCTGCTCTATACCAGTTAGTACCATTCCATGTGATGTCGAGTCGTTTTAGTTTGAGAAAAGAAATGTTATCAAACTGGTAGTCACGCTGTCCAGCTATGAGTGGTGTTGTTGCAATGGGGAAGTCCTCAGCGTATGGATTATCTGGATCGAAGTCATCACAACTAACAATGATGTCGGATGTAAGCTCATACACAGATTCGTTTATATCAGCGGTGACTTGTTTGAGCAAAACGGTATCGCCAGAAACAACGCCATCACCAAGAAGTGAGTGGCGTTCGTATCTTTGTATGAGTCCGTTTTTTAGTGTTGTATTGCTATATTCCATGTCCTTGTGTTAGTCACCTCTGCCTAACGTGGGGACGGTTTATAACCTGCCACTAATTACAATTCATTATACTAGATATTTGATTTCAAGTACACCAGAACGAATGTACTCAAGTCGTTCATTTGCAAACTCTACATTCTGTTTATGTCTGAATGGGTGACTCTCGTGTTTGTTGTGATCGTATGCCTTACATCGGATCTCCGGTAAGCAAAAAAACTCATACCCTTTCATGTGTGCGCGTAGTCCCACATTTGGATTATCATATCCCCAGTATCGGTCTAGCTCCTCGTCAAAGCCTCCGACATCTACCAGTGCAGATCGTGGTGCGCTTCCACAATCTATTTCCCAATCGCGCCAGTCAATAGCACCTGTCTTGTTTGCTCGCCAGTCCCAAACCTCGCCGTCATCATCATATTTCGATACAGGTACCGTGTAGAATGCAGTCTTAGTCTGGTATGCCTCCCAGAAGCGCTGTAGTGCGCCAGGAGGCGTTTCTACGTAGTCCTGCACAAATACTATTAACTCTCCTTTTGCTCGCTGTACGAGGCGATTTAGGCTCTTATTTAGGTCTACTTCACCTGTCCAGTTGATGTCAACTAGCCATTCAAAGTCACGGAATGTCTGTTTCAGTAATGCATTACGTGTTGCCTCAAGTGCTTTTGGCCGAATTGATGGAGTAATAACACTTATTTGCATACAGTTTCTATAGCTTTAAGAATATTTTTAGCGTAGTGCTTTTCTGTCCATTTACTTTGTATGTACTCATACCCACCTGTTTTTGTTTTAGCGTCTTCCATTGCTACACATATCGCCTCTGGTGTCGGTTCACAAACTACCCCTGCGCCACTCTCTAGGACATATTCCATGTTCTTAGGAGAATCAGACATGACCACTACCGGCACACCACATGCCATAGCTTCGAGGGTGCATCTCTGCCCACCTCCCCAGTAGGATGCGGTGTTCACTACTGCGTGTGACTCGTTAATGAGTTCGGCAATCTTCTCTGCCGGTTGCTCCTCGAATATGGTCACGCCTCGATCCCTGCAATCGTAGTAGCCCTGTCGGTCGTTCTCTTGCAATCGGCCTGCAACACACCCACCAGCTCCTAGTGCATTAGCAAATAGGGTATGTCTCTTCCATTCTGCAAAGGTGGCCTGCATGAATCCGACATACAGCTTCTGTCGATTCTCGGGTTTCATCACCTGCGTATTTACACCGAACGCTCGCATCCAGGGTAGTTCTAGTGCTTCAAACTCTCGTTCGTTTAACTCACTCTCGACTAGGTACAAGTCAAAACCTACTGTGTCGAGATACTCTATTGGGCCACCAGCGAATAGCAGAATCTTTTTCTTTTCTGAGCGTCTCACCGAGTTGTAGAAATCGGCATACTGGCCTTTTGCAGTACACGGTGCCTCCCAGAACAAGAGAACATCGCAATCCTGCCAGGTCGTAGAATATTGATCGTGATATGTGACCGTGTGATCTTTTTCGATTAACCGCATAGCCGCTGCGAGTCCATCGTTCCACTGTCCGCTCTCGCGTGGCTTAGTGCCATTGATCCAGATAAAACTTATTCTCATTGTGTATTCATTACGTGTATCCTTTCGTTGTAGTCTGGATATTTTATAAGCCTGTCGCTCTCTTTTATATCTAATAAGTCCATCAAATACACAATGCCTCTAAATGGAGTAACGGTGCCGTCGCTATTCAGTATAGTCTTGTCATACGTGGAAACGATGCCGCTCGGCTTTCCAAGAGAATCTAATACACGGCTTACAACCTTCTCTGTTCTTTCTTTGATTCCTTCACAGTGAATAAACTGCTCTCTTACACTAAACAGCGATAACAAAACCCAGAAAGCTGAGTCATAGTCATTTCCTTTGTAGTTTGATAGCAAAAATGTTGCAAATTCTTTTGGTGTCATAGATCAACTCTAGCTGTTTCTAATCCCACTACGCGCCATGGTAGGCCACTCATCTTCATTGCAAGCGCAACCCCGTGCATACTTATATCGTCCATGAGTAAGTGTGCATTAGGTATGTACTTTTGCACAGTTTCAATGTCACTCAGTGTCGTCTCGAATGAGTGACCACCGTCTATAAACACAACAACGGGGCCTTCTAGAGTGAGTTCACCAAGTACATGCAGCGTTTCGTTAGTGTCACCTTTGTAGAGTTCATACCCAAACGTCTGTGCTTCATCCCATGTGACTGGTAAACCATCGAGCGGCGCTTCTTCATGCTCAGGTGCCTGCTCAAACAAGTCAAAGCCAATAAGCCGTGGCACTCCTAGTTTCTTCACCTCGTGCATCGTGTCGCACTGAAAACAGCCTATTTCAACATATGTTTGTGGCTGTATTTCCTGTATTTGTGCAAGTAGTACAGGCAGCTTGCCTCCTAGAATTGACTTACCCATACATCTGAAACGTACTTAGGGGTAAACATACGCGCCCACACTTGCATTTGCTCTCGTTCGTTGTTTTTGAAGGCTTTAATCACTGCATCTACATATTCGTCATCTCGTTCAGGGTCGTCAGCAAGGTCAAGTGCATACGGTGGGCACCAATTGTCTTTGGTGTACGGTGAAGGTACCTTGTAACCATACTTTACTGTCGTTTTAAGTGCGCCAAAGTCAGAACAAACCACATGAGCACCACCTAATTGGGCTTTTCGAGCTGAAACACAGTCAATTTCAAAGAAATGGGTCGGGTAAAGCATCACACCTGCGCTCTTTGTTAGTTTAGCAACCTCTTTGTGAGAAATTTTCCCCAGATTCTCAATACCTGCATCCTCCATCTTCTTCAAGAGTACCTTTTTCCATGCCATTGCTTCACGATCTGTAGTTCTGAGTAGGTCAAAGATGTCAAAACCATACGCCCACTTCATACGAGCGCGTGGTTCTTTTGCTTTAATCTTGGGGAATATACGAACGAGTGCGGATAGCGCTCGATCTGGGGACGATGTGTTGATTATTAGGTACGGGTCACGCTTTACTTCTACATCAAAGAGAGAGGTATCCATGCCGTTCGGAACCACTACACACTTGTCGTCTGGAATAGTTGGGTATAGTTCACGGTGCGCGTCTGACTTAAAGAATGCCTTTGTGATCTTCTCTAGTCTCTTAGCGGTGAACTCACCTTCGCGCATCACATCATGGACATCAATGAATAGCTTGCCCACATTAAGATCGTAATCAGCAACTTTCGTCTGTCGCCATAAGATAAGTACATCCTGTTTGTCTCTGTAGTTGAACGTGAACCACGGCTTGTACGTCACACCATCCCACACACCACCTGTACCGCATGAGTTGTACACCGTGACGTTGTAGCCTTGCTTCGCCCATTCCTTTGTGAGATTAATTACAGCCTCCTCACTACCACCTATTCCTTTCTCAAGGATTGCGGGTGTCCACTCTGTAGTCTGTCCACAGTAGTACACAATGTCTTTCCCTGTGCTCTCTGTTTTGGTGAAGCGTATGTTCTTCGCTTGCATGATGATCGGGTATGCTTTCTCCTCCTTAGTCATTGAGTCATACACTTTCATGTACTCCTCATCTGACATGTCTTGCATCTTCTTAGCCGTCTCTAGCATCCGTTCCTGGAAGATGTGTTCTGAGCTTGCTTCCTTAATCATTGCGTCAATGTCTTTATTTGGCTGAATGTCATAACACGCTTCGAGGCAGGTTCTTGCCTTATCAAACTGTGCGCTATCCCAATACAAATGCGCCAATGTCATTAACGGGTTGTAGTCATAGTCCCGTGGATTGTAGACAATAGCTGTATCGGTTGGTGGTTTTTTTGAAAGACCTTCGAGTGAAGATTGGATTGCTTCTTTCCTTTTTCCTTGACTTTTCTGTACCTGCGCGAGCATGTGGTATCCATCTGGATAGGCAAACATAAGGCTTATAGCCTTACGTGCATACTCCTCAGCTTGAATAAGATCACCTAGTGTGTGGAACATGCCTGCGATACGCAGCGTAGCCATGTAGCGTTCCATTTCAGAACCAGACACAGTAAGAAAGTGTTGAAAGGTGGCTATTGCATCGTGGTACATGCCTACGCCTGTATAGCCATTAGCTAGGTTCCAGTAATCTCTTGGGTCACCAGTCATGCTTTCCTTTGATATCTCAAGGTTACGTACAGCTGATTCCTTGACTCGCTTTTCATTGGTTCGATGTCTACGCACCACACCGTCAAGTATCAGGACATCAATATCTCTATTCGCGTCTAGGTCTTCGTGAATCTTCCCCTTCCAGGTGAACGTCCCATCGTTTGCAACTACCTGTGTCTTTGGGTGTACTACTGTTGCCATTCCATACTTGTCAAAGTCATAGTGATAGTACATTACATACGCATCGGCTTTGTTCTTCTCAATAAATGGCTTGAGTAGTGTTAGGTTTCCGAAATCATCGTCTGCGTCTCCCCACAGAATATAGTCGTACTCTTTCGGCACCTGAGCGAAGTTGTAGTTGCGAGCGGCCGCAAAGTCTGAGCACCAATCAAAGTACGAGATGTGAGCGTCATACAGTTCTGCTACCTGTTTGACCTTTTCGTTTGGCTGCGTGACCGTGATGAATATGGCATCGACGTGTGGTTGCACCGTCCAGAGCATGTTGTTCAGTACTTCAGCTTCATCGTCAGAACCTTTTACAATCGCAGCAAAAGCAAGTTTCATACTATTCTTTATTCAAATTAGGAACCCACTCAGGGAATGTACGCTGGAACCATAGTGTCCCTTTAGCTGATTCAAACTCAGTAATTTCTTCTGGAGTTAGCTTCGCATACAAGATTGTATGTAGCTGTGTAGGCATACGCAATAACTCGCGCTCCAGAACGCCACTTGTTAGCGTTTCACCCCACGCTGTCTTTTGGGTACTTGCTCTGTGTCTATTACCTTCAGCGGCCAATTCGTACTGCTTTGGAAAGATGTCTCGATAAGCTTTTACAATACTCTTGATTCTTTTTTTTGTGAGTTCACGCATTAAGTTGTACTTGCATAAGGGGAACGGGACTTGTTGTTTCCGTTCCCCCTCCACAAGTCATTAGAGGGGGGAATAACTAGCTGATGAGGAAGCCGTTAGCAAAGAAGAATGAATCTGCGTTAGCACATTCAAATGTTCCCTTACCAACTACCGCCTTGATGTCGTAGTCACCTGAACGAGCAAGCTCATTGTCGATGAAAGGCATCTTCAACCATGCAACAGCACCTTTGTTTCGGTTGATACCGAGAACACGATCTGTTGAGTCTGTTCCTGATACAAATACGTATCGGTGAGCATGTACCGCGAGACGACCGAATGAAGTCGTATAGGTAGATGTCATTTTTACAATCTCAGTTTGACCGTTTGGTGTGTTGATTACAGTGTTTGACTTCTGTACTGAGTCATCCATTGTTCGCTTGATACCTGCTGAGACGATGAGGTCTGTAGCTGTATCTCCTGAACTGTTTGACCATTGATTCTTAAGCAAACCGTCGAGAATAGTTGCATTGAACACTGTTCCTGAAGTGTGTGCTGTTGTGTTCGTACTCTTTGAGATGTGAGAGATAACTCCTTCCATTTTCGGAGCTGTTCCCGATACACCTGATACAAGAGTTGAACGAACGAGGTCAAATTCAAACGCATTACCGAAGTCCTTGAGTGCCTTCTGAGTCTGTCGCTCAAGCTCGTTCATACCATGATAGTGCTGAACTTGCTGTTGAGTGCGAGAAACCTTGAGAGGTACCGCAGTGATTTGTACTGTGTTTGTCTTTCGACTTGGTGTGGTCTGTCCGCTTGCTGTGTAGTCACCTTCCTCTGACACGGCTGCTGATGCAGCTGTTCGAAGTGTGTCAGTTAGGTATGAGTGAACTGTAGCAATTGCGGTTGATCGTCCAAGCATTGAAGAAACCTGGGTTTCTTGTGCTGTTAGGATTTCTACTGCGTTGAGTACCACATCCTCGCGGATTGAAGTATCTCCGTATGAGTTTACAAAATTACCTGCCATAAAAAATTAAGGCAACGTAGGGATTACTTCATCAATTCTAGTACAGCTCGTGTTGCTGCAAGGTCAGCGGTTCGATGATCGCCTTTACTTGATGCTTCATTAGCCTTAGCTATATTGTCAGTAACTTGCCCTAGTCGCGGTGTCATTAGGACGGATTTGGCATTTTCTGTTTCATCGTAGCCACTCAACTTTTCTAGGGTAGTCTTGAGCGCAGCGTCATTAGCAACTGCATCAGCGGGACGGATACCAAGTTCCTTCGCACGTGCGTTGATAATTTCTTTGTAAGGTGCAAGCTTCGGCTGTCCCGCATAGAACATATCTTGTTCGTATTGGTCTTTCGAGACAAACTTACTTGTGTCTACCTCCTGCGTCTTAGTCTCTTGCCCCACTTTCCCGACGAAAGACTTAGTCTCTTTCAAGCCTTTAACGGCTGCTTCGACTGTTTGGTAGCGTGTACCAAGTTCAGTATTAAGTTGGTCAAGGGTTAGCGTGGTTCCTTCAACATGGGTGTTTCCTTCCGCTACTGGCGCAGCGGGGACGGGAACGACCGGATTGTCGTCTGGCATATACAAAAATTGCGTTTCCTACTTTTAATTGGTTCCTTACGGAACCGCTAGAGGTGGTGCGGTTCAATTAGGATTCTCTGATATTTATTATATCAGACTTTTGTTCTTCAATTTCTTGTAACGCCGACTCTGCTCGTAGAATCGTATCGTTAATATATTTTATCACACTCTCGCGAGTTTGGTATCTAACCATTACTTCGCGAAGAATGTCTTCTGAGGGCCTATTTTCAAATACAAGACTACTAATCCTATCAAGCGCCTGCATGTCACGATCTACCATATCAACAAACACTCGCCACCCTTCTCGTTCGGTAAGGGCAAGTAGTTGATGGTTCTCTCGTGTTGTCTGTACGTCTTCTGGATTCATCCCATCATTGTGTTAGCTGCAGTGCTCATACCTTGTGCTGTTGGTACTGCCATCTCTGGCCCCATTCCTTGCATTTGTGGCATCGCTGGAGCTGCTGAACGTGGACGTTCAAGGCCGAATAGGTCAAACACCTGGTCAGATATTGGCTTCTGCATCTCTGGAGGTACGAGGCGCATCATGTCGATCAAGTTACGAGCGACAATGGCGTTGTCCATCTTTTCGTTAGTGAAGGCGATCTTTGTATCAAGCATTGAAACAATAATCTCGTCTGTGGCATCAACAAAGAGATTCTTATCTGATCGAAACTTGTCTATTGTTGCGTTGATAGCTTGCTCTAATTCTTCAGGTGTTGGTGTGATACCTTGTTTCTCCATTTCTTGCGCCACAATGTATGCAGCGGCACGTTCACGTAGTTCCTCGATGTTGTCTACATCTGCGTAGATACGCACAGTGCCATTCTCTTTCACCATCTTTGGTACATGTGGGAGGTAGTGACGGTCAATGACACGTTCCAAGAAGTAGCCGACAGAGTCACAAATAAGTACAAAAGCTGATTTGCTGTTTCTGTCCTCAATAGCCTGTGCTGTAGCTGTAGCACTTGCGGGTGTTGGTGCGCCACGAACGATATCAAAAGCACTTGTGACTTCACTTGCCCATTGCTTTGCCATAGCTTCGTCACTGTATGAGCTTGCACCTACTTCGTTAATATTCATTTGTTCAAGATCGTCCATGCGTTCAACCTTGATAACACCGTTAGAACCTAGACGTGCGAAGTCCTTTTGTCTAATACCGGAACCACTACGCATCTTAAAGATACCGTATTGAGCAACCGTGTTGCGATTGATACGGATGTTTACTGTGGTATTGATGTATTCCTGTAGGTCAAGCACTTTCCACGCAGGACTAATACCGTACCAACTCCACGGAAGTTTTGTGTACCATCCTTCCTCGTATGGCTTAATAACATTCCCAAACTTATCTTTGAAAGTATTACGTTCAATAAGGTGCAGCGTGGTTGCTTCTCCTCCACCAGAACATACTATCTTTGCTGGTACTTTATTTTTATCTGATTCTTTACCTGTAATAAGGTACTCTGGTACTTCACCGTAGAATGTGAACACTTCTACAAGTTTACCGGTAGATCGAGTTGATCGGCCCATGTCGTCATAGCGTGGCAGGTTCTCTTGTTCAACAGCTTTGTCAACATTGATCCAACTATCGTTCGCTCGCATTTCCTTCTTAGACATGAGTGTACGTACAGCAAAGTCAACGTCCTGAAGGGACGTTGCTGATGGGTCAATATACACATTAAGAATGTCGATAGGTGTTCGCTTGATGTGTGTCTTGCCATGCTTCTTGTACGGTGTGAGTTCCCATACAATCGTCGGGTCAATTGAGAGCGTACGAATCGCCATGTCAATATCCTGTCCGAAATAGGTATCTTCTAGTTCGCGGCGAATAGTGGCTCGCACGACTTCAGTATTACCAATACCCTCGCGTGATCGTGCCGTAAATGTTGCATCCTTTGTATTAATATCTGAGTTCTTAGATACACCGTCACACATCGTCATTGTGAGTGGCACCCATATCTTCTTACGCCCTGTTTGTGCGTCGTATGGCTTATCGAGAACGCCGTAGTAGTTCTTTCGTAATACTCGTACGAGTGGTTTGATTGAAAAGGAAACGTGTTCTGTTATAAAAACTTCAGGGTCTTTGAACTTACTAATATGCTCACTTACAATGGTGGTTGCCTCCTTTTCTAGTTCTGAGATATTCATACTTAATTAAGAGTAGCCTTCATTATATAACGAGATATCATCTTCTCCTACAATACTGATCGGTGTCGAACGTCCCCACACAGCAAGTGCTAAAGACATAACACGGTCATCGTGCATGCCTTGAACTGTATCAATCTTAGACTTGCCGTTCTCACCAAGCGTCCACTGAATTGCATCCAGTTCTGCGAGTAAGTCAGGGTCGTTTGGTAGCTTGATCTTGTCTTGCTCGATAAGCATAGATAGGTGGGTAAGCAGTTCACGCTTTGACTGTTCGGTAAACTTAAACGGCGTCACGGGGATGCCTTGATTGATTAAGTCCTCCACAATTGGATCACCTACACCCGTAGCGTCTGCAACCGTTTGAGCACGGTTGTACTTATGAAATGCAACACCGATCCTCGCTTTCTGTAGGTTCCAATCTATCTGATTGAATCTATCCTGCTTTAGTACCTTAAATGTATTGAGGTCGAACGGTGTAATCACTGTCCAATCTTGATACTTTGCGAGGTCTACACCCAACTGATACGAGTGACCGTCTTCTGGTGTCGTATCCGCATCATAGGTATTCTCACGTGTACGTCTGAAAAAAGACGATGCTGACTCCAGGAATGAACACTCATACTCTTGTTGAAACAACGCAGCAGGCGTATTGAGTTTGATCTCCTCTAGCTCTGCCGCTGTAAACATTCCTGTATCATGTACAGATTGCACATCCACATACCAGTTCTCTTGCTCACGTGCAAGCTGTAGTAGCTTCCATGAGTGGTTTTTTCCCTTTGGTGTGTACACAAAGGTCGCAGTACCCTTGTTCTCACGTAGCACCGGCTGAAATATCTCAGTCCATATGCGCTCTGACTGCTCTGAGTATTCATCAAATACAACGTCAATTGGGTTTGTACCGCGATGTTTGTCGGGGTCTTCAGCTCCTACAAAGCGTTGAATGCTTCCGTTCTTGTAGTAGATAGCAAGTTCACTGTCGTTCTTCTTGTCTACAATCTCGTCCGGTATATGATCTTTAACAAGTGAGTCCCATATAACAGCTTTCGCTTGTCGATAGGTAGGAAGCACATAGTAATATACCCCACGAGGTTGCGTGAGGATCTTCATAATCTGCTTATTTAGAGCGGTGCGAGTCTTTCTAGCTCGTCTATGCCATACCAGAATAGAGAAGGGTTTATCGCTTGCGAGGTACTTACGTTGATACTCTGTAGGCTTCTGGAAGTTATACGGTATCCTCACTTTCATCTTTAAAAGAAACTACTTGAATAGTAAGTGGCTGTCCGCCTTTCCCTGTTTGTTCTACTCGTTCTGAGTACTTGTCTTTCCCTAGTCCTTTAGCAATAAGAGTTACTGCTTTCATTTGGTTAGCTATCAGTGCGTTATCAAGTCTTCCCTCATCGTCTACAGGTTCAAAATCAAGTATCTGTTTTAGTCTCTTTTCGGCCTTATTTAACAAGTCCATGTCTTTGACACTTTCTGACAACCAGTCAAGGTCTTTATTGAGTATTACTTTTGCGTATTCATCTTCATATCCTGCCTTTATTGCGCTCTGGTATGCGTTTGAGAACGTTGTACTTTTAGGGTCAAGATAGTTCGCAAGAAAAAGTGATTGACGCGGGTCTGCTTCGTATTGATTAGCCATATTATTTTCTGCGTCTTAAAGCGTAGCGTCGTGCGGTTATTTCTCTTTGTCTATGTTCCCAACATGGGTAACATACTGGAGGATAGCCATTCCTTGTTTTTTTCTTTACCTCTACCCCACAGCGTGAACATTCATATGTTCGTTCTTCTTTAAAAGATAGTACCCTCATATTTTTGTATTGCAGTCCTCACAGAGCCAACCCTTGTCACTAGAGTACTTAGGGCCGTCTATCTCTTTCTTGCAGTGAGCGCAGTGTGATACTACGTGGCGTAAGTGAATAGGAGTGCTCTCCATAGCTATATTATAAAACGATTCTGTTAAATTAACAACTGGATTCTTTATTGAATAACATGCAGTACATAACCAAATAACTTCAAAATGTCTTCTGGGTTCTTCATGATACCCCTTTGGCCTACAGCGTTTTCCACACGCTTCACACTTTGATGGACGTTTAATGTCTCCACGTTTGACTGCTTTGTTTAGTTCAATAATGGCGTCTTTTCTTGTACGGTGTTTTGATAGGCTGATAGCGTTTACTTCACGAGCAGATAATTTCTTTTTTTTATTAGTAATAACTTTTTTGCACATTTTATTGCTTTCGCAGTTATTTAACTAACTTCTCTAGTACTTTACGCACTTTGTCTGATGCTAAGAGTTCAAACAACCGAAGTTCACGCTCATAGGCTTCTTGCAGGATATTAAAGTCTGAAATAAGCCTATCGTATGCCTTTGATAAAGTCGTGTAGTTATCTTCGTGTGTATGTTCTGTTTTTCGTTTCTTTGCCATAAAGCTAGTATACATGCAGGTGGATAACTTTTGTTCTGTGGTTGTGGATAACGCGGTATAATTACGGGAGAGACGGGGTAGTGGTACGTAGTTGCGGTTCGACTCCGCACCCGTCACCAAGTTCATCACAAGGAGAGCATCATGAAAGGCGGTCAAAACTTCCGTGACATGCAATCAAAGAAAAAAGAACAGGAGGATGTTCAGTGGATTCATCAACCTATCTGCTGCGTATGTGGCAGAAAATGTGAAGGATACTACGGCCGGTGGGGAGATTCCGGCAGTTGCAATTCAGCCTGTGAAAA
>Ga0075163_10001565_pt1 | contig 30893 bp, 37 predicted proteins | sample JI1023141ADNA_FD_71478 | JGI IMG/M metagenome (GOLD analysis project Ga0075163, IMG submission 71478) | Wastewater effluent complex algal communities from Wisconsin, to seasonally profile nutrient transformation and Carbon sequestration -... | ecosystem: Engineered > WWTP > Effluent > Algae...
AGCGCCTCGGCGCCGTCGAAGGCGAAGAAGCCGTCATCCGAGATCGATCCGCCCCTCGGCGAGCTCGTCGAGGTGGGCGCGGACATGGGCTTCGAGCACCTTCTGCATCATTGCGGGATCGAGCCCGAGTTGGGCGGCGATCAGCGCCGCGGCGCGGGCCGGCCAGTTCACCCAAGCGTCGCGGGTCTCGCGGGCGAGCCGAAACACCAGCGACTCGGCGCGGGCGCGATCGACCAGCTCGCCCTTCATCTTCTGGAGCTTCAGCCGCCGCTCCTGCGACTTCAGCACCTCGTTGGCGGTCTTCGCCTGCAGGAAGGTGGCGCCGCCGCCGGAGGGCGGGGCGAGGCCGTGTTCGCGCAGGGTGTCGCCGACGGCGGTCACCGCTGCGGCGGGCACCGGCTTCAACTTCTGCGCGGCCGACGCCGATCGCTCAGGCGCTCGGCTCCCGCGCTGCTTTGACGGGTCGGTCGCGGCGGCACGGCGGGCGTCGGAGGCCCCCGCGTCGATGGAGCCGTCGGGGTGCAGCACCAGCCGGTCGGCCAGCTTCGCCTTCTGGATCGCCCCGCGCGAGAGACCGGCGCGGGCGGCGTACTCGCGCTCGCTCATGCCCTGCATCGCGGCCTCGAAAACAGCAACAAAATGATCGGCTTATTCGCTTGATAGCCGGCCGGACCGGAGCCTGTATGTCCGCACCATCGAGCGCGGAGCGAGACCATGACGACCACCATCCTGCCCAGCGGAAACGAGGCCTGGGGCTTCTGGGGCACCATCAGCCGCATCGAGAACGACCCCGCCGCCGACCCGGCGAAGGCCTGGGAGATCGCCTCCCGCCGGATCGCGGAAGAAACCACCGCCTCGCCGGAAGGGGTGCGCGACTTCCTCGACTCCCGCCACGGCCGCCATTTCGCCGACGACGTCGCGGGCGAGCTTGCCCGCGGCGACACGCTGAAGGAAGCGATCGACGCCGCGATCGCCCGCTGGATGGGCTGGCGTATCGACCGCAAGACCAGCCGCGAGACCGGGATCCCGAAGGGGCTGCCCTACCTGACCGGCTACGCCAACCACTACGCGATCATGGCCGAGCTTCCTTACTGACGCCGCCTGCGTCCGCCTCCGCCGCGCCGCCTCGGGCGAGCGCGGCTCGGGGTCGTAGCAGGCGAGGGATGGTCCCGCGCCTCGCAACGAAGGACGACCCGATGACCAAGCTCTCCGACACCCAAGTGATCATCCTCTCGGCCGCGGCGCAGCGCGCCGACGGCAACCTGCTGCCGCTCCCCGGCTCGCTCCGCGGCGGCGCCGCCACCAAGGTGGTGGCCGCGCTCCTCGCCCGCGGCCTGATCCGCGAGCAGATCATCGACAGCCCGCGCAAGGCGGACGCTGCGATGAACACCGTCTGGCGCAACCTGCCCGAGCCCGACGGCCGCGGGGTGCTGCTCTACATCACCGCGGCCGGAGCCGAGGCGATCGGGGTCGAGCCCGAGGCGGTCCCCTACGCCTTCAACGAGGGTATCAACTCCGCCGGCGAGCCGGCCGCGGGCGCGCCCACGCGCGCCGACGAGGCGCCGGTCGAGGCGACCCCGAAGCGTCGGGGCCGGCCCCGGAAGCCGGCGCCCACCGGCGCGGACGTCGCGCCTGCGCCGAAGACCCGCGACGGCACCAAGCAGGCGCAACTGATCGCAATGCTCCGCCGCAGGGAGGGCGCGACGATCCCGCAGATCGTGGAGGCCCTCGCGTGGGAACCGCACACGGTGCGTGGGGCCTTCGCCGGGGCGCTGAAGAAGAAACTCGGGCTCATCGTTACCTCCGAGAAGCCCGATGGCGCCAAGGACCGGGTCTACCGGCTGCCGCCGGAGACGGGGCTTTGAGTCCCGCCGACCGTCCCGACCCGCGGCATCGCATCCTCGGGATCGCGCTGCAGCTGGCGGCCCACCCGCCGGTGCGCAAGCACGAGCACGCCTACGAGGCGCGCGTGTCGTGGCGGCTGATCATCGAGCTCCGCGAGGCGCTCGCCGACGCCGGCGTCGACTGGAGAGCGGCGCACGCCGCGCTCCGGAAGCCGGACGCCTGATCCTCAGACCTTCATGTCGGGAACCGCCGCCCCACGCAGGGGGTGGCGGTTCCTCATCCCTTCGGCCCCTGTCAAAGGCTCATTCCTGACTGGACAGGGTGCACTCATACGAGGTGCCGTCCGGGTCCGGCTCGCGGTAGGTGGCTTCCTCGCCCTTGATCCAGATCGATCGACCGAAGCTGCCCTCGTAGCGGGAACCCGATCCGGTGGGCGCCAGAGATCCGGTATCGATCGTGTCGCCACGTTCGAAGCGCACGCTCGGCAGCTCGGTAGCGAAGAAATAGGTGACGACCTCGTTGGCGGGGTTCCCGCCGCAGACCCAGAACGCAATCCCCGTGGGCTCCTCGAGCAGCCACTCCGCGACCAGCTCTCCTTCACGCCGCAGATAGGAGGACTCGACGCAATCCCGGAGATCGTCGGCCTTCCAGCACTCGTCCCGCCCCTTGACCCAGCCGCGCTGGTAGGCGCGGAGGTTGTCCTCGGCCGCTTCGGCGCCCGTGTCGAGCCCCCGGACAACCTCCAGCGCCGCGGCATAGCGCTCGGCGACTCGTCGGTCGAGCGCAGCCAGTTGCGGATCCTTGCAGATCAACTCCTCGGTCGAGCTCTCCGCCTTGGAGCAGTCGAATGAAGGAAGCTCCTGACCAAGCGCCGGCGTGGCGATCAGAAACCCGACGATCGTCAGACTGCGCACCATGGCCGGCCCTCGATCCAGGCGAAACGGACAGGGACAAGAAGTAGACCGAGTTCAGATCGTGTAGCCAGCCCGATTCACGACGGATACGACCGGGGCATGACGGCGCTCGGCTTCAGGCTGGCGCCCGATGATCCATCGACCAGCAGCTCAGCCGCCAGAGTTCTGAGCGCATGCGCCGCAACCAGCGGGACCACGCCGTTGCCACAGAGCCGAAGCCGGTCCACCCGGTGGGCCAGCCCATCAGCGCTTCGACGAACAGCGGGTTCAAGGTCCGGCGCGGCTCGGAGGTATCGTCGCCACCCGGCGGCATCGTCAGGACCTGGCGGCCAAGCAGACCGTTCACCGGCGTGTTCGCGAGGCTCGTCGCCCCGTCCTTGTGATCCCGCGCCGTCGGCGTCATCCAGAGACTCGCCTGGTTCGCCAGCCCGACCGTCACCTTCCGGCCATCCGGCGTCCGGCCGGTGATCGAGGTCCCCGGTGGCATCGACCGACCCCCGGCCGGAGTGTCCGGGGTCATCCAGAGCCGCGTCGCGTCGCAGAGCGTCATCCCGTCGTGATGCCGGCCCTCCGGCTTCGACCGCCCGCTGGTCCGGTTCCGCGTGCCCTTGCCGTCGCCCGCCACCGGCGTCGGCCAGCCGGGCCGGGTCGGCGCACACGTCGCCCTCGCGGTGGGCGAGAATGAAGAGCCGCTCGCGCCGATGGGGCGCGCCGACTTCCGCCGCCGTGAAGAGGCCTGCCGCAAGCCGGTAGCCCATGACGACCAGTCCTGCGGCGACCTCGGGAAATCCGAGGCGCAGATGATGGGCGACGTTCTCGAGGAAGACGAAGGGCGGTTCGCATTCGCCGATGATCCGTGCCACGTGCGGCCAGAGGTGGCGTGGGTCCGCCGCGCCGCGACGCTTGCCCGCCACGCTGAACGGCTGGCACGGATATCCCGCGCTGAGGATGTCCACCGCGCCGCGCCACGGGCGGCCGTCGAAGGTTCCAACGTCACCCCAGACAGGTGCGCGATCCAGGGCCGCGTCTTCCATCCGCGCCACGAGAACGGCCGCGGCGTAGGCTTCCCGCTCGACGTAACCCAGAGCACGATATCCGGGACAGGCGAGCAGGATGCCGAGGTCGAGGCCGCCGGCGCCGGAGCAGAGCGAGAGCCCGAACAGGCGAGCGTCTCCGCTCCCCGGAGCGCCTCCGAGGGGATGTAGAGCCAGGTCATCCACGACCTCACGCAGCCGGTTTCTTGCGAGCGCGGGAGCGGGCCTCGGGTTCTGCGTCGGCCGTCGGCCCGAGCCGGTCCGCCTTCACCGCGGCGAAGCAGCGGCTGTCGCCGTCGAGGATCGCGTCGCGACCCGTCTCGGCCTGCCAGCGCTCGACCGCCACGTCGACATAGGCCGGGCTGATCTCCATCGCGAAGACCCGCCGCCCGGTCGCCTCGCCGGCCATGATCTGCGACCCCGATCCCGAGAACGGCTCGTAGCAGAGGCCGCCGCGCGCCACGTGCTGGCGCATCGGGATGGCGAAGCAGTCGAGCGGCTTCGGCGTCGGGTGGTCCGGACGCTCGTCGCCGTTCAGGCTCGGGATCACCCAGGTCGAGGCCAGCGTCTCGTCGGCGACCTTCGGCGGCCGGTGCGGGCGCACCCAGCCCATGAAGCAGGGCTCGTGCTTCCAGAGGTAGTGCGAGCGGGTGAGGACGCCGCGGTCCTTTACCCAGATGACCTGCTGATGCACGAAGGCGCCCGCCTTCTCCCAGCAAGCTTCGAGCATCGCCTGGCGGCGCGAGGCGTGCCAGCAGTACCAGGCGGCGTCCTCGGCGATCGCCTCGGCGATAGCCGCAGAAATGAAGCCGTCGTAGAGATCGGCGCCCTGCGAGCTGTCGTCCCAGGTGACGCCGTAGCTCGGGGACCAATCCTTGTTGCGGGTCGGATGGTTCGAGCCGTCGTAGTCGACGAGGTAGGGTGGATCGGTCGCGAACAGCGCCGCCCGCTCGCCGTTCATCAGCCGCCGGACGTCTTCAGCCTTCGTGCTGTCGCCGCAGAGCAGGCGGTGGTCGCCGAGGATCCAGAGATCGCCCATCCGCGACGCCGGATTGCGCGGCGGCTCCGGCACCACGACCGGCGGGACGCTCGGCCCCTCCGTCGTTTCGCCGCCGTCGACGTCGAGGGCGAGCAGCTGGTCGAGCTCCGCGTCGGAGAAGCCGGTGAGCGACAGGTCGAAGTCATAGGCCGCCAGCGCCTGCAGCTCGGCGGCGAGCAGCGCCTCGTCCCATGCCCCGAGCTCGGTCAGCTTGTTGTCGCTGATGCGGTACGCCTGTCGCTCTTCCTCCGTCAGGTGGTCGAGCACGATCACCGGCGCCTCGGTCAGGCCGAGCTCCGCTGCGGCGAGGATGCGGCCGTGGCCGGCAATCAGCTCGCCATCGCTCCCAACCAGCACCGGGTTCGTCCAGCCGAACTTCGCCATTGAGGCGGCGATCTTCGCGACCTGGTCGTCCCCGTGCGTCTTCGCGTTCCGGGCGTAGGGCTTCAGGCGCTCGAGCGGCCATTGCTCGATGCGCTCCGGAGCGAAGCTCAGGGTCATGGTCGGTACCTTGTGGGCGAGGGATGGCCGAGGCCGGCCTGGACTCCCGAGGGTGGACTCCGCGCTGGATTCCACTGGGTCCGGTGGACTCCTTCAGGGTCCAGCGGAAGCCACCCCCGGAAGGGGAGAAGTCTTTGTTTTGTCGTCGATTTCAGGCGAGCCGGTGGATTCCGGGTGCCGGGTGGCTTCCCAAAAATTCGCGGCTGTCGCTAGCGAACTGGCGCGCTTCGCCCGCCAGCATACTATCTCAGCCGCAAAGGAACCGTGAAATCAGCGGGTTAGCCTTAGCGGACCCGCCCGAGCGCACGTCGGGCCTTCCGGAAAGAGAAGCGCCCGGCCAGCCTGCCGGCCGCCGGGCGCAATTCGCCGCAGGGTGATTTGTCAACCATGGCTCGCAAGATGTCAACCTATTTCTCGCTCTGGTTGCGCATCCTCAGACTGTTGCATTGACCAGCCTAGCGGCGTGGCGCGGGAGGCGGTCGCTTTACCCACAGCCACATTGCGCCGCGAGCAGTCGTCAGCCCCCAGCAGATGTCAGCCACCCCACATCCGTCATCCGTCCGAGGTCTGGAGTCAAGTGGTTGAGGCAATTTTCCGAAAGGTCCGCTACGGGCCCCTCCACCCGACCTAGCGCGCTGCGTCGTCGAACTCTCCCAGAACTCTCTTCATCCGTTCTAGGTCCGCGTCAGCCTTCGTGAACCAACCTGCATCGCCCGCGACCCCGATCTCGACCCGGGCACCCTCCAGGTTGCTGATCGCCTCCGCAATGAACACGTGGTCACCGTGCCGTAGTCCAAGCTCCTCAAGGATGAGGGCGATGTTGTGCTGCTTTCGCGCCCAGTCGAGAGGGGCTTGGTCCCGAGTTTCCGGCTCGACGATGCGGTAGGCACCAAGCGCCGCCTCGAGGGTTTCGGTGCCTTCCTCGGTCTCGCCAAGCCACCATAGCGCCGCAGCAAGGTTGTTTTGCGTCCGGGCCCAGTCCAGCGGAGTACGATCATGAGTGTACTCATTCAAGGCCAGTCGATACGCGTTGATCGACTGCTCGAGATATCCAGCGTCTTCTTCAAGCCGTGCGATACCGCGAAATGTGTCGCCGAGGCATGATTGGATCTTCGCCCATACCAAGGGCGCGCTCCCACGAGGGAGGGCCTTCAGCGCCGTCATGCGCACCTGCACCGCCTGTTCAAGATACGCCCTTTTGCACTTCCTGATGCCTATCTCCTGAAGGGCGTTTCCAAGATTGTTCTGCCTTATGGCCCACTCGGGCGAGCCGAACTCAAGGTGCCGGTCTGCAGTTGCTAGTCGGAAGGCCTCTGCCGCCTCTTCCAAACGAGTGATGCTATTTTCTCGCTGTCCAGTTGCATAGAGCGTGGCGGCCAAGCTGTTCATGATCGCGCCCTTTAGGCCATGCTGCAGATCAACGACCTTCTGATTCACGGAAGGTAGGCAGTCATTCTGCTCGAGAGCCGAGTGAAAAGCGGCTATGGCCTCCTCAAGCAGGGCTCCATCTCCCTTGTGCTCTCCGAGCGTCTTTAGCGCATTTCCAAGACAAAATTGAGTTGAAATCCAGACGTGAGGCAGTCGTTCACGACTAACAATGGCCAGAGCGGCGCGATGAGAGTTGACGGCCATTTCAAGACGCACGGTATGGGCTCTGAGAGCTCCCGATCTCGTCAATGAATTTCCAAATGCGTTCAATGTGCCGGCGTAGTCAGCAATATCTGTATCTGGTAACTTCTTTAATTGGACAAGGGACATATACAATTTTAGGGCTTTGACAAACGCCGATTCATCCCCGAAGGTTTCGCCTTGCCGAGAAAGGGCATCCGCAGCTTGCTCGAGGTAGTCCCAGCGAGCTTTCAAGAATGCGCCGTCATCTGGAAGGAACCCGGCAGCAGCTTCAAAGCTTCTGGCGGCAGCTAGGTAGTCCGCGCTGCCGAGCGCCAGCTTGCCGAGTTCCGCCTCAGCCTCTACAGCCTCCAAGCGATCACGCGTTGCGTCCTCATTCAGTCGGGCGGCTGCTTCGCCTCGCCGTGACGAGGCGGCGAGCTTTAAATCCCGCTTGAGCTGCAGGAGGCTTTGGGCCTGCGCATCATCGCCAACTTCCAGCGCCGCAGTAAGAGCGCGATCAAGCTCGGCGAGCCCTCGGTCGGGGTCGGGCGAGTGGCTCGCGCGGTGCTGAAGCAGTTGTTGCCGCTCAATCACAAGCTCCAGGATTTTTGCCGCCAATCCGTCCGGTGTGAGAACGCCGACATGCGGCTCAAGCGCACGTAGCACCGCATTTATGATGCCTTCACTTGTGCCTAAGCGCTCGCCTAGGCTCCCAATTATTGCTTGTTGCTCGCTGTTTCGGCGCTCAATGGGACCTACTGCAGCGGCAATCAGACTGGGGAGCTGCTCCGGCGGAATGCCGATGTGCAGATCGCGCCCGGCAGCATAGCTGCCTCGGTCGGCAAAGACACCGGTGGAAGAGCCACTCAACCGGAGTTGCCTGTCTTGGGTGGCGGCCAGCCAGAATAGAGATCGCGACCTGCGGCCATCCCACCATTTGCAGCTATAACGGTGATGCGGTTGTCAACCGCAGCGCCATGGCCTTCGTGATCGAGCGCCGTTCGCAGCTCCTCGGCAAGCGCCCTCAGCCTGATTTGATCGGTTGGTGGCTGCTCATCCACGACTTCTGCCACGACTCCGGCGCGGTTGTCCGAGTCCGGTTTCTCCTCAAGCCGCGCGACCTCCGAACCCGCCACACGGCCAACGAGAGACTTGAGGGCTTCGTACGCCTCCTTTCCCGCCGCGCCCAAAGCGCCTTTTGCTAGCGTTCCTGCGCCGGCAGCCAATGCTGCAGCGACCACAGCCCCCGTCGTGACTGGCTCAACCAAGGCTCTTAACCTCCCTATTCTACCTGCCGTGAAGGCAGTGACCATGCGTTGTCACAGCAGCTGCAGCCGAATATGGCCATGCTCTTGCTTGCCGCTTCATCAGAGCGCTGCAGGCGCGCATGCATTCTGGCCAGATTTGCCTTGCTTGACCAGCGCGGGACAATGAAAAAACGAACTCGCGATCCCAAGCTTTCAAGCGGCTCGCACTCGCTGCCTGGTCTGACGGCGGTGTAGGGGTCAGAAGCGGCGCCTTGCTGGTCCAGAACGGACCTTTGCGTTCGTTCCTGTCAGTACTTCGCTCGCCGAAGGTCCGGACCTCACAAACTAGGCCACGCCGGCGGCATCTCCCCGGCCAGCTCGTGGTCGCGCAGCACCGGGGCAGCGAGCAGGCGCTCGCGCACCTCGTGCAGCGCGGCCCACCAGGCTAGGTAGTCGCGCCGGGAGGCGGCGACCTGTTGCGGCGTCGGGTCGTAGGTGATCGGGGTGCAGTAGCCCTCGTAGCGATCCCGGCCCTTGCGGTCCTTCATCGCCGGGCGCCACACGCCGCCGGGAAACCTGGCGGGCAGCGCGGGCGCGACGACCGGCCAGCGGGCGTGTTGGTTCTCCTGCCACTCGGCGGCTGTGCAGCGGACCGGGCCGGTGATGCAGGTCGGGCGCCTGCCGGCCCGGGCGAGCTCGGCAACGCGGGCCGCCATGTGCCAGTCGAGCGCGCCGGCGACCACGGCGGCCACCGTCTCTGCATCGTCGTGCACCCGGTCGGGTAGCACGCGGCGCGAGCAGTCGATGGTACAGCCCAGCACCGCCCCGCGCTGGAAGATGATCCACTCGGTGCCCACGGCGGGCCGGTCGTGGTCGAAATCTCGCGGCGGCTCGAGCTCGGCGCGCTGGGCACGGAAGGTCCAGACGAGCAGCGCCTCGATCGAGATTGCGCGCCGCGGATCGCGGTAGGCTCGGAGTGATTGCATCGCCGCCCTTGCCTCAGGCGGCGGTGGAGGTCTGGGCGGAACAACCCTAGCGCGAAGCCGGAAGCGGAGGCAAGTGGCCAAGTGTCCCTTCTAGTAGTCGCCCCACCCCCTAGAGATTCAGATCTAGAAGAAAGAATAGAATAGAAGGGACACTTGGGTACACTTGCTGCTTTGTATTTATATCTGCTTGTTTTTCCGGAGTTTTCTGGCGCGTCGGGTGTCCCAGCGAGTTTACCGAGTGGCGTCGAGTGGCGCGCGAAAATCGCGGCCTGGTCCGTGGTCCGGATGGTTCGCGATCGAGCGTCCCACCGGCGACACTCGACGGCGGGACGGCCTCTTGTCGGTAACTGGCGCAGGTCGGAAGAAGCGGCTAAGTGACCTATCTGAAGCGCGCAGGGCGCCAGCCATCCTTGATTGCCTCGGCTTCGTCGCAGAACCAGCGTTCGCCGGCGGCCTCATTGATCTTCGTGCGCGAGTACCAGGGCGACCAGGGCGTGTGATAGATGCGCTCGCCCTCCTGGTTGATGTTGCCCTTGATGGGGCAGCCTGGCCGAGGTGAGGTCGCAGCTGCCCGCTCCCATTTATTGGCTCGGTACTCCCACGGGGGCTGCGTTTCCGCCTGCCACACGCCCAGCCCTTTCCCTCGCGCGATCTCCTCCTCGGGGACGTATTCCGAGCTGTACCGCACGAAGGCCCACACCAATCCTTCTGCGGCCAGAACGTGGGCGACGTCGACTCCGGAAGCCAGACATCTCGCGATGATCCTGCCGTAGGGGTCGCGGTCAAGTGGTTCGCACTGCACAGTCTGACCGGCCAGGAGTTGGTCGAGGCGCTCTGCGGCTGCTTCGTCGCAGGCCCAAGTACCTCCGCCGATCGTCTTGCATCTCTGACCAAGCTCAGGTGCATCGATACCGTTGAGGCGGATTGCCACGGGACCGATAGTGAGGCCGTCACCGTCGACGACCTCAGCGACTCCCGAAATCATCCCTTGAGAGGCGGCAACCAAGGGATGAACGATTGAAAGGGCACCAGCGACGACGCACGCAATCCGTTTGGGGCAGCCGCTCACTTCATCAGCGTCCTACCTGGGGCGTGGAGGCGCCGCCGGTGGCCGTGGCGCCGGTCTCGAAGATTTCCCCCTTTCCATCGTCGAGGTCGTCGCCAAGCCGATCCCCGGTCTGCACGTCCTTTTTGATCGCGTCGATAACATTCTCCAGGTCGTAGTCGACCCGGAAGACCACCCTACGGGATTTCGCTTTGTCTTCCTGGCCGTCGCTGATCACCGGATGAGATGAGGAGTAGCCGATGGCGGTGGCGCGTTCCCGTGCCCACGAGCCTTCGGGGCCGGGGACCAGCTCGAGGCAGGTGGAGAGCACTGCATGGGCACGTGCCTGGGAGAGCGAAAGGTTCGCAAGGTAGGCCTGCTCCGGGCTGGCGCCGATCCACTCGGACGAGGCGTGTCCCTCGATCCTAAGGTCCGAGATGGGCGCACCGGAGCGTTCGAGCGTCCGGAACCACGGAAGGCAGACTGCCGCAAGAAAACGGCGGAGCTCAGGGGTGATGTCGGACTTGCCTGCCTCGAACAGGACGGATTCGGGGAAGACCAAGGCCCCGTCATCGTCGATTGTACCCCCGTAGCTCTCCACGACCGGGCCGAGCGATTGCCGCAGCACCCGCGTGACCTCCGCGCGGCTCGCCGCTGCGGCTTCGAGCCGCCCGGCGACGCGCTCGGCGACCGTGTCCTCGGGCTGCCCCCGCCATGCGTCGGTTCGGATCAGGTCCTCGAGCTTGCGCCGCTCATCATCCGACGCCTGGGCGATCCGTTGCAGGATATCTTGCGGTAGCGTGGCGTCGCCAAGCGCGAGGATGCGCGTGAGCTTCGCCTGAACTATGGGGTCGGTCGGGTCGAGTCCGGAAGCCTGGAGTTTGCGCGCCGTCTCGATGACTGCCTCGCGCTCGTCGGCGGGTAGGTCTGTGAAGCCCTTCGCCGCCGCGAGTTTGCGAGCATCCTCGGAGCGCCAGAGCATCATAAGCATCAGAAGGACGAAAGCGAGGAGCATGAACGCCTCTGCCACCGTGAGGCCCATAACCGCGCCGCGGCGATACTGCCGCGTGCTCTCCACTGGGTCGGGTATCCTTGTGGACACGAGCGCCTCCTACCCTCGCCCTCGGAAGGGCCACCATCCGGTGGATCGTCGAGCATCCCGGGCGGAGCGCGCGGCGGCGTCGGCGGACGCCTCGGCAGCGCGTCTCGCGGCGCTGACGGCCTCCTCAGCCCGCTGGATGCGCACGCCAGCGCCCTCGATCGCCTCGGCGCTGCGCTCTAGTGCGTCGCCAACCTGCCTGAGAGCCCCGCCCACGCGGGCGCCGACCGCTTCGATCTCGTCGGCTACCGTTGCCGCACGAACTAGTGCGGCGTCGCCGATTGCAGCCGCGCGGGCCGCGTCGACTTCGCGGGCGTCGAGCACTCCGGCCTGGGCCGCGGCGAACTCGCCGATGGCGCGGCCGATCTCTTCGAGCGAATGGCGGATCGACGCTTGGGCGTCGGTCGCCGCGAGGGTCACGTTGTCCGCGATCGTCCTGACCGACTGAGTGCCGGCCTCCTCCAGGGTCCGTTGCAGCATGGCGGTGTAGGTCTTGACGTCGGACTGCATCCGCGAGCGCTGGGCGTCTACCCCGGCGCTCGTTGCCTCGGAAATCCGAGAGCCCTGCTCGGAAGCAAGCTGGATCGCCTCCGTTGAGAACTGCTTGATGGTGGCGACGCTGGTAGCGAGTTCCAGGCGTAGGTCTCGCGCGGCGTGCTGCAGCTCAATACGGGTTTCGCGGTCGCGGGCGACGATGTCGGGCCTGAGCTGGATGAAGACTACCCGCAGGAGGATGCCGAGGATCGTCGAGATCAGCGCGATCCCGAACCCGGAGACGATCGAGCGCATAAGCTCGGTCTGCTCCTCACTCTGCGCCAGCTGGTAGAGCGTGGCGGAGAGCGAAGAGAGCGTCAGGAGGAAGCCAAGGTAGTAGCAGTTGTCGCCGATGGCCTCGGGTTCGATGCGGAGCCGACCGAGGAGCATCACGGCCGCGACATAGAGCAGCATCGCGCCAGCGGCCCATCCAGCGGCGAGGAAAGGACCGAGACCGAGGTATTTGATCCCCCAGGAGCCCGCGGAGCCGACAAGGAAGGCGACGACGAGCGCCACCTTGTCGAGGTTGTCTCGCGAGATCAGGTTGGACGACGAAGAAGAGCGCGCGCGCATCAGAGGTCGCCCAGCGACTCGACGTGCACCGTCGCTACCCCCTGCGCCTGCAGATAGCGCACCCAGAAGTCATCCACCGCAGTCATGTCGACCTTCGCAGCCGGCCGCGGCACCCGGAAGATCGTCACTTCCACCTTGTCGAGGTTCTTGGCCAGCCGCGGGAAGTCTGGCGAGCGCTCGAATTTCCCCCAGTCGTCCCCGCGATAGAAGCTGAACGCGTCGCTGTGTTGAAGCAGGTCCGACACGATCACGATCTGCCGCGGCCCCAGAACTTTCACCCCGGCCGCTCCGGTCCCGGCGAGGAGCGCCTGGAGCCCCTCCATGATCGGGGACTGTTTCGCTTCCTGCGCGTCGAGCATGCCGTCGAGTTCCGCTTGGAACGGCTTCAGGAAGCGCTCCTGGAACTGCCGGTCGAGTTGCGTTGGGTTGCGCAACCACTCCCCCCCCTCCGCGCCCGTCATCGGCCGGCAGAGCACATAGGCCGCCCCAAGCTCCTCCGGATTGTCACTCACCCGCCCCAAGGACACCAAGGTCCCGCGCTGGCTCTCCACCACCAGCCGCTCTACCTCCGAGCGCAGCGTGATCGACTGTGTGGTCCCCAGCGGATCGGTCAGATCCAAGAGGATCGCAAGCGACCCCGTCGCCCCTTCCGTCGGGCAAAGTGTCGTCTGATCGACCGCATCCGCCCGCACCTGCCGCCACGCCAGCCAGCCTCCCACGCCGGCCAGCCCCAGGATCGCCGCGATCCCGAGCACCGACACCCACGCAGGCAGCCCACGAGGGCTGACCGGTCCGCTGCGCGAGGAGCGCCGTGCCACGGGCTACTCGGGTCGCAACTCGGGCGCGATCGACCGCACCGCGTGCACCGGTAGCCCGCCGATTTCCGACTCCAGCGAGGCGATGGTCGGATAGGCCTCCACTGACTCGCGATAGGCCCGGTGGATGTCCTCGATCGCCGCCGAGACCAGCTCGCTGACTCGCTTCTGCTCGCGGACAGCATCCTCTCGGGCCGCGTCGGCGGGCCGTGGTACAAGCGTCTCGGCGAAGGCGAACCGTTCTGTGAAGTGTGCCGGCACCGGCGCCCCGCCCTCGGGCCGCGCCGCGCGGTTAGCGTCCCGATAGGCGGCGAGCAACACGTTCGCCTTATCATCGCAGTGAGCGATGAACCGGTCGAGCTCCGAACGCAGCGAGCCCTGCCCATAGAGCGCATCCACCGCCTCGCGAATCCAGAGTCGCATATCCTGATTGGCGCGGCGTAGTTCCTCGATCGCTGCGTCCCGGCCGGCGTCGAGGTCGGCGATCGCCCGGTCGAGGTTCTCCGCATACTCGCTGCGCGCGCGGATCACCGTGTCGAAGATGGCCGGATAGCCAGGGTAGGTGTCGATCGAGTGGTAGGTCTTCAACCCTACAAGGATCGCCGCCACGATACCCAACAGCATAAGCAGCGCCGACAAAAAGCTCGCCAGCTGGAACGGCGTCGCCCAGAGGCTCGCCCAGGACTGCGCCAGCGCGGGCTCGAGCTCCAACCCCGCCTCCAGCGCGTCGCGAAGGTGCGCCACGCCGAGGTTGAAGCCGAGGCAAAGGCCGATGCCTGCGACCGCCGCAAACAGCCCGAAGAGCTTCCAGTACCAGCGCCGGTGGTTCAGGTTGCGCCCGAAATAGGTGGCGAGCGCCGCGATCGCCACGTTGGCTGCTGAGATCGCCCCGGCGATGACAAGGCCGCCGACCCATCCTGTGCTCATCACCGCGCGAAATAGGAACGCGTTCGCCGCGCTCTCAATGGTCACGACGAGGAGCGCCACGAAGATCCATGAGAGCAGGTTCGCCTTCACCGCGACGTGCAGCACACTGTGGTCCGCGCGGAACCGTCGGAAGGCGGTCTTCGCTAGCTCGATGTTCGCTGCTGGCGTTGCCATGCGCGCCTGCCAAACTGCCACGGCCGCCTGAAACTCGCTCCGCGCCGTCGAGGCCGCCATCTCCACCGCCTCGCGCGCGTCCACCGCCCGTGCCAGCCGTGTGTCGTAGACCCGAACATTCTCGAAGTACGTGTCCAGACCTTTGCGCCTTAGATCGCCGACGCGCTCGACGATCCGCGCCTCGACGGCGTCTAGGCCGACCTCATCGGTAAGCGGCTGGCCTTTGGCGCCGCGGATCGCGCCTTCTTTGGCGAGAGCGAGGTCCAGAGCGAGACGATCCGCGTCGATGGGCGGAAAGACAGCGGAGGTCGGCACAAAGGCGTCCGAGCGGAAGAAATCGCGCAGGCTCGGCATCGAATCCCCCAACCCCTCACTCGGCCACAATCCTGTTCTGTACCAAGGAGGTTGCCTGCGCAACACGACTAAGAATGTTGCGAATCCCTCCGGCTGCACCTTGCAGCGGTGAAATTTTGGACGAAACTTCCGGCGGGGCTATGGTGACGGCGACTTTCCCTCAGCGTTCTTGGGGACACCTCTGAGATCAACGTCTGGTTCGGGCTGACGCATAGTCGTCGCAGAGCTTGGTCTATGGGCACACGTCCCGGATCGGGAAAGCGGTCTTGACCGGCCAACCGCCAGTGATGGTTGGCGTCGTCTCGACGCGGATCGAACCCTCGCGCTCCAGTCCATCGAAAATTTCCCGGAGATCGCGCGCTTTCACGCGCCGGAAGTTCCGCTGGACCTCGCGCCAGGTCCGGCCGCGATCGCCGGCCGCGTGGATGAAGCGCTCGACGTCGTTTACGTCGCGCTCGGTCTGGTTGTCGGCGATGTGGCTGGCGACGTTGCGGATCATGGTGGTCGCCGACCAGCGAGCGAGCGCGTGGCCGATGTCGAAGTCGCGCATTTCGATCACCGGGGCGTTGGGATTGCGGCCGACCGCAGAGATCAGCGCGATGCGCTGGGCGTTCTCGGCCACGCGGCGCAGGATCGCGGGCGCGCCGCGCACGCCGTTGAGATCGGCATACTGCGCGCAGGCCTGCATGGTCGCCTGCAGCGCCAGCCGCGCCTCGTCGGCCTGCTCGTCGTAGTCCACGGTCAGAAGCGTTGGGCGACCGAGGTTGCCGCGGACGAGCCCGCGGATCGCCTCCACCACCGTCTTCACTGCCGCCACCGCCTGAGGCTGGAAGCGCAGATCCGGGTCCTTGATACGCGCGGCGCCGATCGGGAAGACGAGGAAGCGGGCGATCGAGCCGTCCTCGAGCGAGGACGACCCAAACGCGCGCCAGAACTGCTCGGGCGTCGCCATGCCGAACAGGCAGAGGTGCGGGCAGTCGATCGGCTCGGGCTCGCGGCCGGCATAGGCGGTACCGGTGTAGAGCGTCCCGGCGTCGGAGTAGAGCCGGGTGAACTCGGTCAGGATCTGGCGCGAATGGATCCCGGCGCCGGGGGCGCCGATCTGCTGCAGCAGGTGCCCGAACTCGTCGAGGAAGCATACGCGCCGAGGCTCGGCCGTCAGCATGCGTAGCAGGCCCGAGCCCGACGCAATGCGATCCTGGCCGATGACCTCGGGCACGCCGGCGAGGCGCAGCAGCTCCTTGGCGGGGTTGACCAGGCTGGTCTTGCCCGAGCCCGAGCCGCCCAGCGCTACCGAGAGGATGTTGGTGCGCAGGTTCGACGGCGTGGCGAAGGCGCGTCCCATCACCGCGCCGAGCACCGGCAGCGCCACGGCGAGCGCTCCGGCTTCGGTAGCGGTGGCGGAGGCCTCGTCGATGTAGGCGGCGACTTCTCCGAGCACGCCCGGGCAGTCCTCGGGGCCGAGCGGGAATGGCTGCGGCGCACGCGGCACCAGCGCCTCGAAGGCGGCGTCCGAGGGTAGCTCGGGCGGCCGGCCCTCCGGGCGCCGGGTCTGGCCTGGGAAAGCCGGCGCCGAGCACCAGCGCGAGAGGTCGGCCGGATGGCTCGAGTGCCAGACGGGACCGTTGGCTTCGGCGCGATCTGCTGCTGCCGCTGCCCCCCGCCGGCGCTCCGCGGCAGCGGCGATGGCGTCGAGATCGATCTCCGCCCGCGGCTCGGGGTCGAGAAACGGCTCGAGCCACTCGACTGCGGTGTCGAAGCCGCAGTCGCGTGCAGCGATCACAAGGTCGATCGCGGTATAGGGCTCGCCATCGCCGAAGTCCCGGATGCCGCTCGGCGAGGCGTGCAGGTTCGCGGCGCGCTTCTCCAGCGGTCGGCCGCTCGACGATGGCCGCCAGACCGCCACCGCCTCCCAAGATCCCGCACCTCGCTGGCGGGACCCGGGCAGACCGAGCGCCGGGAACCAGCGGTCCAGCGCCGCGAGCGCGCGGTCGTTCATCGACCGGAACCTCGGCTTCTCCAGGTCGTGGGCGCCGGCAGGCATGTGCTCGCGGGTCTGGGCCGCACGAGCCCGTCCGTTCGGGTTCTCGCGGGACAGGCCCAGCTTGCCGAGCTCGGCGTCGAGACAGGCGACCGGATCGGCCGGCAGTTCCGGAAGATCGCGGAGCTGTGTGTCTTCCAGCGTGTCTGGCGTCAGCCAGATGTACGGCTGGCCGGTGTCAGGATGGATCGTCGGCGGCACCACCGACTGAGTACCCTGCAGCAGAAGCTCGACCAGGGGAGGCCAACTTCGTCGGCCGTCATCGGCGGTGATGCAGACGTCCGGATGATACCAGCGAATGCGGGCGCCGAGCCCTTCGCAGCCTGACCCGGAGCGGTAGTAGCCCATCGAGCCCTTCTGCCCGCGGCGGCGAACCGGCGACGGCCCAAGGGCTGCCACCACGGCGGCGGCGACGTCCTCGCGCTCGGTGTCGACGTCGGCGCCGACGATGCTCCCGTGCGCGATGCAGACCCCGGGGTCGGGCCAGCTCTCCCACCGCTCGTGCAGGAACTCCGGTGGCATTCGCGAGCACCAGTCCTGCCAGCGCGCCATGTGCGACCAGCGTCCCGCCTCGAAGTGACCCGGGACCTTCTCGCCCGGTTTCGCCGGCATGGCGTGGTAGCCCATGTCGCGGAGGCGCCCCGCTGCCAGTGCGTAGGGTGAAGGCTCCGTGGCCATGGTCAGAAGGGGACCTGGGCGTCAGCCTGGCGCTGCAGCTCCTCGAGGTAGCCGCGGGTCAGCCGCCCGCAGAACTCGGCCCATTCGACGCGGGAGAGCTGCGCCAAGTCGGTGCGACCCAGCTGCTCCAGGAAGGCGCCGGCATCCTTGCCGCCGGCGAGCGCCGCCGTCGCCTCGTCGCGAGTGAGCTCGATCTTCTTGCGGTGGGCGACCATCCAGACCTCCGAGCAGAGCATCGAGCAAAAGAAGACCGGCGGCGTCTGCGATTGCGGCGCGCAGAAGGCGAAGCCGGCGCTGGCGCGTTTGCAGACGCCGCACGGGTAAGGCGGCGCCGTCATGGGCCGCCCCGCACGCGTCATGCTGCCTGCTCCTCGGCAGGTTGCTCGAACCGTATCCGCTTGATCCGGTGATACTTGCCTTCCCGCACCAGCACCGCTTCCGTGGGGCGGCGGAGTTCGCCTGCACGTGCGAGCGCCTCGTCGACGGTGTCGGGCGGCGGGCCGGCTCCTCGCTGGCACCACCAGGCGACGGCCTTCTCCCGGGCGTAGCCGGTGTGCTCGACGCAGATCCACTCGCTGACCACCTTGGCGGCCACCAGGTAGTCGACGCGCAGGCTGTCTGGCGCGCCGGGCTTGCGGTGGCGGCGGTAGGCGACGTCGCGCACCGCCTGCCACTCGTCGCTGGCGGTCAGCACCATGATCGCCTCCGTGGTGGCGGTCGCTTCGATCTTCGGCTCGGGCGGCGGGAAGACGTGGCCGCAGTCGAGGCACTCGCGTGTGCCGATGTGCACGATGGCGTCGCAGCCCGGGCAGACCTTCGCCGGCGGCTCGGCGGCCTCGCCGTCGCCCTTGCCCCTCTTATCCTCGGGCAGCGCGATGGCGTCGACCGGCCCGTGCCGCATCACGTTGCCGGCAAAGTCGAGGACCAGGCAGTCGTCCTTGACCGGGGCGACGCGCATGCCGCGCCCGGCCATCTGGATGTAGAGCCCGGTCGAGGCGGTCGGCCGCAGCATCGCGATCAGGTCGGTCGCCGGCGCGTCGAAGCCGGTGGTCAGCACGCCGACGCTGGTCAGCGCCCGCACCTGGCCCGTCCGGTAGGCCCTGAGCAGTCGGTCGCGCTCGGGCCCCGGCGTCTCGCCGGTCACCATCTCGGCGGAGATGCCGTGGCCGCGCAGTTCGTCGCGAACCGCCCGCGCGTGCTCGACCGAGATGCAGAAGGCGATCCAGGATCGGCGGTCGCGGCCGAGCTCGACGATCTCGGCGACGGCGGCGCGGGTGGCGTCGCCGCCGAAGCGGTCGAGCATCTCTCGCTCGACAAACTCGCCCATGCGGCGGTGCAGACCAGTGGTGTCGAAGGTGGTCGCCGGTCGCTTCGAGACGAGCGGCGCCAGATGGCCCCGCTCGACCAGCATGCCGATGGGAATGTCGTAGGCGATGCCGTCGAAGAGCGCGTTCTCGCCCCCGTGCAGCAATCCGCTGTCGAGACGATAGGGCGTTGCGGTCAGGCCGATCACCTTCAGGTTCGGGTTGGTGACGCGCAACCCGTCGAAGAGGCGCCCGTATCGCGTGTCGCTCGCGCGCGGCACCAGGTGCGCCTCGTCGACGATGGCGAGGTCGACGTGGCCGAGGTCGCGCGCGCGCCGCGCCACCGACTGCACGCCGGCGACAAGGATTTGGCGCCCGAGCTGCCGCTTGCCGAGCCCGGCCGAATAGATGCCGGCCGGGGCGTCGGGCCAGAGCCGGATCAGCGCCGCGTGGTTCTGCGCGATCAGCTCTCGCACATGGGTGACGATCAGGATGCGGGTCTCGGGGTAGGCCACCACGGCGCTGCGGGCGAACTCGGCGAGGATCACGCTCTTACCTGAGCCGGTCGGCGCGACCACCAGCGGCGAGCCGCGTCCGGCACGGAACCAGGCGTAGAGCGCGTCGATCGCAGCGCGCTGATAGTCGCGGAGCTCGATCATACCGCTGTCCACGGCAGCGCCGGCGCCGGCTCGAGCGCAGCGAGGATGGCGCCCACCGGGCTCGCCGGGCCTTCGCCTTTGACCTCGTTCTCCCAGACCGGAACTGTCGACAGCGAGCGCGCCAGCGCCGCGGGGGCAATGCCGTGCTGAAGCGCGATCGAGATCACGATGCAGGCGTCGTCGATGAAGGCCGCCATCGTCGAGCCGGTCTTCTGGCCGTCGGCGAACACCTCGAGCGGACGCCCGGCATCATCGTAGCCGACGCAGACGGTGAAGCCCTGGCCACCGAAGGCGATGTCGCGGTTCAGATTGCGCCGGCGGTCCGGAAGCCGGGTCCGCGTCATCGCGCGCCGCCCTGCTTCCAGGTGCGCTGCGCGATGTAGAGAATCTGGGACGGCGACGCGCGGCGCTGCACCAGCGCCACCAGCCCCTTGTCGTGGAGCTGCCGCGCTGCTTTCATGACCCGCCCACGCACTTGGGTCTCCTCCGGCGACAGGACGGTCCCGGCGCTGGCGACGGCATAGACGAAGCTCTCGCCCCGCTCGGCCCCGCTAGCCCAGCGGCCCAACTCGGCTTCGGTCATGCTGCTTCACCCGTGGCGCCGTCGATCCAGGTGGTCCCGTCGGGAAGGCGGTAGGTGACCGTCTCGGTCTCGGGGTCGGCGTCAATCTGCTCGCCCGGCACCAGCGCGGGCAGGAAGAGGTGCGTCGGGCAATCCTTGCCTTCCTGCTGGCGCTGCGGCGAGCGCGGCTCGTCGAACCTCGTGCAATGCCCGGCACCGTCGCGGCCGAAGGCGAAATGGAGGCAGGTCCGGCAGTGCCGCCGCGGCATCACCGCCTCGAAACAGAGAGCCTTGTGCCGGCAGAACCGACACGGCGGGCGCTCGGGATTGTCGGCGATCCTGAGCGGTGCCTCGTGCGCGGCGACCAGCCGTTCGACCCGCGCTTCCTGCCGGTTCGCCTCTTCGACGTCGAGGTGGATCCGCTCGACGAGGAGTTCTTCGGTGTCCCGATTTGCGACGATGTAGACCCCGCGGGCAATGCCCAGCGCCGCCATGCCGATGTGCAGTTGGTGCCAGTGCTCGGGCTTGGCCGCGCGCAGTCCATGCTTCTGCAAAGCGCGCCAGCCGCTGGCGTTCATCGACTTGATTTCAACGACATGGTCGGCCTTCGGGGCCTCCAGGAAGCCCAACCCGATCGCGTCGACCTTGCCGCGGAGCCAGCCGCCCGCGAGCGCAAAACGCTCCTGCTCGCGCGAGACCTCGACCCCGGCGCGCCGAAGGTCGGCGATCACGCGCTCTTCCTCGAGCGAGCCGCGTTCGAAGACGCGGAGCTGGCGCCCGCCGGGCGTCTCCGGCGGCGACGCCCAGCGCAGCGTCAGCCATAGTTGCCGGTCGCAAGGCGAGCCCAGCGCCGAGGCAGATGTGCCGTAACCTTCGTAGCCCGAGCGCGGATCGGCCGCGGCCTCGGCCTCGCGGGCCCGCCAGATTGCGGTGACGGTAGAGCTTTCAACGGGCGGGAGGGGGGCCACTACGTGCTCCGATGCTCAGAGGAAGGGAGCGGCGACGTGACGAGGCGAGCCTCGCCACGCGCCGCCGTGCCGACGTGCACGATGGCTGGACCGCCGGGCCACGTCCGGCCGGCCCACGCCAGACCATGCCTCGGCTCGCCGTCCCTCACGTTGAGTTGACCGCCTTGCCTCGCCCCGCCATGCGCAGCCCAGCCGCGCCAGACCTCGACCGCCGCGCCAGTCCAAGCCCCGCCCGGTCTGGCCTAGCCTCGACCGCCCGGCCAAGCCTCGCCGCGCCACGCCTAGCCGTGACCGCCACGCCTTGCCGCGCCTCGCCGTGCCGTGCCTAGCCTTGCCTAGCCACGCCTTGACCGCCTTGACCAGCAGCCGCGGCATCACGCCGCGACAGCCACACCGCCCGCGAGACGGGTGGCAATTTCCCTGATCGGCGTCGTGTCGACGCCGGCGAGCTCAGTGACGCCCGCGTAGCGGCCGAGCCAGCTGTCGAGCGCGCCCGCGGCCTGCCGCCGCAGCTCGGCCAGCATCGCCGGATCGGACGGATCGACCGGCGCGTAGCCGCCGCCCGCGCTCCGCCCTGCGGCGGGCGAGACCATCGCCGGCAGCTCCCGCACGACCACGCCGGTCACCGCGGACGGGCCAGCGTCGGCCGTTCGGACCGCGATGCGCAGCCCGGAGATCCAGTGCCGGACCCGAACCTCGCGCCACGCCTGCGCCGCCTCGAGGTCGTCCATCCCGAAGAAGACCGGATGGACCGGGTGGTCCGGACGTTCGCGGAGCCAGGCGAGGAACTCGCGCGGCACGAACTGATTGCGGCCACTCGCATTCAGGTATTCGTCGACGACGCGCTGGCGCTCGCGCGCGCTCCAGGCGGCCATCAGGCGGCCCTCCGCTCGCGCTCGGCCCGGAGGATAGCCAGCAGCTCCTGGGTCTCTCCGTCGGCAGCCTCGGGTCGCGCAAGCGCGGCGAGCTGCACCATCCGGCCCTCGGCGGTGATAGCCTGCCACTCATCGGCCCAGTCGCCGAGCTCGTCGCCGGCGACGGCGAAGGTGCCGAAGCTGCCCTTGCCCTTGCCCTGGCGGAAGTCGCCGATGCCGACGATGATGCCGGCGTTCGCCAGCAGCGAGATGATCGAGTGGACCGACAGCGCCGGGGTCACGAAGGCGATGTCGATCTCCGCGCCCCAGCGCGGAAGGAAGGCGCGGGTGCGGATGTCCGGCGTCTTGTTCATGTCGGCAGAGCGCACCACGTCCATCTTCAGGAACGGCTTGCCCCAGATCCTGATCCGCGCCTCCGGCATGAACACCAGGCGGTTCACCGCGGTCTTCTTCGCCCCCGGGGTCTCGAGGGCGGCCTCGGCCATCGCCTGCTTCACGCCGGGCGCGGGGAAACCGAGTACGGTCGGCCCATCGGCGAACTGCGCTCCCACGCTGTCGCGGAACTCCGCCTCGGGGTTATGCTTGAGCTCCTGTTTCTCCGCGGCGGTTTTCTTGCCCCCGCCGATCAGCAGCGTGCGCTTCGCCTTTGCGCTCATCGCATTGAAGTAGAACGGGGTGGTGCCGATCAGCTTGACCGTGATCCTGCCTCGCTTGAGAGGGTCGATGTGGAGAACGGGCTCCATGGTGCTCTTCGTTGTCATTTGCTGGAGCTCTCCTGCCTCAGAATGGAAGATTTCACGCCCACGGACCCCGCGGCTTCGGGGCGCCCGCGGGACCGTTGTTCGAGCCGCCGGCGTTGGAGGTCATGACTACCGGCTTGTAGGCCTTCGGAACGTTCTTCGAGCCGTATTGGCTGTCCGTCTCGATCACGAGCGTCACTACCATCGGGATGGAATGCAGCTCGTCGGTGTCGGCGACGCGCAACTTGCCGACCGCGTGGCAGATGGCGCTGAGTTCGCGCAGGGCGATCTCCTGCGCCTGCGCGTTGGGGTTCTTGAGATTGAGCGTCACCCAGAAGCGCCGCCCCTTGTGCGCGCCCTCCAGGACTTCGAACTCGAGCTCGGCCTTGGTGCCGTTTCCGGCCTTGGTCGGCCCGACGCTGCTCTTTGCGATCGCAGCCAGGTACTCGCCGGCGGGCAGCGCGGTCCGCCCGGCCGCCGGCTCGACCGCGGTGGCGTCGAAGGTTCCTCCGAGATTTGCCATGGGTGTCCTCCTCTCAGACGGCGTCGGCCGATGCCGCGCCGCGATGGCCGGGTAGGTGCTTGGCCAGCGCCGCGTAGCCTTCGCCGCGGTTGATCAGGATCGAGTCCGGCATATCGAACCGGTTTTTCGCGGTGAAGGCGGGCCGCTCTGTCAGGTGCAGCACGCGCTGTCCGGCGCTGGAGGCCTTCGCGGTCTCCTTGCCGAAGCCGCTCTTCTCCCTGCGGATCGTGGTGACGTAGTTCATGAAGCCGACCACGTCGGCGCTCTCCACCACCATCTCTGCGGCGCGCTTGTGCAGCCGCAGGCGGTAGCGGTCGTAGCTGTCGCGCTCCGGGTCGGCGAAGGTCTTGACCTCCTCGTGCGCCAGCAAAATCAGGGTCATGCCGCGCTGATCGCGGAGCATGCCGAGGCGGGTGAGCAGGTACCGCCAGGTGACGTCCGCGATCGCGTAGCCTTTTCCGAAGCCCGGCTCCTCGATCGACTGCCACTTGTTCCCTCGGCACGTCTCGGCCCAGACGATCGGCTCCAGCCAGTCGAGGCTGTCGAGGACCACGGTCCGGAAGCCGTGATCGCCAGTCAGCAGCAGCTCGATCGCCTCGTCGACCTGGGCGAAGCTGGTGAGCGGCTCGGCGGCGAAGGTCGTCAGCTCGAGGTTGCCGGCGCCCTCCTCGGTCTGGATGAAGATCGGCTCGGGGAACTCGGCGGCGAGGCTGGTCTTGCCGATGCCGGGGATGCCGTAGATGACCATCCGCGGCGGTTTGTCCGACTTCGCCCGGACCAGGTTTGATAGCGACAGCGCCATGCGCACTCCTTGTTTGTCGCCGCCGGTCGGTGATGTCTGCCCAGACCTCCACCGCCGGGTGATCCGGTGCTACCGGCGGCGTGGTCTGCCCGCTCCTGCGGCGGGAATCTCGGTGATGACGAGGCCAGGGTGGCAGGCCTCGGCGAGCTTGCGCTTCAGGCGGTAGACCGCCGTGCGCACGCCCTTGACGTCCTCGACGACCGCCACTCCGTCGCGGCGGTAGCGGAAATCGCCGACGTAGCTGCAGATCTTCATGCCGGCGACGACGCAGTCGAAGCGCGGCTGCAGCTCGAGCCCGGCGATCTTGCCGGCGCGCTCGAGCGCGGCCAGCGTCGCGTAGCGCCTGCCCTCGGCGGTGCTGTCGAAGCGGTGGCCGTCGATCTCGACTCTGCGGGCGTTGAACTTGGTCATGCGGCGCGCTCCCCGGGCGCCGGCGGCGGGAGCGGGAGGAACCGGAATAGTTCGGGCTCGGGCCGCGCGACCCCCACCTCGTCGGCAAGCGAGCAGAAGGCGCGGTAGAGCCGGCTGGGGAACTTGCCGTCCTCGGCGGTGATCCAGCCGTGCACGGTCGAGTCGGGCTTACCCAACCGCAGTGCCACCTTCTGGTAGCCGCCGAGCGCGATGATGAAACGACGGGGATTGGTCGACATGCCACCCGAATAATGCGGAAAATGCGGATTGACAATATGCGGAAAACGATCCCCTCGCATTCTTTCCGGAAAAGTCGGAAAGTGCCGCAAGTCGGGCCGAATGTGAGGGGCATGCAGTGGACGTTGAGAAAGCCCGGGCGCTGGCGCGCTACCGAGACATCTCGCTCGAGGCGACGGCGTTCCGGCTGCGCGCGGTGAGGATGGCGCTCGGCGTGACCCAGAAGGATATGGCCGAAGCGCTTGACCTGCCGACCTCGACCTACGCCGACTACGAGCGGGCACGGGTCTACCCGTCGCATGCCGCGGTGAGCCACTTTCGCTGGCGGCATGAGATCACCTTCGACTTCATTCTTTATGGCGACCCTCGGCACCTGCCGCTCGAAACAGCCGAGCGCATCTACAACGCCATGCTCGAGCTCGACGCGCGATCCGATCTGCAGGCGCGAGGATAGCCTCTACGCGCACTCCGAAGCCGATTGCGGCGGCCAAGGCGATCCGGTGCAAGATCGGTCGGCTCAACGATCGTTCCCCCTCGGCATGCGACTGTTGTGGGAGGAATGATCGCCTTCTGATTGTGTTGCAATATCCGGATTTCCACGCTGTCGATGTGGGAATCCACGCTTCAGAGGATCAGGCCAAGCGCGACCGCCTTGGCGGCGGCCTCGACGGTCGTGCGGCTCTTCAATTTGCCTCGGGTCTTCCTAAGGCGATCCTCGGTCCCGCGCGCGGTGAGACCGACCTCCGCGGCAAGAGCTTCGGTACGCATGCCGCACGCCATACCGAGCAGAAGCTCGTGCTCGGCGGCCGCGAGCCGGATCGGCTGCTCGGTCGACAGGTCGACGGATGAGTAGGCCAGGTGGAAATCCTGCAGGTCCCGGCGCACGTCAGTGACGTAGGCGTTGGTCAGTGGTTGCTCGAGCGGCGCGTTGATCAGGAAGACGCCCCGTCTCCCGCAAGGCCCGAAGGTCGGCACCTCGAAGCCGTGCCACCACCCTTCGCCGATGAACCGGCTCATGTGCGCCTCATACTCCTGCCTGGCGGAACGCAGGGGTTCGGGAACATCTTCGGCCGCGCCGCCCGCCGTCGAGAAGCGGGTGGGCTCCGGCCGACGCAGCCGCTCCGCGAGATCGTAGAGAAGCAGGTGCCGCCGGTTCTCGACAAAATCGATGGCGAGCGGGCGCAGGGCCGGGCTGGCTGAGACCTTCAGCCTCAAGCCGGCCGCTGATGGCGCCAGATGGACGTAGCGCGCCTTGGCGATTCCGTGCCGCCCGAGCAGCGTGTCCCGGAGATGATCGAACAGGTCGGCCAATTCCGGTGCGTTCCGGTCGATGACCTCAGATTCGCGGATGTGCCGCATGGCGATTCCTCATGCCGTGATTTTTGGGGAAGGCCGGTAGCGCAACCTACGGGCGAAAGAAATCCGGAAAAATCACACTCTGCACGATTGACGATCCGCAAAATGCGGATACTAGTGTGCTCCCGATGACCGCGCGCGAGGAGGACCCTGAATGACCCATCTCAGCCTTGAGACGGCCTTGCGCCGGGCCACCTTCTGGGCGCGACGCGGCATGCCCCACACGGCTGCCGAACTGCTCGCCGGAACTGACGGCGTTCTCAGGTACCGTCCCGAACATCGCGACCTCGCAGCGGCGCTCCCCGCCGGAGAGCAGGTGCGCGTGCAGCTGAGTCCCGCACGCCGGCGCGTTACCATCACCCGCACCGCCGGCGACTGCGAGATCGTCGGCTCGGCCGACCTGCCGCCGCACCTGGTGGAGCGCGCCGGTTGAGCGCCGACACTTCGTCGCTCGCCGACGCGCTGGCGCTGGCCTTCGGGCACGGCCCTCTGGCGGGGATTTCGCCGGCGCTGGTTGCCGAGCGAGACGGGCCAACCTTCAAAGTCCGCGCCTGCTGGGGTGTTCTCGACGGCTCGGTCGCGATCGAGGCTCGCGGCGCCACGCTCGACGCGTGTCACGAGAAGGTCGCTCGCCAGCTCCTGCGGCTCTGGCCGGCGCTCGAAGAGGCTGCGGAATGGCTTTGACCGCGGTGACCGCGGCGGGCCGGGCGGCAACGTCCCGATGAAGCAGCCGCGGGTCCGCTGGAACACCACTGAGGCGCGGGTCGAGCGCTTCGTGCGGCTGGCGCAGCGGCTGGAGCTGCCCGTCTACGGCTTCGAGGTCCGCGGGCGCGACGTGATCGTGCTCACCCGCCCGCGCGACGACGGACCGGCGGAGAAGCCGGCGGCGGAGAACGATCCCGTGGCGCGCTGGTTCCGCGACAACACGGCTGGCCAGCCGGAGAGCGTCCGACTACGGAAACGGCAATGAATCCGGTGACTTATTCTCTTGATAACCCGCGGGAACCGAGCGTCCGTGTCCGTTGGGGAACGGGGGAGCGGACCTGATGCCGGCGCGCTACGACACCATCATCGTCGTCCGGAAGCGGAACGCTCGGGGCGACGAGGTCGAGTACCACACTGTCGGCCGGAGGGGTCCGAGCATCTGGCGCACCGGCGAGCCGAACCCGCCCGGGACGCCGGGCTACCAGGCCGCCTACGATGCGGCGACCGGCGTGCATGCGGTGCTCGTGCCACCCGCAGCCGGCCACGGCTGGAGCACGGTGAACGACCTGCTCGACGCCTACGAGCGGTCCCGTGAGTTCTGTCGCCTCGCGCCGCGCACCCGATCCGACTACCTGAAGGGACTCATGGACGTGCGGGAGCGCTACGGCACCGCGCCCCTCGGCATCATCAACAGCGTCGCGCTCAAGGGGAACGTGCTCGACTGGATCGAGGTGCGCTGGGCCGGCAAGGGCGCCGACAAGCGCCTCGACCCATTCAAGTTCGCGCTCAGTTGGGCGACCGGGCGCCACCCCGAGCGGGTGCCGGTGAACTACCTGCACGGCATCCCGCGCTTTTACGAGGGCGCCGACCGCGCCGAGATTATCTGGGAGGACACCGAGGTCGACCTCTTCTGCAGCCGCGCTCCTGAGCAGCATGCGGACGCTGTGCGGCTTGCGCGGGAGACCGGCCTGCGCATCGGCGACCTCGTCGAGCTCGAGCGTCGCGAGATCAGGACGGCGCCCGACGGCAGCCGCGCGATCATCCTCCGGCCAAACAAGCGCCGGCGGCGGATCGTGAACATGCCGCTCACGCCCGCCGCCGCGGCGATCATCGACAAGGCGCCGCTCGCGCGCCGCCTCATCCTGAAGCCGAAGCGCGCGGAGGCATGGGACGCCGCCCGGCTCTCCCGCGAGGTGCGCGAGTATGCCACCGAGTTTGGGATCCGCGCCGATCTCCGGTTCAACGACCTGCGCGGCACGAAGGTGACCGAGATGGTATGGTCGGGGATCAGCGTGCCCGATCTAGCGATCCGTATCGGCTGGAAGATCGAAACCGCTGCCAAGATGCTCGGCGTCTATGCTGCGCTGAACCCGGGGCGTGCGACGATAGTGGTTCTCCCCACGCCGGCGAGGCGAGACGACGCCACCGGCTGAGCACCCCTGCTTGGCGATGGGAGTTCTCGATGACGCCCGCGAAAAGCTCGAAGTATGGCGTCGGGACTACAACGAAGTGAGACCGCATGGCGCGATCGGTGACAGACCGCCGATGGCTATGCTACCTTGGCTCGGGACAGCTTCCCGAGCTGCTCAACCGCCGGGAATCCTCGCTTAGGGTGGTCCAGGTTCCGGGGTGGAGCCACTTTCGGGCCGAGGCTCCTAAGATCTGGAGCAGAGCATGGAGGCACATTGTAGGCATGCGGAGAACTCATCAAGAGAATTCTGACCAGTTTTGGCCAATAGGATCAATTTCGTGCTGTTGCCCAAACAATCTTTGGTGAAGATGAGCAACCGAAGGAGTTTACGCAATAAACTGGAAAATCTATTAGTGCGGAATTTATGGATTAGCTAAATAGGATCCTCACATAGTCCGTCGTTTACATGAACTAGGAGTAGCCCCAGTCGATGAAGTAATCACCTTCTTCTTTCCGGATAGTTGACGCTATCGCCTCAACGCAAAGTTCCGGTGGATTCTGAATGCCACGAGTGAGATAGGTTTCCGCGTTCTACTCGATCAAAGAATGAAAAAGCACAAAAAAAAGAAGAGCGCCGCAAAAGGAGCGGAAGGTCTCAACTCGACCCAATTTAAAAAGAATCATGCACGCGGTGTCCAATGATATGGTCCGGCGCGAGTACTCCAAAGCGGTATCCAAACTTGAAACAGCCTTAGTGCAGATTCGAGCAAGCGAACATGTGACTGACTCGACGCGGGAAGATTTGGCGACCATACTTTGGCTTAAGGGTGCGTGCCTCGTAGAACTCGAAGATTGGCCACTCGCCCTTGAGGCACTCGATGAGACTTACGAGATTTTTGAACACTTAGTGGAGAATAATGGACGACCTCTCGCAAGCGAATGGGCCAACATGACGGAGACCCGCGCAAATTGCTTTTCTGAAATGTCCATGCACGCTGAGGCGTTGTCTGACTACACTACCGCGCTTTCTTTATTCGACAGAGCTCGCCCATTCGAAAAGTACGGGCTTAATGACGCTTCTTCGGAAGCCTTAGGCAACAGAGCAAGTACCTTGATTGACTTGAAACAACCGGAACAGGCAGAAAAAGACCTGCTACGGGTTCTCGAATACGAGAGAAAAAAAGGCGTCACGACAGTCCACAACCACCTAGACTTCGCCAGTACGTTAAATAGCTATGGAAACTGCCTCGGCGGGCTCGGTCGCACCGACGAGGCCCTGGCAGTTTTCGACGAAGCTTTGGAGACACTGGACGCGATTCAGGACATACAAAACTCCTTGCCTGAGGCGGATGAGGCAGAAAGAGTGAGACTTCGGGCGCTAGTTACAATTAATCGTGGCGCCCATCTTCAAGTTTCGCATAGGTGGGCGGAAGCATTTGACGGCATGCACTTAGGAATCTCTAAACTTCAGAGGTGTTTTGACAAATTAACTCTCCTTGAAAGGAAGGCCCTTGCCAGGTCGTACGTCAACCAGATCCCGTCAACGTTCGCTGTTTCGGCAACTACGCCTTCAGGAATTCGCCTTTTGATTATTCGCTATTTGGCGGATTTTGGCCTGTTGCTGCAGGAGACACGCTTTTGGCCGCTTATGTGGCTCAGTAGACGAGTATATGCGCTCATCCTGCTTGTAGCGAGAAGCGCCCCGAAATTTAACCCGCATGAATTCGCATCAACTTGCAGCAGATATCTGATACCGAATCCGGCTGATTGATTCCGCATGAGAGGGATTCCTTGGGGGAATCGGAGCGGTTAGGCTGCGTTGCCAAAGATCTGGGGGCAGACATGGCAGGCAGTGGGCAGCAATTGACGGTCGATGAGCTGGAGGAGCGGTTTCGGGCGGCGAAGGACGTGGTCGAGCGCAGCCACTGCCAGGCGATCTGGCTTCTGGCGAAAGGGCATTCGACCGCTCAGGTAGCGGAGATCGTGGCGCTGACGCCGCGCTGGGTGAACAAGCTCGCGCGCCGCTACGAGGCGGAGGGGGTGGACGCGCTGGGGGACCGGCGGCGGCGGAACGCCGGAGCGAGGCCGCTCTTGTCGGCAGATGACTTCGAGGCGCTGCGCGAGCGGCTGAAGACCCCGCCCGACGACGGCGGGATCTGGAGCGGGCCGAAGGTGGCGCGGTGGATCGCGGCGCGGCTGGGGCTGGTGCAGGTGCATGCGCCGCGCGGCTGGGAAGCCTTGAAGAAGATCGGCTGGTCGATCCAGGTGCCGCGTCCGCGAAACCCGAGGGCGGCGCCGCCCGAAGACCAGGCGGCGTTTAAAAAAAGCTTGCCGAGGCCCTCGTCGAGGAGACCGCGAAGCACGCGCCCCTGCCGGTCGAGCTCTGGGCAACCGACGAGCATCGGCTCGGCCTGAAGCCGGTGCAGCGCCGGGTCTGGGCACCGAAAGGCCTCCGCCCGGTCGCGCTCGGCCACCACCGGTTCGAGTGGCTCTACGTCACCGCCTTCGTCGCGCCGGAGAGCGGCGAGACGGTGTGGTATCTCTCCAACGGTATCGACAAGCCGCTCTTCGAGATGATGCTCGCCGGCTTCGCCCGCGAGACCGGTGCCGGGCGCGACCGGATCATCCTGCTCGTGCTCGACGGCGCCGGATGGCACACCGAGCCGGGGCTCGCGGTGCCCGAGGGCATAAGGCTCATCTACCTGCCGCCCTACACGCCCGAGTTGCAGCCAGCGGAGCACCTCTGGCCGCTGGTCGACGAGTCCGTCGCCAACCGCCACTTCGAGACACTCGACGCGCTCGATGCCATCCTCGCCGACCGCTGCCGCACCCTCGAACAAGACCGCGACCTCATCGCCGCCAACACCAGATTCCACTGGTGGCCAAAGTCCGATGCCGCGAACTGATCAGCCGAATCCGGTAT
>Ga0075163_10001566_pt1 | contig 30887 bp, 39 predicted proteins | sample JI1023141ADNA_FD_71478 | JGI IMG/M metagenome (GOLD analysis project Ga0075163, IMG submission 71478) | Wastewater effluent complex algal communities from Wisconsin, to seasonally profile nutrient transformation and Carbon sequestration -... | ecosystem: Engineered > WWTP > Effluent > Algae...
TTAAACTCAAACAATACTACATGCTGAAGTAATTTTTCCTGAGCTGAACTCATAACTGCAATCGTTAAAAAAAGTATTAGAGGTAGTATTCTTTTCATTTTGAATGTGGATTTATTAAACACCAACCATGTTGCCTTCTTTCACCATAGTTACAAACTGATCGAACAAATATTGCGAATCGTGTGGGCCAGGCGAAGCTTCGGGGTGATATTGTACTGAAAATGCGCGCTTGCTTTTTAAGCGAATACCCATAATCGTACTATCATTCAAATGCAGGTGTGTTACTTCCACATCTGGATTTTTTTCAATTTCCTTCTCGCTTACCGCGAAGCCATGATTCTGCGAAGTCATTTCGCCCAAGCCACTAAGCAGATTTTTTACCGGATGGTTTAACCCACGATGGCCGTGGTGCATTTTATAGGTAGTTAAACCCGAGGCAAGCGCCAACAGCTGATGACCGAGGCAAATCCCAAACGTAGGTTTATCAGCCGCAAGAATATCTTTTACCGTTTTGATGGCATAATCCATTACTGAAGGATCGCCTGGACCATTGGAAATAAAGTAGCCGTGTGGTTCCCACTTTTCCATTTCCGCAAAGGAAGTTTTAGCCGGAAACACTTTTACGTAACAATCGCGCAAAGCAAGGTTGCGTAGAATGTTTGTTTTAATACCTAAATCAAGTGCGGCTATTTTAATGGGCGCTTTGGCATCACCATAAAAGTAAGCTTCTTTCGTACTTACTACCGAAGATAACTCAAGACCATCCATAGAAGGCACTTTCTTTATTTCGGCTTTCATTTGTTCGGGTGTTAACTCCGAAGATATCAGTGCATTCATAGCACCTTTACTACGAATGTAGCGCACCAGCATGCGGGTGTCGAGGTCTGAAATACCTACTACTCCGTTTTTCTCTAAATAAGTTTGCAAACTATCCTTGGCCGTCTTGCGACTGAATTCGTCTGAGAATTCATTCACCACAATACCACTTATTTTTGGTGAGGCTGATTCCTGTTCTTCGGCAACCGTACCATAATTACCAATATGCGCGGTAGTGTTTACGATTATCTGGCCGTAATAGGATGGATCGGTGTAAATTTCCTGGTAGCCAGTCATCCCGGTGTTAAAGCAAATCTCTCCGCCTATGGTACCACGTTTACCAATTGCTTTTCCTTCTAACAGAAGGCCATCGGCCAGGAGTAAGTATGCTTTTGCGCTCAATTCGTTTCGATTTTGGTTAACAAAAATACTGGTATTAAAGGTTTTACGGGTTTTAATTTCCTTAAAATTTCAGATTCTGATTTCAAACGGTTACGACAATAAAAAAGGGATTGAATTCTGAAATTCAATCCCTTCGCTATATCCTATAAAGGCCACTTATTCCTTTTTCTTAGACTTTTTGGCGGCCTTCTTTGGCTCCTCAGCTTTCACCTCTGCCGAGGTTTCTTCCGCGCCCTCAACTTTTTTAGCTCCGCGGCTTCTGCGGGTCTTAGCTTTCTTCTCGGCACCTTCTTTTTTGTAGATGTCGTTGAAGTCCACCAATTCCAGCAAGCACATTTCGGCAGCATCGCCTAAGCGAGGTGCACTGAATTTGATAATCCGGGTATATCCACCTGGTCTATCACCAATACGCCCTGCCACTTCTCCAAACAATGCCGTAACCGACTCCTTGTTTTGAAGGTATGACATTACCGTTCTGCGCGAGTGTGTTGTGTTATCTTTTGCTTTGGTAAGCAAAGGTTCAACATACTTCTTTAATGCTTTAGCTTTGGCAACCGTAGTAGTGATTCTCTTATTTAAAATAAGTGAAGATGCCATATTAGAAAGAAGTGCATGGCGGTGAGCCGCAGTTCTTCCTAAGTGATTAATTTTCTTACCGTGTCTCATGGGTTAGTCTTCTTCGAGTTTATACTTGGCCAGATCCATACCAAATGTAAGGTTCTTCTCAGCCACCAGTTGCTCTAATTCAGCCAACGATTTTTTACCAAAGTTTCTGAATTTCATCATGTCCGAAATATCCAATTGTACTAAATCGCCAAGCGACTTAACATCGGCAGCTTTCAAACAATTGTAGGCACGTACCGAAAGATCCAGATCATGCAATTGTGTTTTCAACAACTTGCGCATGTGCAGCATCTCTTCGTCAACCTGCTCTACTTCGCTATCTTTTCCGGTTTCAAGTTCAATTGATTTGTCAGAGAACAAACGGAAATGTTGAATCAAAATGAAAGCTGCTCCTTCCAACGCCTTTTCAGGGTGGATTGAACCATCTGTTTCAATATCAATCAACAATTTTTCGTAGTCAGTCTTCTGCTCAACGCGAGTATTCTCTACACTGTACTTCACATTCTTTACAGGTGTGAAGATGGCATCGATCGGAATAAATCCGAATACCTGCTCATTAGGTTTGTTTTCTTCAGCTGGCAAATAGCCACGACCTTTTTCGATGGTCAGTTCAATTTCAAATTGAGCTGTTTCGTCCAGGTTACAGATTACATGGTCGCTGTTCAATATCTCGAACGATGAGGTGAACTTAGAAATATCGCCAGCTTTAAATTGCTTTTGCTTTTTGATATTCACCACAATCTTGTTGTCAAAATTATCGCTCACCTTTTTGAAGCGTACTTGCTTCAGGTTAAGAATAATTTCGGCTACATCTTCTACTACACCTTCTATAGTTGAAAACTCGTGCAACACACCCGGAACTTTAATTCCTGTGATTGCATAACCTTCCAAAGAAGAAAGCAGAATTCGTCTTAAAGCATTACCGATTGTTACTCCGTAACCTTTTTCTAATGGTTTGAAGGTAAAGAGGCCATGGAAATCATCTGATTTTTCCATTACCACTTTTTCCGGCATTTGAAACGCTAATATTGACATATCAAATTTGATTAAATGTGTTAATTACTTAGAGTACAATTCCACAATCAACTGCTCGTTGATGTTTTCTGGAATATCTGACCGCAATGGCAGATTAATCAGCTTTCCTTCCAGTTCGCTGTTATTCCATTCTAACCAATTGTACTTCTTAGCTCCCTGAACTGACAAAGAGTTGCTGATGGTTTCCAACGATTTTGACTTCTCGCGTACGGCAATTACATCGCCAGGACGAAGGCTCAATGAAGGAATGTTTACCACATCGCCATTTACAGTAATGTGTTTGTGCACCACCAATTGGCGCGCAGCTCTGCGTGTAGGTGCAATACCTAAACGATAAACTGTGTTATCTAAACGCGACTCTAACATTTGAAGTAACACTTCGCCTGTTACGCCTTTCTTGCGCGAAGCCTTATCGAAAATGTTTTCGAACTGGCGTTCCAGCACTCCGTAGATATACTTTGCCTTTTGCTTCTCAGCTAACTGCACTGCATATTCAGATTGCTTGCGCTTTTTACCTTTACCATGCATACCCGGTGCATAGTTCTTTTTTTGCAGCGCTTTGTTTTCACCAAGAATAGGCTCGTTAAATCTTCTGGAGATTCTCGCTTTGGGGCCTGTGTATCTTGCCATGTTAGTATTACGTTGTCGTTAATTATTAAACTCTTCTTTTCTTAGGCGGGCGGCAACCGTTGTGCGGGATTGGCGTCATATCCTTAATCACCATCACTTCAATTCCTGAAGCCTGAATGCTGCGAATGGCTGACTCGCGGCCGGCACCAGGGCCAACTACAAATACTTCCACTTTGCGCAATCCAAGTTCAAACGCTTTTACCGAACACTCTTGTGCAGCTACCTGAGCGGCATAAGGTGTATTTTTCTTTGAACCCTTAAAACCCATCTTTCCTGCTGAAGCCCAGGAGATAACCTGACCGGTTGAGTTGGTCATGGATATAATGATGTTGTTGAAGGTTGCGCGAACGTGAGCCTGGCCAATAGCCTCAACCACTACTACGCGTTTTTTACTTTTATCCTTCTTCTTTTCAACTGGTGCTGCCATACAGAAAAGTTGTTATGTTTTTTAAATTAATTATCCTTTAACTGCCTTCTTCTTGTTCGCTACCGTCTTACGCTTTCCTTTGCGGGTACGCGCATTGTTCTTGGTAGTTTGACCACGAACCGGTAATCCTCTGCGGTGACGCAGCCCACGGTAACATCCAATGTCCATCAACCGCTTTACGCTAAGCTGAACCTCAGATTTAAGGGCACCCTCAATCTTGAATTCTTCGGCAATAGCAGCACGGATGGCATTCGATTCTTCATCGTTCCATTCTTTTGCTTTCTTATCCCAGTTTACTCCTACTTTGGTAAGAATACGCTGAGCCGATCTGCGGCCAATGCCATAGATGTACGTAAGGGCGATCTCGCCTCTTTTGTTGTCCGGAATATCTACACCAGCAATACGTGCCATAATTATCCTTGTCTTTGTTTATACCGTGGATTCTTCTTGTTAATAACAAACAGTTTGCCCTTGCGCCTGATGATCTTGCAATCGGCACTGCGTTTTTTTATAGATGCTCTGACTTTCATAGTCCTTCTATTTATATCTAAACGTTATTCTTCCCTTTGTTAAATCGTAAGGCGACATTTCCAGTCTTACCTTATCGCCAGGCAAAATCCGGATGTAGTGCATCCGCATCTTTCCTGAAATATGTGCCAACACTTCGTGGCCGTTTTCCAATTGCACTCTAAACATGGCATTGGAAAGTGCCTCCAAAATGGTTCCGTCCTGCTCTATCGACTTTTGTTTCGCCACTTGAACGAATAGTTTTGTTCTATATACTCGTGAGTCGTTATGACTTCCGTTCTGTCTTTGTGGATCGCTACCGTATGCTCAAAATGGGCCGAAGGTTTACGATCTGAGGTTCGGATGGTCCACCCATCTTTCTCCTGTACTACGTTTTTGGTTCCCAGATTTATCATGGGTTCAATCGCGAATACCATACCCGGAGCCAACTTCACACCCTTTCCACGCTTTCCGTAGTTAGGTACATCTGGATCTTCGTGCAGGTCTTTCCCTACTCCATGCCCTACCAACTCACGCACCACACCGTATCCAAACTGCTCCACGTGTTGTTGAATGGCGAAACTTACATCGCCCATCCGGTTACCCGAACGTGCTTGTGAGATTCCGATCTCCAACGATTCGTAGGTGCGCTCCAGCAACTTCAACACTTCAGCACTCACTTTTTCAAGTGGGTACGTGTAGGCTGAGTCGCTATGGTATCCTTGGTACTTCACTCCGCAATCAATCGAAACCACATCGGTTTCTTTCAACTCGTACTCACCCGGAAACCCGTGCACCACTACTTCATTTACCGACATACACAAAGCAGCCGGAAACCCGTGGTAGTTTTTAAACGATGGCGAAGCTCCATGATCGCGAATAAACTCCTCGGCAATCTCATTCAGTTCTTTGGTTTTTACACCCGGTTTTACCCGTTTTGCAATTTCACCGTGCACTTTTCCTAAGATCTGTGCACTGTCTCGCATTAACTGAATCTCCTCGTCCGTCTTATAGCGAATCATTCAACTCTAAGCCGCAGCAAACTGAGAACGTCCTTTTACTCTACCTGACTTCATCATACCTTCATAATGCCGCATCAACAAGTAGCTTTCAATCTGCTGGAGTGTGTCTAACACAACACCCACCAAAATCAGAAGTGAAGTACCACCATAGAATTGGGCAAAGTTCTGCGTAATACCAGCCTTAACTGCAAATGCAGGAAGAATGGCAACCGCAGCCAGGAAGATGGCGCCCGGTAAAGTTATTTTCGATAAAATACTATCAATAAATTCAGCTGTGTCTTTTCCGGGTTTAATACCGGGAACAAAACCGCCATTTCTTTTTAAGTTATCAGCAATGTCGTTTGAAGGCACCGTGATAGCAGTATAGAAGAAAGTGAAAATCAGAATAAGCGTAGCAAACAATAAATTGTACTGCCATGAAGTAAAGTCGGCAAAGGTTGAACCTACATAAGTTCCAATATCGCTGTCTTGCCAGATTTGCGCCAAAAGCGGAGGAATAAACATCAACGCTTGTGCGAAGATGATAGGCATTACGCCTGCTGAATTCAACTTCAATGGAATGAAATCGCGTTTGCCGCCATATAATTTATTACCCACAACCTGCTTGGCATATTGTACCGGAATTCTGCGGGTAGCCTGTGTCAATGCTATTACACCTACTACTACAAAGAACAATGCTAATACCTCGAGGATGAACAACAACATACCGTTCATTCCTTTAGTATCAATCTCCTGATAGATGGCTACCGGGAAACGTGACACAATACCGATCATGATCAACATGCTGATACCGTTACCAATTCCCTTATCGGTAATGCGCTCACCCAACCACATACAGAACATGGTGCCTGCAATCAGAATGATAATTGACGACAGCGTAAAGAACAAGCCCGGATTTACTACTGCTTCGTTCGGGATGGTTGCCCGGATATAACCATACGATTGTGCTGCCGTGATGATGATAGTAAGAATGCGAGTAAATTGATTTAAACGCTTACGTCCGCTTTCACCCTCTTTTTGAAGTTTGGTGAAGTGTGGTACTGCTACCGTTAAAAGTTGTACTACGATAGATGCCGAAATGTAAGGCATGATACCCAGTGCAAAAATGGATGCGCGGCTAAATGATCCGCCAAGGAAAGTGTTTAACAATTCGAAAATACCACCTTGGGTTCCACCGGTTTGTTCGAGTATAACTGCATCTACGCCTGGCAATACAATGTATGAACCGAGACGGAAAATGATCAGAAACCCGATCGTATTTAAAATACGAATCCGAAGGTCTTCGATTGAAAAAATGTTCTTTATGGTAGTAAAGAAACGCTTCATTACTTAATGGTTGTGGCGGTACCGCCTACGTTTTCAATTGCTTTAGTGGCTGTGGTTGAGAAAGCATGTGCTTCTACGCTAACTTTTGCTTTTAACTCACCACGTCCCAAAATTTTTACACTGTCTTTCTTACCAACAATTCCGTTTTCAATCATCAATTGAACAGTAAGTGAAGCAGCTTTTGTTTTTTGCGCTAGTTCTTCCAAGGCATCAAGATTAATTGCCTTAAAGTATACTTTTTCGTTGTTCTTAAAACCGAACTTCGGAATACGTCTCTGTAAAGGCATCTGACCACCTTCGAAACCAAATTTCTTATGGTAACCTGAGCGTGATTGTGCACCCTTGTGTCCACGACCCGCGGTGCTACCACCAGAGCCCTGGCCTCTTCCCAGGCGCTTATTTGTCTTTACCGAACCTTCGGCCGGTTTAAGTGTATGCAGTTTCATTCTTATAATTCGGTTACTGTCACCAAATGTTTTACTTTCTTAACCATGCCCTGAATCTGTGGTGTGTATTCCACTTCAACAGAACGGTGTACTCTTCCTAAACCTAATGACTGAATTGTTCTCAATTGAGTCTCAGGTCTCTTTATTGTGCTGCGGGTTTGAGTAATTCTAACTTTTGCCATAACTCTTATCCGTTAAATACTTTCGATAATGATACACCGCGGTTGCGGGCAATTGTCTGCGGATCGCGCATAGTTGTTAATGCTTTGAAAGTAGCTTTAACCACGTTGTGCGGGTTAGATGAACCTTTAGACTTAGCCAATACATTGTGTACACCGGCACTTTCTAATACGGCACGCATCGCACCACCGGCAATTACTCCAGTACCAGGCGAAGCTGGCTTCAACAATACAAAGCCACCACCAAACTTACCAAGCGACTCATGCGGAACTGTTCCTTTGATGATCGGAACTTTCACCAGGTGCTTCTTGGCATCATCAATTCCTTTTGTGATAGCATCGGTTACTTCATTGGCTTTTCCCAAACCGTATCCTACTACTCCGTTGCCATCGCCTACAACCACAATGGCTGCAAAGCTGAATCTTCTACCACCTTTTACCACTTTGGCTACACGCTGAATAGCAACAACCTTTTCTTTCAGGTCTATTTCGCTAGCTTTTACCGTGCTGACGTTACTTTGTGTCATGCTCTTTTAAAATTTTAAACCTCCTTCTCTGGCTCCTTCGGCCAAAGCTTTGATGTTACCATGATAGAGATAGCCATTGCGATCGAACACAATTTCTGTGATACCCGCGGCTACTGCCTTTTCAGCTACTTTTTTACCAACCGTTTTAGAGATGGTAAGATTAACGCCACCCTTCTTATCCAGTTCGGTAGAAGATGATGAAGTTACAGTGTGCCCTTTAGAGTCGTCTATGATTTGAGCATAGATAACTTTATTGCTGCGGAACACAGACAAGCGCGGTCTGGCAGATGTGCCTTCCAGCTTTTTGCGAATGCCCTTCTTAATGCGGACTCTTCTGTCTTTAATGTTTGCCATAACTCAACTATTATTTAGCAGCTGCTTTACCAGCTTTTCTACGAACATATTCACCTGTGAAGCGGATACCCTTGCCTTTGTAAGGTTCAACCGGACGCAACGATTTGATTTTAGCTGCAACCTGACCAATCAATTGCTTATCAATACCTTCTAAAGTAATGGTTGGGTTTTGACCCTTCTCCTGGGTAGCAGCCACTTTTAACTCTGATGGAATACCCACTATTACACTGTGCGAGTAACCTAAGCTAAGATCCAACACATTGCCTTGAGCAGATGCTTTATAACCTACACCCACTAATTCCAATTGTGCTTTGTAACCTTCGCTTACGCCAGTTATCATATTAGCAATAAGCGCACGATATAAACCGTGCATAGCCTTATGGCGCTTTTGTTCAGTTGGGCGCTGTACTACTACGTTTCCTTCTTCTAAGGTTACTGTAAAGTCAGCATCAATCTTTTGCTTCAACTCACCTTTAGGGCCTTTAATGCTCACCAGATGGTCTGCTGCTGCGAAGGAGAATGTTACTCCTTTCGGAAGTGCTATGGGTAATTTACCTATACGTGACATGACCTGCTTCGTTTAATAGATGTAACACAAAACTTCACCACCTACATTAAGCGCCTTAGCTTCCTTATCGGTAATTACACCTTTTGAAGTAGAAAGGATGGCAATGCCTAATCCGTTCAATACTTTAGGTAAACTATCAGCCGCCTTATACTGGCGCAAACCCGGAGAGCTGATGCGTGTAAGGCTCGTGATAGCCGACTCCTTGGTTTCAGGATTGTACTTCAATGCAATTTTAATATTGCCTTGCTTGTTGGAAGTATCCTCGAACTTGTAGTTCAGGATATAGCCCTTATCAAAGAGCACTTTAGTTACTTCCTTTTTGATGTTGGAAGCAGGAACTTCTACCACGCGGTGACGTGCCTTGATGGCATTGCGCAACCGGGTTAAATAATCTGCTATTGGATCCGTTGTTTTCATTTTACTTATTTATAAAAAGCAAACCCGTTTTTTGGAACGGGCTGCAAAGATATATAACAATTTCTGTTATCCAAACTGTTACCCGGTTTCGGCTTAGCCTGTTTTACGAGGGTGCCCCGACCTTGATACTCAGCAACCAAATATGTGTGAGAAGGCGCTTACCAGCTTGCCTTGGTCAGTCCCGGAATTTTACCGTCACTGGCCATTTGGCGGAACTGGTTACGGCAAATGCCGAACTTACCCATGTACCCGCGAGGGCGACCAGTAAGTTTGCAGCGATTGCGGATACGCACAGCCGATGAACTTCTTGGAAGTTTATCCAAACCTGCCCAATCGCCAGCTTCTTTCAAAGTTTTGCGTTTGGCTGCGTAGCGTGCTACCAGTTTTTCCTTCTTCTTGTCTCTTGCAATAATTGATAATTTTGCCATGGAGTCAATTAATTTTTATTTACAAATGGCATACCCAGTGCTTTCAGCAACTCGTAGCTCTCTTCGTCCGAAGAAGCCGATGTTACGAAAGTGATATCCATACCATTAATTTTGTTCACTTTATCAATCGAGATTTCAGGGAAGATGATCTGCTCCTTTACACCAAGTGTGTAATTGCCACGACCATCAAAACCTTTATCGCTTACGCCTTTGAAATCGCGCACGCGGGGCAAAGCCACACTCATCAGGCGATCCATAAATTCATACATTCTATCGCCACGCAACGTAACCTTGGCACCAATAGCCTGGTTATTGCGCAGTTTGAAGTTTGAAATATCTTTTTTGGAACGTGTGGTCACAGCCTTTTGGCCGGTGATGGTGGTTAATTCCTCCACACCTACATCAATCAATTTCTTATCGGCAACAGCTGCGCCAATACCTTTGTTGATGCAAATTTTTTCCACTTTAGGTACCTGCATTACTGATGAGTACTGAAACTTCTGCTTCAGACCAGGAACTACATCCTTCAGGTATTTTTCTTTTAATCTTGGAGTTGCCATTACTTAATTAATTCTCCGGTTTTCTTTGAAAATCTCTGCAGCTTACCTTTTTCATTAAGCTTTCTACCTGTGCGCGTGGGCTTACCGTTAGAAGGTTCAATCACCATCAGGTTACTGATGTGAATAGTGCCTTCCATCTTTTTAATACCACCTTCAGGCTTGCCAGCAGAAGGCTTCTGGTGTTTCGTCACCATGTTTATACCTTCTACAATTGCGCGGTTCTTGTCAGCAAGTACTTCCAGTACTTTGCCTTCTTTATCCTTGTCGTCACCAGCTAGCACCAACACCGTATCGCCTTTGCGGATGTGCAACTTGGGCTGCTTGTTATACTTTCTTTCCATAACTTATAATACTTCAGGTGCCAAAGACACAATTTTCATAAACTGTTTCTCGCGCAACTCGCGGGCTACGGGGCCGAAAATACGGGTACCACGTGGTTCGTCTTGTGCATTCAACAAAACAGCTGCGTTATCTTCAAAGCGAATGTATGAGCCATCTTTTCTGCGAACCTCTTTTTTGGTGCGCACAATCACAGCTTTTGATACAGTTCCTTTTTTAATCTGGCTGGTTGGTATAGCAGACTTAACCGTTACCACGATTTTGTCGCCAACACTCGCTGATTCTCTTCTTGTTCCGCCCAGTACGTGCACACAAAGAACTTCTTTGGCACCACTGTTATCGGCTACAACTAATCTGCTTTCTGTAGATATCATGATTACTTCGCTTTTTCAATGATTTCAACCAATCTCCATCTTTTGCTCTTGCTTAACGGGCGGGTTTCCATTATGCGCACAGTGTCGCCAATGCCTGCCTCGTTCTTCTCGTCATGAGCCATGAACTTGGTTGTTTTGTTCATGAACTTGCCGTAGATCGGGTGCTTTACCTTGCGGTCGATTGCAATCGTGATGGACTTTTGCATTTTATTGCTTACCACCTTACCGACTCTTTCTTTTCTTAAATTCCTTGCCGTCTCCATGACAACTTATTTTTGAGTTTCTTTTGCTTTCAATTCAGTCTTCAAGCGGGCAATTAACCTGCGGGTTTCTTTAATGCGCATCGGGTTTTCGATAGCCGCAACCTGGTGCGCAAACTTCAATTTGCGTAAGGCTTCATTCTCGCTGCCGATTTTCTCGTTTAACTCAGCCAGAGTTAAAGCTTTGATGTCTCCGTTTTTCATTTTGCTGCTTGTTCTACGTAATCTCTTCTAACTGTAAAGCGCGTTTTGATTGGCAACTTACCATCTGCCAATGCCAATGCTTCTTTTGCTGTTGCCATGGTTACACCACCTGCTTCAAACAGAATTGTGCCGGGCTTAATAACGGCCACCCAATACTCTGGCGCTCCCTTACCTTTACCCATACGCACTTCAGCAGGCTTGCGGGTAATTGGCTTATCGGGGAAAATGCGAATCCATACCTGACCTTCGCGCTTCATGGCGCGGGTAACAGCTACACGAGCTGCTTCTAATTGACGGGCTGTAATCCAACCTGGCTCAAGTGCCTTCAATGCAAAAGATCCGAAAGCAATAGAATGACCACGCGTGGCCGATCCTTTTACCTTGCCTTTCTGCATTTTTCTGAATTTCGTCCGTTTAGGCTGTAACATGATTTCCTAAAATTTTACTTGTCTGAAATTATTTCTTTGGTCTTCTTTCTGAACGTTCGCCACCGCGCTCGTTTCTTCCTCCACGCTCACGATCGCCACCTCTTCTTCTTTCTCCACCACCGGCTTGGTTAGGTTTGTTTTCGCCAGCTGCGTTGCTTACTATGCCTACGTTAGGCGATAAGTCGCGCTTGCCATAAACCTCTCCTTTAAAGATCCATACTTTAATACCGATCTTACCGTACACCGTTTGTGCTTCAGAAATTGCATAATCAATATCAGCACGCAGTGTGTGCAAAGGAATGCGACCTTCTTTGTATTGTTCAGTACGGGCCATATCGGCACCAGCCAAACGACCTGACAGTTTTACTTTGATACCTTCTGCACCTACACGCATGGTAGAAGCGATAGCTTGCTTCATAGCCCTGCGGTAAGAAATACGAGCCTCCAATTGTTGTGCAATAGATTCACCTACCAGTCGCGCATCCAATTCAGGACGTTTGATTTCGTAGATGTTGATTTGAACATCTTTATTGGTAAGCTTCTTAAGCTCTTCTTTGATTTTGTCAACTTCGTTACCGCCTTTACCAATAACCACACCCGGACGAGCCGTGTGGATAGTTAACGTAATTCTCTTAAGCGTGCGTTCGATAACTACTTTAGAGATACCGCCTTTCTGAATACGGGCATCTACATACTTTCTTATCTTCTGGTCTTCAACCAGTTTATCAGAAAACGTATTTCCACCGAACCAGCTAGAATCCCAGCCACGTACGATGCCTAATCTGAAACCTACGGGGTTAATCTTTTGTCCCATTACTCTTTCGTTTCTTTAGATTCTGATTTAGCCGCCTCAACCTTAGCAGGCATGCGGTCAACTGTTAATGTTACATGATTTGATCTTTTGCGAACGCGGTGAGCGCGGCCTTGCGGAGCGGGTCTTAAACGTTTTAGAATACGACCACCGTCTACAAATACTTCTTTCACAAAAAGATCAGCTTCTTCAAGCTTTACATCATTGTTCTTTGCTTCCCAGCTGCTGATAGCCGACAACAACAACTTCTCCATTTTTGCAGCAGGATGTTTTGCTTCGTACTTCAACATGTTTAAAGCCTTGCTCACTCTTACACCACGAATCATATCCGCTACTAAGCGCATTTTACGAGGTGAAGAAGGAACATCTTTTAAATATGCAGTAGCAGGACCTTGCTTGGCAGCTTCTTTAACTGCTTTGATCTTAGCCCGTTTAACTACCGATTTCTTTGTTTTCTTTATTGTTTCCATTGTTCAGGAATCTTACTGTTAACCTGCTTTACTTAAGCCTTGTTATTACCTGAGTGACCTTTGAATGTGCGAGTAGGTGCAAATTCACCCAACTTGTGGCCCACCATATTCTCGGTTACATAAACAGGAATAAACTTGTTACCATTATGCACGGCAAATGTATGCCCAATGCAATCCGGAGTAATGGTAGATCTGCGTGACCAGGTTTTGATAACTGACTTCTTACCTGATTGCTCCATAGCCACCACCTTCTTTGCGAGGCGGGCATCTAAATAAGGACCTTTTTTAACTGACCTTCCCATAATTATTTCTTCCTTCTTGCAATGATTAAACCATCAGAATATTTCTTCGGGTGACGAGTCTTCTTGCCTTTGGCAAGCAAACCGTTACGTGATCGAGGGTGACCTCCGGATGCACGACCTTCACCACCACCCATCGGGTGATCTACCGGGTTCATCGCTACCGGGCGAGTGCGCGGGCGAATACCTCTCCAGCGGCTGCGACCAGCCTTACCTACGCTTTCATTCATGTGTTCTGCGTTGGAAACAGCACCTACTGTAGCAAGGCAATTTACCAATACATTACGCAATTCGCCCGAAGGCATTTTAAGCGTAGCATATACCGTTTCGCGAGCAACCAATTGCACAAATGCACCAGCACTGCGGGCAATAGAAGCACCTGTTCCGGGTTTAATCTCCACGTTGTGGATGATTGTACCAATCGGAATTTTAGAAAGTGGCAACGCGTTACCAACTTCTGGCGCAATGTCTTCACCTGACAATATGGTTTGTCCTACTTTGATTCCTTGCGGAGCCAGAATGTATGACTTGAAACCATCCGCATAAAAAAGTTTTGCAATGCGCGCAGTACGTGTGGGATCGTATTCAATTGATTTTACAACTGCCGGGATGCCGAAGCGATTGCGTTTGAAATCTATCAAACGTATTTTCTGCTTATGACCACCGCCAATGTAGCGCATTGTCATACGACCATTGCTGTTGCGCCCACCTGATTTCTTAATGGTTGTTACCAAAGATTTTTCAGGTTTGCTTTCTGTGATATCCTCGAAACCAGGAGACAACCGGTGACGGGTGCCTGCTGTGATCGGTCTAAGTTTTTTCAACGCCATTGTTCAGAAATTATACGTTGCTATAAAAATCAATTACTTCGCCAGAAGCCAACGTTACGATGGCCTTCTTGTAGCTTGGCTTGCGGCCAGACAATACACCGGCTTTGGTAAAGCGGCTCTTGAATTTGCCCAGCACGTTAATAGTGTTTACACGTTCTACGTTTACACCATATAACTTTTCTACTGCTTGTTTAATCTCAACCTTGTTGGCAGTGGCTTCTACAATAAAGCCATACTTGCCTTTTTCATTCAAGGAAGAAACTTTTTCAGTAACCAGGGGTCGTTTTAAGATACTCATGGGATTACTGCTTATTTAAAAGGTTGTCGATCTTGGTAAGTGAACTCTCTACCAGAATAATCTGGTCAGCATTGATCACATCATAGGTGTTGATCTGATCAGCTGTAATAATTTTAGAGTTCTGAATGTTACGGCCTGAAAGAACAACGTTCTTCTTTACCTCCGGTAACACTACTAATGTCTTTTTATCTTGAACAGATAAAGACTTAAGTAAGCTGATGTATTGCTTTGTTTTTGGAGCTTCGAAATTGAAGTCTTCTACAATGGCAATCTGATTATCTTTTGCCTTATATGTAAGGGCCGACTTACGAGCCAGATCCTTTACTTTTTTGTTCAATTTAAATGAGTAGTCGCGTGGGGTTGGTCCGAAAATACGTCCACCGCCTTTGAATTGAGGGTTCTTAATGTTACCCGCACGTGCGCCTCCTGTACCTTTCTGCTTCTTCAACTTTTTAGAAGAACCAGAGATTTCGTTACGCTGCTTTGATTTGTGAGTACCCTGGCGTTGGTTAGCCAAAAAGCTTTTCACATCCAACCATATAGCATGATCGTTAGGTTCAATGCCAAATACCTCTGAGGTAAGGCTAACCTTGCGGCCTGTGTTTTCACCGCTCTGTTTTACAACTGCTATTTCCATTACTTCTGCAGGATTATGGTTGAATTCTTTGCACCTGGTACTGAACCGCTAACCAGAATAAGATTCTTGTCGGCCAGAATTTTTATCACCTTCAGGTTGCTAACCGTTACGCGATCTGTACCCATACGCCCTGGCAAACGCTTACCCTTGATTACACGAGACGCGAATGACGCGTTACCCATAGAACCAGGAGCTCTTAAGCGATTGTGCTGACCGTGAGTCTGACCACCTACACCACTAAAACCGTAGCGTTTCACTACACCCTGAAAGCCTTTACCTTTCGAGGTGCCTACTGCATCGATGAAGTCTCCTTCAACAAATACATCTTGTACTTTAATCTCCTTACCAAGTTCTACAATTCCATCATACTCCGCGCGGAAGTCTCTGAATTCAACTGTAGATTTCTTAGGGCTGGTGTTGGCTTTTTTGAAATGACCAACCAGCGGCTTGGGAGTATTCTTTTCCTTTCGCTCTGCGAAGGAAAGCTGCACAGCCCGGTATCCGTCAGTCTCAGCGTTTTTAACCTGAGTGACAACACAAGGGCCTGCTTCAATGACCGTTACCGCGATATTTTGGCCATCTGCGCCAAATACGCTGGTCATTCCTACTTTTCGTCCGATTATTCCAGGCATGGTTGAAACCTATTTTACTTGTTTTTTATCCGTTTTGAGGGTTTTGTACCGCAAAAAGGACTGCAAAGATAGGAACTAAAGTGTAGCTACCAAGAGCGGGTTTCAAAAAATTAAAGGAAATGCGTGCGGGGTGCATTTAACTTCGAAAAATTGAATCTTAAGTGATTCATTATCAGTACACTTAAAGATATTATCTGATTTTCTTCAAGAAATCTGAAAATGCTTATGAAAGCCTTGTTTCAGCAACCTTAAAAAGGTTTTACTTTTCGGCCGATTGCCCAACCCGAAAAAGCATGAAGCAAAATTCTGCTCGTATTGCCTTATTAATTCTGACCGCGGGTCTGGTTATTCTTTTCTTACTAAACATCTCCTTAGGCAGTGTTTCTATTCCCTTAAAGGAGGTTATAAAAGCTCTGTTTACCCACACCGGCACTAACGCTGATATTCTTTGGCAGTTTCGCTTGCCAAAAGCAATTACCTGTGTGCTGGCTGGCAGTGCTCTGGCCACCGGTGGCCTGCTGATGCAAACTCTTTTTCGTAATCCAATGGCCGGACCCGATGTACTTGGACTTACTTCTGGATCGAGTTTGTTCGTGGCTGTGCTTCTGATGGCTGGCCGATACGGATCATCTGTAGGTAACCTGATTCAAAATCCGTGGAGTATAGCCATAGCAGCAAGTTTTGGAGGTGCCATGGTTTTTGTAATCATAATAGCCATTGCAAGGTATGTGCGCGATAATACCTCTTTATTAATAGTGGGTTTGATGATCAGTGCAGCCACGTCCTCCATAGTAAGTGTTCTCCAATTCACCAGCCAGGCGGACGATCTACAGACGTTCATGATCTGGATGTTGGGCAGTGTTGGCAGCACCAACTGGTCTGAGTTAGCCGTTCTGAGTTTAATAATAAGTACAGGAATCGCTATCAGCATCAGTCTTATTAAATCCCTTAACGGGATACTGTTGGGTGAAAGCTATGCACTGAATCTGGCTATTAATATTAAGCGCGCCCGGATTCTGATTGTAATAACCACAGGAATGATGGTAGGTGTTGTAACTGCTTTCTGTGGACCGATTGCATTTGTAGGGTTGGCTGTACCGCATCTGGTACGACTCCTCTTACCAACCAGCAATCATAAAACCCTGCTCCCAGCTGTAATGCTTGGGGGTGCAATGCTATTATTATTATGCGATGTTTTAGCGCAGCTTCCCGGAAGGACACAAGTGCTTCCACTTAACGCCATTACTTCGTTGATTGGTGCGCCTGTTGTAATCTGGATGGTAATTAAAGCAAAACGAATAAGTGTCTGAATCAACTACCATAGCGTTGCAAACCACTAAGCTGGAAGTTGGTTATAAAAAAAATAACCAAAACCACGTATTGTTTGAGCCTTTGTCGCTAACCCTTACTCAGGGTGAGTTGGTTTGTTTTATGGGATCGAACGGAATAGGAAAGACTACACTTATTAAAACGCTGGCCGGAATTCAAGCCCCTATTACGGGTGCGGTTACCCGCCATTATTCTACTGCCATTGTTTTAACCGATAAAATTTCGGGAAGTTTGATGACGGTACGAGACCTGGTTACGTATGGCCGCTACCCGCACCTGAATTGGTGGTTAACGCTTAATGACGAAGATCACCAACTAATTGAAAATGCTATTCGCAAGGTTCATCTTGAATCAATAGCGGACAAACAACTTTCGCAGCTAAGCGATGGCCAATTGCAGATGGCCATGATTGCTAAAGCGTTGGCTCAGGATGCAAACATTCTTTTATTGGATGAACCAACCGCGCATCTGGATCTTAATAATAGAGTTGAGATAATGAACTTACTTCGATTGCTTGCGCGCGAAACCAACAAAACCATATTAGTTGCCACGCATGAGTTAGACCTGGCGTTGCAAACAGCCGACAAAATTTGGTTGGCTACGCAGGATAAAAAAATAGTAACAGGTATTCCGGAAGATCTTGTATTGGATGGCACCTTTGATATTGTTTTTCAATTAAAGGGTTTTGATCTTAAGACCGGAAAAATCTCACACACACCCTATCGCAAAACATTGGTTCAATTAGATGGTTCCGGCCCCGAATACCTGTGGACAAAAAATGCACTGGAACGGAATGGGTATGAGCTTGAAGCTGATGCCACTACCATCGTTAGGATTTTAACTTTATCCGATAAAATTAATTGGGAGTTGACGCATAATAATATTAACACGCAGTTTAATTCGCTTGCGGAATTACTGAGAGCCTTGGGAAATTAAATTCTTTCTACACCCAACCCTGGTTTATCCGAGCAATACATTACACCATCCTTCAGAATAAATCCACCGGTTACTTCGTCTTTGGCAAGATCAAGGCTACCATCCAGATCGATATACTTGGTGTTGCTGCTGGCAAAGGCCACATGCAGGGCAGCTGTAATGCTTACAATACTTTCATCGTTACAACCCCAGAATAATTCCACGCCAGCATGTTGCGCGGTGTCGGCAATTTTTATAGCCTGACTTACCCCGCCACACTTCATCAACTTGATATTGAAAATGCCTGTTGCCAGAGGTGGTTTAACCAACTCCAACGCATTTTGTGGCGACAACAAAGATTCATCGGCTGCTATTACTTTTCTAATCTCATCAGGAAGTGTGCGTGTTTCTTCTATGGCTTTGGCTTTAAGCGGCTGTTCTATCAACTCAATGTCTAATGCTTTTGTGCGGTTATAGAACTCTATTGTCTGCGCCACATTATAACCCTGATTGGCATCAATGCGGATCACAAATTTTTTACCGAAAGTTTCGCGCAGTTTTACCATGCGCTCAATGTCTTCTTCCAGGTCTATACCCAGTTTGACTTTAAGCACGCTAAAGCCACGTTCGCCATATTCTTTCGCCTCTTTTATGGTTTCGGTTACATTCTTAATACCAATAGTGTTGGATGTTGGAAGTGACTTTATTTTCTGACCCAGATATTTCACCAACGGAACATCCAGGTGTTTCGTAAAAGCATCGTAAAGGGCAATATCAAGCGCGGCCCGTGCAGCAGGATTTTTGGGTAGCTTCTGTAATACCTCAAACGTAAGTTGATTGAGTTCGCGAATATCGCGACCTACCAAAAACTGAATGTTCTTTTCCTGAAGTGCTTCAGTACACTGTTCAAAACTTTCACCGGTCACATACTCACTTGGGTTGGCAGCACCAATACCAGTAATGCCATTATCAAGTGTTATCTCCACAAAAGCATTCCAAACTTCATCTACGGTTTTGAACGCAATAGTGTAGGGTTTTGTGTTACCCAGATCGGCCGACCAAACTTTTATGTCTTTAATTTTCATGAACCTCTTTAATTTTAAACCTGTGCAATTGATTTATCTATCAAATCTTTGAAGATGGGAACCAGTTTTTCAACGCCATCTTCCAACGGTAAAATTACCGGAATACCCAACGCCTGTTCCTGATCTTTCGCGTAAGCGCGGGCATCGGCTTCAGTCATTTTTTCGGTATTAACCGTAAGGGCTACCGTGGTGGCACCATAAATTCTGATCAGATCAATTTCATCTTTTATCGGAGCCAGGTCTGCCGGATAATCTTCCAACCCTTTAAATTTTTTACGGGCCGGGTTATGTTGAAGCACCGCTATAGTAGCATCGGCCGAAACAATCCACTCAGCACCAGCCGGGCCACTTGGATTACGTAGCGAAGATTGGCCTTCAATAAAAATAATATCAGGCTTTGCTTCTTCCCAGCATTGCACTACGGCATGCTCCATCTCGCCCGAAATAAAATCGTTGAGGGTGCTATCAAACACAAAACCATACTTCGCGCCTTGCATCCAACCGGTTTGCCCGGTGTAAATCATCTCGGCCCGGTAGCCGGCTTTTTTCATGGCCTCCACCAAAAAGCGGGTGGTGGTTCGCTTACCCAGCGCACAATCGGTACCCAGCACCGCTACTTTAGGGCAATGCACACTTTTAATTTTGCCCGACCAGAAATGCAGGTCTTTAACTTTTTTAGGTTTGCGCACATCAATTATTTCGAGGCCGCGAGCTCGTGCAAAATCAGCTAACTCAGGTATATCCGAAACATATTCGTGCAAGCCGTTTACCAAACCATACCCGTGTATCAACCCGTCTTTTAGAATAGCGCGCAGAGAATCTGGAATTATTCCCCCCTTGGTAGCTACACCTATAATGCAATACTTAGCCGTTTGCTTAGAGTTTTTGGAAAACTCTTCGATGGAAGCAAAAACCGGAATGTTACGATGTTTGCCATCCAACACTTCACCGGCATCTTTGCCGGCATGTTTTTGATCGATTACGCCCACAATAGTGTATCGGTCTGTTCCCCGAATTAATCCGTGTGCTGTTTTGCCGTTGTTGCTGTCTAAATAACCAGCCGTAATAATTATTGCGTTTGTCTTTTCCATAGAATTTTCCTGACTCGAAAAATACGGGGATAAAATCCGAAACTCAAAAAAAATATTTGGTGTTAACGTACCTTTACAGGCGATTACGATAAAGATGATAGATACAGCCAAACGCGACATCCGCAAACTAAAACTCGAAGAGCTAAAAGCATTCTTTGTTGAAAAGGGTGACAAAGCTTTTCGCGCCCAGCAGGTTTACGAATGGCTTTGGCAGAAATCGGCCAAGAGTTTTGACCAGATGACCAACATCTCGCTGGAAACCCGCGATATGCTGAAGGCAAACTTTGTCATCAACCATATAAAGGTTGACAACATGCAGCGCAGCACCGATGGCACCATTAAAAATGCTGTTACATTGCACGATGGTTTGGTGGTAGAATCGGTGTTGATTCCGGCCGAGAAAAGGATAACCGCTTGTGTGTCCTCGCAGGTGGGCTGTAGCCTGGCCTGTAAATTTTGCGCTACCGCGCGATTGAAACGCCAACGCAACTTAAGTGTAGATGAAATCTACGATCAGGTAGCTGCTATTAAAGAACAAGCCGAAGTATTTTTTGGAAGGCCATTAACCAACATTGTGTTTATGGGCATGGGCGAGCCGATGCTCAACTATGCAAACGTAATGGCCGCCATTGAAAAAATCACCTCCCCGAAAGGGTTGAACATGGCCAGCAGACGCATTACTGTTTCCACCGTGGGTGTTGCCAAGATGATTAAAAAAATGGCCGATGATAATCCCAAGTTTAATCTCGCGGTTTCGTTACATGCGGCATTAAATGAAACGCGATCGTCTATCATGCCCATTAACGATACCAACCCGTTGGAAGAATTAGCCGAAGCATTACAATACTGGTATCAAAAAACAAAAAGCAAAGTAACCTACGAGTACGTAGTTTGGAAAGGTGTAAACGACACACCCACACATGCGCAAGCACTTTTAAAGTTTGCCAGGCTTGTGCCTTCCAAAGTAAACCTGATTGAGTACAACCCGATTGATGATGGCGAGTTTCAACAAGCCGATGAAGCTGTGTTGGATATGTACATGGATCTGCTTGAAAAAAATGGCATCACCACGCGTATTCGCAAAAGTCGGGGTAAAGATATTGATGCGGCCTGTGGGCAATTAGCGAACAAGTCTTAAAACTTTTTAATGTATTACACCGTCTTAAACTTGCTTAACCGATTTTGATGCGATTACTGTTTGCATTTGTTTTATTTCACTTCTGTATTGCATCTACAGCACAAAGTAATTTGACTGTAAGCGGTGTTGTGCTGGACTCCACCACATTTCAGGCTTTACCCTTTGTAGCCGTACAGGTTAAGAGCAAACCCATTGGCATTTCCACCACCGAAAACGGAACCTTTACTATCTCTTGCACGCAAGGCGATACGCTGGTGTTTACCCGATTGGGGTACAAACCCGTTCTGTTAAAAATCACCAAAGCAAACGATCGACTGAGAATTATGTTAGCCGAAGACACACGATTGCTGAAAGATGTAACCGTGTATGGCGATTACGAGATTAAAGGGATTGATGACTGGAAAAAAGATTTACCGCCCAACACACAGATTCAACTAAAGAAGCAGACCTTGGAACCTCCACCCAACGAGGTTGCGGTGTTTGGCCCCGGCATTACCATTGGCCTTGGCGGAAAAGACAAAACCAAAAACAAACGCGATAAACTCAGTCGCACGGAAACCTATCGAAAAACCATTAGCGATCCGGAAACAAAAAAACAATTGATTAGCCTTTACAATCTTACAGAAGAACAATACAACAAAAAGCTGGAACGCTTTAATGAAGAAAATCCGGATGTGTTTTATTTAACCTCCGCCCAGGAAATCATCACCATGATGATTCAGTTTTTTGCGCTGAAAGATTGAGATTATTTTTTACTGGCGTTAAAGAGTTTTTCTTTCTCTTCTTTACTTAAACTTTCGTAACCGCGGTCAGAGATTTTATCCAGTATGGCATCAATCTCATCCTGACTGGCTTTACTCGCTTTTGACGTAGGTGCCGATTGAGTTGTGCGGGCCTCAGTTTTTCGATAGGTTACTTTCACTTTAGAGGACGGTGTGAATAACCCCTTAAACCACATTAATGTAGTTGTTATCCAGCCACCCCAGTTTACTCCGGCCTGTAATTGCTTGATGTAAATGTAGCCTATCAGCGTTCCGCCCAAGTGAGCAATGTTTCCTCCAGCATTTGCACTGGTGGTCCCAATTAAAGATCCAACAATAAAGAATAATGCTATGTACTTTATTCTAACCGGTCCAATAAAAATTATGGAAAATGTGTAGTCAGGTAATAAAGTTGCTGTGGCCACCATCACTGCAAATACCGCACCCGATGCACCCACCATTCCACTAGACGGAAAGTCTGCTAGCTTTGGAATAGTATTAAAAGCAAGTAAGTAAATGATTGCTCCGGAAAGAGCCCCTAAGACATACACTGCAACCAATTTGTCCGAACCCAGATATTCAATAAATAGTTTACCAAACCAATACAACCCCAACATATTACCTAGTATGTGAAGGATTCTGGTGTAATCATGCGCAAAAGCATAGGTAATGATCGTCCACGGCCTGGTAATAAATTCACTGAAATCTGCGGGTATTGAAAATTGTTTATAAACAAATCCAAATACATTTTCGAAACCTCCAAAAAAGGTGAATACGTTTAAAACTACCAGAAATAAAAAAATTACAACGTTGATTAAAATCAACTGAACGTGGGCATTGTTATGCCGGCTGAATGCGTTTTTAAATTCGTCAAACACAACCCTTCAATTTCTACCTAAGATAATCTTTATTTTAAACAGTTACCAACCGCGATTGTTGCCTTGCCCTTTCCAGATACTAATGATAATAAACGCAACAAACGCACCACCAAAGTGTGCCAGGTGCGCAACGGTACCGCTACTATCCAACGCGTAGGTAATAAAGCCCATAATAAACACCATGTACTTTGCTTTTATTGGAATAGGTGGAAATAACAACATGATTTCCATGTTGGGGAAACTCATTCCAAAAGCCATCAATATTCCATAGATCGCACCCGAAGCGCCTAACATAATACCTCCGCCACCTCCGCCCAGAAAATAATTCACAGCAGCATAAATTATTCCGGCACCAATACCGGTAGCGAGATAAAAAATTAAAAACTTTTTATCGCCCCAGTAACTTTCCAGAATGGGTGCAAAAGATGCCAGTGCCAGCATATTGAAAAAAATGTGGCCCAGACCACCATGGGCAAACATGTAGGTAAATAGTTGATATGGCTTGAAGCAATCTGAACTTATGCTAAATAAGGATAGGTAAGAAGTAACCAATTGAGAGCCCACGGGGTATGGAGAATTAAAGCAATATCCAATATCTATCTGTGGTGAAAGATTCTGAGCAAGAAAAACCACTATATTAATGATGATCAGATTTCTGACCAAAGGAGTAACTCGAAACATGCGTATTATCGGGTGAAGTAACTTTCTATCTTAGACGTTTCAAAGGTAAAAAATGTTGGGTGCCCGTCAGGAGAAAAATTAGGTTTAGCGCAGGCAAACAACCCCTCCACTACCGATTTTATTTCTTCGGGCAATAATTTTTGTCCTGATTTAACCGATGCCCGTCTGGCTAATGCCAGTGCCAGGTTATCGCGCACCGGCAACTGCAATTCGGCCTGGTTCTTTTTAAACTGCTCAATCAAACCTTCAAACAATTCTTTTTCGGTTCCGGTTACACCGGTGGGAATACCCGTTACCAATACGGCATTCTTACCAAAAATTTCAAACCTAAAGCCAAGGGCTATTAGTTCCTGCTCAATTTCCATAGCCAATGCATAATCGGAAGCCGTGAGGGTTACCGTTTGTGGAAATAAACTCTGTTGACTGTTACCCGCATTGCCTTTTTGGCGCGCAAGGTATCGTTCAAATAAAACCCGCTCGTGTGCCGCTTGCTGATCGATAATCATTAACCCGGTTTTGGAAGCGCGCACAATATATTTTTGTTGAAACTGGAAAAGCCCTTGCTCTTCGTTCGGTTTCTCATCGTCCGTGTTGTTGATTGAACTTTCAAATCGCAACACGGTGCTTTCCGGTTCTGTTTTCTGAAACAGTTTTGAAGCTGGAACTTCACTTTCAAAAAGTTTTTCCCAGTTGCTCAGGTTGCTGCGGTTAAGTGAATTTGAAAATTGTTCGTCCACATACTGTTCTTTGCTAACACCCTGATTGAGTTTGCCCACCAGATTTACATCGGCATGAAAGTCGATAGCCGGTGCGAGATTATGTGTACCCAACGCTTGCTTTACAGCAGCCCACACCACGCCATATACGGCACGTTCATCATCAAACTTAATTTCGGTTTTGGTGGGATGTACGTTTACATCAATGTGTTTCGGATCGATTTCTATAAACAAGACATAGAACGGAAAATTACCATCGGGCAACAGCCCTTCAAACGCGCTGGTTACAGCATGGTTAAGATAGTTGTTGCGGATAAAACGTTGATTCACAAAAATAAATTGTTCGCCCCGCGTTTTGCGTGCCGATTCCGGCCTGCCGATATAACCAGTAATTTTTACCAGCGTAGTTTCTTCCTGGCAAGGCGCAAGTTGTTCTTGAAACGATTTTCCAAAAATAGCTACAATGCGTTGGCTTAGTTTGGAAGGCTGCAAATCGTAAATCAATTCTTCATCGTGCCGCAGTTGAAATGCTACCTGTGGATGCGCTAACGCTAGCCTTTGAAATTCGTCTATGATATGACGCATTTCTACCGGGTTCGACTTTAGAAAATTTCTGCGGGCCGGAATGTTAAAGAATAAATTCTTTACGCTGATGTTGGTTCCCTTCTCGCACGCGGCAGGCGATTGACTTTTTACTTCAGAACCTTCTACAATTAAATGTGTGCCGAGGTCGGATTGTGCTTGCCGGGTTTTTAATTCAAACTGCGATACTGCGGCAATGGAAGCAAGCGCCTCGCCCCGAAAGCCCATGGTGCGTAAACGAAATAAATCATCGGCTGTGCGGATTTTTGAAGTAGCATGGCGCTCTAAACTCATGCGGGCATCGGTTTCGCTCATGCCGCTGCCATTATCAATAATCTGAATCAGGGTTTTGCCTGCCTCTTTAACTATTACTTTTATTTGTGTTGCGCCTGCATCCAGCGAATTCTCCATCAACTCTTTTACAGCCGATGCCGGACGCTGCACTACTTCACCAGCCGCAATCTGGTTGGCAATAGCATCCGGAAGTAAATGAATGATATCGGGCATGAACGCAGTTCGAAGAATTATTTTTTAAACTTCAGATAGATGTAAACGGGTATAAACAAAAACAACGAATACAATACCGGCTTACCCCATGTCATAAAAGCAATTATAAAAACACTCAGAAAGAGAAGTACACCCAACCTAATCATGGTTGCATTAGTACTTGAAGTAGGCTGGCTGCGTTTACGGGCCGCATGAAACGAACCTGCAATGCGCGTACGATATTCGCCCTGACTTTCGGTTATAATGCCGCGCTCGCGCTCAATCTCTTTTTTAATCCGGTTTTCACGCGCAAGCATTTCTTCCTTTACCTGATCGTAAAACCGGGGCTTGTACGTAAACCGCTGATGTTGCGGGGCTTTTGTGAACAACGATAAAAACTTCATAGCTTTTCTTTTAATCTAAACGTAGCTTCGCATCTATATAATCCTTTCCCTTTCGTTATAGTTCAGATTTTTGATTCTAAAAGAAAGGTAAAAGTACAAAAATCGAACGGGCCGATGTTGAAAAAAGTTTTCTTTATTCTCTTCATATTCATTCAGTTAACAACGCTTGCGCAAGATTTAAAAACCCGCTGGGTAGATAGTGTTTTTCAAACGCTCAATCCATCCGAAAAAATCAGCCAGTTGTTTTGGGTACAACTTCCGGCCGATCCGGATGAAAATGATTTCTTAAAACTTAAGCCCGGTGGCATTCTCATAACGCAAAGCGGGCCGGTGAGTCACGCCAGGCGGCTAAATAAACTACAACAATCTGCTGAGGTACCGTTGCTTGTAACCCGCCTGGGTTGGCAAACCGAAACGCAAATGGATAGCCTGTTACAACTTCAGGACTTCAGACTTTTAAGTGCGTTGACTGACCCTGAATTAATAGTACGAGCCGGAGCCGAAACTGTGCGGAAACAAAAGTTGCTAGGCATTCACGCAGCATTACTGCCAGTGCCAACACCCTTGCAATCACCTGAACACAGTTATAAAAACTCAAGGTTCAACGATGCTTATCTTAATTATCTGAAGGGATTGAATACTGCAAATACCCTTACCTGGGTTACCAGTTCACCCGATGCTGATACGGTGTGGACAAAACAATTACTTAAACTCACAAGCGGAGCAGTAACCTCGTACACGAACGTAATAAATTTTGAAACGGATGAGCGTGGTAAATTAGATGAAGATGATCTGCTGCCGCTTCCCGATTACAAAGGATTATTGATTGCCGATATTAACTACATCAAACAACTGGCGGGCAAACAACCCGATGGCGAAGTAGAACTTATAGCCATTTACCTGGGCCACGATGTATTAACCGGTAGTGACGATATGGTTGCAGCCACTCGAAAAATTTCAAAAGCCATGCGCAAAGACAAAGAATTAGTGGCGCGCATTGATCAATCGGTTAAAAAAATTCTAACACTTAAATACGAGGCCGGATTAGTCCAAACAAAAAAAGTTAATACCGATAACCTGCCGGCACGATTAAAAAATCCCGAAGCACAATTACTGCAACACCAGATTTCAGAAGGAACAATTACCGTGCTTGCCAACACCCAAAATGTTTTGCCGGTTGTTCAGTTGGAGAATAAAAAATTTGCTTCCCTTACCATTGGCCACACAACGCAGAACGAATTTACCCGATACTTAAGCAAGTATGCACCCTTTACACATTATAGTTTAGATCAGAGTGACACTACATCACTCAAACGAGAACTAAATCAGGCCGATGTGATTGTAGTGGGGTTGTTTGATGCCCCTACTCCATCAATACTAACTTTTCTTAAAAAATTAAGTTTAGACAAACAATTAATTATTTGTCACTTAACGGATGCCGGTGGGTTGGCTACACTCAAAGATTTTCCGGTGTTGGTAACGGCATACACCTCAGCAATTGAAGCACAAAAAATTATAGCCCAGGTTGTATTTGGTGGAATGGCCGCAGAAGGTGTGCTTCCATTTTCAATACCTAATGCATTTGATGCTGGAACAGGAATTCAAACCAAAGCGCTCGATCGTCTTTCTTATACTTTGCCTGAAGCAGCTGGTGTGGATAGTAAAACCCTGGAACAAATTGAAACGATTACCCGCGAAGCTATTGATAGCTGTGCTACACCCGGTAGCTACGTAATGGTAATTAAAGATGGTAAAGTAATTTACGATCGTGCTAACGGCTGGTTAAATTATAACAATCAGGAACCCGTAACCGAAAATACACTTTACGATCTGGCCTCTATAACCAAAGTAGCCGCCACATTGCAAACGGTAATGTTCATGCACGAAAAAGGTTTGATCGACATTAACAAAAAAGCATCGGTGTATCTGCTTGAATTAAAAAAATCAAACAAGAAAGATTACACTCTAAAAGATATTCTCACCCACCAAGCAGGGCTTTGGCCCTTCCTGCCGTTTTGGGCAACTACGGTAAAAGACAACAAGCCCTTACCAGAATATTACAGTTCTACTTCCAACAGCAACTATCCTTTCCCGGTAACGGAGAAAATGTTTGCATCTACTGCCATGAAAGACAGTTTGTGGCAATGGATAATAAAATCGCGCGTGCAGGAAAAAACACCCCGCACCGTGTACGGGTATCGCTATAGCGATATGGGCTTTTATATTCTGCAACACCTGGCCGAAAAAATGTTAAACCAACCGATGGAAGATTTTCTGGAGCAGAATTTTTACGAACCATTGGGTGCTTACACCATGGGCTATCTGCCCTTGCAGAAATTCTCGCCCAGTCAGATTGCGCCTACTGAAGATGATAAACTTTTTCGCGGTGGACTTTTAACTGGTTACGTACACGATCAAGGCGCGGCCATGCACGGTAATATTGCCGGCCATGCCGGATTGTTTGGCAACGCAAACGATCTGGCTAAACTCGGCCAGATGTTGTTACAAAAAGGAAGCTATGGTGGGCATCAATTCTATAAACCCGAAACGGTAGAATTTTTCACTACTAAACAATATGAAACCAGCAGGCGTGGGTTGGGTTGGGACAAACCTACTGTTAGCGATTGGGCCGGGCCGACAACGTTATTGGCTTCGCCACTTACCTTCGGGCATACCGGTTTTACAGGAACCTGCATTTGGGTCGATCCCACATTTAACCTGGTTTATGTTTACCTATCAAACCGTGTGCATCCGGACATGACTAATAATAAGTTGCTGAATGCCAACATCCGGCCTCGTATTCAGGAGGTTATATACAAAGCCATTTTTAACTACGGCCAATATTAAAATTAAGTTAATAGCGCCATCTGCTGAAACTAAATGACCGCTTAACGGGTTTACAGGTGAGGTTTTAAGATTTTGTTTTATCTTCAAACCAACCACTTAACTCTACCTAATGAAAATTGGAATTGTGTGTTATCCTACCTTTGGCGGTAGCGGTGTTGTTGCAACAGAATTAGGCAAAGCACTCGCCAAAGAAGGCCACCAGGTACACTTTATTACATACAGTCAGCCGAGCCGGTTAGACTTTCTGAACGAGAATTTATTTTACCATGAAGTAGAGTTTCGTTCTTATCCCTTGTTTGAATATCCACCTTACGAACTGGCATTGGCCAGCAAGATGGTGAGTGTGGTTAAGAACGAAGGCCTTGATCTGCTGCATGTGCATTATGCTATTCCGCATGCTTCGGCTGCCTACATGGCCAAACAAATTTTAAAAACACACGGCATTTATATTCCGGTGGTAACTACACTGCACGGAACCGATATTACGCTGGTGGGCAAAGATGCAAGTTACGAACCAGTAGTTACATTTAGTATCAATCAATCGGATGGTGTTACCAGTGTATCAGAAGATTTAAAACGCGAGACGTATTACTCGTTTAAGATCACCAACGAGATTGAAGTGATACCCAACTTCATCGATCTGGAAAAATTCAAGAAGCAAAAGAAAGATCACTTCAAGAAAGCGATTTGTCCAAATGGCGAAGCGTTAATTGTACACACTTCTAACTTCCGCAAAGTAAAACGGGTAATGGATGTGGTGCATGTGTTTAATAATATTCACAAAGTAGTGCCCTCTAAACTTTTAATGATTGGTGATGGGCCTGAACGCCAACCTGCTGAAACACTTGCACGCGAGTTGGGCATAAATGATGCTGTTCGTTTTTTAGGAAAGTTAGAAGCAGTAGAAGAAGTTCTTTCCGTGGCCGATTTGTTCTTAATGCCATCCGAAAAAGAAAGTTTTGGTTTAGCTGCGTTGGAGGCGATGGCTTGCGAAGTGCCGGTAATTTCATCCAACACGGGTGGTTTGCCGGAGTTGAACATTCAGGGTGTAACGGGTTTTATGAGTAATGTGGGCGATGTGGAAGACATGACACGCAAAGCACTTTTTATTTTGGATAAAGACAACCTGCCACAATTTAAGCTGAATGCTGTAGCCCGCGCCCGCGAGTTTGACATCACTCAAATTTTACCACTGTACGAAAAATATTACGAACGCGTGCTGGAAAAAGCACAGGCTTTAAAGGGTTTGCAAACGTCTTAAGGTTTGCAACCTCTCGGCTCAAAAAGGTTTATAACCTTATTGCTTAGGTTTAAAAGGTTGTAAATCTTTAAAACCGATTACCGATTACTGATCACCACTTACTAACTTCCAAAAACAATAACGAAGCAAACGAGTTATTAACTTTTACTGATACTATCTTTAGAATCCAACATGCTAGGTCATCGGTTTTCAAAATATACGCCTCAACCCGATAGCGCGAAGAACGACTTCGAAAAGCTGCTGAATATTTTCATGCAGTTGATTCTGATAACTGCCGGCAATGTAGGCGAAGCCTTAGAATGGCTTACCGAAGTGGACAAGCAATACAACCTCACCAATAAAAATTATGGCATTGGCGATTTTATTGAAGACCTGAAACGCAACGGCTATATAACCGATGATGGCCCGAATGGAGAGTTTAAATTGAAAGCCAAAGCCGAGCAAAACCTGCGGCAGTCTGCGCTGGAAGAAATTTTCGGTAAACTAAAAAAAACAAAATCGGGCGACCATAAAACCACGCACAGTGGCCGTGGCGATGAACCCACTACCGACAGGCGAGATTATGAATTTGGCGATACGCTGGAACAAATCTCCATGACAGATTCCTTGCGCAATGCCCAGATCAATCATGGCGTAGACGATTTCTTCATGACAGAAGAAGATCTGGAAGTAATGGAGCGCGAATACAAAACACAAACCTCCACCGTGTTGATGATCGACATTTCGCACTCCATGATTTTGTATGGCGAAGATCGCATTACGCCCGCCAAAAAAGTGGCGATGGCTTTAGCCGAACTCATCACCAAAAAATATCCGAAAGACACATTAGACATTCTGGTGTTTGGCGATGATGCCTGGCAGAT
>Ga0075163_10001567_pt1 | contig 30882 bp, 26 predicted proteins | sample JI1023141ADNA_FD_71478 | JGI IMG/M metagenome (GOLD analysis project Ga0075163, IMG submission 71478) | Wastewater effluent complex algal communities from Wisconsin, to seasonally profile nutrient transformation and Carbon sequestration -... | ecosystem: Engineered > WWTP > Effluent > Algae...
GACCTCCGCACCCTGCTCGCCCCCGTCCTGACGTTCGCGCATGCGCATGCCGACGCGACGCTGATCGTCGACGGCCACGCGGATCCCTCCGGCGACGCCTACCAGAACCTGCTGCTCAGCAAGGCGCGCGCTCACCACGTCGCGCTCCAGCTCTCCGGTACCGGGCTCAAGCAGCGGATCGTCGAACGCGCGTTCGGTGAGTTCGCGCCGACCGAAGAGCCCCAGACCGATCAACAGCGACGCGTCCGCGTGTCGATTCGAGAACCTCATTGCCAGGAGCAGCCATGACCGTGGTCGTCGTGTTCATCTTGTTCGCGATCGTCGGGTTGACCGCGGCGGCTCTCACCGGGTGGGTGATCGCGACGCGGGGTGCACGCACCCGGAACAACCTGCTCGAGAACGACATCGCCGCGGCCACGCGACTCGCGGAGACGGCCCAGGCCCGGCTTGCCGAAGGTCACTTCCGGGAGCAGCAGCGCGATGCCGAGCTCGCCGCCACCCGGGTTGCGCGCGATGCAGCGGAGACCGCGCACCACGCGACCCAGCGCACGCTCGAGATCGCGGGCACCGACCTCGCCTCTGCGCGTGCCGAGCTCGCCGCGCTCCACGAGCGCCTCGCGGCCAAGGATCGCGGCCAGGTTCGCGAGGGTCGCGCCGTCGAGGAGGTCCAGCGCGTGCTGGCCCCGTTGATGGAGCGCGAGCGGCTCGCGGCGCAACTCGCTCGCCTCGAGGTTGGACCCAGTCGCCGCGGCGAGCTACCGCGCCTGGTGGATGCGATCGCCGAGATCGGCGCGTTCTCGACGGTGGTGCTCAGCGACGAGGCCGGACTCCCGCTCGCGATGAATCGTCAGAGCACCGATGGCGAGATGCTCGCAGGTCTGTGGTCGATGCTGCTGACGGTCGCCGACCGGATCGCGACGTCGGGCGCACCGGTCCCGATCTCGGTGGTCGTCCACGATGCCGCGAACCAGACCATCCTCCACCGCCTGTTCTCGACCGCCGGCAGCCGGTACTTGCTGACCGCCGTCAGCCGCCGCTCGCTCGATCCCGGCGCGCTCGATCCCGCGCTGAGCAAGCTGGAGCGCGTGCTCGCGATGCCTGCGCAGATCGCGAGCTAACATCTTCCGTCCGCCCCTCACGTCGCTTTTTCGCCGTCGCTCACCGTTGGCGAGCACCGTCGGGCTTCGTTCGGCTCGGCCTAGCCGCCCGCGAGCGGCGCGAGCAGGTAGAGCTCGTCACCGTCGACCAGCACCCGGTCGCCATGCTCGGCGATCGGACAGCGCTCGCCGTTGAGCATCATCGTGTCCTTGAGGTGCGGCGAATGATCGAGCGCCTCGCGTAGGGGCAGCTTCGCGCGATCGGCGATCTCGACGAGCCCGGCGAGGGTGGTGCCCGGAGGGACCTTGAGATGCGTGTCGACGTCTTTCCAGTCATCGCCGATCCGCCCGCGGATCAGCAGGTGGATCTTCAGCTGATCGCGGCGACCGAACAGGCCCATTACTCGGTAAAGCCCTCGAGTAGCGCGTCCATGCCGAGCTCCTTCGCCCTCGCCTTCGAGACGTGCCCGCTCTTCTTGTTCCAGTGCATCGCGGAGTAGTAGTCGTCCTTCAGCATCGGCAGCGCGACCTTGACGCCCTTGAGCGGGCCGGCCTGAAGGTTCCCGTCGCCCTCACCGAGCATGCGCGGGTGCGGCGCGAAGTCCGCCGGTACGATGCCCTCGCGGCGGTTGAACGCGGCGCGCAGGTTCTGGATGCGCTCGCCGCAGACGAGCAGATCGTTATCGGTCATGCCCCAGCCGGTGGCCGCGTTGATCAACTCGGTCCACGGCAACGAGCCGGTCAGCATCGTGAACATGCAGAGCCCGAGGCCGTTCATCGCCTGGTGCGCGTTGGAGAACAGCGCCTGGGCCTTGCCCTTGCCCTCGTCGGACTTCCACTTGGTGTTCCAGTCCTTCTTGTCCGCAGCCTTCGGCAGCGTGAAGCCGACGCCGAACGTCTCGTTCCACGACGCGCTGCCGGCGGTGTGGCGACCCGGCGTGGGATCCGCGATGTACGTGACGCCCATCAGCGAGGTGAAGCGGCTGTCGTGATACGCGGGCTCGCCGCCGTGGACATGGACGGCGAACGCCTCGCTGCCCTTGCCGAGGTGCTCCGCGGCGCGCTTGACGCCGTTGCCGAGCCACGCGCCGCAGCCCTGTCCGGTGCCCATCTTGATCGTCAGCTGGAGCGCGGCCTCGCCGTTGCCCCACTGCATGTCGATGCCGTCGAGATCCTTCGCGGTCAGGATCCCCTTCTCGACCGCCTCGCAGACCCAGCCGATCGTCATCGACGAGCTCACGGCATCGATGCCGAACCGGTTGCACGCGTCGTGGCAGGCGGCGATCAGCTCGATATCGTCGTTGAGCAGATTCGCGCCGAACCCGACGATCGTCTCGTAGTCGGGGCGCCGCACGTCGGTCAGCCCGCGCGACTTGACCTTGACGATGCCCTTGCACGGCATCGGGCAATCGCCGCACGACAGCTTCTTCGAGATGTACTTGTCGACGACCTTGCCGTCGATCTTCATGCCGCGCGACGACAGCGGGAACTCCTTGCTGCCGACGCCGAGCCAGTTCTTGATCGGGGCGTCGCCGTTCTCGATCGACAGCGCGACCGCCGCGGTGGTGCCGCGCTGCGACCACAACCGGCGCATCGCCGCGACCGGTGACGTCAGCTTCATGCCCTTGCGGGCCATCAGTCGATACATCCAGCCGAGCCAGCTCTTCGGCTTCGCCATGTACGCCATGAAGCGCGCGAACAGGCCGAGGTCCTTCTTGTACTCGTCGGTGATCGACTTGCAGACCGCCTTGAACTCGTCCGGCTTCGCCACCGGAACCTCGCCGGTCCCCGCGACGACGATCGCCTTCAGGTTCTTGCTGCCGTAGACGGCGCCGAAGCCCTGGCGACCGAACGCGTGATAGCGGTCGTTCATCACCGACGCGATCCGCAGCTTGGCCTCACCCGCCGGACCGATCGCGGAGACGCCGACATCACGCTTGCCGCCGAACTTCGCCTTCAGCGCGTCGAATGTCTCGGGGATCTCCTTGCCCCAGTACTCGGCGGCGGGCTCGAACGTGACGCTGTCGTCCTTGATCACGAGCAGCGTCGGCTCGGCGGCCTTGCCGGTGATCACGAGCGCGTCGTAGCCGGCTTGCCGCAGGTGCGAGCACACGCTGCCGCCGGAGTTCGAATCGCCCCAGGTGTTGGTCAGCGGCGACTTGCCGACGATCTGGATCCGGCCGGAGAACGGCGTGCGCAGGCCGGTCAGCAGTCCGCTCGAGATCGCGAAGCACGCCTCGGGTGCGAGCGCGTCGGTCTTCGGCGGGAAGTGCTTCCACATCAGCCAGGCCCCGAGGCCGTAGCCCCCGAGGAAGTCTCGGTAGACCGTCTCGTCGACGTGCTCGATGCGATGAGTCTTCGCCGTCAGATCGACGAACAGCACCTTGCCGTGATGCGCGTAGCGCGGACGCGCGAGCGCGCTGTCAGTTCCACCCATGCGCCGAGCATACGCCAAGCGTTGACATTGACCTCGACGTGAAGCTGAACATCGACGCTACCCTGGACCTTGCCCTTGTCGAGACCCGTCATCGTCTAAGGTCCAAGGTGCCGTCGATGTTCGGGTTCAGGTCAAGGTCGACGACATCGACGCTAGTTCGCCAACGCGTTCGCGGCGATCAACGCGCCGTAGAACCGCAGCATCGTCGTCAGGTCGACGTCGCTGATCTTGAGCCCGACGCCGAGGAAGTAGTCGCGGCCGTACTTGAGCTCCGAGAAATACTCGGGGACCGGCGTGTTGCCGAGACGGATCGGCAGCGCGCCCGGCTCGTTGAGCGCGTCGTCGACGCCGGCGAGGATGTACAGCGAGCGGAACACGGCGAAGGCGGCGGCCACCTTGAGGCGTGGCGTCTTGGAGAACGAACCGAACAGATCGGTCGAGATCCGGAGCCGGTTCTTGAACAGCAGGCCGTCCATGCCGATGCCCGCCGTCGAGTCCTTGAGGCCCGCGCGCAGCTGGAGGTTGCCGATCCGCTTGCCGAACTGGAACGTGAACCGCAGCTCGTCCTCGATCACCTGCCGCCGCGTCGCGCCATCGGCGCCCGGCACCTCGGTCAGGCTCGCGAACGGGTCACCGCCGAGCGCGCTCTTCTCGAACTCGACGAGGTAGAACTTGTCGCGGCGCGCCCAGATCTCGGCGCTCGCGTAGACGCGCACGCTGCGCTGGCGGATGTTGGCCTCGAAGCGGCCACCGATCCACGACTTGAAGCGCTGCATGCCGGCGACGCCCTCGCGGACGTCGTCGGTGACGTCGTCGAGCGTGTTGCCGAGATCCGGATCGTTGATCAGCCGGCCGAGCGTGCCCTTGAAGTCATCCCCGCGGCCCTCGTTGACCGCGGCAACCACCTCCTGCATGTCGGCGACCGGCTCGTCGATCCGGTCGAAGCCCTTGCGGGCATCGGTCAGCGCGTTGACGAGGCCTTCCTTGCCGTCCTTGATCGAGCCCCGCGCGTTGGTGATCGCCTTGTCGAAGCTCGCGAGCCGCTTCGCGACGGTGGGCACCGCATCGCTGACCGCATCGGCGGCGGCCGTGGTGCCGCTCTCGAACCGCTCCATCGCCTTGTCGGCGCTCGCGAGGCCGCTCTCGATCCGGCCATCCTTGACCCAGCGATCGGCGTCGATGATGGTCTGCTGGATGTTGCCGTTGACGCGCTTGCGACCCTCGATCATGAAGGTGTGGATGCGCTCGAGCGCGGCATCGATCTTGGGCATCGTCCGCGCGATCGTGCGCAGCGTGGCGTCGGTGGAGCCGCCCTCCTCGACGTGCGCGATCGGCTCGCCGCTCCGCAGCATCACCGTGGACGAGCCGCGGATGATCTCGAGGTAGCTGTCCTTGAACAGCGAGTCGGCGCGGCGGGTGACGAACGAGTCGTTGGGGAGCTCGAGGTTATCGAGCAGGCGCAGATCGACGCGCGCGAACTGCCCCTCGATCTCGAGCTTGAGGATGTCGCCGACGCGGACGCCCATCATCATCACGGCCGAGCCGGGCTGCAGCTTGGACGCGTCGCGGAACCGCACCGACGTCTCGAACGTGCCGCCCAGCTGGGTGTCCGGCACGCGCGACCGGATCAGCAGGGCTCCGCCCCCGATGATGATCGTGACCACCGCGATCGTGGTCAGCCGAGAGATCCAGCGCACGGCTGGACTCTACTACCTCTGACAGTCGAGGGTCAGCTCGATCGTGGGACCGTGATCCATGACATCGAAGTCCTCGACGGCAAGATCTGACAGGTCGTGGGCGTCGAGGAGCCCGTCCCACTTCGCCGTGGTGTAGCGGTCGCTCGCCGCGGTCAGCGCGATGTTGCCGCCGTCCGCGTGGTACATGCCGTACTTCTGCATCGCGCGCGCGACGACGCGCGCACCCTCGCTCGGCAGCGTCTCGAGCGGATAGTCCGCGCGGAGGCGGAGGTGGGCGCCGTACGGCACCGCGTCCGGGCCGCCGTCGGTGTGCGTGCCGTGGGTGGCCGGGCGCGAGTAGCCGTCCTTCGGACGATCGTTCGGCAGGATGAAGCGGATCGCGTGATCGATCTCGCCCGCCGCCACTTCATCCGCGGTGAACAGCATGGGCGCGATCGGGAACCCCGAGGCATCGGCGCTGGTGCACTGGTCGCCGCGCAACGTGTCGGGGTACGAGATCGTGGTGTCCCACGCGGCCATGCAGCCGCCGAAGAAATTGCCGCCGGTGAGGTTGGCCCGCCACATCTCGTAGAGCGTGCCGCGCGACGGCGAGAACACGATCAAGTGGCAGTCGCCATCCCCGTCGCACGCGTAGCCCGTTTCGCCCTCGACGTTGCCGGCCGACGGCACCGGCACCTCGACGTGATCGCAGTCGGGCTCGTAGAACTCGTCGGTGGGCTCGAAGGCCCGGAGCGGCGCGGTCTCGTCGGCGAGCAGCACGTCGAACGAGAAGTCGATCTGCATGCGATCGCCGTTGCCCCAGCCACCTGCCTCGCGCAGCGTGGCGATCATCTGGTCGCTGTTCGACGCGGGCGACACGCCGGCGTAGTCCATGTTGAAGAACATGGGCTCGTCGAAGAACGGACCAGGTGCGCCGACCGCGGGGTTGCCGCCACCACCACCACCACCACCGCCTCCGGGGTCATCCCCGCATGCCGCCAACATGACCACCAGGCAGACTCGACGCATTGCCGCATCTTACGCAGGCGGTGCACATCGAGACAACCGGTTCGTCTGGGTTGGCAGGGGAGGATGTGCGCCTCGCCACCCCGTCGAGCACCGTGCTAATTGCCGCGACGTAGGTAGTAGTGCACGCCGCGCTGCGGGTGACTCAGCCGGATCGCGAGGGCCTTGCCCGACGGTTGCTGCACCTTCGCGATGAACCGGCGCGCCGAGTCGAGCGGGATCGAGACCCCGCCGACCGCCGCGGCCCAGCCCGGCACGACCGAGCCTCTGACGTCGATGTCGCCCGCCGGCCACGGCTTCCCGTTGATCGGCAGCTCGATGTAGACCTGCGGCGCGGTGTTGTCGAACTGGATCTTGAGCGAGTTCGTCTTGTCTTGACGAACCCCGTCGCGATCGAACCAGTAGGTGTAGTTGCCCTCGGAGAGCTGCTTGCCCTCGATCTTGAGCTTGGTCGACGTCGACGGGAACGTGCTGTCCTTGCCGCCGCGCGCGAGGTGAAGCGTGAAGCTCGAGCCCGCGCCGGGGAACGTCACGGCGATGTCCGGGATCACGCTCTGGTAGCCGATCGTCCATAGCATGCCGTTCGGTTGGAACGGCGACACGCCGGGCTTGTCGGGCAGCTTGCGCGTGCCGCCATCGGCGACGACGGTGATCCGGCCCGACGCGACCGCCGCACCGTCGCCCGCGCCCGACGTGCAGCGGAGGCGGTAGGCCCACGAGCCAGTCTTGAGGAGGTGGTTCGCGGCCTCCTTGCCGCCGGAGACCTTGGCGGTGCGGTAGCGCGGATCCTTGTCGATCTCGATGATGCCGCCGGTCGGGCACTTGCCGGCGAACTGGAACTGGATCGCGACGGGTGGCCGCGGATCGTGGATCGCGAAGTTGCCCTCGCCGGCGACGATCTGCATGTCGAAGTAGCTCGGGATCGCCTCGAGTGGGCGGATCTGACCGGTCTTGAGCAGCGTCGCGCTCTCGCCGCGATTCATGTCGAGCTGGCTGCCGCCGGTGCCGGTCAGCCGCCCCGTGCCGCGCGCGATCGTGACCTTGGTGCCGGCACCGCCGCTGTCGAGCTTGATATCCACCGGCACCGCCGTCGAGCCCTTGAGGGCGATCGCGCCACCGGGTAGCGCGACGGAACCCTCGCCACTCGCGGTGCCGCCGCCGCCCTCGAGCGCGAGCGTGGACGCATCGGTGAACGTGGCGCGCGAGCCTCCGGCGATCGCGAGGCTCGTGGCGCCCGCGGTGAGCTTCGCCGACGTCCCGGCGCCGAGCCGGACCTTCGCGCCCTTCGGCAGCTCCGACGCGCCCTCGGGCAGCGGCGCCCACTTGGTCTCGCCGGCGATCAGCAGCTCGCCCTTCTTGCCGGTGACCTCGATCGCGCCGCCGGTGGCGACGGGCTTGACGGCCTCGGGGGCGTCGGGGGGCGCATCTGGAACGCCTGCATCGACGACCGCGACCGCGGTGACCTCGGTCGTGAGCTCGAGGTCCTTGTCGAGCACGAGCGTGGTGGTGACGCCGCCGAGGCTGGTGACCTGCGCATCGCCGAGCGTCAGCTTGATGTCGGCCTTGCCATCGCCACGCGCGGTGATCCGCACGCGACCGTTGGATCCCACCCTGACGGCGCCGACGTCGAGATCGAGGTTGCCGCCCGAGAGATCGATCGTGCCGAGCTCGACGGAGATCCGGCTCTGACCGCCCTTGCCGCCGAAGCGCAGCACGGTGTGCTTCTGCATCGTGATCTGCGGGCCGCCGGTGACCGACAGCTCGGCATCCCCGTCGGCCGTGCGCGCAGCATCACCGAGGAAGAACTTGGTGCCGAGCTCGGCCCCGGCCCAGCTCGATTCGGTGGCCTGCTGGCGGTCGACCGGACCGTTGGCCTTCTCGAGCTTCGCGATCTCCTGCTGCTTGCTCCCGCACATCCCGCACGCGGCGAACAGGAAGCAGACGATCAGGGCGAGGCTCGCGCGAACGGTCATGCCCTACTTCGAGAGCTCGAACTGCTTGACGACCACGGCGCTCTGCTCGATCACGACGTCGAGTGTCTGCTCCTTGTAGCCGTTGCCGCTCGCGGTTGCCTTGTAGGTGCCCGGCTGGACGTCGAGCGAGATGTTGCCGTCGGCGTCGGTCACGGCGGTCGCGCCGCCCGGCTCGAGCTTGACGGTGACGCCGGCGATCGGCTTGCCGGTTCCCGCGGCGCGAATCACGGCCTTGAACTGCCCCGGCGGCAGCACCGGATCGAGCGTGATCGTCGGGACCTTGTTGTCCTTGCCCTCCTTCAACGTCAACGTGGCGGTCTTCGGCTTCTTGCCGTCGACCTCGACGGTGACCTCGGCGCCGGTGTCGTCGAGCTCGGTCTTGCCCGACACGGTCTTGCCGATCGGCACGCTGCTGACCGTCCACTCGCCCTTCTCGTCGGTGGTGGCCTTGCCGGTGTTGTTCTTGAGCCGGACCGTGACGCGCGCGCCGGCGACCGGCTTGCCGGTATCGTCGACGACCGCACCCGTGACGTCGGCGGTGATCGCGACGTTGACGGGCTTGCAGGTCTCGGGGTTGGTCGTGCAGTCGTTCGGGGTGATGCCGCCGACGACGACGCGCTTGGCCCCACCGAAGTGCGCGGTGATCGCGATGCCGCCGGTCAACGCCGGCTCGTACGGGATCAGCGCGATGGTGTTGGCCGCGAGATCGGCATCGCCGATCTTCGGCACCTTCGCGAGCTGGACGAAGGCGAGCGCCGTCCACTGGCGGGTCAGGTGAAGGCCACCCGAGATCGCTGCGCGCATGATCGCGCCCGGCTTCTCGGGTGCGGTGATGCCATCGGGCAGGTGCGCGCCGAAGAACACGTCCGCGCTGGCCTCGACGCCGACGAAGCCTTTGCGCCCGGCCGGCAACCGGTAGTACGCGCTCGCGACGAACGCGTGATAGTCGGAGACCCCGAGCGAGATCCGATCCTCGGAGGAGAGCAGCATGCGGTTGTCGTTGCCTTCGTCGTCGACGACCGACTTCGCGCTGTTGTCGATCCTGGCACCCGCCGACAGCGACAGCGCGCCCGGACCGGCGGCGATCGTGAACAGGCCGCGCGCCTCGAACGAGATCGCCGACGCGGCAACCGACGGGGCATCCTTGCCGGGCGCCAGCACCGTGAGCTGACCACCCGCGGTCATCGTGCCCAGCTGCTTGCCGTACCTCACGATCAGTCGTGGATCGCCGACGTAGCCGTCGTCGCCCTCGGGGCTGACACCCTCGTGCTTGTCGAACCGGCCGTCGAACGCGAGCGACAGCGTGAGGCCGTCGACCGGCGCGAACGCGAACGCGACATCACCGATCCCGCGCGTGAACTTGTGGTCGTCCGACAGCAGCTTGTTGCGAACGCCGAAGCCACCGATCAACCCCACCCCGAACACACCGGCCGGCAGCCCCTCCGCCGACGGCGCGCGCAGCCCACCGGGCATCGCGCCGTAACCGAGTGCAAGCAATCGCGCTTCGCCAGCCCCCGACGTGGTGGCGGAGACATCCGCACCGGCCGGAGCTTGTGCGGCGACCCCCGACGTCCACGCCAATATCAGGGACGACGCGATTCCCCAGGAACGCATTATCGAAAGTGTACGCGCCTGGAGGCGGTGATTGCCAGCGGAGCCCTCACTTCAATAACGCAGCCACCGGACCAGCTCGCGTAACCCGGGCCGCTTGCCGTACATCAGCACGCCGACGCGATAGATCTTGCCGGCTGCGCGCACGACGAGCAGCGTGGAGATCAGCAGGATCGCGAGCGAGATCGCGACCTCGCCGAGCGTGGCACCGCCGAGCACGTAGCGCATCGGCATCAGCATCGGGGACCACAGCGGGACGTTCGACATCACCGTGGAGGCCGAGCCGCGCGGCGCGTTACTGACCACCTGCAGGCAGAGGACACCGACGACCATCAGCATCGTCACCGGCATCTGGACCTGCTGGCTGTCCTGCTCCGAGGACACCATCGCTCCCACCGCGGCATACATCGCCGAGTAGAAGAAGAAGCCCAGGATGAAGTAGCCCAGGACGATCGCGATCTCGACGGCGGCGAGCGGAGGCAGCGAGCCCTCGCCCGCGCCCTTGATGCCGAACAGGCCGAGCAGCTCGCCGCGGTACGCGAGCATCGCGGCCCCCATCGCGAGCCAGATCGAGATCTGGATCATGCCGGCGCCACCGACGCCGAGGATCTTGCCGGCCATCAGCACGCGCGGCTTGACCGCCGCGACCATCATCTCCATCACGCGCGACGTCTTCTCGGTGATCACGCTGCGCATGACGCCGACGCCGTACAGCGTGATGACCATGTAGAGGATGATCGCGAGGATGTAGGCGATCAGGAACGCGCCGGTGCCGGAGCTGCCCTCGGTCTCGCCGGTCGTGTGATAGGTGCCGACGTTCGCCGGCTGGAGGATCTGGTCGAGCTTCTTCGCGTCGACCTTCTCGCGCTCGCCCCGCGCCTTGCGGACGCTCTGGTTGATCGCGTTGCGGACGATCGCGGTGATGCCCTGGCTCGACGCGTTGTCGCCGCGATACGCGATCTCCCCGGTGGTGGCGGCCTTGATGAAGGCCTCGCCGAACGAGTCTCCGGTGGCGAGCCGGCCGGCGACGAGCTGGAGGAACGCGGCGGTGTCGTCGGGCGTGGAGTCGAGCGCGTTGGCCGGGATCGAGATGAAGCCGTTGATCTGATTCTTGCTGATCTTCGCGAGCTCGACCGCATCAGGGGTGTCGGCCGGGACGACGGTGACCTTCCAGTCGTACTTCGACTGCAGCTCCTGCGCGATCGGCACGCCGAGCCGGTTGGTCTTGTCGATGATGTCGATCTGGTTGCCGGCCGTGCTGCTCGCGGCGATCGCGGCGGGCACCACGATCATCGCGATCATGAACAGCGGCCCGGCGAGCGTGGCGAACACGAACAGCTTGGTCTTGACCCGCTCGAGCAGCTCGCGGCGAGCAACCACCAGCATGGCGCGGAGATCAGTCATGCTGCAGCGTCTCCTCGTCGTTGCGTGCCGCGATCGCGGCGGTATCCCCGACACGGGCCACGAAGATCTGGTGGAGCGTCGGCGTCACCACCTCGAACAGCCGGATCCCGACGCCGGCGTCGAGCAGCCTGGTCAGCAGGAGCTTCGACTCGATCGAGCCAGCGAGCTTGACCTCGCAATCGGCGACGTCGCCCGCGCGCGGCGGCGTCTTGTCGGAGATCAGCTCCTTGTCCGCGAGCACCTTGTCGGCGAGCTCGCGCGACGCGGCGTCCGTGAAGCCGAGCGCGATCAGGCCCTCGGACGCCGACGCTTCCTTGATCTCGCGGAGGTTCCCGTCGAGGACGTTCTTGCCGCGCGCGATGATGCAGACGGCGTCGCAGACCTTCTCGGCCTGCTCCATCTGGTGGGTCGAGAACAGCACCGTGCGCCCGGAGCGCCGGATCTCCTCGACGGTCTCGCGCAGCACCTCGGCGTTGATCGGATCGAGACCGCTCCACGGCTCGTCGAGGATCACCAGCTCCGGCTCGTGGATCAGCGCGGCGGCGAACTGCACCTTCTGCTGCATCCCCTTGGACAGATCCTGAACCTTGTTGGCCTTCCACTGGCCGAGGCCGAGCTTGTCGAGCCACTGCGTGCCGCGGGCCTTGGCATCGCGTCGCGTCAGGCCGCGCAGCTCGCCGAGAAACTCGATCGCGTCGAGCACGCGCATCTTCGGGTACAGGCCGCGTTCCTCGGGGAGGTAGCCGATCTTCTTCGCCGCCTCGATCCCGGGGGGCAGACCACCGATCTCGATCGCGCCGCGATCCGGCTTGATGATGTCGTTGATCATCCGCAGCGTCGTGGTCTTGCCGGCGCCGTTGGGGCCGAGGATGCCGTAGACCACGCCGGGCTTGACCTCGAACGACACGTCGTCGACGGCGAGGTGATTCCCGAACTGCTTGACGATCCCGCGGACGGAGAGGGCGGTGCTCATGCGTCGGCCTGATCGCCGAGGATCGCGCGCTCGAGCACGGCCATCCGGACTGCCACGCCCCAGCTCACCTGCTGGAGGATCACCGCGCGCGGACCGTCGGCGACCTGCGGTGACAGCTCGACGCCGCGATTGATCGGCCCCGGGTGCATCACGATCGCGTCGGGCTTCGCGTAGCCGAGCGAGCGCTCGGACAGCCCGAACGTGCGCGACAGCTCGCGGGTGTTCGGGAACCGCGGCGCCTCACCGGCGAAGCGCTCGGCCTGGACGCGCAGCATCATCACGACGTCGACGCCGTCGAGGGCGTCCTCGAGGCGGGTGACCACGCGGACGCGCTCGCGGGTGAGCTCGCCGCCGATCAGCTCGATGCCGCGCGGGATCAGCGTCCACGGCGCGCACAACCGGATCCGCGCCCCGAGCTTCGCGAGGCAGAGCACGTTACTGCGCGCGACGCGCGAGTGGGAGATGTCGCCGACGATCGCGACCTCGAGCCCCTCGACCTTGCCCTTGGAGCGGCGGATCGTGGCGGCGTCGAGCAAGGCCTGGGTGGGGTGCTCGTGCTGGCCGTCGCCGGCGTTGATCACGGCGCACTCGCGCGACGACGAGCGCAGGCTGGTCGCCAGCATCTCCGCCGCGCCACCGAACGAGTGCCGGATCACGATCGCATCGGGATACATCGCCTTCAGGTTCTCGGCGGTGTCGTACAGCGTCTCGCCCTTGGTGGTGGACGACGACGCGGCCGAGATGTTGATCGCCTCGGCGGACAGCCGCTTCGCGGCGAGCTCGAACGACGTGCGCGTGCGCGTGGAGTTCTCGAAAAATAGGTTGATCACCGTGCGACCGCGGAGCGAGGTCAGCTTCTTGATCGGCTCGTCCGCGAACGCCATGTAGCGATCACCGTGATCGAGGATCTTCACGATCTCGGTGGCGTCCAAGTCCGCGATGCTCACCAGATGACGCACGGCCTTCATATACCACCACGCCGACGACGCTGGTAACGTCACGGTCGCATGGTGCAAGGCGATCGGCTCGGCCAGGTCTACGGCCGCCAGTTCCGCATCGATGCCCTGATCGGCAAGGGAGCGATGGCGGAGGTCTATCGCGCGCTCGATCTGTCGACCGCGGCATACGTCGCGCTCAAGGTCCTCAAGCAGCACCTCGACGATCTCGATCCCGCGGCGCACCAGCGGTTCCTCCGCGAGGCCGAGGTCCAGGCGATGCTCCGCCACCGCAACATCGCCGCGCTGCTCGCCACCGGCACCACCCCCGACAACCAGCCCTACCTGGTCGCCGAGCTGCTGCGCGGCCGATCCCTGCGCGCGACCCTCAAGGCGGGCCGGCTCGATCCGCGGCGCGCCGTCAGCTACGCGTTCCAGGCGCTGCAGGGGCTCGCCGCGGTCCACGCGGCCGGCGTGCTGCACCGCGATCTCAAGCCCGCGAACATCATGCTCGAGCCGACGTCGACGGGGATGGTCGATCGCGTGGTGCTGATCGATTTCGGGTTCGCCACCTTCGAGGGCAGCGCCAGGCTCACCGCGATCGGCGCGATCGTCGGCAGCCTGGCCTACATCGCCCCGGAGCGCCTGCGCGGCGAGGACATCGATCTTCGCAGTGACCTCTACTCGATCGGCATCATCCTCTACGAGATGTTGATGGGTGTGCCGCCGTTCCAGGGCACCGATGACTTCGAGCTGGTCGAGCAGCAGATGGATGCCGAGCCGCCGGCGCTCGATCCGTCGCTCCCCCCCGAGCTCGACGCGGTGATCCGGCGCGCGCTGCACAAGCAGCAAGCCGATCGCTACGGATCCGCCGACGAGATGGCGGCGGCGTTAGAGCACGCGGCACTCCTGCTCCAGTGATAGCGTCGCAGGCATGGTGACCCCGCGGGCTCCGGGTGTGAAGAACGGGATGGCGACGGCCGGGATGATCCTCGGCATCGTCGGCATCGTCGCGTGCTGGCTCCCGCTCGTCGGCGTGCTCGCCGGCCTCCTCGGCATCATCTTCGGCGCGATCGGCATGTCGAGGGCCGGTCGGCTCGGCGGCGTCGGACGCGGCGCCGGCGTCACCGGGCTCGTCACCGGCATCATCTCCCTGCTGATGTTGCCGATCATGGCGGCGATCGCGATCCCCGCGTTCATGGACTACATGAACAAGAGCAAGCGGACCGAGTCGTCGCTCCACCTCGATCGGCTCGAGCGTCGGATCAAGTCCTACTACCTCGAGCGGGCCGAGCTGCCGCCGAGCACGAGCGAGATGCCCGGCCCCGCCGGCACCGCGTGCGACGGGCCAAACCGCAAGTTCCCGGTGCGCCCGATCGGCGACTACATGGAGGACCCGGGCTGGCAGGCGCTCGACTTCTTCGTCGCCGAGCCGAGCTCCTTCTCGTTCAAGTGGACGCGCGACACCGCGACGTCGGGCCACCTCGAGGCGATCGGCGATCTCGATTGCGACCTGGCGCTATCGACGCTCCGCTACGACATCACCTTGATGCAGGGTGACCTCACGGTCACGCGCCACCCACCCACGCCGGACTGATGGCGGAGCCCGACGACAAGCTGGCCGCGGCGCTCGCGGCGATGAAGCAGACGGAGGAGCGCCTGCGCCGGAGCGAACAGCTGATGGTGGACACCCAGGGTGTCGCGCACCTCGGCACCTGGGAGTGGGACGTCTCGCAACCGCACGCGACGTGGTCCGCGGAGCTCTATCGGATCTATGGCCTGACGCCCGAGACGTACACGCCGAGCTACGAGGCCTATCTCACCAAGATCCATCCCGACGATCGCCAGCGCGTGATCGACGCGACCAATCGCGTGTTCCACGAGCACGTGCCGTACTCGCACGACGAGCGGATCTTCCGGCCCGACGGCTCGATCCGCCATCTCCACACGTGGGCGCAGCCCGTGCTCGACGACACCGGCACGCTGCGCAGCCTGCTCGGGGTCTGCCAGGACATCACGGATCGCGTGGTCGCCGAGGAGGCGATCCATCGCCTCAACGCCGAGCTCGAGCACCGCGTCTCCGAGCGCACGCAGCAGCTGCAGACCGCGCTGCGCGATCTCGAGACGTTCAACTCGATGGTCAGCCACGATCTGCGCTCGCCGCTCTCCGTGATCCAGATGGCCGTCGAGCTGATGGGCACCGAGCCGCTCTCGCCGACGCTCGTGCACAACGTCGAGCGCATCGGCCGCGCCGCCGACAACATGTCGCGGTTGATCAGCGATCTGCTGGCCTTCGCGAAGGTCGGCCACGCGGCCCTGCACCCGACGGAGATCGATGGCACCGCGCTGTGCCTCGAGATCGTCGCCGAGCAGCGCGAGACCACCGAGCGCGAGGTCGAGGTGGTCGTCGCGCCCGAGCTGCGCCTGCGCGTCGATCCGACGCTGTTTCGCGCGGCCCTGACCAACCTGATCGGCAACGCCTGGAAGTACAGCTCGCGCGTGGCGGCGCCGCGGATCGAGATCGGCGCGAAGGATGGCACGTTGGCCATCCGCGACAACGGCATCGGCTTCGACATGCAGCACCACGGGTTGCTGTTCCAGCCGTTCCAGCGCCTGGACAACGCGACCGAGTTCGCCGGCACGGGCATCGGCCTGGCCACCGTCGCGCGCATCGTCGAGCGCCATGGCGGAACGATCCGCGCGGAGGGTGCGCTCGGCGAGGGAGCCACGTTCTTCCTGACGTTGCCGAGCACGGCCTGGGTGCAGTGATACCGTCGGTGGATGGTCGCTCCGCAGGCTGCTGCTCCGTCTCACCACCAACCAGGTAACGGGATCGCCATCGCGGGTATGGTGCTCGGCATCCTCGGGCTGGCGCTGTGCTGGTTCCCGGTCGTCGGCTGGCTGTGTGCGCTGGTCGGCGTGATCCTCGGCGCGCTCGGGATGAGCAAGGCGAAGAAGGTCGGCGGCAGGGGCAAGGGCATGGCGGTCGCCGGCCTGGTGTGCGGCATCGTCGGGCTCGCGATCGGGCTCTTGCTGTTCGTGCTGACGATGATGGCGACGCGCGCGATCGACGACTACATGACCAAGGGCAGGAAGAACGAGGCGCAGCTCCAGTTGCGCCGGATCGAGTCGCAGGCGAAGGCGTTCTACTTCGAGAAGGGTCGGCTGCCGGCGGCCGCGGCGCCGATGCCGAAGGGACCGGCGGTCGACTGCGTCTATCGCCGCGAGCCCGAGGCGGCATGGGAAGCGAACGAGGGATGGCGCGAGCTCGCCTTCGCCATCCACGAGGACTCGAAGTGCACGTACGAGATCGTCACCGCGTCTCCGCGGGAGGCGAAGGCGATCGCGCGGTGCGATCTCGACTGCGATGGCACCGCCTCGGTCGTGACGATGACGCTCGGTGTTGCCAGCGGCCACCTGACCGCGACGTACACCGATCCGACGCCCGATTAGTTCAGCACGATCTTCTTGAGATCGAGCCCGCCGGCGAACATGTACGAGACCGCGTCCGAGTAGCCCATCACCTCGACGCCGCAGCCGTTCGGGCAGCTGATCACGTGCTGGCCCGCGTTGACCTGCATGCGCGCCGCGCGATACAGGCCACCCGCGTAGGGCGTCATCGCGACGGTGAGGCCGTCGACGATCACCGCACCCTGGCCGGGCGACGCGATCGACAGGAAGTTCTTCGAGTACTGCGACGGCACCAGCACCGTGTACGAGGTGCGGAACTGCTCGACCGGCACCGCGATCGAGAACGACGGATCGCCCTCGCCCACCGATCCACCGAACAGCTGGTCCTGCCAGATCGCCGACTCGAGGTAGTGCGCGATCAACACCGGCTCGCTCGCGGTGATGCCGGTGTCGCCCTGGATCTTGACCTCGCAGAACTGACCGGGTTGCAGCGTCCCGCAGGTGCCGGAGGACGGCGAGGGATCGAACGTGATCGTGGTGTTCGCCTTCTGCGCCATGATGCGGAGCAGATCGGGCTCGTTGGTGCCGCGCGACTTGCTGCGCGTGATCGCGAACGTCTTGCCCCACGTCGAGGTCGGGAACAGCATCTCCTCGATGTGATCGGCGCAGCACGGGCCGCCGGTATGGGTGTTGTCGGGCGGCGTGGACTCGCCGACGCCCATCGCTTCATGACCGCCGAACACGCCGAAGGTCTTGGTGTCGAGCGAGCGGATCTTGGTGCCGGTGAGATCGCCATCGGCGACCGCCTGCAGCGTCAGCACCTCGAACGGCTGCAGCGTGAACTGCACCGGGGTGTTCGCCGGCAGCGCGGCCTGCGAGGCGCCCTGGACGATCGCGGCCTTCGGGGTGACCTCGATGACGGTGTCGGCCTGGCTCGCGATGATCGAGATGTAGCCGTGATAGTTGTTCGTGCCCGGGCGGCGATTCGACGTCGGCCAGCTGAACGCGAGGTACTCGACGTCGTACGCGGTGGTGGGGAGCAGCAGCGAGGCGTCGTTGCTGAACACGTTGACGTTCTCGAGCGGGTTGAACTGGTAGGCGACGATCGGCAGATCGGACGTCACCTTGTAGGCCTTCTTGACCTTGCCGGTGCCGTCGATCGACTGGTCCGGGATCGTATTCGGCGTCACGTTCGGCTTGATCGCCTCGACCATGCCGGCGGCGATCGTCTTCGTGATGATCTCGCCGTTGGGACCGGTGACCGTGACGTTGACCGCGCGCGCTTGCGGGTTCGACACCACGATCGCGAACGGCGAGCCCTGCGCGTCGAGCACGCAGACCGGGACCTGCTTGCAGGTGAAGTTGGCCGGGCACGTGCCGCCCGGATCGCAGAGCCCGGCGACCGCGGTGTTGCCGGCGTTGCCGCACGCCTGCAGGGTCGTGTTCTTGATGCCCGGGATGCCCGTGCAGTTGAAGCCGCCCTGGACGTCGATCACCTCGATCGCGTTATCGAGATCGGCCGCCATGTACTCGCAGCCGATGTAGCTCTTGTTCTCCGCGGCGGACGAGCATGCGTCGACGCACATGCCGTTCTCGCAGATGTTGGCGCCCGTGCACTGCTCGGTCTCGGCGCCGACGTTGCCGGCGGAGTCGCAGCTGTGGACGTTGCCGTCCTGGCAGACCGCGGCACCGGGCGCGCAGTTGACGCAGCCGAGCGCCGCATCGCATGCGACCTGGCACTCCTCCTGGATCGACCACTGGCCGCCGACACAGACCTGATAGACCGAGCCACCGCACTGGTGGGCACCGTCATCACAAATGGCCGGCTGCGAATCCCCCGGCGTGTCGTCGCCGTTTCGGTTCGATGGTCCACAGGCCGCGAGCACACTGATCAACAAGACGAAACGCATGCGTCCCTCCAAGCCGCGTCGTCTTATCACGAGGCATGTGGGACCCCGCCGCTTGTTTGCCCTCACCGCGCATCACAGCACTGACCAGTGAGAACAGCGGTTCTGCCGGAATCGCAGACGGTGTCGTGAACGGACCACACGAGACCGCCGGGTCGATCCGGGTCCCGCGGGGTTAGCCGCTTCGTGGTTGGGCCGTCGTTTGCTATCCCCCATGGCGATGCGGTCGCTCCTGTTGGCTCTGCTGGTCTCCTTGGGCGGGTGCGATCGCGTCGATTGTTTCGACGGCGGGCCGAACGAGGCCGCCTACCGCGACGGGCAACAGTCGGCACGGGCCGAGAACGCCCGCAAGTTCGACGACGGCAAGGCCGCGGGCCTGGCGCTGACCCGCGCCGACGGCGAGAAGGATGGCCGGCTCGATGGGTTCGACGACGGGTTCGCCACCGGGTACAGCGACGGCTACGGCAACGGCTACGGGTCGGGCGCCTCGGATGGCAGCGCCGCGGGTGCCTCCGATCCGACGGCGTGCTCGGCGGGCGCCTCCGCCGGCGGCGCGGCCGGAGAGAGCGACGCGTACAACGACTCGTACGCCGCGGGCCAGGCCGACGGCACCGGCGCCGGCTACGACGCCGGGTTCGTCGATGGCGCGGCGACCTGCGATGGCACCTCGGAGAAGCCGGGTGCGCCCCGCGCCGAGGAGACCAAGGAGGAGAAGGTCTGTCGCGCGCGCGGCTTCCAGGCGACCGAGGACACCAACGCCTTCGCCAGCGGCTTCGCCGAGGGCAAGCGGCTGAACCCCGACTACCAGGCCGGCTACGGCGCGACGTATCCGATCGCGTTCACCGACGGCGCGCAGGAGGGCTTCACCACCGGCGAGCTCGAGGGCTACGACGACGGCTACGCCGACGGCTACGCGACGAGCTACGCGGTCGCCTACGACGGCTGCTTCGACGGCGCGTACGGCAGCGCCTACGACGGCGCGTCGGGCAGCGGCTATGACCCGGGCTACGACGCCGGCTATAGCTCGGGGTACAGCTCGGGCTACAGCGACGGCGCGAGCTGCGAGTAGATCACCGTGCTCGTGTCACGTGCACGTGCACGTGTAGGCGAGATCACCGGGAGCGTGACGGAAGCCGTCTTGCTGCACGTGCAAACGGTCGCGTACATGCCGAGCACGAAGCGATGGCGTCCCATTGCGATGGGGTCCGGTACGTGATCGCATCACGGCGCAGCGACGGGAGCCACGCCGGGATCGAGCAGCATTCGTGTACGAGCACGAGCACGTGCACGTGCACGACGCGTCTCAGTTACAGGCGCCGGTCGCGCAGTCGCACGGCGCTTCGACGCCACCGACCTTGCACTCGTCGACGACCTTCTTCTCACCGATCAGGAACTGCTGGACCTGACGCATCGGCGCCGGCTTCTTGTTGATGCCGGAGTGCGTGCCGTTGTCCTCGATCGGCGGGATGTTCGAATCGAACGGCATCGGCGTCGGGTGATCGTCGTAGATCGTGACGCCGCTCTCCATCGGTCCGGTGATCGCCGTCAGGCCCCACGGCATCTTCACCGACGGCGCGACCACCGGCAGCCCCATCTCGCGCGCGACGAGCTCGCTCGAGATGTTGTTCACGAGGCAATCGCCGAGCGAGTACCAGAACAGGATCTGCTTCGGGGGCTGACCGGCGAACAGCGGATCCTTGGTGACGTGCGCGGCGGTGGTCATCGGGTCGAACGGCTCGAAGCCCATGCCGAACGACATCGACAGCGCGAGCTGATACTCCTCGGGATCGTCATACGCGCCCTGCGCGGCACCGACGAGTAGCGCCCACGCGGTGGAGCGCTCGATCATCAGCCACCAGTTGCCGCCCGGCACCGCGAGCACGCCCTTGGTGATGTTCGGGTCGTACGCCATGAACGTGTTGCCCATGTTGCCGCCGAGCGAGCCACCCACGTAGTAGGTGTTGGCCGGGTCGATCACGGGCTGGCCGTTGAACTGGAAGTCCGGCGACGCGGCCATCGGACCGCGCGCGACGTTCTCGAGCGCGATGAAGTCGATGATCGACTGCGTCAGCTTCTCGGTGATCTGCGGGCCCTTGTTGAGATCGTTGACCGCGAGCGGCGCGAGCTGGAGCTGGCGCGAGGTCAGCCCGATGAAGTCACCGGCGATGATCACGAAGCAGTGATCCTCGGCGAGGTCGGCCACGAAGTCGTCGTCGAGATAGTCCTCGGCCGAGCCGAACAGGCCGTGGCCGAAGATGATCGTCGGGCGCGGCAGCGGCTGGGTCTCGACGCACTTCGGGATGATCGCGGCGAACCGCGCCTCGCGCATGCCGTCCATCACCGGCGTGCCGTTGCCGTCGCGGCGCATCACCGAGTTGTCGAGCTCGCCGTTGGTCAGGAAGTCCGGCGAGGTGAACGTCCCGACGTAGCGCTTGAAGCTGGTCGGCGTGTTCCCCTTGACCTCGGTGGTGAAGGTCAGGTTCGCGCCGGCGTTGCCGATCGCGGGGAGCGCCTGCTCGCGCATCGACGTCAGGTCGCCGCGGATGAACTCGTCGGACACGGTGACGAAGTCCCAGGCGAGCACGAGATCGTCGGCGGGCACGCCGGCCGTCTCGAGCGCCGCGATCACCTCGGTGGTGCGGGTCTCGAGCTCGGCGGCCTTCGGGTGCGTGAACGAGCCCCCGTCCTTGAGGATCTTGAACGCGTTCGGGATGGGCAGCTCCGAACCGTCGAGCGCCTTGACGCCGCTGCGAATGCCGACGGCGTGACGCGCACCCGGCGCCATCCGGGCGAGCGGGCGGATCATCAGGTTTCGCGCCGTCACCTCGGCGACGTTCTGGTCGATCTCGGCGAAGAACGGGACGCGCTCGCCGGTGTCCATGTTGATCAGCACGATCGGTGAATCCGCGGCGAGCGACTCGTCGGGGTTCTTGAACGACGGCAGCCCATCGCCCGAGACGCCCCCCGGGAACGCGGCCAAGATCGGGCCGAGCGTCGAGAACCCGTCGCGGCGATTGAACGGCGCGGGATCGACGGGAATGCCGTCGACGTTGACCGGCATCGCGGCATCGGGAATCGCCAGCCGGAAGCCCGTCGGCGAGGTCGTGTCGGCCGCGGTGTAGATCATCGACGGCCACGGCATCATGCAGGCCTGCCCGCCGAGTGGATTGCACTCGTCGGGGATGCCATCGAGATTGCCTTCACCATCGCCGCCACACGCCGCAACGGCCAATAGGAATACGAGTCCCCTGCTGCTCATCGCGGCGACCGTAACACCGTCGGGACGTCCGTCGCGAGGCGATAGTTCCGGCCCGGTCATGTGAGCTGCACCACCTTGTGGTTGCTACCCGTTTGCTGGAATCTACGCCCCTTGTACCTCCCGCTGTTCGACCGGTTGCTATTCCGCCATCCCTTCGAGGGTGGGAGCGCCCGGCGGTACGAGCACGACGAGCGGCCCGCGTTCGGGGATCTCGACGACCGGCTCGTCGACAAGCTGGCGCTGACCGGCCGCGAGCGCCTGCTCGATCTCGGCTGCGGTCCGGGCACGTTCTCGCGGTGTGCCGCGCTGCGGCATCCAGCGCTGACGGTGATCGCCGTCGATCCGAGTCGCGACTTCGCGCGGTTTGATTTATCGGGACCGGGTCCCGAGCCCTTTCACCAGGAGGGCCGCGTGTGTCTGGTGCGCGCCGCGGGCGAGGCGCTCCCGCTGGTCGACCGCTCGATCGATGTGGCGATCTGCCTGTCGTCGATCCGGCACGTGCGCGATCGCGCACGCACGTTCCGCGAGCTCCGCCGCGTGGTGACCGGCAAGCTGCTGATCGTCGAGCTCGACCCCGAGGCCTCGACCGAGCGCACGCACGCGCACGCGGATCAGCTGCCGCCGTTGTTGCGCGCCGCGTTCGGTCCGCTGGTGCTGCGCACCGCACCACCCGCGGCGGCGATCAGCGCGATCGCCGTCGATGCCGGCTTCGTGCAAACCGCTCTCGATCCAGACCCCATCCAGCCGGTGTACCTGCTGGAGCTGAGGTGACACGGAGCTGGGCGAGGCGGTCGGTCGAGCTCCACGGCGAGCTCGCGGCGATCGCGATCACCGACGTGCGGTGGTGGCTGCTCGCCGGTGGCGCGGCCGCCGTCGAGCCGTGGGGTGGCGAGGGCGACTACGTGCTGTCCGATGCCACGCCGATCGGCGACACCTTCATCGGGTATCGCGAGGCGCCGCCGGTCGATCCGATCAGCGACGCGATCCGGCGCGCGCAGGCCGCGCGCACCGCGCTGCGCGAGCTCGACCACCTCCCCGAGCAACCGCTCGCGGTGACGCTGCGCGGACCGAGCACGAATGGCACCAGCAACGGCAACGGCGCGCTCGGCGCGGCCGTGGTGCCGAGCACGCTGGACGTCGCGGCGTTCGCGATCGGCGACGCGTGCGTGGTCGGTCGCCTCGACGATCCGCGGCTGCGCGATCAGCTCGCCGCGGTGGTCCGCGGTGCCAGGCCGGCGCGGTGGCACGGCGCGACGCCCTTCGTGTGCGTGTCGCTCGGCAGCGATCCCGTCGAGCTGGTCCGCCACGGCCATCGCCGCGCCTGGGTCAGTGGCGTTGGTCCGTGGCTCGGGCTCGGGCACACCGGCGAGCTCGCCACCGTGTCGACGTGTCACCTCGTCGTCGACGGCTACGGGCATGCCCGGATCGCGGGACGGATCGCCGAGCTGACGCGCGACCCGCTGACGCCCACCGGCCTCCCGCTCCCCGCGCTCCGCCCGGTCGCCGACGGCATCCCGCTGGCGATGGCGTGGCGCGAGCTGCCCGCGGTGTCACCGCGCGTGTTGCCGCTCGGCTATGCGCTCGGCAAGGCGCTTCACCGGATCGCTGGGCGGCGCGACGCGGTGTTCTCGCCGACCTTCCAGATCCCCATCGCGCCCGGCGATCGCTCGGATCCGACGCGCATCCGCCGCCGCGTGGTGCCCGGCATCCTCAGCGTGCGCTTCGATCGCGGCACGCCCGAGCCGTTCGCCGCGTTCGAGGCGCGGGCTCGCACCATCCTGTCGCGCGAGGCCGCCGGGCTCGGCCTGTCCTCGCGGCTCCTCGCCGCGGCGCGTGCGGCCCCTGCCCCGCTCGCGTGGAAGCGCAAGAGCATCGGAGCCACGCGGGCGCCGTGGCTCGAGCGGTTCGCCGAGGTGATCGGTGGGCGCGCGTGCCTGTCGAAGATCTCGATCGACGCCCCGCTCCCCGCGAGCTGCGCGGTGTCGATGCCGGCGCGCGTCGTCACCTCGGGAGATTCCGTCGGGGGCTGCGTGCTGACGATCCTCGAGGACGCGCAGCGCTCGGCGATCACCGCATGCGGCTCGGGGATCGCCGGCACGGCCCGAGCGGCGAACGAGCTGCTCGACGAGATCCTTGACGCGGTTGGTGTCTGAGATCGATCTTTCGCGAAGCGGTGGCATGCTGCGGGGCGTGGGAGCTCCGATCACCCGCCGCGAGATCTTGCAGCTCGCGGCTGCAGGCACGTTCGCGCTGGCGACGCGCGCACACGCCAAGGGCTCGCCGATGATCACTCGTCCCATTCCCTCCACCGGCGAGCAGCTGCCCGCGATCGGCATCGGCTCGTATCAGACGTTCGATACCAAGGACGTCGCCGCCGTCACCCCGGTGCTCGCGAAGTTCCTCGAGCTCGGCGGTCGCGTCGTCGATAGCTCGCCGATGTATGGCCGCGCCGAGACCGCGATCGGAGAGATGCTCGAACACCTCGCGTCCCCGGCGTGGCTGGCGACCAAGGTGTGGACCACCGGCAAGGCGGCCGGCATCGCGCAGATGAAGGATTCCTTGAAGAAGCTCGGCGTCGCGAAGCTCGAGCTGATGCAGATCCACAACCTGGTCGACTGGAAGACCCAGCTCGCCACGCTGCGCGAGTGGAAGGCCGCGGGCACGATCAAATACCTCGGCATCACGCACTACGGCTCGCTCGATCAGCTGCAGGTCGTGGTCGACAAGGAGAAGCTCGACTTCGTGCAGCTGCCCTACTCGATCGCGAATCGCGCCGCCGAGAAGCGCCTGTTGCCCGCGTGCGCCGACCGGGGCTGCGCGGTGCTGGTGATGGAGCCGTTCGAGAAGGGCAGCTTGTTCGCGAAGGTGAAGGGCAAGCCGTTGCCCGGCGTCGCCGGCGAGCTCGCGTGTACGAGCTGGGCGCAGCTGTTCCTCAAGTTCCTGCTCGCGCATCCGGCGGTGACCTGCCCGATCCCCGCGACCTCGAAGGTCGCGCACGTCGAGGACAACCTCGCGGCGATGCGCGGGCCGGTGCCGACCGGCGCGCAGCGCGACGCGATCGTCAAGGCGTTCAGTTCGCGCGGATGAAGTCGGGGTTGCCCGCGAGGAAGTTGACGATGTTCTGCGCGGCGCGCAGCCCCTGCCGCTCGACCGACTCCGACGTCCGGCTCGCGACGTGCGGCGTGACGAGGATGTTGTCGATCCCGAGGAACGGGTGGTTCGCCACCTGCGGCTCCTTCTCGAGCACATCCGTCGCGTAGCCGCCGAGCTGCTTGCTCTTGCACGCCTCGGCGACGGCCAGTTCGTCGACCAGCCCGCCGCGCGCGATGTTGATCACCAGCGCGCCCGGCTTGAGCGTCGCGATCCGCTCGCGATCGAGCCATCCCTTGTTATCGCTGGTCAGGTTCATCGCGAGCGTGATCACGTCGGCACCCTCGACGGCATCGTCGAGCGAGGCCGCGCGCCGGATCCCGTACCTGCTCGCGACCGCGTCGTCCCACGCGACATCGTAGCCGACGAGCTCCATGTCGAACGCCGCTGCGCGCTTGGCGATCTCCTTGCCGATCCGGCCGAGCCCGAGCAATGCGAGCCGCTTGCCCGCGAGCTCGCCGCCGGTGATCCGCTTCCACTGCCCCGCCTTGGTCGACTGCAGGTGCAGCCAGAAGTGCTTCGCGAGCGCGACCATCAGCCCGAACGCATGCTCGGCCACGGTGGTGTGGTTGACGCCCGGCGTGAACAGCACCGGCAGGTTGCGCGTGGTGGCGTATGCGACATCGATCGAATCGAGGCCGATGCCGTACTTCGCGATCACCTTGAGCCGCGGCAGCGCGGCATCGATCACCTTCGCCGTGATCAGGTCATCGCCGTTGAGCACGCCGTCGAAGCCTTCCCCCGCGAACAGCTCGAGCAGCTGCGCCTCGGTGAGGGGCCCGCGCGCGTTGACGATCTCGAGCCCGCTACCGGCGAGCACGGCGTGGTGCGGGCCCTTGGTGTCCTGAAAGCTCGTCGTCGTCACGAGGATGCGCATCGCGACGGATTTACCACGCAGCTCAGGGCGCCGGGCACTCGCAGACGTAGTCACGGGTGTCGGCGCACTCGCGATCCTCGAACCCGGTCGACTCGTTGCGGAGGCAATTCTCCTCGCTGCCACCATCGGGCTGGCCCGCGATGAACGGCAGGAACGTGGCGACGGTGCCGTCGAGCTTGCGCCAGACGTTCTCGGTCGCGTCGTCGGTGATGCCCGTCCAGTCGCCGGTGAACGCGGCCTGCTCGACGGCGTCGTCGATCACCCACAGATCGGCGTCGTCGACCTTGCAGTCGAGCCGCGCCTGGGCCCAGCTCACCTGGTTGGCGGCCTCGCGATAGGTGTTCACCAGGCCCTGGCTCGTCACGTAGCGCGCGTCGGTGTGACAGGCGCGGACCTGCGGACCGTCGCTCGGACTCCCATCGGTCGGGCCGTCACCGACCGGGCCATCACCCAGGCCATCGCCCGGCGCAGCGTCGGGCTCGACGAGCTCGAACGAGAGCCGCCCACAGCCGGTCAGCAGGATCAGCAGGAACTGACGCACCCGGCCTCCAGCGTACCGGAGCTGGCTACTCGTCGTCGAGGAGTCTCGCGAGCGTCGCCTTGGACACGATCGGCTGGGTCGGCTGGCGCTCCTCGAAGTCGAGGGCCGGCGTCCACCGCGGACGGCGAATACGCAGCTGCCCGGCGGCGGGCGGGCGCGAGTGGATCGGCGTCGCCAGCGCGTCGGCGATCCACGACAGATCCGCGAGCACCTCGGCGGCGCTCGGCCGATCCCAGCGATCGTAGGCGAGCATCGAGTCGACCAGGGTGCCGAGCTCGGGCGGGATGTCGGGGCAGTGGACGATGGTCGGCACGTGCTGCGTGGTGCCGTCGTCGACGATCGCGAGGATCCCCTGATCGAACGGCAGTCTGCCGGTCAGCAGCTGGTACGCGATCACGCCGATCGAGAACACGTCGGTGCGATCGTCGATCGGATCGCCGCATGCGAGCTCGGGTGACGTGTAGTGCCAGCCCGCTTGATCCGGATAGTGCTGCTGGAGGCGCGAATCGTGGACGCGCGCGCAGCCCCAGTCCGCGATGCACAGCGGAAACGAGCGGCGGCGCCCGGTGAGCACCACGCGGTCGGGACGAATGCCGCAGTGGACGATGCCGCGGTGATACGCGTGCTCGATGATGTCGGCGAGATCGCGCAGCAGCGTGATCGCGTCGATCCGATCGACCGCACCCGGCGACATCACGCTGCGCAGCGTGGGACCGGAGACGTGCTCGATCGCGAACCACGGGCTGCCGGCGTGGATGCCCGACTCGAAGACGCGGACGATGCCGGGATGGCTGAGCGCGTCGAGGAGGCACGCCTCGCGCAACATGCCGACGGCGGCGGGCTGCGTGGCCTCGGGCAGCAGCTTGATCATCGCGCGGCGCGGCAACACCAGGTGCTTCGCGAGGAAGATCGAGACCTGCGAGTCGCCGAGCACCTCGCTCTCGATCCTGTAGTTCCCGATCCGATCGCCGACGTCCATCACGAGCCTTGTCTACTACTACGAGCTAGCGGAGCACCTGGTTGTCGACGTAAATCGTGGCGGCTGTCAGTGCTTGAGAGCCACCGAGAAGTGCACGTGACTCTTGGTCTAGCTGCGTGACCCGAAGGGTCGTCAGCGAGGAAGCTTTCGGCGCGGCGACGAGGTGGTGGAGGTCCGCCGCCGTCACCGGGCAGTCGAGGAGCTCGAGCTCGGTCAGCGTCCACCGCGCGAGGGGTCCGAGGAGTGACGCGAGGTTGTGTGCGTCGAGCGGGTAGCCGCGCAGGACGAGGTGGGTGACTCCCGCGAGGTAGGGCGAGGCCGCGAGCGAGCGGACGCCCAGGCGACGGAGGTCGACCTGATCCGCCACCGGCGTGGTCCCCGCGGACAGCGCCAGCGAGCGAAGCCCGGTCAGGTACGCGCAGCGGGAGAGCGTGTCGATCGCCAGGTCGTGGAGCGACTGGATCGTGACGTCGATCGCACGCAGCTGGCGCAGCGCGGGCGACGACCAGCTCGCTCCCTCGAGCACGCCCCGCGTGGTCACCCGCGTGACGAGCGGCGCCGCACGGACGACGTGGTCGAACTTGCGCAGCGCCTCGCCGTCGAGCGCGATCGCCGAGACGAAGCCCCGCTCGAACGTGACCTCCGCGGTGTGCACCGGCGTGGTCGCGGCCGCGATCACGTGGGCGGCGAACGCCTTGCCGTGCGACCCGAGCAGCGTGCGCTCGGCCGCGCGCACCTTGGGATCCTCCCGCGCGAGCTGGAGATGGATCAGCTCGCTGCGGAGGTCGCCGCGGGCGGCGAGCGCATCGGCGTAGACCAGGCGCGGGCCATCGTCGGCGGGCGCCTCCTCGATCGCGGCGAGCAGCTCGCGCTCGGTGATCGCGCTCTCGGGATCGCGCGCCAGCTCGGCCTGGAACGCCTCGAGCTCGGCGAAGTTGCCGCGCCACGGCAGGCGCGCGAGCCGCCCGAGCTGCTCGGGACCGAGCTCGAGGAGGAAGGGCAGATCGGCGAGCCGCTCGCGCAGCGGAGGTACCGCCAGCTGATGCCGCGAGAACTGCGCCCGCAGCTCGCCGCGCATCACGTTGGAGGTGACGAGCTGATCGAGATCCGCGTGCGTGGTCGCGATCACCCGGCCAGGGAACGGCCGCATCGCATGGCCTCCGACGCGCCGGAACCGGCGCTGCTCCAGCAGGCGCAGCAGTCTCGGCTGGACGTCCCACGGGAGCGCGCCGATCTCGCGCAGCACCACGGTCCCACTCTCGGCCTCCTCGAACGGTCCCCGCTGGATCGTGTGCGCGCCCGTGAACGAGCCGCGCTCGTGGCCGAACAGCACGGTCTCGACGAGCGACACCGGGATCGACGCGAGATCGATGACGAGGAAGGGCGCGCTCGGCCGCGCGAGCTCGTGCAGCGCGTGCGCGAGCGTCTTGCGCCCGGTCGCGGCCTCGCCGCACAGCAGCACCGGCTCGCCCTGCGACACCAGGCCACGCAGCTGGTCGTACAGCGCGTGCATGCCCGGCGTCGTGCTCGCCGACCCGCCGAACCGGACGAGCGTCACGGCATCGTGTTCTTGCGCGCCGCGAGCATCTCGATCAGATCCATCTTGGTGACGATGCCGATCACCTTGCGATCGTCGTCGACCACGATCGCGACCTCGCCGCGCTCGAAGATCCGCGGCAGCTCGCTCGACGACGCGTGCATGCCGACCGTCGACACCTTCCGCTCCATCACCTCGGCGACGATCGTGTCCTTGTTGACGCGACCCGAGACCAGGTGGTGCAGCAGATCGCTCTCGGTGAGGATGCCGGCGAGCTTGCCCTCGTCGAGGCACGGCATCTGCGAGATACCGTGCTGCTTGAACAGCTCCGTCGCGCGGCCGAGCTTGTCGTTGAGATCGAGCGAGATGACCTCCTTGCGAGCCAGCGCGCGCACGACATCGCCGACGGTGCCGACCTCCCAGTCGCCCTTGGTGAAGCCCTGCTGGCGCATCCACTTGTCATCGACGAACTTGGAGAGGTAGTTGCGGATCGAGTCCGGCAGGATCGTGACGACGCGCTTGCCGGGGCCGAGCTCCTTGCAGATCTGCAGCGCGGCCCACACGGCCGAGCCCGACGAGCCGCCGACCAGCAGGCCCTCCTGGCGGATCAGCTGGCGCGCGATCAGGAACGATTCGCGATCGTGCGACTTGATCCAGCGATCGACGAGCCGGCGATCGAGGACGTCGGGGATGAAGTCGTAGCCGATGCCCTCGACCTTGTAGCTCTTGATCTCGCCCGGCCCCGCGAGGATCGAGCCCTCGGGATCGACGCCGACGACGAGGCACTTCGGCACCAGCCGCTTGATGGCGCGCGCGACGCCGGTGATCGTGCCGCCGGTCCCGGCGGTCATCACGATGGCGTCGAGCCGGCCACCACACTGCTCGACGATCTCGGCGCCGGTGCCGGCCTCGTGGGCGTCGGGGTTATCCGGGTTCGAGTACTGGTCGAGGATGTGCGAGTTGGGGATCACTTCCTTGAGCCGCTTGGCGACGCCGATGTGGCTCTCCGGCGAGTCCCACGCCGCCTCGGTGGGCGTCCGGATGATCTCGGCACCCAGCGCCTCGAGCACGACCACCTTCTCCTGCGACATCTTCTCGGGCAGCGTGATGATCACGCGGTACCCGCGCGCGGCCGCCGCCATCGCGATGCCGATGCCGGTGTTGCCGGAGGTGGGCTCGATCAGCGTGTCGCCCGGCTTGATGCGGCCGGACTTCTCGGCCTCGAGCAGCATCTTGACGCCGATGCGGTCCTTGACGCTGCCGCCGGGATTCAGGAACTCGCACTTCGCGAGGAGCTCGCAGTCGTACCCCTTGGTGACACTGTTCAGACGCACCATCGGCGTGCGACCGACGGCGTCGAGGATCGAAGGCAGGATCTGTTCGGACATCCGCCCGGACTCTACTCGATCACGCCGCGCAACTCGACGGCCTCGAACGCGATCGAGGGCGCCGGAAAACCCTCACTCCGATCCGCGTACGAAGTAGCGCAGCTCGAACGCGTCGATCGCCGGAGACGTATCACCATCGCTCGTGATCTCGACGAGGTACTGCGCGAACGGCCTGGGCGTCAGGCTCGGTACGCTGGTGTTGGTGACCTCGACGTAGGCCTCGCCGGCGCAATCGGCGGTGTCACAGGTTCGCAGCGACACCTTGATCGCCTCGGCCGGACCTCGGACCGTCCACGCGACGCGCTCGAAGGCAACCGCATCGCCGAGCTCGTGAACCGCGGACTCGTAGCGCGAGGTCAGGGCGAACGGCGCGACGCCACCGTCGTAGATCAGCGTCAGGAACGCGGCGGTGATCTCGTCGGTCAGCATATCCGCGATGGTGTCGGTGCCGACGAACAGCCAGTTGGTGCCGAAGCTGGCGATCGGCAGGTGCTCGGCGACGAGCTCGGAGGTCCCCGTCAGATCGCCGACCGCGACGACCGGAATGTTCGGACCGGCGGGCGGATCGATGACCAGCGAGACCGACGACAGGTCATCGCCGCTCAGCTCGATCGCCGCGCGCAGATCGCGTGCGGTGACGAGCGTGTCCGGCACGTCGAGCGTCAGGCTGCGGTTCGCCGACACGCCCGTGCCATCCGGCA
>Ga0075163_10001569_pt1 | contig 30873 bp, 27 predicted proteins | sample JI1023141ADNA_FD_71478 | JGI IMG/M metagenome (GOLD analysis project Ga0075163, IMG submission 71478) | Wastewater effluent complex algal communities from Wisconsin, to seasonally profile nutrient transformation and Carbon sequestration -... | ecosystem: Engineered > WWTP > Effluent > Algae...
GTCGCATCGCCGCGTCATGCCGACGGCATCGTCATCACGGGCCCGGTCAGCCGCAACATGGAGCGCGCCCTGCGCGACACCTATGCCGCGGTTCCGTCACCGCGCCTGGTCATCGCGGTGGGCGCCTGCGCCATCAGCGGTGGCCCTTTTATCGACGCTGACCACGGGCAAAACGGTGTGCCCAAGGACCTGCCCGTCGACCTGTATCTGGCCGGCTGTCCGCCGCATCCGCTGACCATCCTCGATGGCCTGCTGCGCCTGCTCGGGCGCATCCAGGACCCTGGTCTGCCAGCCCGTCCCGGCGTGCTGTAGGCAGGGGTGGGACCCGGCGACGCCCGCGGCGAAACACCAGTGCTTCCCGCCGCCTGGCCCGTCGCCTACAAAGTCCTGCACCGTCCTATGCAGTATTGAGCGATAATAATAGGGCTGGGAATCTATCAATGAGCTACCGGCTAAAGGACTAGGCATGGGTGCCATTGCCAAGCAGGGCAGCGCCATCGGACGTGTGCTCGCCGGCCGCTATCGGGTCGAGGCTGTGCTCGGCCGCGGGGCCATGGGATCGGTCTATCGCGCGGTCGATCAGGAGAACAATCGCGTCTGCGCCATCAAGCTGATGCATCAGTTTGCGACCCTCGACGACCGCGCCTACCTGCGCTTCGTGCACGAGGCGCAGATCGTCGCGCAGCTCTACCACCCCAACATCGTGCAGGTGTGGGGCTTTGACCGCGACGAAGATGGCACGCCGATCATGGCCATGGAGTTTCTCGAAGGCCAGGATCTGCACACGTATCTTAGTACTGAGTCCAAAATCCCCCTGGCTCGGGTTATCGAGGTGGTGCGAGCCGTCGGTGGCGCCCTTCACGCCGCCCACGCCGCGGGCGTGCTTCACCGCGACATCAAGCCCAAGAACATCTTTCTCTCGCATCAGAAAAACAGCCGCGGCGAGGAGCTGGAAATCGTCAAGGTTGTCGACTTCGGACTCTCGAAGGTGCTGGGCATGCACCACGCCAACGAGACCGCGCCGGGCACCATCCTCGGAACCGCTGAGTACGTGGCCCCCGAGTCGACGCTGGGCATGCCGGAGATGATCGATTTTCGCGCCGACCAGTGGGCGCTGGGCGTGGTCGCGTACCGCATGCTCTCGGGGCGGCTGCCCTACGAGGCGGCGGATGTCATCACGCTGCTCCTGACCATCCGGCAGGCGCACCACACGCCGCTGCGCGAGCTGGTGCGCGACGTGCCGGCGCACGTGGTCTCTGCCGTCGACCGGGCCATGGCCAAAAACAAGGAGGATCGCTTCGATACCGTTCAGGACTTCCTGCGCGCGCTCGACGGTCTGCCTCCGGTCGGGCACGTGCTCAGCATGTCGTCCGACGGTGTGCCGGCGGTGGCGCCACCCGAGTGGGCCAAGCGCGGAGCGGGCTCGAACCCCGGGCTCGGCTTCGGCGTGAACTCCAACTCGGGGCGGATCAGCCTCAGCGGCGCCACCCATCTGCCCGTCAGCTCGGCCTCGGGGCGGCATGCGCCGAGCTCGGCCTCGGGGCGGCATGCGCCAAGCTCGCCCTCGGGCCGGTTTGGCGCCAGCACCAGCTCGGGCCGGTTCCGGCAGAGCAGCAGCGGCGACTCGCTTGAGCCCCATCCAGCACCAGCTTCTGCCCCTGCGCCGTCAGCGACGTCGGGCAAGAAAAAGCCTGGGGCGGCCGGAGCGCCGGAGGTCACCGACGAGCTGGCGGCGCTGGGCGCGGTCTTCGGTTCGTCTCCGACGCCCGCTGCTGCGCCCGCCCCCTCCCCGGCGCCGCTTCCCGCCGGCCTCCAGCCGCTGCCGCCGCTGCACGACGCCCACAAGACCGGCGAGCTCTACGCCGTCGGTGCCGCCATGGCCCGGCAGCGCGCCGCGGCCGCAGAAGCCGCCGGTGCCCATGCGGCGGTGACAGCCGCTGGCAAGGGCGCCGCGGCTGGCAAGGTTCCCGACGGCTCCTCGGAGTACTCGGTTCACGTCAATGGCCATCTGGTCGACAGCGCCGGGCGGGCCGCAGCGTCAAGCGGCCCCGAGGCGTCGGGGCGTCCGCTGTGGCCGAAGCTGCTGGCGCCGCTGATGCTGGTGATGGTCTGCGGTCTCATCTACCTCTCGGTCTCCCACCGGGCGACCCCACCGTCGCAGCCTCCGTCGCCGTCGCCGCCCGAGGCCACCCTGCGCCCATCCCCCGTGCCTCCCGCCGTGCCTCCGGCGGCGCCTGCGGTCAGTGCGCCTGCGCCGCCTGTGGTCGCCCCGGCTGCCCCGCCCCCGGCCGCGCCCGCTGCCGCTGTGCCACCGCCGGCTGCGGCGCCGCCCGCTGTCCCGGCGCCTCGTGGCAAGCCCGGGGTGCCGGTCCGTCCGCAGCCAGGCCCGGGGCAGGGCCAGTGGGCCAAGGGAGGTCGACCGGGAGCCTGGAGGCCCGGCGTTGCCCATCCCGGCGTCGCGCCAAAGCCGGTCCCGGGCGCCGCCGCCCCGCGTCCACCCGTCGCCGCAGCGTCCCCATCCGGTGACACCGCGAGCAAGCCTCCGGCCACAGCCACGGCGCCGGCTGCGAGTCCGCCCAAAGAGGGGCCAAAAGACGGAGACGCGCCGCACCGCATCTCTGTGGTCGACTAGTTTTGGGGTCTCGCGGGCTTGCTAAGCGCTGTCCTCTCGTCTACCCTGTGGGGGTTGTCGTCGGGCCGATGGCGATCATTGTGGCTGCTCTGACGCTCATCCCCTCGCCCAATTCGCGATGAAATACTGGCGCATACTGGAGCTGGCATGGCCAAGGGCACTGAAGATATCCGTTCGTACCTGAGGAAGATGGACCTTCGCTTCGACGAAGCGCGGGAAGGCACCTACGTGGTGAGCGGGCTCGACGGCATCGACAAGATCATCATCACCCTGGCCGGCCCGGTGCTGGTATTTCGCGTCAAGGTGATGGATGTTCCCCGCCAGAATCGCGAGGACCTGTTCCGCACCCTGCTTGAGCTGAACGCCTGCGAGATGATGCACGGCGCCTACGGCGTCGAGGGTGACGCGATCGTCATCTCCGATGCGCTCCAGATCGAGAACCTCGACTTCAACGAGTTTGCCGCCAGCATCGATGACATCACGCTGGCCGTGGCCTCGCACCACAGTCGCCTGGGCAAGTTCCAGGATCGTGAAGCGCGCCACTGATAGCGGCTGGCGCCAAGAACCTCGAACCGTCACTTACGCTTTTCACACCAACAAGGACAACCAATGGGGCTGTTTTCTCGTCTAGGGGCACTCATCAAGTCGAACCTCAACGATTTGATCTCCAAGGCCGAGGACCCCGAGAAGATGCTCAACCAGGTCCTCGTCGACATGAAGACGCAGCTCGTCGAGGCGAAAAAACAGGTTGCGGTGGCTATCGGGGACGAAAAGCGCCTGAAAAAGCAGTGGGATGAGCAGCAGAGCCATGGCAAGGACTGGGAGCGCAAGGCCATGCTCGCAGTGCAAGCTGGCGACGATGAGCTGGCCAAAGAGGCCCTCACCCGCGCCAAGGAGCACGAGGAGCTGTCGACCCAGTTTGAGCAGCAGTGGGTCCATCAGAAGGACGCTGTCGAGAAGCTCAAGAGCCAGCTGCGTGTGCTCAACAACAAGATTGAAGAGGCCAAGCGCAAGCGGAACATCCTGATTGCGCGGCAGAAGCGGGCCGAGGCTCAGAAGGCCATCCAGAACACGATGGCGGGCCTGTCCGATACGTCGGCGTTCGATACCTTCGACCGCATGGCCGAAAAGATCGAGGCCATCGAGGCCGAGGCCGAGGCCAACCAGGAGCTGGCCGGCGAGCTGCAAGGCGACTCGCTGACGCAGCGCTTCAAGGCGCTGGAGAGCAAGAAGGCGCCGGCCGACCTGGCGCTGATGGAGCTCAAGCAGAAGATGGGCCTGCTGCCGGCCGCTGCCGGGACCGAGCCCAAGGCGCTGCCCGGCGCAGCGGCTGCAAGTCCGGCTTCAGGCCAGGCGGCGCGCGACAAGAAGGCCCCGGGCACCGAGCCCAAGCCTGCCGACAAGCCCGAGCCCAAGATCGAAGAAAAGAGCGACGCCGCGCCTGAGCCCCTGTCAGACGCCAAGGGCTAGCACCCCGCTCCAGTGATTGGGCTCGCTTCGCCCTCGCTCCCCTCTCCCTCCGGGAGAGCCGGGTGAGGGCAGCCGAGCTCGTCGCCGCCCCCTCACCTGGCCCCCCGAGGGGAGAGGTATCTCGGAGGCTTCAGGGGATGCCGAGGAGCTTGTGGGTCTGGAGGCTGAGGCGCCAGCGCGGGTGGTCCATGCAGTAGCGCACGGCCAGGTCGGTGTTGGTGCTGCGCGCCGGGCCGTCCATGGGCTGCAGGAACAGGTGGCGGAAGCCGAGCTCCTGATAGCGCTCGGGCTCGGCGCCGGGCTGCGGGTAGACCAGCTTGAGCTCGTCGCCGGTGGTGAGGGCCAGGTCGGTGCCGGCCTTGGGGCTGACGCAGACCCAGTCGACCTGCTGGGCACCGTCGGGCAGCGGCAGGGTTCCGTTGGTCTCGATGGCGACAGTAAAGCCGCGAGCGTGGAGCGCCGCGAGCAGCGGCTCATCCAGCTGAAGCAGCGGCTCGCCGCCGGTGCAGACAACCATGGGCTGGCCTTCGCTGCGCCCGTGGCTGCCGCTGGCCCAGGTCCGGGCCACAGCCTCGGCGAGGTCGTTGGCAGAGGCGAAGCGGCCGCCGCCGGGGCCATTGGTGCCGACGAAGTCGGTGTCGCAGAACTGGCAGATGGCGCGGCTGCGGTCGGCCTCGCGGCCCGTCCACAGGTTGCAGCCGGCCATGCGCATGAAGACCGCGGCACGACCGGTGTTCGCGCCTTCGCCCTGGAGCGTGTAGAAGATCTCTTTAACCGAGTACTTGGCGGCCATGCGGTGTCGAGCAGCTTACGCGAAGAGCTGGTTGAAGGCCGCTTCGTCCAGGATGGGGACGCCGTGTTTTTCGGCGGCCTTGCGCTTGTCCTCGCCGGGGTCGGCGCCCATGACCAGATAGTGCGTCTTGCCGGTGACGCTGGCGACGAGCTTGCCGCCGGCGGCCTCGATGCGGCGCTTGGCCTCGCTGCGCGGAGCCGACAGCGTGCCGGTGATGCACAGGCTCTTGCCCGCCAGGGCGCCGCTGGTTGTGACCGACTCGGGCTCGACTGGTGAGACGCCGCGAGAGACGAACTTCTCAAGCATCTCACGGTTGCGCGGCTCGCTCAGGTAGTTGCGCACGGCGCCGGCGCGCTCCTCGCCAAAGCCGTGCAGTCCGGCCAGGGTGGCAAACACCGCGTCGGGGGCTGCGGCCAGCAGCGCCGTCAGCGAGCGGAAGCTCTCGGCCACTTTCTGCGCCCACACGGCGCCGATGCGCGGAATGCCGAGCCCGGTGACAAAGCGGGTGAGGGTCGCGTCGCGGCGGCTCTTGTCGACGGCCTGGATCACGTTGTCGGCGCTCTTTTCGGCCAGGCGCGGCAAGGCGAGCAGCTGGGCCTTGGTCAGCGTGTAGAGGTCCGCCAGATCCTTGACCTGCCCGCGATTGACGAGCTCAGCGACGAGCTTGGGGCCCAGGTTTTCGATGTTCATGGCGTCGCGGTGGCAGAAGAAGACCACCGCCTCGCGCAGCTGCGACGGGCACGGCCGGGTGCCGGGGCAGCGCAAGGCGACCTCGTCGGGGTTGCGCACAAGCGTGTCGCCGCAGTCAGGACAGACGGTGGGGCGCGGGATCGGCCGCAGCTCGGACTCGCGGCCGGCGCGGCGGTCGGTCAGGACGGTCACGATCTGGGGGATGATCTCGCCCGCTTTTTCGACCAGCACATCGTCGCCGACCTGGATGCCGAGCCGCTCGATCTGATCCCAGTTGTGCATCGACGCGCGCGAGACCGTGGTGCCGGCGAGCTCGACGGGGGAGAGCAGCGCGACCGGGGTCACGACGCCGGTGCGGCCGACATTGACCTCCACGTCGAGGAGTCGCGTGGTGGCCTGCTGCGCGGGAAACTTGTACGCGATGGCCCAGCGCGGTGCGCGCGCGGTCATGCCCAGGAGCTCGCGCTGCGCCAGGTTGTCCACCTTGATGACCAGGCCGTCGATGTCGAAGCGCATCTTCTCGCGCCGCGCCTGCCATGCGCTCACCTGCGACAGCAGCTCATCAAGGGTGCTGACGTGGGAGATGTCGGGATAGACGGGCAGACCAAGCCGGCGCAGCGACTCCAGCATATCGAAGTGGCGGCTGACGCCGGCCATCTCACCGACGACTTCGTACAAGAGCACGCGCAGCGGGCGGTCGGCGACGCGGCGCGAGTCGAGCTGCTTGAGGGTGCCGCCGGTGGCGTTGCGCGGGTTCTTGAACGGCTCCTCGCCGCGGCTGAGGCGCTCCTCGTTGAGGGCGGCGAAGTCCGGGCGCTCCATGTAGACCTCGCCGCGCACGGTGAGGTCGACGGGCTGCTTGAGGAGCAGCGGCAGGTTCTTAATGGTGCGCAGGTTGACGGTGACATCTTCGCCGATGAGGCCGTCGCCACGGGTCGTCCCGAGGGTGAAGACGCCGGCGGTGTAGACGAGCTCGATGCCGATGCCGTCGATCTTCGGCTCCAGGACATAGACGACCTTGTCAGCGTCGCCGCTGGTGCCGGGCTCGCCGCTGCGGGCGAGGCCGCGGACGACGCGCTCGTGAAAGTCGCGGAGCTCCGACTCGCTGTAGGTGTTGTCGAGGGAGAGCATGGGCACTGCGCGCTCGACCTTGACGAAGGCGGAAATTGGAGAGTGTCCAACGCGCCGCGACGGCGAATAGTCGACGACCCAGTCGGGGTGCGCTGCCTCGATGCGGGCGAGCTCCTTCTGGAGGAGGTCGTATTCGTAATCGGTAACGCTCGGGTTATTGTCGACGTAATAGCGACGGTCGTGCTCAAGAATCTGACGGACCAGGGCCTGGTAGTGGGCCGGCTCGTCGTGGCCGGCGGTCCCGTCGGTGCGGGCTTCGGACGGCGGTGCTGATGCTGATGCCGATGAATGAGTCCGTGCGGTCACGCTGCGCTCCCAAAAGATGGCGAACGCTACCAGGGGGCGCGCAGAATATCCACTACGCGTGGTCCAACGCTCGCCGAGCGTGGTATGATCGACCTGGGGTTAATAGGTCCCCTCGAGTCGCCATGATAGGACAGGTTGTCGGACATTATGAAGTCGTCCGCAAAATCGGCGACGGTGGCATGGGCAGCGTCTTCGAGGCGGTGCATCAGGCCATCGGTCGTCGAGTGGCGATCAAAGTATTGCGCAAGGAGTACTCGAAAGAGCCCAATCTTGTCGCGCGGTTCTTCAACGAAGCCCGCGCCGTCAACATCGTCTCGCACCCTGGCATCGTCGGCAGCTTCGACTATGGCCAGCTTTCCGACGGCACTGCCTACATCGTCATGGAGTTCGTCGAGGGCGAGTCGCTGAGCGGCCGCATCAAGCGGATGCGAAACGGCCTTGGCCCCGACGCGCTGCGCATCGCCCGGCAGATTGCGGCGACGCTGGCGGCGGCGCACACCAAGGGCATCATTCACCGCGACCTCAAGCCCGACAACATCATGATTGCCCCCGACTCGGAAGCGCCGGGCGGCGAGCGGGCCAAGGTGCTCGACTTCGGCATCGCCAAGATCGTGTCGGAGCACGAGTCGGACAAGCTGAACGCGAACCCGGGCCTGACGCAGGCCGGCGCGGTCATGGGCACGCCCAAGTACATGTCGCCCGAGCAGTGTCGCGGCACCGGCAAGGTCGACTTCAAGACCGACGTCTACGCGCTCGGCGTCATCATGTTCGAGATGCTGACCGGCAAGATCCCCTTCGACGCCGAGGGGACGGGCGCGATGATGGCGATGCACATGTTTCAGCCGCCGCCGCCCATTCGCGAGATCGAGCCGTCGGTGTCGCCGCCGGTCGAGATGCTCATCCAGTCGATGCTGGCCAAGGATCCGGCTGCGCGTCCGACGATGACCGAGATCGCCGCCAAGATCGAGCAGATGGGCATCAAGTCCACCGGCGTGCTTCAGGTGGTGATGGCGTCGCAGATAAGCAATCCCGGCATCAGCCATCCTGGCCTCCACGGCCCCGGCGTCAGCCACCCGGGGCTGCAGTCGATTCCGATGGAGATGTCGGGGCCGACGAACAACTCGCGGCCGTCGCTGGTCGGGCTGGGTCAGACGCAGGATCCGACCAACATCAAGCAGGGCGAGCGGCTCAAGCGGCTGGCGATTCCGGCCTCGATCGCACTGGTGCTGAGCGTCATCGGCCTGGCCATTGCCCTGCGTCAGAAAGATCCGCCGCCGCCGCCACAGCCCGCGCCCCAGCCAGCGGCCGTCGCTGCCAAGCGCGTGACCTGGCAGATCACATCCACGCCGCCCGGAGTTGAAGTCGTGCGCATCTCCGACGGCGCTGTGGTTGGCATCACGCCCTGGAAGAGCGAGCAGCCGGCCGCTCCGGGCAAGATTGGCGTGACGCTGCGCCGCTCTGGTTTCATCGACCGCCAGGTCCTGCTCGACCGCGAGGCGGACTGCAACGAGACAGTTCAGCTTGATCCCATGCCGCCGGCTCCTGCTAACTCAGAGCCAGAAAAGCCTGGCAAGAAGCCGGGCAAGAACTCCAGGCCTTCCAAGAAGAATACGCATGACAACCCCTTCGCTCCTGTTCACTAGCCGCTTCCCATCCCTTCTCCGAACCCTCTTCGCGCTGATGCTCCTGACTGGGCTGGCGGCCCCGCAGCTGTGCCATGCGCAGGCGCCGGCGCCCGAAAAGAGCAGCGGCGGAGACCTCAAGACCCGCTACGGTCGCGCTGTGACTCTGTACAACACTGGCCAGTACGACAAGGCCATCGAGGAGTTCCAGGCCGTCTACGAGATGCGCGCCGAGCCCATCCTGCTGTTCAACCTGGCGCAGGCGCACCGCAAGGCCGGCCACAAGGCGAAGGCGCTGGACCTCTACGAGCGCTTCCAGCGCGAAAACCAGGATCCCGAGCCCAAGCTGAAGTCCGAGACCGAGCTGTATATCAACGAGCTGCGCGCGGCCGTCGAGGCTGACAAGGCCGCGGCCAGGGCCGCCGAGGAGAAGCTGGCCGCAGAGAAGGCGGCGGCGGAAAAGGCGGCAGCGGACAAGGCGCTTGCCGAGAAGCAGGCTGCCGAGCAGGCTGCTGAGTTTCGTCGCAAGCACGGTCCGACGCGGCCGCTGAACATCGCCAAGTGGGCCACGCTCGGCCTCGGTGTGGCGATGGTGGTGGTCGGCGGCGTGCTGATTGGCCTGGATGGCAAGCCGGTCTGCTCGGCCGAGCTGCCGCAGATGGATGGGCAGAAGCTGTGCCCGAATGAGCTCGATACGCGCGTCGGCGGCGGCATCGCCCTCGCCCTCGGTGTCGCGTCGCTGGGCACCTCGGCGGCGCTGTTTGTCGTCGACTACAAGCAGACGCGCGACATGCAGCCGCAGCAGCCGATGGTGGCGCTCAACGCCAGCTTCTAGCGCCTAACTTGCTTACTCAGGTTCAGATCATGACAACTACCCGCACCCGATTCCAGCCCATCTTCTCGTCGCCCACTTCGCGGCATTCCCTCGGCTCTGGCCTGGGCCGTCTGGCCCTGTCGGCTGCCTGCGCGGCATCGCTGCTGAGCGCGGCCGCCTGCACCCGTCCGACGGTAGGCTACTGCGCCGTCGACGAAAACTGCGACCCTGGCCAGTTCTGCTCGCTGCCGGCGCAGCAGTGCACCAGCGCCACCGTCATCCGGGGCGTGTTCTCGGGCGGGCAGACGGTTCCGCCGACGGCCAGCATCGCCGAAGGCAGCTTCATGATGGTGGTCAGCGCCGACTCGCAGTCGGGCACCTACAAACTGACCCACACCGTCGCCCAGGCGTCCAAGATGGAGCTCTTCATCGGCAAGGTTGGCCAGGTCGGCTCGCTGGCCCGCAGCATTCCGCTGGCCACCTCCGGCACCCTGGAGCTCGACCCCGACACCGTGCGCGCCCTGCTGGTGGGCGACTACTATCTTCAGATCTCGTCCGCCACCTTCCCGCTGGGCGAAGTGCGCGCGCAGCTGTTTTCCGACAATCCCGACGCCACCCACGACGTCGTGACGCTGCACGGGGCGCTGAGCGGCCTCCAGAGCAGCCCGTCGGACACCTCGCCCGCCACCGGCACCGCCGAGATGACGCTCGACGAGACCAACGACGTCGTGAACTACAAGTTCTCGTACAGCGGGCTTCAGGGCACCGTCAGCGGCATCCACGTGCACCGCGGCGGCTTCAACAACAACGGCGTGCACATCTTCGATCTGCCGGCGACGACCGACACCACGGTCGCAAGCTCGATCGCGTTTGGCGACATCGTCAGGCAGGTGTCCGACCCGACCCTGTACCTGGCTCAGCGGCACCTGTGGCGCATCCTGCTCAAGAGCGGCATGTCCTACCTGAACATACACAGCACCGCCTTTACCAAGGGCGAGATTCGCGCGCAGATGCTGACCACCGCTGCCCGCCCGTTCAACCTGCCGCTGCGCCGCGCCGACGGCAGCATGGGCGCCCAGGGCGAGGGCCAGTTCTACCTGAGCGCGGACGAGACCATGCTCGCCTTCCGCCTGAGCCACAACGTCAGCAGCCCAACGTCTGCGGTCATCGCCAAGGGGACGGCCGGCAACCGCGTGGAGCTCACGTGCACTGCCCTGACCGCCTCGGGCGGCACCGACACCGCCCAGGGCTACTGCCCTGTGGACGCTGTTGCCGGCGCCGGCATCGACATCACAGCGCTAAAAAACGGCGAGCTGACCCTCATCATCAAGTCCGCCGCCATGCCTGCCGGCGAGATCGAAGGCACCATCAAGGTGCCGCCCCCCGCCACCTAGCCGCGCGGCTCAGCCCGCGCCCACCAGCGCCAGCGCCCCGGTCACGCTGAGCGCCACGGCCAGCGGAATGGTCAGGTTGTCATCGACGCGCGTCGAGAAGACCTCGACCACCGCGCCGGTGACGCCAGCCACAGCTGCGACCAGCAGGCGCAGGGACATGGTGCCGGGAATTAGCGCGCAGGCCACGGCAAAGGCCGCCAGCGAGCCCGCAGCCACAAAGCCCAGCGTGCCCTCCAGCGAGCGTCCGGCGCGCAGCCGGGTGCGCCCGAAGCGGCGCCCGACCACCGCCGCGATCGGATCGCCGACGCCCAGGACCATCACCGCGATCGATGCCACCGCCGGCGTGGCCCACAGCGCCAGCATCACCAGCGCCGTCGCGTACCATGTCGCGGAGTTGACCCGATAGCGCTCGTGCGCGTGCGCGACGCGGCCGAACAGCCGCATCAGCCGCTCGTTGATGGCGGGGCTGAAGCGGCGGCTGATCTCCATGGTCCAGGCCGAGCAGAAAAAGCCCGCCGCTGCGAGCAGGATGAAGAAGCGCGACGGTGCCAGCACCAGCACCATCAGCGCCAGCAGCGCCGAGCCGACATGGAAGAAGTTGCGGGCGTAGTTCGTCGGCCGCAGGCTCGGTGCCTGCATCGACGAGCTGCGCAGCCACGCCGCCAGCGACTCGTAGGCCGGATGGACCTCGCGCTGAAACTCCGCCCACCAGGCTCGCGCGGACTCTGCCTCCATGCGCTGCGCGCGCTCCAGCGCCGTCCGCAGCTGCGCCAGCCTCTGCCGCAGCGTCTCGGCCCCGCTGCCCGGCGCCGCGCTCTCGGAGCGGGCGCACAGCGTCTGGACGCTCGACACGATCCGGGCCAGCTGCGCTTGCGCGTCGGCCTCAAGCTCGTCGCGAAACGAGGCTGGATCGATCTTCCGGAGCAGAGCGTGAAGCTCGCTCGAAACTTCTAGTGTTGCGATTGGTAGAGCTGCGATTGCCACACCCCTAGTGAACATCACTGTCTGTCGCAGCGGCACCATGAATCTGTCATGGTTTGGTCACGGCGCTGCCCGGAGCGGCGATTTTTCAGCGCGATCACTTGCCGCGCGCGCCTTTTTTCTTTTGCTTGCCGCCGCTTGGCTTGGATTTGTCCTTGCCCTTCCCCTTGCCTTTGCCCTTCTTGGGCGGCGGCTGTTCATCGTCGGGAGGTGTGGGCGGCGGTGGCGGCAGGGCGGTCAGCTCGATCTGGCTGTCCACATCATGGGCGCGGCTGGCCGTCACGCGATACTCGGCAAAGCCGGCCAGCCGCAGCGTCAGGGTTGGCGAGTCCTTGCCCAGCTTCTCGGTGCGATCGAGCGGAGTCTTTCCAAGCACTTGCCCGCCTTCATCGACGACCTCAGCGCCGGCCGGCTGGCTGACGATATGCCAGTGCACCGTCGTGGGCAGCGGCGGCGGCGGCGGATGGAGCAGCGCCCGCACCACCACGAACAGGCCCACCGCTCCGATGAGCAGCGCTCCGCCGGCGCCCAGCACCACCAGCCTGCCCGTGTTGGGCGACGGCGGCTCGGCTGGAGGCGGCAGCATCATGGCCGTGGGCGATGGCGGCGGCGCCGAGCCCAGCACCGGCGCGTTGGCATCGCCGCTGGCACCCGCCAGCATCGGTATCGCGGTCGACGACGCACTGCCGTTCATCTTGCGCAGCGCCACGCTCACATCCGCCGCGCTCGGCCGCGCCGTCGGCTGCCGGCTGAGCATGCGATCCACGAGCGCGCGCAGCTCGGGGCTGGCCTCGGGGCAGCGCGAGCCGAGGGGCGGCATGCCCTGGTTCATGTGCGCCCAGATGAGCTCCGTATCGCTGCTGATCTTGGGAAACGGCTGCTCGCCGCTCAGCATCTCGAAGAGCATCAGCCCCAGCGCGTAAATATCCGATTTGTCGGTGACATCGCGCGCGTTGCGGCTCTGCTCGGGCGCCATGTAGCGCGGCGTGCCCATGGACATGCCCGTCTGCGTCAGGCCCGTGCCGCCCCCTTCAACCACCAGCTTCGCGATGCCAAAATCGAGCACCTTGGCCCGCTCCCCGTCGGCCATATCGGGATCCGCCACGATCATGACATTCACCGGCTTGAGATCCGCGGCCGCGATTCTTGTGTGAAAATGCGGGCCTGGGATCGACAGGGAAGGGCAGGGGAACGTCTCAGCGGGCGCGCAGGCGGGTGCGAGCTCGACGGGCACGAGGCTTGGTCAGCTCGGGGCCGATGGGATCCGGGCAGACATCGCGGAGCTTGCAGGTGCCGCACTCTGCGCCCGACCAGACCGATTGAAATAGCGCCGTGGCGCGATCGATCACGTCAAAGTCTTCGGTGACAAAGCCCAGCTCGAAGTTGCGCTTGGTCTCTTGCTTGGCGCCAAGTCCGGCGCCCGTCAGGTTGGCGCTTCCCAGATAGATCCACGCCCCATCGATGATCACGGCCTTGAAGTGCACGCGCGGACAGATCTTGAGGTGCAGCCCGCCAGACCAAAGCGCTTTCATCTTGTCGAACGATGCGCGAAACGGTCGCGATGGCAGCTCGGCGTGCAGCAGCCGCAGCTCCACGCCCCGGCCGCACAGCTCGGCAAACAGCTCCAGGATCGAGCGATAGACGCCGTCGCGCTCGATGTACATCTCCTTGACGTTGGCGGTGCTGATCCAGACCGACTCGCGGGCTTGGGCCATGCGCTTGAGGATGACCTCGCGATACAGGTCAATTCCAGATAGGAGCTGAGCTTGAAGCGACTGCATCGGATTCCGGTAGCACAGAGTACACCTGTGCAACCAGCAGCGTGAGCAATTCCTCACGGTTAACCCTGCGCTGCGGCAGCGTGGCGCACTGTGTCACAGCAGCACATCGAACAGGACCCATAAAGCGCTGTAAATCGGTCGTTTTCCGTCGGTGATAGGGGTGAGTTCCCATCTCGGCACGCACCTTGCTCAACCACAATTCGTTCGCAGCTTTATCGGAGCTTCCGAAGTGAGTTAAAGGGAATCCGGAAAGCGGCACCTAAACCTAAAGTAATGGAGAAGGCAGATGTTGAAGATCAGTGGCTGGGCAAACGTGATGCTGGTGTGTTCCTTCCTGATGGGCGCTTCGGGCTGCGGCTTGAAGGAGTACGTTAACTGTCGTGAGCTCTGCAATAAGAAAAAGGAGTGCGGCAGCGACAGCAGCTACAACGTCGATAACTGCGTCGACTCCTGCTCGGATCAGGCCAGCGCAAGCGCCGAATATTCGCGCAAGGTCGATACCTGCAAGGAGTGCGTAGAGCCGCTGTCCTGTGCAGAGTACGGCAAGATGGCCGCATGCTACGTCAACTGCCCGAGCCTTCCTTAACCTGCCGCTCCATCAGCTCATCGCTCCAATCTCTTTTCGATCGCAGCATGCGCTGCGGTGTTCAGAAAGCGCTCGCGGACTGCACTGTCAGGTGCAGCCGCGATGCGCAGTCTGAGCCCGGCCTGCGCAGCCGCCGCGTCTTCATCCCCAAAACTTCACATCCGCGCTGCGCTGGGCTCCACGCCCTGAAATCGCTGCACGCCCTCTAGCGGCGTTCAACAAATCGCCTGATAAGTGCGACTGTGCACAGGTGCGCCATTATGTCGCGCTGCGCGCCGCAACCCTGGCGGCAAATTTTTCGCAAACGCACGCTTGCGCGAGTCATTGGGTGGGACTCTCCCCCCAGTTTGGGAATATGAATACTCTATTTGGCTCAGCTCTGCTCGCAGGGGAGTTCTCCTGAAAATTGAGATTTTCCGTCGAGAATTGACGAATCTTTTCAGTAGATTGTCGCGCGGGGAGCTCTGGCATGGATGCTGCAATTTGCTCTTTTCAACAAAGCGGCTTGAGGCCGTTGCCAGCTAACCCGAGCGATGAGGTCTGCCATGTCTTCGCAAGCGAGCAGAGAGTCTTCTGGAGCCGCCACCCGTTCGTTCTCTTTTCTGCGCACCGGCATCATCCCCGTTGCCGCTCTGTTAGGCAGCGCCCTGCTTGGCGCTTGCGGCCAGCCGCTTGAAGAGAGCAACAACGACGTCTACTCTGAAGGCCTACAGCTGTCGGTCAACAGTGCTCCGCGCGGTCGCAAGTGCTCCACGCGCGAGGTGAGCGCTGCTGAGATAGCGCAGGCTCGCGAGGAGATGGCCTCCTTTGCCGGCGCCAGCGCGACCACGCACACGATCAACGTCTACTTCCACGTCATCAACAGTGGTAGCGGACTCGCCAATGGCGATGTTCCCGATTCCCAGATCCAGGCGCAGATCGACACGCTGAACAAGGCGTACGGCGACTCCGCCTCTGGCCTCTCGTTCAAGCTGGTGAGCGTGGATCGCACCAACAACAAGACCTGGTTCAATGTGAGCGATTCAACCTCCACAGAGACCAACATGAAGAACGCTCTGCACCAAGGCACCAAGGCCGACCTGAATTTTTATACCGCCAACCTCGGCGGCGGTCTGCTCGGCTGGGCGACGTTCCCTTCGGACTATGCCAGCGCACCCAAGATGGACGGCGTGGTGGTCCTCTACACCTCGCTGCCCGGTGGCACCGAGGCCTCTTTCGATCTCGGCTACAGCGCAGTGCATGAGGTTGGACACTGGCTCGGGCTCTATCACACCTTCCAGGGTGGCTGCGCCAGCGGGGACTCGGTCTCCGATACACCTGCCGAAAAGAGCGCCGCCTTTGGCTGCCCTGCTGGCCGCAATACCTGCACCGGCTCCAAGTATGCTGGCGACGATCCGATCCACAACTTCATGGACTACTCGGATGACGCCTGCATGACCGAGTTCAGCGCAGGCCAGGTTGCCCGCATCAGCCAGCAGAACGCCAAGTACCGCTTCTAGTCTCCCGCCTCCAGGCGCTCCATTGAGCAAGCTGCTAAATGGAGCGCATCTTCATATTCATATTCGTCTTCATTTCCCCCAAATCCCCGCCAGCTTGGGGAACCGCAGCCCACTTCCTCCTCGGCTGGAACATCACCGGCTTGAGATCCCGGTGGATGATTCCTTTGGCGTGGGCGGCGCCGAGGGCGGAGGCCATCTGGCGGGCGAGGTTGATGGCCTGGGCGGGCTTCATCTTGCCGACGCGGGTCAGGCGCTGGCGGAGCGTCTCGCCCTCCAGGTACTCCATCACGATGTAGGGCGAGCCGTCGCTGGCCTGGCCGAACTCGAAGATGCTGACCAGGCTCGGATGGCTGACGATATTGACGGCGCGCGCCTCGTTCAGAAATCGCTGCACCATCTCCTGATCGCCGGCCACGCTGGCCTGCAAAACCTTGATCGCGGCGCGGCGCTGAATCTGTTCGTGCACAGCTTCATACACGGCGCCCATTCCGCCGGCCCCGATCTGACGAACGATCTTGTAGTTGGGAATCTTTGCGTTCACCCGGCCCCTCCGCTCCTCAACGTCGCCATCTAGCCTGCGCCGCTCTCGGTCGAGCGATCGCCGCCCGAGCGCTTTTGACGCTTTACGATCAACTTGTCGCGCCGAATCATGCGGTTCAGCTGATCGCGGCTGATGCCCAGCGCCGCGGCAGCGCGCGTGATGTGTCCACCGTGCTCATCCAGCGATCGCTGCGCCTGCACGGGCGTCGGCAGAGGCTGCGGCGATGGGCGCTTCACCGTCGCGGGTGGCGTGCTCAGACTGACCGGCGTCAGATTGTCGCTTGACTGCGTGGGCAGGCCATCGCGCAGCGGACTGATGACATCGCCCGTGCTCTCCGCCATCGCATGTCCCAGCAAGAATGCCACTTCCGAGACATTGGTGATGTAGGTGTGATGCACCAGCTGTTCGATGAGCAGCGGATGCACGCGCGGCCTGCCGCCGTCGAAGAAGCGCTGCACATCGATGTCGTCATTTTCTGCGTGCAAGACCAGCATGTGGCGGATGAGCAGCGGCACGTCCTCTTTGTGAACGTTCAAGCTGGGCACGCGGATCTCGCGCTCGAAGCGACGCTTGAGCTCGTAGCGCATCTTCTCTGGACGGTTGGTGGCACCGACCAGCCGGAAGTCCGAGCGCTGGATGCGACTCTCTTCGCCCAGCCGGAAGTACTGACCGTTGCGCTCGGCCACGCGCAGAAACATCGGCTGAACTTCCTCGGGCATATCGCCGATTTCATCCAGAAATAGCGTCGAGCCATTGGCCGCACCGATGAGACCGATGCGCTCCTCCATGCCCGGATTCGGAAAGTTCTTTTTGTTGCCGAACAGCAGCGCCGAGGCCAGGCTCGGCGGAATCGCGGCGATGTTGTCCGCGACCAGCTTGCAGTCGCTGCGCCGCGACAGGTTGTGGATGGCCTGCGCCGCCAGCTCCTTGCCGCTGCCGCTCTCGCCCACGATGAGCACGTGAAAGCCGCTGCGCGCACACGCCGCCAGCCGCTCGCGCAGGTTCCACATCACCGGACTTTCGCCGATCATGCCGTCGCTATCCGGCTGCCCGAACGCCCGCACCCGCGCTTGCGGATAGGCGCGCAGCGCCTGCATGTGATAGGCGCGCCGCGTACAGTAAAGCAGCAGCTGGCTGCGCAGATACAGCGTGTCGCCGGGGCCGACGATGGCGCTCTGGACCACGTGGCCATTGACCGCAAGCTGGCAGCGGCCAACGTTGCGCACAAGCAGCGTATCGCCGCGGTCCAGGATCTCCAGCTGCCGTCGCGAGATCGCCTCACCAACGATATGTCGGGGCGCATCCTCCAGCGTCTCCGCATCGGGACAGCCCACTGGCCGCTGGCGAAAAAACTGAATCGGCCGCGCCTCGCTGTGCAGCGGCGGCAGCACAAACTCCGGCGCCGCCAGCTCCTGCTCCAGCGGCGGGGTGATCACCGAATCGGGCATGCGCCCGAGGAGCCACTGCTGATGCGGCGGAAAGATCAGCGCGGTCTCGCCGACCCGCTCGGGCTCGCGCGCAGACCACAAAATCACCAGCGCCAGCGCCTCTTTGGGCGGGGATTCGAGGCTGTCGAGATCGATGTTCGGAGCGGTCTTGCTCGATGGCGAGATGCGCTCTGCATCGGGACTGGGCTTCATCGAATCCTCCGGCGGGCCTGGCTCACGGATCTGTTTCCCGGGGACGACGCAAAAGCAGAGGACATGCCATGCTGGTTCGAGAGGCAGGGCAGCCGCGTCTAGTCCTGGGGAATCGCCCAGCTACGCAAGCTCGCACGGGGGTGAGCGCCCAGCTCGCGCCCAACCTGCGCACAATTTGCGCATGCGGTTCAGCGCGTGCGCCCGTGCGCGCACAGCGTGCGCACACAATTCTTTGCTCAATGCACTTGCGGTCCGCACCGGGCGTGGGCACGCTGCCTATATGATGTCGGCGTCAGCTTCGGTTCGCTCTGCCGCAGTAGCAGGCTCCTTTTATCCGCGTCAACCCGAGCGACTGCGCGCGCAGATTGAGCAGATGCTGGAGTGGGCGGCAATCGACCTTGGGAAAAAGGAGCGCTCCGAGCAGCGCCCGCCCAAGGGATTCATCATCCCACACGCCGGGTATCCCTACTCGGGCCCGGTGGCGGCATATGCCTATTCCAAGCTGCAAGCTGCGGTCAGCGCAGGCGCATCCATCGAGCGCGTCGTGCTCATGGGTCCTGCGCATCGCGTCTACGTCCCGGGCATTGCGACCGCTGGCGTGGATCTTTTTGAGACGCCGCTGGGCGCCATCGAGATCGATGCGCACTGGCTGCGGCGCGCGCACGATCTCGAGGTGAGCTTGCGCGCACATGCTCCCGAGCACTGTCTTGAAGTGCAGCTGCCGTTTCTTCAGTGCATCCTGCCCAAGAGCAGCTGGCGCCTGGTGCCGCTGCTGGTCAGCGATGCGGCGCCAGAGGTTGTTGGAAGCACGCTGGAGCAGCTTTGGGGTGGCCCAGAGACCTGCATCATCATCAGCTCGGATCTGTCGCACTATCAGCCCTATGAAGAGGCGTGCAGCCTGGATCAGGAGACCGCCCGCCGCGTGGTTGAGCTGGATGACACGCTGGTTGGGGAAAATGCCTGCGGCTGCGCTGCCATAAATGGCCTCACCTGGCTCGCCCGGCGCAAGCGGCTGCGCATCGAGCTGCTCGCGCTGCGCAACTCTGGCGACACCGCCGGCCCTCGCGATGGAGTCGTGGGCTACGGCGCCTTTGCAATTCACGAGGAGAATCCATGACCCAGCTCAGCACCCAGGAGGGCTTGACCCTGACCGCGACAGCTCGGGCTGCCGTGCGCGCAGCGCTGGGCGCACCCTCCACGCCCCTGCCCGCAGGTGCTCCCTATGATGAGCTGGGCGCGACCTTTGTCACGCTCTACCGCGGCGAGGTCCTGCATGGCTGCATCGGCTCGCTGGAGCCGCGCACGCAGCTGGCAAAGGATGTGGCGCACAACGCCGTGGCCGCCGCGCTGCGCGATCCGCGCGCCACGCCGCTGTCGCTGGCTGACGTCGAGGATCTGGGCGTCGAGGTCTCGGTGCTCTCGCCGATGGAGCGGATCCCGTGCGCGGATGAAGCCAGCGCGATTGCTGCGCTGCGTCCGCATCAGGACGGCGTGCTCCTGCGCTACGGCCGCCATCAAGGGACCTTTCTTCCGCAGGTGTGGAAGTCGCTGCCCGATCCGCGCGAGTTCCTGAGCGAGCTGCGCCAAAAAGCGCGCCTGCCCGCAGACTTCTGGGCGCCGGGGCTTGAGGTCTATCGCTACACCGTCCAGAAGTTCGTCGAGCCACCCCGCACCTAACCTTCAAGCAGGGAGAACACCATGTCCGCTCCCGAAAACAGCCAGCCCCATCCCGGTCGATGGTGGCATCTTGTCGAGGACGGACGCATGCAGTGCGATCTGTGTCCGCGCGACTGCATGCTGCGCGATGGCCAGCGCGGCCTGTGCTTCGTGCGCCAGCGCCAGGGCGACCAGATGGTCCTTACGGCCTACGGCCGCTCGTCCGGATTCTGCATCGATCCGATCGAGAAAAAGCCGCTCAACCACTTCTATCCCGGGAGCAGCGTACTGTCGTTTGGGACCGCGGGCTGCAACCTCGCATGCAAGTTCTGCCAGAACTGGGACATCTCAAAGTCGCGCGAGATGGAGCGCCTGGCCGACTACGCAAGCCCTGCTGCGATCGCGCTTGCTGCGCAGCGCAGCGGCTGTCGCAGCGTCGCATTTACCTACAACGATCCCGTCATCTTCGCCGAGTACGCGATGGATGTCGCCGACGCCTGTCACGAGCTTGGAATCAAAGCTGTCGCCGTGACCGCGGGCTACATGCACGATGCGCCGCGCCGCGAGTTCTACGCGAAGATGGACGCCGCCAACGTCGATCTCAAGGCCTTCACCGAAGAGTTTTACGCCAAGGTGACGGCATCAAGTCTACAGCCGGTGCTCGACACGCTGCGCTATCTGGTCAAGGAGACCGCAGTCTGGACCGAGATCACGACGCTGCTCATCCCCGGGCAGAATGACTCGGACGATGAGCTCCGGCGACTCTCGGACTGGGTGGCCAGCGAGCTTGGACCGGATGTGCCGATTCACTTTTCGGCGTTCCATCCCGACTACCGCATGACCGACATCGCCGCGACACCGCCGGCAACGCTGCGTCGCGCCCGCGAGATCGCCCGCAAGGCCGGACTGCGCTACGTCTACACCGGCAATGTGCACGATGTCGATGGCGACACGACCTTGTGCGCGGGCTGCGGCGCCAAGCTCATCGTGCGCGACTGGTATCAGATCCTCGACTATCGCCTGGATGAGGCTGGCCGCTGTCCCGACTGCCAGCAGCCGCTGCCCGGCCGCTTCGCCAAACAGGGCGATAAGTTCGGCCGCCGCCGCATCCCGGTGCTGATGCACCAGCAGCGCTAGCAGCCGAACTCGACCAGCTGGCCGTCGCGCAGCGCGAGCGGCTGAACATCGTAGGTGGTGCCCATCTCGTTGCTCGTGATCGTGACCCAGGTAACGGTCACCTCGTCGAGCTGCTGGCGCGTTCCGGGACCGAGCTTGAAGGGCTTGCCGGTATACGGCAGCTTGCCGCTGCTGCCCTCGCAGTGGGTCGAGTAGGTGCGCTCGTTTAACGGAAAGTGGTAGCAGCCGCTGGCGGTGCCGACGTGAACCTGGCGCAGCAGGCGCTCGCCAAATGCCAGCGCCTGATCCCAGACCAGGTGCTCGTGCCCGGAAAAATAGGCCGACACGCCGCCGGCCGCGAGCAGACCGCCGAGCTGGTTGCAGAAGTCCTGGTTGGTCCTGCCCATCATCGAGACCAGCGGCACATGGCCAAACGCCAGGCGCAGGGCTGCACCCTGGGCGGCCTCCGACGCGAGCTCCTGCTTGGCGAACGCCTCGACGCGCGACTCCAGATCCTGGTCAACCACATGTAGGAACAGGTAGTAGACATCGTCCAGCAAGAACGAGTAATAGAGCGGCGGCTTGCCGCCCAGCACCGCCAGCGCGGCGACGTCGTCGGCAGTGCTTGCCCAGGAGGCGGCATAGCCCTGCCGCTGGGCGTCGGTGTAGTAGTCGTGGTTGCCGGCGATCGGCAGGATCGGAATGCCGGCTTCCGTGAGCGGCGCCATGGCCTGGCGCAGCGAGCGCCACCAGCCGATGACCTTGTCCTGCGGCACGCCGTCGCGCTCGTTTCCGACGGTGGCATCGCCGCCCATGACCACGAAGCGCGGCTGCAGGGCGGCCAGCTGGCGGCACACCTCGACGAAGGCGGGCTGCACCTGGCCGCTGCTCTTCACGTGGATGTCCGAGACGATCGCGAAGCTGTACTGGGCCATGTCGACCTCACATTGGCAGGGCAGTTTCGGGCGAGCGACGGCGCGGCCGGGGAGGACGCCGCTGCGGCTGAACTGGCCGGCGCCCCCGCGCCTCGGCCCGCAGCTGCGCCTCGTAGGTGAACATCACCCGCTCCTCGCTCTGGGTAGCATGATCATAACCCAGAAGATGGCAGAGCCCATGCACAGCGAGATGCAGAAGTTCAGCGTCGAGCCCATGGCCATGCTGGCGGGCCTGGCGCTCGGCGGTCTCGATCGAGATGACGATGTCGCCGAGCAGCAGGGTGGGGGAGGGGGGCGCAAACCCGGCCGGCGCCTCCTGTTGCGCGAAAGAGAGCACGTCGGTGGCGTGGTCTTCGTCGGCGTACTGGAGGTTCAAGGCGTGCAGCTCGGCGTCATCGCTGAGCGACAGACAGACGGTGGCATCGGCACAGCCGGCCGCGACGAGGGCCCGACCCAGCCAGCGCCGCAGCTGCCGGCGCACGGCCACCGGCACCTGCGCCCCAGCGCCCTTGCGAACGAGCAGGCTCAGCATCTAGCGGGCGTAGTCCGTCGAGCGGGTCTCGCGCACGACGTTGATGCGCACCTGCCCCGGGTAGGTCGCTTCGTTTTCGATCTTGTGCGCCAGATCGCGGGCCAGAAGCGTCGCCTGGTCGTCGCTGACCTTGTCGTTTTCGACGAACACGCGCAGCTCGCGACCGGCCTGGATGGCGAAGACCTTCTCGACGCCGGGGTGGGTGGTGCAGAGCTTTTCCAGGTCGAACAGGCGCTGCACGTAGGAGGACAGCTGCTCGCGACGCGCGCCGGGGCGCTGGCTTGAAAGCACGTTGGCCGCGTCGACGATGTGGTCGAGCAGGCTCTGCGGCGGCCTCTCGCCGTGATGCGATGCGACGGCGTCGACGACCTTCTGATGCTCGCCGAGCCGCTTGCACAGGGCGGCACCGACGGCGCTGTGCGAGCCCTCGGCCTCCTGATCGAGCGCCCGGCCCACGTCGTGCAGCATGCCAGCCCGTCGCGCCAGCTTGACGTTGACGCCCAGCTCATTGGCGATCGCGCCGGCAATCCACGCCACCTCGACGCTGTGCTGCAGCAGGTTCTGCGTCGCCGTGGTGCGAAACTTGAGCCTGCCGAGCGACCGCACGAGCTCGGGGTGGAGCTTGTGGAGCCCGAGGTCATAGGCCGCCTGCTCGCCCGCCTCTTTGCACTGCTCCTCGATCTCCTCGGTGCACTTCTGCACCGCCTCTTCGATGCGCGTCGGATGGATGCGCCCGTCGGCAATCAGGCGGGCCAGCGCCAGCCGGGCGATCTCGCGGCGCACCGGGTTGAAGCACGAGATGATCACGGCCTCGGGCGTATCGTCGATGATGAGGTCGATGCCGGTGGCAGCTTCGAGCGCGCGGATGTTGCGGCCCTCGCGGCCGATGATGCGCCCCTTCATGTCGTCCGAAGGCAGCGGCACCACGCTGACCGTGCGCTCGGCAACGAAGTCGCCGGCGTAGCGCTGGATCGCCGACGCGATGATCGTCTTGGCCCGCTCCTCGGCCTGGGCGCGCGCCTCCTCTTCGATGCGCCGGATCTCGCTGGCCGCCTGCTTGCGCGCCTCGTCGCGGACCTCGTCGGTGACGCGAGCCCGAGCCTGCTCGGCGGTCAGGCCGGCGATCTGCTCCAGACGGAGGCGCGACTCTGCAAGCGCCTCTTCGGCCTTCTTGGCGGCGGCCTCGGCGCTCTGCTCGCGGTTGTGGATGTTGCGCTCGCGGCGGTTCTGCTCCTCTTCGCGACTGGCCAGCAGCTCGGCCTTGCGCGCCTGCGCGGCCTCCTGCTTGGCGATGCGATCCGCCTCGCGCTGCGCCTCTTCCCGACGGGCGCGCAGCTCGGCCTCGGCCTCTTTCTGGGCGCGCAGCAAGAGCTCCTTGCTCTCGACCTGCGCGTCGCGCTTGATCTGCTCGGATTCGGTGCGGGCGCTCTCCAGCAGCCGCTGCTGCTCACCGTCGGTAGATATTGGACGCGGTCCAAAACGACGACTGAGAACTAGACCGAAAAGAACACCCAGCGCGCACAGGACAGCGCCTATGGCGTAGCTCACGTTGGTTCCTCCTTGCCAAGAGATGGGGGCCGGGAGCGCGTCGGATCGCTCGCTGCCGTGCCGGCGCTGAGGCTTCGGCACAGTGGATGGGCGGCGCGAGCCTTGGTGACCACGCAGCTGCGCGGTGTCACCACCAGATCCAGAAGCTCGTCGTGGGGCTCCGCCGGCACGGCGGGCACAAGCTGCCAGTCGTAGCCGATTCCGATGCGCAGAGCCGTCGGTCGCGCGCGCAGGGCCGCGTCGTAATAACCGCGGCCCAGACCCAGGCGGTGGCCGTGGGCATCAAAGCCCAGCCCGGGTACAAAGAAGATGTCGATATCCGTCGCTGAAGGCGCCGAGGTGAGCGGCGTCGCAATGCCGAAGCGGCCGGGCCGCAGGCCCTCAGCGAGCTCACCATCGACGATGTGGAAGGTCAGAAGCGGCGGATCGTCCTGCCGCTGGTCGCCGCCGAGTCGCGTGTCGACGACGCGCGGGTAGCAGATGCTGGCGCCGTGCCTGCGCGCCAGGGCGGCCACCGGCGCGGCGTCCAGCTCACCGGCCATCGCGGCATAGACCGCAACGCAGGTGCCTCCCGCTGGCCAGCGGATGGCCTCGTCGGCCAGCCGGGCCACGGCCGCGCCCGCAGCCTGCGCCACCGCGCCCCCGGCTGGCGGAGAAAGCGCCGCCCGCTGCGCCCGCAGGGCTTGGCGCAGGGCCTGCTTTCGCTCTCGAACTGCCGGGTCGAGGTGTGCGTCTTGCACGGGGCGCTTTCTCGCTAGAGCGCACCGACGAACTCTCCAGGTGACCGCTACTGGTCCACCCGCCCCCTGCGGCCCCGGCCTTTGGCTGCGGCTGGGACAGCGACGGGCACCGACTCAGGCTGGTCGATGCACAGGTTCAGCCGGTCGAGCATGTGCTGGACCTGCTGCCGAGCTTGGGTGCGGAGCCTCGTCCGCGCCTGTTGCTCGTGCTGAAGCTCGTCGGCCAGCTTCAGCGCGGCCAGGACGACGTCTGATTGGGTAGCAACCTGACGGCTGCCTTTGAGGTCGTTGATGCGTGTGTTGACGGATTCCGCGAGTGACTGCACGTAGCCTTCATCAGCGTCGCTGCGCAGCACATATTGCTGACCTGCGATGCTTATTTTGATCGTGCGCTTCACTGCGGCTCAGCACAATATCGGGGCCGCCTGGAAAGTCAAGATGCTGTGCGGCGAGGCGTGCGCTTTCGCACCTGGGTTTACACCAGGCCCCTGAATAGATCGCAGCCGGGCCGATGGGCAGAAGGATAGGCAGGAGAGCGAGCAGCGGCGAACCGCTGCCCGGGGGACGCTGGCTGGGCTGGCCGCGGCGGCTACAGCCCGAGCAGCTTGTCGATGTCCTTCTGTTCCATGACCTTCTTCGGCTTGGGCGGTGCAGCCGGAGCCGCGGGCTTGGACTCCGCCGGCTTCTTGCTGCCGCCGCCGCCGCTGCTCTTGTGCTTGTGCGGCGTCGAGGACTTCTCGGGCTTTTCGCCCTTCTCTTCGCCGGCGGCCGCAGCCGGAGCATTGGCTGCGACAGCGGGAGCTGGCGTCGGCGCGGCCACCGCTGGGGTGTCAACCGGCGCTGCGACCGGCTTGGCCGCATTGGCTGTGCGCTTGGAGACCACGACTGCCATGGTCGTCCCAAGCGAGATGAGTAGGAAGGCGAAGCCTCCCACGACGATCCAGATCCACTTGGGAACTGAACTCTGAACAACTGGAGCGAACGGATCCCGGGCCATTTTCGAGATTACTCCTGTGGCTCTCGTTCCACGAACTTACGGTTCAGGCAAATACTATACCGGACTTGCTGCGGCCAGTGTTTCTTTGCAGCGACGGAGCAAGCCTAGCTCCGCGCCCTCGCTGCGTTTTTCGCTGAGCGAGCTTGTTAACAAATGTACCTCTTTGGTCTGACATCGCATCCCAAAGCCAGGTGGGGCCAACAGTCCGTAGCGAGCTGACACGGCCTGGGGAACCCTGCCTCAGCCTGGAGAGTGCTGACATCGGCATCACCGTGAACATGAACATGAACATCGCGTCTACAAAAATAAGACAGTTGGCTTGAACGCACCGTTAGCGCCGAAGGCCTTCGGCTTTTTCGACCTGATCGAGCATTTCGTCCAGCTGGTTGCGCTCCGGGGCGCCGGGCTTGCGCGGCTTGCGGCGCTGGTGGGGCTCGTCGACGGACGGCTGGCTGGTCAGCAGCCTGTCCTCGGCGGCCACGGTCTCGGCCTCGGTGATGCTGGGCTCGGCGCTGCGGAAGTCGGCGCGGCGATCGCGGGGGGCGCGGGCGGCGCTGGTGGCGCTGCCGATGCGGAACGGCAGCACCGCGCCGAAGCCCTTGGTCTCAAGCCGGCCGGACTCGACGCCGTGGGCAGTCAGCCACCTGGCCACCGCTTCGGCACGCTGGCGGGCAAGCTCGTCGGCAGCGTCAATCTCGGTGTCGCTGTCGGCATGGCCGCGGATCACCAGCTTGCGCAGCGCCGGCTCGGCCTTGAGCACTTCGGCGATCGCGGCCAGCTGCTCCTCGCTTCGCGGCTCGATGCGCGTCTTGCCGCGCTTGAAGAAGATCGGCCGCATCACCGCCAGCAGGCGCCGCACCGCGTCCCCGCTGTTGTCCTTGGGCGGGGCCGTGACCGTGGGCTTGCTGACGATCGGGACCAGCGTCGGGCAGCCGAGTCGGCTGGGGTCGGCGTTGTTGCCGGCGGCCACATCCGGACACTGATCCTGCGAGTCGATGACGCCGTCGGCGTCGCGATCCGCCATCGGACAGCCAGGGCGGCTGGCGTCGGGACGCTCGCCTTTGGGAGTCTGCGGGCAGACATCTTCGCGATCGTTTACGCCGTCGCCGTCCTGGTCGCCGTTCGGGCAGCCCAGGCGATCGGGATCCGGCGAGTCGCCGACGGCGGCATCCGGACACTTGTCCGCGGAATCGGCGATGCCGTCGCCATCGCGATCCGCGCTGGGACAGCCGGGGCGCTTGTCATCGGGCGTGTCGCCGCGCGGGATGCGCGGGCAGACGTCCTGGGCATCGACAATGCCGTCGCTGTCCTGGTCGTCGGGCGGCGCGCAGCCGTTGGTCTTGGGATCGTCGGTGCGCACGCCGCGATCGTCGGGACAGGCGTCCTGGGCGTCGACGATGCCGTCGCGATCGCGGTCGCGCACGTTGCTCTCTTTTTTGAGCGCCATGGGGGCGTAGGCGATGCGCAGGAGCATGCGCACATCCGGGGTGCCGGGGTTGCGCAGCACGCCCATGCCCACGGCGGCGCCGATCTGCACCTGCCCGAGCAGGTTGTAGTGCGCGCCGATCAGCATCTCCAGGCTGGTCGCATCGCGCTGAAACGCACTGCCGGTGGTGACGATGCTGCTGAGCAGGATCTCGGGACCGATGGCGAAGCGGCGGGCGAGGTCGGCATAGCTGCCGGCGAAGCCAAACTGAAGCTCCGAGCCAACGGGAGTCGACGGACCGAGCACCGCTTCGGCGCGGTACAGAAACGCGAACGTGAAGGCCCAGCGAAAGCGGCTAAACAGGCCGCCGAGCACGACTTTGGGCGAAAATCGCAGGCTCTGGTCGCTCTCTTGCGGCGGAATGCTGTCGGTGAAGCGGCGAATCGGAAACCAGATGGCCGCGCCGGCGCTGACCGAAAACGGGCTGGCGTCGGGCTGACCCCAGATGCGGAACATGGCGCCGAAGCGCGGGTCGCCGATGCTGCCGCCGTCGGAGGGAGCGACGCCGGCGGTGGCCTGGCCGCGCTCGGCCATCATGACCGGCAGCGTCAGCGCCAGGGTGATGCGGTCCAGAAACGAGCCGGCGAAGTCGAAGTGGCCGAAGACCTGCGTCGAGATGATCGGATTTATCTGTGCGAAGCTGCCGTCCGAGTTGCGGCGACCGAGCACAAAGGGATTGTGGCCGTAATCGAGCGTAAAGCCGCCTGCGAAGTAGCGCGTGCCCGAAAACCAGGGGTGATCGACCATAAACGACCACTCGCCGGCCGGCGTCGGCTCGTAGCGGCCAATCTGGAAGCCGTTGTTCTGGGCCCAGGCCACGGCCGGGGTCGCGCACTGGACGCCAATCACACCCGCGATGGCGACGAGCAGAGACGAAAGCAGACGAGCGGGCTGCACGACTTGACCCCTCCGCGGGCTGTTGGCGCGAGAAGTGCGCACTGGCGATCCCTACCTCTGCCCCGGGGCTGTGCGGCGGCGCCTCTGCCGGGCCCGGGCCCCAGCAAGAGCCAGGAGCCCCCCGGCGAGCGCCGCCCAGGGCACGCCCCCGCCCGGCGCCGAGCCACCCGGTCGGCCGCCGAGCGCGCAGCTGAGGCCGCCGCCGGTGCCGTAGATTGTCGAGCCACCGATGGCCACGTCCCAGGTGACGGTGTTGTCGGCCAGGTTCTTGTCTGCTCCGTCGCCGGCCGCGACCGTCGCGATGATGCGCAGCGACTTTGCCCCGACTGGCGGAGCGACGATCAGCCGCAGGTGCGTGGTCTGGCCGGCGGCGATCGGCATGGAGCGGTTGCAGGTGACCATCTGGTTGGTGGTGCTGCAGTTCCAGCTGTCGCCAAACAGCACGCTGACGAGCGAGCCGCCCGGCGGCAGGGTGAAGGTGACGGCCGGCGAGGCGGTGGCTCCGGGGCCCTGATTGCTGACGGTAAAGTCGTAGTTGACCGGCTCGTCGAGCGCCGGCTCCAGCGGCTGGGTCGCCACCGAGATCGCCAGATCCAGCACATTGCCCGAGAGCACGGCGACGCTGGCCGAGGCGCTGTTGTCGGCCGGGGTCGGATCGTTGAAGCCGCTGGGCAGGCCCGCCGACAGCGTGTACTGGAAGTTGCCGCCGCTCATTGTCGCTGGCACCGTGCCGCTGATGGTGTAGCTGAGCTGGCCGCCCGACGGCAGATCGATCTTGGCGCCGATGCTGCCGCTGCCGCTGGGCGCCGGGCAGGCCGCGCCGTTGGTGGCCGTGCAGGTCCAGCTGGCGGCATTGGCGCCAAACGGCGACTGCTCGTTCAGGGGAATGTCGCTGAGCGGGTTTGGACCTTGGTTGAGGATGGTGACGGTAAACTGCGTGTTCATGCCCGGGGAGACGGGGCCCTGGGCCGCGGTGGCCGTCACCTTCAGATCGGCGGGAATGCAGGCGGGGTAGAACGTGCCCTGCGGCAGCAGCGCGCTGGTGGCCGACTCGCCATTGCTACCGTAGGTGGCGCCGTTGTACTGGAACTCTCAGCGCGGCCGCAGTTGCCGTCGCTATAGCACGGGGCAGGGGCGCTGGTGGTCCTTTTTGTGGTCCTCGGACTGGGTGTGGGGCGGGGTCGCGGTGGGTGGTCCAGGCCCGCTCTTCACGGTGCTCGCTGCGCGTTGAGCGCGGACCAGGCGGAGCAGGGCAAGTTTTGCCAGCGCGCAGGAACTGCTTCGCCGCCGCTGCGCAAGTCTTGCCCGCGCATTCTCAAGAATAGGTGCTCTCCGTCGAGAAATTTTAAAGCGAGTTTTGGCACCGGGCCTGCAATGGACCCTGGCCATGAGCAAGCTGGCTGGAATCAATCTCCTTCCCCGCAACGTCTTTGCTGCGCTGACGAGCCTGGATCAGGTGTCGGCCCGACTGCGCGGCCAGCGCGACGCCCGCGCCGTCTTTCCGGATGTGTACGCAGTGATCACGCGGCGGGTTGCCGATGAGGTTGCAAAGGGAGAAGACTCGCTGTTTCTGGAGCCGGCGTGGATCGGCCGCCTGGCCGGTCTGTTCGCGATACGCTACTTCGAGTCGCTCGTCGCATCGCTTGCCAGCGACGGCGACTGCGACGGCGATGCTCAGTGCAGCGCGGCCTGGCGTCTGGCCTATGCCCACGCTGCGCAGGGTCTTACGCTGCCCGCGCAGGACGCTTTTTTCGGGATCAACGCGCACATCAACTTCGATCTGGCGCAGGGCATCTACGACAACATCATCGCTGCCGGCGCCGCAGAAGATGAGCGCATGCTGGCGCGCTACCGCCACGATCACGATGCCGTCAACCAGATCTTGGAAGACTCTCTTCCCGAGTGTCTGGAGCTGCTCGTGAACCGCTATGGCTGTCCGGTCGCGCGCCTCCTGACGCGCATTGACCTCGTGCAGGCAGTCTTCACGCGGCTGACGCTTGCCATGTTGAAGATGTGGCGGAATCAGGTCTGGAGTGATGTGCTGGGAATGCTGGTCGCGAAAAGGGAGGCCGACAAGTCCGCGATCTTGTCGCGCATGAACCGCGACTCCGCGCGCATCGCCGCTCTGACTGGAATGGTCTCGATTGGCCCAGCTTTGGCGCTGAGGGCCTGATAGAGCCTTATGACCACGAGCCCAAACAAGCGCGTTGAGACGTCTGGGATCGCTGAGATATGTTTCCCGTCTGGCCACGGTTCTGGACGGTCGGGAAAGGGTTCTCATGCGCTTGCCTGCTTCTTGTGTCTCACGTTGGCTCTTCCTGCTGCCGTTTGCGGTGGCCGTCGCGCTGTCCTGCGGCCAGTCTGATCCGGAGCTCGCTCAGTCTGCTTCTTCCGCCACTCCGCTGCCGGCCGCTCTGCGCGCCGCACATCTGCAAACACGCATGAAAGAGGCCTCCGCGGACCAGGCCTTTTTTTCCATGACCCTTCACAGCTTGCAGCAGCGGCTCGACGGCGCGGCTGCGGGCGACGACTTCGGCTGGTCGGTGGCGATCTCCGGGGACACGGCGGTCGTTGGCGCAGACTTCGCGGACCCGGGCGGAAAGAGCAACGCCGGATCGGCCTATATCTACCTGCGCAGCGGCACGACCTGGACCTTGCAGAAGCAGCTCGATGGCGCCGTGGCGGGCGACAACTTCGGCCAGGCAGTGGCAATCGCCGGGGATACGGTGATCATCGGTGCGTACCGAGCAGACCCGGGCGGAAAGAGCGATGCCGGATCGGTCTATATCTACGTGCGTACCGGCACAGCCTGGACGCTTCAGCAGCAGCTCGACGGCGCTGCGATGGGCGACCGCTTCGGCTACGCCGTGGGGATTTTCGACGACACGGCGATCATCGGCGCATACCAGGCGTCCCCGGGCGGAAAGAGAGCTGCCGGCTCGGCCTATGTTTATCTTCGAAGCGGCACGACGTGGACGCTTCAGCAGCAGCTCGACGGCGCCGCCGCAGGCGACTTCTTCGGCTTCGCGGTGGCCTCGTTCAAGGACGCGGCGATCATCGGCGGATACGGAGCGGACCCGGGTGGG
>Ga0075163_10001571_pt1 | contig 30862 bp, 30 predicted proteins | sample JI1023141ADNA_FD_71478 | JGI IMG/M metagenome (GOLD analysis project Ga0075163, IMG submission 71478) | Wastewater effluent complex algal communities from Wisconsin, to seasonally profile nutrient transformation and Carbon sequestration -... | ecosystem: Engineered > WWTP > Effluent > Algae...
AATCGTCGGTCGTCGTGGCGAAGCTGGCGAAGCGAAGGAAGCCTAAACATGGCTGATAAAAAACGTGCCGTTAAGGTAACTCAGATTGGGAGCCCCATTGGCCGCAAGTCGGATCAACGCGCGACTCTGGTGGGTCTTGGCCTTAATAAGTTACACCGTACGCGCGTGTTGGAAGACACGCCGTCGGTCCAAGGTATGATTAAAAAGGTGGCTCATTTGTTGAAGATTGAGTCCGCCGAGTAATTAGCTGAGATAGGACAGTAAGATGAAGCTCAACCAGATTTCCGATAATGCCGGCGCTCGCAAGGTTGGCCGTCGTCTTGGACGGGGCATCGGCTCTGGCAAGGGAAAAACCAGTGGCCGTGGCGTCAAAGGTCAAAAGGCCCGCACGGGTGTTGCGTTAAAAGGCTTTGAAGGTGGTCAAATGCCTCTGCACCGCCGTATTCCTAAGCGGGGCTTTAAAAATCATTTTCGTCGTGACTATAACGTGATCAATCTTGATCGCCTTCAATGGGCTATTGATTCAGGTAAGCTCGATCCGAAAAAGACAGTTGATGCTGCCAGCTTGGTTGCTGCAGGTCTCTTTGCAAAAGGTCGTGACGGTGTTCGCCTTCTCGGTAAAGGGGAGCTGAAGACAAAGTTGCAGCTACATGTGGAAGGCGCATCCAAATCGGCTGTTGCTGGCGTTGAAAAAGCTGGTGGTGCCGTCGTGATCAAGGCTCCTAAAGTCTCCGAACCGTCCCAGGCTGGGGCTTAATTAGGATTTGCTAAGGGAAACTCTCCCAAGCGAACCGACAAAGAACGGATAAATAAAGCATGGCATCGGCCGCCGAACAGTTTGCCGCCAATCTCAACTTCGCCGCCTTTGGAAAGGCGACGGAGCTAAAGAAGCGGATCTGGTTTACTCTTGGCGCGCTTATTGTCTATCGAATTGGCACTTATATTCCAATTCCAGGGATTGATCCGGCCGTTCTTGCTGACATTTTTAAGCAAAATGCCGGTGGCGTGTTGGGCATGTTTGACATGTTCGCTGGTGGCGCGTTAGGCCGGATGACTATTTTTGCCCTCAATATTATGCCGTACATCTCGGCATCGATCATTATGCAGCTTATGACGACTGTATCGCCGACGCTTGGTGCATGGAAAAAAGAAGGTGAAACGGGGCGGCGCCGGATCAACCAATACACTCGTTACGGCACGGTACTCTTGGCGCTATTTCAGGCGTACGGTATTTCCGTTGGCCTTGAGAGCCTAAGTGGGCGTACGGGATCGGCTGTTATCGACCCAGGTCTACTTTTCCGTCTTTCTACCGTGGTGACTTTAACCGGTGGCACGGTGTTTTTGATGTGGCTGGGCGAACAGATCACGTCACGTGGTGTCGGTAATGGTATTTCCTTAATCATCTTTACAGGAATTGTTGCGAATTTACCGCGAGCCATTGTTGGAACATTAGAGCTTGGACGTACGGGAGCTTTATCGGCATTTGTGATCATTGGCATCGCAGTTTTGGCCGTAGCAGTCGTCGCTTTCATTGTGTTTTTTGAGAGAGCTCAACGCCGTCTCCTGGTCCAGTATCCTAAGCGCCAGGTCGGCATGAAGATGACGGGCGGCGATAGTTCCCATCTTCCCATTAAGATTAATGCGTCAGGCGTTATTCCGCCTATTTTTGCGAGCTCTATCTTGTTATTGCCGGCCACTTTAACCGGATTTGCAGGTGGCCAAGGACCTGGTTGGCTAACAACCATATCCGCCTATTTGGGTCATGGTCAGCCTTTGTATCTAGTGCTTTATGCAGCACTGATCGCTTTTTTTGCCTTTTTCTACACGTCGATTGTGTTTAACCCAGAAGATACAGCAGAAAACCTTAAAAAATATGGCGGTTTCATCCCCGGCCATCGTCCTGGCAAAAATACAGCTGATTACCTCGACTATGTTTTAACAAGGCTAACTGTGTTAGGGGCGGCTTATCTAATAGTCGTCTGCTTGCTGCCGGAATTATTGATCGCCAACTTAGGTATACCTTTTTATTTTGGTGGCACGAGCCTATTGATCGTTGTTTCCGTCACCATGGATACAGTTGCGCAGATTCACTCGCATCTGCTGGCACACCAATACGAAGGATTAATTAAAAAGGCCAAGCTTAAGGGTCGTCGGGGATGAACATTATCCTTCTCGGACCTCCAGGTGCGGGTAAAGGTACTCAGGCCAAGCGCCTTGAGGCAGAGCGGGGTATGGTTCAGCTCTCAACAGGCGACATGTTGAGATCGGCTGTGGCATCCAAATCTGCTTTAGGACGAGAAGCACAGGCAATTATGGATGCCGGCCATTTGGTCAGGGATGATGTGATGATTGGCATTATTGCCGACCGGATAAGTCATCCCGACTGTGCAAAAGGGTTCACTTTAGATGGTTTTCCTCGGACCACAGCTCAGGCCGAGGCGCTTGATCGGATGTTGAAAGAAAAGGGCCTTCGGTTGAATGCGGTTATTGAGCTGAAAGTGGACCAAAATGCCCTATTCGATCGTATTCAGGGTCGGGCAAGTGAAGCCGAAGCGGGGTCTGAACGGGCCGATGACAATATAGGGGTCTTAAGAAAGCGTCTTGAGGTCTATCAAGGCCAAACGGCCCCTATTATCCCGTATTATAAGAAAAAAGGCCTTTTACACGAAGTTAACGGAATGCAGGGAATTGGGGCAGTTGCAAAGGCTATAGATGCAATATTGGCGCATAAGGCCAATAAGGAGATTCAGCCGTGTTGACTTGCGGAATTTCGCTTCTATACTGCCGCTCACGCGGCGGCGCCGGGGGTTTTTCGGCGCGCTTTGCGTTAACTAAACATTGGGAGCTACGGGCGTGGCGCGCATAGCAGGCGTGAATATCCCGGCGCAAAAGCGCGTCGAGATAGCATTAACATATATCTATGGTATCGGCCGGACGACGGCAAAGAAGATCTGTGGTCAGGTGGGCATATCTGATGACCGTCGGGTCAATCAATTGACCGAGGACGAAGTGCAGAAACTTCGTGAGGCGATTGACCGTGATCTGTCGGTTGAAGGTGATTTGCGTCGTGAAATAGCGATGAACATTAAACGGCTTATGGATTTGGGCTGCTATCGGGGGCTTCGCCACCGTAAAGGTTTGCCTGTTCATGGGCAAAGAACCCATACCAATGCGCGTACGCGTAAGGGTAAGGCGCGTCCTATCGCAGGTAAAAAGAAAGTCACAAAGTAGTTTGTGAATTCAATTATTGGTGCCTTGCATAAAGGCTTATGAGTGGAATGGATAAAGACTATGGCAAAACCGGCAGCAGGTAATGCGGCAGCCCCAGTGGCTCGGGCACGTCGGCGCGAACGTAAAAATATCACCTCGGGCGTCGCGCATGTTGCTGCGACTTTCAATAATACGATGGTGACGATTACGGATGCACAAGGCAACACAATTGCTTGGTCCTCATCTGGCACCATGGGATTCAAAGGATCGCGTAAATCAACTCCGTATGCAGCGCAGGTTGCTGCGGAGAACGCAGGTCGCAAGGCGCAAGAACATGGCGTGCGTACGCTCGAAGTCGAAGTGAAAGGTCCTGGATCAGGACGTGAGTCAGCGCTTCGCGCTTTACAGGCGGTAGGATTTACCATCACCAACATTCGTGATGTAACACCGATCCCGCACAACGGCTGCCGTCCTCGTAAGCGTCGCCGGGTGTAATTAACACAAGCAAACTTCAAAGCGCACAAACGGCTTTGATATCGGCCACGCCTAAAGGCAAGTGGCTGCTGAGGTTGAAGGGAATAAAAGATGGCGTCCATTGCATCGCAAGTGCTGCAGAAAAATTGGCAAGAGCTTATTAAGCCCGGCAAGTTGGAAGTAAATCCGGGAGATATTCCGGGCCGGTTGGCAACGATTGTCGCCGAACCGTTAGAGCGTGGATTTGGTTTGACACTCGGGAACGCGCTGCGCCGGATTCTTCTCTCATCCTTGCAAGGTGCGGCAGTAACCTCTGTTCAAATTGAAGGTGTTCTGCACGAGTTTTCGTCTATTCCAGGCGTTCTTGAAGATGTGACCGACATCGTTCTGAACATTAAAGGCCTAGCACTTCGCATGCACAGCGAAGGACCCAAGCGGATGCGGCTTGTTGCGACGGGTCCGGGCGAAATCAAAGCAGGAATGATCGAAGCCGGTTCTGATATCGAGGTTATGGATCCTGATCACGTAATTTGCACGCTTGATCAAGGCGCAAAAATCTCGATGGAGTTCACAGTTGAACTGGGCAAAGGTTATGTCCCAGCATCCCAAAATCGCTCGGAAGACGCGCCGATTGGCTTAATCCCGGTTGATGCTCTGTTTGGTCCCGTACGCAAGATTACTTACAAGGTTGAAAACACCCGTGTTGGCCAAGCTACCGATTATGATAAACTTTCTATGATCTTGGAAACCAATGGCGCTGTTTCTCCAGAAGATGCTGTTGCTCTGGCAGCGCGCATTCTGCAAGACCAGTTGCAAACCTTTGTAAATTTTGAAGAGCCACGCGCGGCAACGGCCTCGAAAGACGCTGATGAGCTGCCATTCAGCCGCCACTTGTTGCGTAAAGTAGACGAGCTGGAATTATCGGTGCGTTCGGCTAATTGCTTGAAGAACGATAACATCGTTTATATCGGTGATTTGGTGCAAAAAACCGAAGCTGAAATGCTGCGTACGCCCAATTTTGGCCGAAAGTCTTTGAATGAAATTAAAGAAGTTTTGTCGGAAATGGGCTTGCATCTAGGCATGGAGATACCGAACTGGCCGCCGGAGAATATCGAAGAGTTGGCCAAGCGTCTTGAAGAGCCCTATTGATAGCCTGAAGATTCAAAAGGAGAGCCGTTATGCGCCACCGTACTGCCGGGCGAATGTTGAACCGGACCAGCACACATCGTAAAGCGATGTTTGCGAACATGGCGGTCGCTTTGCTAAAGCATGAGCAGATTGTTACGACTTTGCCTAAGGCAAAGGATTTGCGGCCTGTGGTCGACAAGCTTATCACCTTGGGTAAGCGTGGGGGACTTCATGCGCGTCGCCAGGCTCATTCTCAGCTCGGTGATGACACCGTGGTTGGTAAGCTGTTTAGCGCTTTAGCTGAGCGGTATAAAAGCCGGGCCGGTGGATATACACGCGTCTTAAAGGCAGGTTTCCGTTACGGAGATTCTGCACCCATGGCTGTTATTGAGCTAGTAGACCGTGATCCTGCAGCGCGTGGCCAAGATAGTGGTCCAACCGTTGAAAAACCGGCTGCGACCAAGGAGAACGCGGCTTAGGCCTCGACTCCTGTTGTACACGGGGGTAAAACATGGACCCCCGGCACCCGCGATCATCATTTTGGTGACGTCACTTGCCTTTAGGGGGTGAGCTGATGACCTTTTCTGCACATTTTAACCAATATAAATCAAATAGTTACCTTGTTAAAACTGTTCTTTGGGGCGCATTAATCTTAATGCAGGCCAGCCTGGCTGTGGCGGCGCAGGCACAAACGGCTGCTGAGAACTCACTTAAGCGCGTTCCACAAAGCCATACAGAGGTTTCCTTATCCTTTGCGCCAGTAGTTCGCCAAGTCGCGCCAGCGGTCGTTAATATTTATGCGACACGTATTATTAAAGAAAGAGTGGCAACACCTTTCGATGATCCCTTCTTTCGGCGATTCTTTGGCGGTGACGCCCCACTGAATGTACCTCGCGAACGGCAGCGCGCGCAAAACTCTTTAGGATCAGGAGTAATTGTCGATACAGCAGGTATCATCGTTACAAGTGCCCACGTTATAGATGGTGCCTCAGAAATCAAGGTAGTGCTTTCTGATCGCCGTGAATTCCCAGCTAATTTGCTTCTTGTTGATAAGAGCACGGATCTTGCCGTTATGCGCATTGATGCTGGAGGGCAGACAATTCCTCTAACCGCGCTATCGCAGAGTCAAACAATGGTTGAGGCGGGTGATCTTGTACTTGCTATTGGTAATCCATTTGGTCTTGGTCAAACAGTCACCCAAGGTATTGTTTCGTCGGCAGCGCGAAGCGACGTTGGCATTACAGATTACAGTTTCTTCATTCAAACCGATGCCGCTATTAACCCGGGAAACTCCGGTGGGGCTCTTGTAGGTGTTGATGGCAAACTCATTGGTATCAATACAGCGATATTTTCACGTGGTGGGGAATCTAATGGAATTGGCTTTGCCATACCCGCAGCCATGGTCCGGAACGTTGTGGCGGCTGCAAAGGCCGGGCGAACCCCGCAACGTCCGTGGTTTGGTGCTTCCGGACAAAGTGTGACCGCCGAGCTGTCAGAAGGGCTTCATTTAGATCGCCCGATGGGAATGGTCCTGGAACGTATTTTGACAGCAAGTCCGGCGGCACGTGCAGGCCTTAAAGTTGGTGACGTTGTTATCGCAATAGACGGACAAGAAATTGTTGATGCCACGACATTGAAGTTTCGGTTAGCGACGGCTGATCTTGGCGGGACGGCGCAGCTGACGGTAATGCGAAACGGAAAAAAGTTGACTGTCGCTCTGCCCTTGGAGCCGCCTCCGGAAATTCCTGCCCGCCAAATAAGCACTATCGATGGTCCCGTTCCCTTAAATGGAGCAATAGTAGGCAATCTTTCTCCTGCCTTTGCCATAGAACTTGGGAAAGGGGTTGATGTTCAAGGTGTTGTTATTGTGAATATCAGAGCGGGAAGTTCGGCCGCGCGTCTTGGGTTTAGGCCTGGCGATATTGTCGTAGAAATTAATGGTGGTCCTATCGCCAGTGTTGATGAATTGGCACGCGCACTAAAAGCGCGTGTTGAAGGATGGCGGGTTATTGTTCAGCGTGATGATCGGCGGTTAACTATGGCCATGACACGCTAATGCCGCGGCGTCCGCCAAAAACTGGAGAGCTTTTTGAGCAGGTAGTGCCGCGACCTTTAGCAGACAAGCTGCGCCCACAACATTTGAATGAGGTTTTAGGCCAAGAGCATCTCTTAGGTCCCGAAGCACCGCTTGGACGTATGATTGCGGCGCATAGACTTTCTTCCATGGTGCTCTGGGGTCCGCCAGGTTGTGGCAAAACAACAATAGCTCGTCTTCTTGCGGAAACAACCGATCTGGCTTTTGAACCTTTATCGGCAGTTTTTTCAGGTGTTGCTGATTTACGGAAAATCTTTGAACGAGCAAAAGAGCGTCGAGCAGCGGGGCAGGGTACGCTTTTGTTTATAGATGAAATTCATCGCTTCAATCGCGCACAGCAAGATGGGTTTTTGCCCTATGTTGAAGACGGCACGGTAATTTTGATCGGCGCAACGACGGAAAACCCATCTTTTGAGTTGAATGCGGCCCTTCTGTCGCGGGCTCAAGTGTTTGTACTCAAGCGCCTGAGTGACGAAGCTCTGGAATCTTTACTGTTGCGGGCCGAAAAAGAGATGGAGCGACTGCTGCCTCTTAATGGGTTGGCGCGGGAAAGCCTAAAAGCCATGGCTGATGGGGACGGGCGCTATTTATTGAATATGGTTGAAGAGTTATATGATCTTCCGCGCAGTGAGGTGTTAGATACTGCAGGATTGGCACGCGCCGTGCAGCGGCGGGCGCCCTTGTATGACAAGTCGCAAGAAGGTCACTATAATCTTATTTCCGCTTTGCATAAATCGCTGCGTGGATCAGATTGTGATGCAGCACTTTATTGGCTGTCGCGTATGCTCGATGGTGGCGAAGAGCCAAGATACATAGCGCGCCGCTTATTGCGTTTTGCCTATGAAGATGTTGGCATGGCAGATCCGCAAGCGGTTGTGCAAGCGGTGACAGCATGGGAAACATACGAAAGACTGGGCTCGCCCGAAGGTGAGATTGCTCTTGTTACCTTAGTTATCTATCTCGCAACGGCCCCCAAATCTAATGCAAGCTATCTCGCTCAAAAATCATCAATGCGACTTGCAAAAGAAACGGGATCATTAATGCCACCAATGCACATTCTTAATGCACCAACCCGACTAATGAAGGAAATTGGATATGGAGAAGGTTATTCCTATGATCACGATACGGAGCATGGATTTTCTGGGCAAAATTATTTTCCGGAAGGGATAAACCGAAAGCCTCTCTATTTCCCTGTTGATCGAGGCTTTGAAAGAGAGATTAAAAAACGTCTCGATTATTTTGCAAAACTTCGTCAACAACTTCAGGCTGATGAGAAAGAAAAGAGCGGAAAGTGAAGACATTATTTTTTATAGCGATTGGCGGCGCACTAGGGTCAGCTTCGCGGTATCTCTGTGTCAGAGGTATTTCTCGATTAGTGGACGGTAGCTTTCCGTGGGGTACAATGACTGTAAATGTCGTCGGGGGATTCCTAATTGGCGTACTAGTTTCTGCTTTTGCGTTACGTTTTGTTACGGGAGATAATTTTAAAGCATTCTTGTTTGTTGGTGTTCTAGGTGGCTTTACAACATTTTCGGCATTTACTCTGGAGTTAGCCGACTTTTTGCAAAAAGGGCAGATAGGAATTGCGTTTCTTTATGCGACTGGATCTATAGTCGTATCTATAGGGGCTTGTGCAGGCGGACTGTTACTTATGCGTGGAATTTTAGTGTGAATAAGGTTTCTCAGGCTGTTGTTGTAGACGAAGAGGCTGGCTGGCGGCTCGACCGGTGGTTCAAGCGTCATTATCCTGAACTGCGGCACCCTCATTTGGAAAAACTTTTGCGCACAGGGCAAATTCGCCTTGATGGGCGTCGTGCCAAAGCAGGTGAGCGATTAAGCGAGGGGCAAACTATCCGCATTCCGCCCATATCGCGTGCTCCGTTAATTGAAGGTTATGCCAATAAGCCATCGGAAAGTTTCGTTACTGAATTCGATAAAAAAATGCTGCGACAGGCAATTCTTTATCAAGATGATGAGATCATTGCCCTCAATAAGCCTGCAGGCCTTGCGGTTCAGGGCGGAACAGGAACGACACGCCATTTGGACGGCATGCTGGATGCACTTCAGTTTGACGCTAAGGAGCGACCGAGGCTTGTCCATAGATTAGATCGGGATACATCTGGGGTTCTCCTCTTGGCTCGGACGGGACCCGCAGCTCGCTATTTAACCAAAGCTTTCCAAATGAAAACGACGCAGAAAATTTATTGGGCTGTTGTCGTAGGAGAACCGCGACCTCATCAAGGTAAAATTGATGCCCCTTTGATAAAGCTTCCTGGCCCCCGTGGGGATGAAAAAGTAACCGTCTCGGAGTCCATGGGCAAAAATGCAGTCACGATTTATGCCACGGCTGACGTCGCACACAAAAAAGCTACATGGCTTATGTTATGGCCAATTACGGGTCGCACTCATCAGCTTCGGGTCCATTGTGCTTTGATGGGCACCCCCATTCTAGGCGATGGGAAATATGGCGGTGACGCAGCCTATCCCCCTGGTTTTGAGACCGTGAAATTGCATCTTCATGCCCGTGAATTAACCATTCCCCAACCTTCAGGTAAGAACCTAAGAATAGAGGCCCCTTTACCCCCGCATATGGCGGAAACCTGGAGATTTTTTGGATTTAATGCCAAGGTGAATAGCGATATTTTTAGTGAGTTTGACTGATTTTGTATTCATCTAGCGTTCAGTCACCCTATGGCTATATAGCCTCAAGAACGCAACTTAATCATTCCTGGCAGGTTTAATAACTACTGCCATAGCGATCGAGGAAATGGTCATGGAAACATTAAAACGTCGTTTATTTACGGCCTGCATTATTGGTCTAAGCATTGCCGGAGTAAGTGCAACTGCGGCCGAAGCTAGAGGCTGGCATCATGGTGGCTGGGGCCATCATCATCATCATCGCGGCTTTGGTTTCGGCTTTGCGCCTACCTTTGTGTTTGGCAACACGGAACGCGAGTATGTGCGTGAGTACGTGCCGGCCCCGGCCCCTGTTTATCAGCCAGTTCCTGTTTACTATCCGGCGCCAGTTTATCAGCAGCCTGCTGCAGCCCCAGCGCCGGTATATCAACAACCTGTTTCGGCTGACTCGGTAGAGTTTGATCAGTCTTATTGCCGTGAATATGAAAATACGGCCAAGATTGATGGCAAGATTGTTAAGACTTACGGCACGGCTTGCCGTCAAGCTGACGGTACCTGGAAATTAGTTAACTAGGATTATTCCGACCTTTAATTGAATTCCAAGGCTCGGCATTTCCTTTAAGTTGCGCTATACCCTTCCCTTCGGGGGAGGGTATTTTGCTTCATAGCCCAATAAATTTCTGGATTTGGGATAGCGGTCCAAGCCGCGCCTTCGCATGAAGCGATTCTATAAAACCGCCCGAGTTGCAAAAACCCCTCAAGGGTCCTGGCAAATCATATTGGACGGTAAGGCGTTACGAACCCCTCAAGGTCAGATATTGGCCACGTCTGCAGCAAACCTAGCTGCTGCGATTGCCGCAGAATGGAACACCCAAGGCGATACAATCAACATGAGCGCCATGCCCATCACCAGGCTGACTGCAGGGGCAATTGATCATGTGGCGCCAAGACGCCAAGAAATTATCCAAGATCTTGTTAATCATATAGAAACAGATCTATTGCTGCACCGGAGTGCGTCTCCTCAAGCCTTGTACGATAAACAATTGGCACTATGGCAGCCTCTTCTTGATTGGATGGAAAATACTATTGGCTTGAAGCTCATTCCCGTAGAGGGAATTATGTCTCGGCCCGTATCCCAAGATCACAAAGATTTTTTAAGTGGGATTTTGGAGAATTATGATGATTTTGAGCTTTTAGGCCTGACTCAAGCGAGTAAGATTTCGGGTTCGGTGGTTGTCGCCCTAGCACTTTTGGCTGGCCGACTCGATGGTGAAAACGCTTACAGTCTTTCGTTATTGGAAGAGCTTTGGCAAATCGAAACCTGGGGTGAAGATCCAGAGGCAAGCGGGCGCCGAACTGCCGTTAAAAATGATCTTAATGAGATTGCTCATTTTTTAGAATTGATCCGTTCATGAAATAATATATCGCGGTTGGCGTTATAGCCGTGAACTGCTACCAATTTGAGGGCTTTTGCTAAGCGGCAATCTGGGAGTGGGGCAGGAAGGCTATGCAAGAAATTATTAAACGCCTGGAGGATATGCGCGCCCGTGCTCGTTTGGGCGGTGGTCAGGCCCGAATTGATGCCCAACACGCCAAAGGTAAGTTAACGGCCCGCGAGCGCCTGGACGTTCTCCTTGATGAAGGTTCCTTTGAAGAGTGGGATATGTTCGTTGAGCATCGAAGCTCAGATTTTGGAATGGCCCAACAAAAAGTGCCCGGTGATGGTGTTGTCACGGGATGGGGAACGATCGACGGGCGTCTTGTTTTTGTTTTTAGCCAAGATTTCACGGTTTTCGGAGGTTCGCTGTCTGAATCCCACGCAGAAAAAATATGCAAGGTTATGGATCAAGCAATGAAAGTGGGTGCTCCACTCATTGGTCTAAATGATTCGGGCGGTGCTCGGATCCAAGAAGGTGTAGCTTCACTTGCGGGTTATGCTGAAGTATTTCAGCGTAATGCTTTGGCATCTGGGGTCATTCCACAAATTAGCTTAGTCATGGGACCCTGCGCTGGCGGGGCGGTATATAGTCCTGCCATGACCGACTTTATATTCATGGTTAAAGACTCAAGTTATATGTTTGTTACCGGCCCTGAAGTTGTGAAAACAGTCACACATGAAAATGTTACCCAGGAAGAGTTGGGTGGCGCCGTAACTCATACAACAAAATCAGGAATGGCTGATTTCGCTTTTGAAAATGACGTTGAGGCGCTTCTGCAAATAAGAAATTTCTTCAGTTTTCTGCCATCATCAAATCGTGAAAGCTCGCCATTAAGATCAACTGACGATCCTTCGGATCGTACAGAAATGTCTCTTGATACGCTGGTTCCTGCCAACCCTAATCGGCCCTATGATATGAAAGAGTTGATTATAAAAGTGGTAGACGAAGGCACCTTTTTTGAGCTGCAGCCAAATTACGCAGCGAATATCATAATAGGCTTTGGCCGGATCAATGGTGCGACGGTTGGTATTGTCGCTAATCAGCCTATGGTTTTGGCGGGATGTCTTGATATTAACTCGTCTATCAAGGCCGCCAGATTTGTCCGTTTTTGCGATTGCTTTAACATCCCATTGGTTACCTTTGTTGATGTGCCTGGCTTCTTGCCAGGAACAGCTCAGGAATATGGCGGTATCATCAAACACGGAGCAAAGCTGTTATTTGCCTATGCAGAGGCAACGGTTCCCAAGATCACAGTGATCACCCGAAAAGCCTACGGTGGTGCTTATGATGTGATGGCGTCAAAACACCTACGCGGCGATATTAATTATGCGTGGCCTTCTGCTGAGATTGCGGTCATGGGACCTAAGGGTGCTGTTGAAATTATTTTTCGTAAGGAAAGCAGTGATCCCAAGCAGCTCGCAGACCGTACAGAAGAATATCGCCAAACTTTTGCAAATCCCTTCATTGCCGGGCAGCGCGGCTTTATTGACGATATCATTAAACCACACTCTACGCGTCGCCGAATTGCTAATGCTTTGAGGATGTTAAAAGATAAGAAACTCGAAAACCCTTGGAAAAAACACGATAATATTCCGCTGTAATTTAGGCGTTATGAAATGACTCATTATTCCATTTTTAGCCTGGCCCGTAATGCACTGCTTGGTCATCGAGGATGGTCGAAAGCATGGCGAAGTCCGGAGCCTCAAACAAAATACGATGCCATTATCATCGGTGGTGGAGGTCATGGGTTAGCCACAGCTTATTATCTCGCTAAAGAGCATCATATGACTAAGGTTGCTGTTTTAGAAAAGGGATGGTTAGGCGGAGGAAATACCGGCCGCAACACGACAATTATCCGCTCAAATTATCTTCGATCGGAAAGCGCCGCACTTTATGATCATGCGCTTAAACTATGGGAAGGCTTATCACGCGACCTTAACTTTAATGTTATGTTTAGCCAGCGAGGCGTGGTTACCCTGGCGCATAGCCCGCATGAAGTTAGGACCCTACGCCGGCGCCATTTTGCTAATAGGGCTGATGGGATCGATTCCGATTGGTTAGAGACCGATGCTTTACGTGATATTTTGCCTCAGCTGAGTTGTGGGCCAACATCACGGTATCCCGTTTTGGGTGCGGCTTTGCAAAGGCGCGGCGGGACAGCCCGTCACGATGCAGTTGCTTGGGGCTACGCCCGTGCTGCAGATGCACGAGGTGTTGACATCATTCAAAATTGTGAAGTTACGGGATTTATAATTAGAAATGGTCAGATTGAAGGTGTTGAAACAACCAAAGGTCCCATTCTCTCGTCCCGCGTTGGTATGGTTGCTTCTGGGCATTCGAGTGTCTTGGCGAACTTAGCTGGATTTCGATTGCCACTGCAAAGTCATCCATTACAAGCTCTTGTGTCAGAGCCACTGAAGCCAATTTTGAACTTGGTTGTCATGTCGGGTGCGGTTCACGGGTATATCAGTCAATCTGATAAAGGCGAGCTTGTTATTGGTGCGGGCATAGACTCTAATCCTAGTTATTCTCAGCGAGGCACTGTGACTATCGTTGCCGATGCGGTGCGCGCTGTAGTCGAACTTTTTCCCTGTTTTTCTCGCGTAAAAATGTTGCGGCAGTGGGGCGGAATAGTTGATATCGCCCCGGATGCAAGCCCAATCATTGGAAAAACCCCGGTAGCTGGTTTGTATATTAATTGTGGTTGGGGGACAGGCGGCTTTAAAGCCACTCCAGGATCAGGTCATGTTTTTGCGCATCTTATAGCGACAGATAATGCATCGCCTTTGATTCAACCTTTTTCGCTTAACCGCTTTGTAAGCGGCCGGCTTATCGACGAGCATGGGGCTGCTGCCGTTGCTCATTAGGAGTCACAAATGATCCTTATTTCATGTCCGTGGTGCGGTATGCGTGATATTACCGAATTTCGTCATGGTGGCGAGGCAGGTGTACGCCGGCCAACCGAAGCAATAGATGAAAGTGCGTGGGCAGATTATCTTTATTTTAGAGATAATCTAAAGGGTGTGCGGGCTGAGCGTTGGTTTCACCGTCATGGTTGCCGACAATGGCTGCATATTGCACGACATACAGTAACTGATGAAGTATTAGCCATTTGGCGCCCCCAAGAAACTATGCCGCAAATTAATATTGTCCACGTCGCGCCAACTCCTGAGGCTGAAAATCGTCCAGAACTTAGAATTGAGCCCGATAGAGAGATGTTATGAAAATCTCAAGTTTTCGCTTACCTCAGGGCGGATTAATAGACAGAACTCAGCCTGTAACATTTTCCTTCGATGGAAAAAATTATTCAGGATATGCGGGAGATACCTTGGCCGCGGCACTGCTGGCGAACGGTATTCATCTGGTTGGGCGTAGCTTCAAGTATCATCGCCCGCGGGGAATATTTTCTGCGGGCTCTGAAGAGCCTAATGCTTTAGTGAGTGTGGGTGAGGGAGCTTATGCGACGCCGAACTGCAAGGCCACCGAAATTGAGATTTTCGACGGATTGATTGCTCGCAGCCAGCATGGTTGGCCTTCCATTCAGTTTGATATTCTTGCATTATTTAATTTTTTTTCGGCAGTGCTACCTGCGGGATTTTTTTACAAAACATTCATAGGGCCAGGTCGACATGCGTGGCAGTTTTATGAAAAATTTGTCCGCGCGGCTGCTGGTTTAGGCAAATCTCCTGTACGGCCTGACGCCGAGCAATATCAATACCATTATTCTCATTGTGATGTACTTGTCATTGGCGGCGGAGCAGCCGGTATTTCTGCAGCCTTAAGTGCAGCTCGGACAGGAGCGCGAACGTTACTAGTTGAGAGTGATGCCGAGTGGGGTGGTAGTATTTTAGCTGAAGGTGATTCTGGGCGGCGCAGCATAGGTGGAGGATCACCTTTAAGTTGGGTGTCAGAAGCTATGCAATCCTATGGTATGCAACCCGAAGCAAAATCTCTTAACAGAACTACAGTAGTGGCTATCTATGACCATAATCTTGTGGCTCTGGTTGAACGGATTAGTGATCACCTTCCGCATCACGAGAGATCTGAGAATAGACCGCGGCAACGACTGTGGTTTGTGCGGGCGAAAGAAATTGTTATTGCTACGGGTTCCACAGAACGACCTATAGTATTTAGTGGTAACGATAAGCCCGGCGTTATGTTGGCCGGATCGGTTCGCGCCTATGTTAATCGTTGGGGAGTTTTGCCGGGGCGTCGAGCCGTGCTTTTGACAAATAATGACTCTGGGTATGCTGCGGCTCTTGATTTCCAAGCAGTAGGTGGTGAAGTTGTCGCAATTGTTGATTTACGTCCTCAGGTGTCTGGCTTCTTGCCAGAAGCTGCTCGTCGTTCCGGCATTAAGATTGTAACAGAGCATGGTGTTTCTCGCACCAAAGGTTGCCGTCATATAAAAGCGGCTTTTCTGTCTAGACTAACATCCGATGGTGCTCGAATTGATCCTCTGTCTGAAACGTTAAAAGTTCCTTGCGACCTTCTTATGGTTTCTGGGGGATGGACTCCAAATATCGCCTTGCTAGCTCAAGCTCGTGGCAGGCTTCGCTATGATTCAGCGTCTGCCGGATTTGCGCCCGGAATTCCTCCTAAGGGTATACAGGTTGTGGGTGCGGCTAATGGTGCTCATCGTCATTATGCGTGTTTGTCCCAGGGAACCGAGGCTGGATTAGCTGCTGCAGAGGCAGCGGGGTTCCACGGACATGCGGCTAGTTTTCCAAATATTACTGAGCCTGCGGAAGAACCGCTAAGGCCTTTATGGCGCATTCCGTCGCGGGGGAGGCAAAAAGCCTTCGTTGATTTGCAAACCGACGTTACGACAGATGATATTCGTCTTGCCGTTCAAGAGGGCTATGTTTCGGTTGAGCACGTTAAGCGCTACACAGCGCAAGGGCTGGGAACTGACCAAGGTAAAACAGGAAATTTAAATGCTTTTAGTTTGATTGCAGAAGCGCGAGACATTCCTATGTCTTCAGTCGGGACAACAACATTTCGCCCTCCATATGTTCCCGTAACTTTTGGGGCGATGGCGGGCCATGAGGTTGGAGAACTTTTCGACCCGATCCGCCGCACCCCCATGCAATCGTGGCATGAAAAATCTAATGCCGTTTTTGAGCCGGTTGGCCAGTGGCGTCGCCCCCTTTATTATTTATCTAGCGGAGAATCTCCACATAAGGCAATTGAACGGGAGTGTCTTGCTGTTCGTAATGCAGTAGGAATTTTTGATGCTTCAACCTTGGGTAAAATTGAAATATCTGGGCCAGATGCGGCAGAGTTTTTAAATCAAATTTATGCAGGGCGTATCGCAAGTTTAGGAATAGGGCGCTGCCGTTATGCGCTTATGCTTAAAGATGACGGAATGGTTTTTGATGACGGTGTCGTGACGCGCCTTGAGGTTAATCGATTTTATATAACAACGACGACAGGGAATGCCGCGGCCGTTTATGAATGGTTAGAAGAATGGTCGCAGACTGAATGGCCAGACCTAAGGGTCAATATCTTATCCGTTACAGATCAATGGGCAGTAGCTGCTATCGCTGGTCCTTTGAGCCGTCAACTTCTAGAATCTGTTACCAAAGATTGCTCTTTTGAGGATAAAGATTTTCCGCATATGTCCATGCGTGAGGCTAGCGTAGCTGGAATTTCCGCGCGCCTACTCCGCATCAGCTTTAGCGGAGAGCGTGCTTACGAAATTGCGGTTCCTGCACAGTGGGGGATGGCGTTATGGTCCGACCTTATTCTTGCTGGTGAAGCATATGGATTGACGCCATACGGTACCGAGGCGATGCACGTCTTGCGTGCTGAAAAAGGGTATATCATTGTGGGTCAAGAGACTGATGGATCGATATCGCCGCTTGATTTGGGATTATCGAGTTTAGTTGATTTCAACAAAAAGGACTTTATCGGAAAATTTGCTCTCTCGCTTCCGGACATGAAGAAACCCGACAGACTGCAACTTGTAGGTTTATTGTCGACAGATCCTCATATTATTATTCCGGAAGGATCGCAGCTTGTCGCGGATACCAACGATCGCCGTAAGAAGACTCGGCCGGCAGTCGTTGGCTATGTCACATCAAGTTACTTTAGTCCTGTTTTGAATCGTAGTTTTGCTTTGGCGCTCTTAGCGCAAGGGCAGGATCGTTATAATGAAATTATTTCCGTTGTTGCTGACGATGTGAATATTTCAGTTACGGTAACTGCGCCAACTTTTCTGGATCCTGAAGGAGTACGGCTGCGTGGCTGATTTTTACCGCCGTCATAATCCGTTATCTCTCCAAAGCGCGAAAGCTTCTGAACCTCAGTCAGGCTTAAGATTTTCTTTTCGATTGCACGACGGTAAAATCATTCTCCAAGGAAGTCCAACCGACGAAGGTTTCATGTCAGTCGCACAAGAAGCTCTGGAGCTAAGTTTGCCGCAACCCATGACGTCTCTCGCGCGACCTGAATTGGGCATATTGGCGCTTGGGCCTCGCGAATGGTTAGTATTAACTCCCGAAGACCGCGAGGGAGATCTGTATCAACATTTGCAAAAGATTTTAGCTTCCCATTCTCATGGCCTTTCTATTGTTTCTGATGCCTTGGTTGTCATTACTGTAGCGGGGCCTAAGGCGCGCGATGTTCTGGCTGCGGGATGTTCTTTAGATTTTCATCCGCGTGTTTTTCAAACCGGTAAAGTTGTAAGGACGCTGTTCGCCCGCATGTCTGTGATCGTGCATCGTGCAACAGATCAAGCGTATGATCTATATATTGGACGATCCTACGCAAACTACCTAGCATCGTGGATACTAAGTCTTAAATTGGGATAGACTAATGATTTCAGCTAAGGAGAAACGGTCTCTGATTTGCTGGAGCCAAGCCAATTTTTAAAACGAGTTTCTAACTCAGGTCCCCGTTCACTCCAAAAATTGCTATCAATAAGCAGGGCCTGAGATTGAGAATTCTGCGATGGGGGCGTTTGCTCACTTGCTATTACAGATATAGATTTCCGAGTTGGACTGTATCCAAGTGTATCTAAAAGAGCTCGTTGACGTGTTGTCGTCGTGAAAAAACCAACAAGCTCATAAGCCTTTTTCTTACGAGCGGTGCTTTTGGGAATAGCCCAAAATGCCATATTGTACAGATGACAATTTGCAATAGACTTGAGGAGTTTTCCTTGAGGATTTTTTAGTAATTGGCTTCGGTTGACAGGGCCTATGGCCATGGTGGCGTCGCCACTAGACAGAGATTGTAAAGACGCTTCAGGGCTTGTAGCCCATTGTATCTGAGTTTTGATGTCGGCCAGTTTTTTGAAGGCTCGTTCGATACCTTCATTTGTTTTTAACGTGTCGTAAATTTTTTGCGGAACGACACCATCAGCGAGTAAAGCCACTTCTAAAGTGTATCGGGCCGTTGCAGGTAAAGTACGCTTTCCAGGGAAACGTTTTATGTCCCAAAAAGCAGCCCAGTTTTCCGGCGCTCTTCCCTTAAATCTGTTGGGGTCATAAACCAAGTTTATAGATGAGACAAATGCTCCAAGGCCGCAGCGATGAGACGCCGCACTAATAAATTGTTCTTTGGTTCGAAAAGCCAGCAAATCAAAACGGTCTAAAACGCCATTTTGGCAGGCTTGCTCTAATTCCGCCCCTTCAATCAGCACTAAGTCCCAATCAGAAGATTGTCCGTTAACGGTTCGCCGTAAAACAAGGTCTTCGATTCTGCCCGACCAAGCGACAGAGGCAATACTCGTCTTTGCGGCTTTCCCGTAAGGAGTTAACATCGCCTGGGTAAAAACGCTCGAATCGAGAAATTCGGGCACACCCACTGTCAAAGGCGCGGCAAGGCAGACACTCGCAGTTGCTAAGCTTGCAAGCAGGCTAGCAGTGACATAAAGGCAGCGAAGAGCCGGGGAAAAGCGAAGCATTATTCTTTCCAATAGATTTCGTAAACCCCTCCAAGATCATAAAAAATACGGCTCAAATGAGGCGAGGTGCGGGTTAGCGGTTATTTGAGGATCACGGAACACCGTCCCTTCTTTCTGTCAACTGTAAAAGCAGGTTGCACTGATTGAAAGCCCTGAGTAGCTTCCCCTCTGGTTGGAAGTAGGGGTCATTTAGCCGTGTACGTAGAGCATAACATTACCGAGGGGGTAATTCTTATGCTGGCGGCTAAAAACTGCGCTCCATAAGTGACTAAAAATACGGAAAGCCGTCCTAAGGGTGGATTCTTAGAGGCTAAGAGTTAACAACAGCGTTTTCTCTAGGAGGATGATTTTCCGTGTCAAAAGGAAGCGAGCGGTTGAGTCGAGTTATTGCCTTAATTCAGCATCTTTATCCTGAGCGAGAGATTTTCCTCCGTTCCCGCGGCCGTGTCCGCTATCTAACTTTGCCTCGGTCAGTACAGATAACGTTGACAGGGATTATGGCCGCTCTGGTTGGGTGGCTCGGTGTCGCGACGGTACTTTATGTTTCTAATAACGGGATGATCGAAGTTAAAGAAGCTGAGATAGATACGCAGCAACTAGCTTTAGAGCGTATTGTCCGTGATGTTGCGGCGCGAAAAAATCAGGTTGCAGAATTAACCGCCAAGCTTAAAGAAAACCAAGCTTTACTTCTTGCCTCATTGAATCAACAGCGTAATAGCCAAGGCAATCCAACTTCATCTCAAGCAGCAGAAGTAGCCTTGGCCCAAATTGATCGCGATCTTGTCAGCATGGAAGAAGCTGGTAGTGGCCTTGAGCAGATGGTTGCGCAAGCTCAAACTAGGTTAAATGAAGATTTTAGCGGCAAAGGGCGGATAGCCAGCGCTCGTCGCGAATTATGGAATCGCCTCCAAGAAGCGCAAACCCAGCTCAAAGATGAATCCGGGCGAAGTGAAAGCCTAAAAAATGACTTGTATGCCTTAAGCGTCCGGATGGGTGTGGTATCCGAAGATAAAGGACGGGTTGTTGCCGAAAAAGAATGGTATCGCCAACGAATGCAAGGTCTTGAGCAAGAGCTTTCGGAAGTAAGAGATACTCAAGGTTCTGTCCTGTCACGCCTTTCCGAAAAGGCAACTCAGCAAATTGAGGAAGCGGAAGAGCTGTTAGCTCTTACAGGGCTGGATGTTGATGAATTATTATCGCGCCAAGGAGTTCTTCCTGTAGGCCAAGGTGGTCCTTTCGTTGCGGCAACTCCTGTCTCAGGTTCTACGGTTGACCAATTTAGCGCTACGGTGGCTGCCTTAGACCTGCATATGGATCGTTGGGAAGGCCTGCAGCAGATGCTAAAAGCGCTTCCTTTGTCGGCGCCGATTGACAATTCTTATATTACCAGCGGTTTTGGTCAAAGATTGGATCCGTTTACCAAAAAATTGGCTCGGCATGATGGGGTGGATTTTGCCGGGCGGCCACGGACACCTGTATTCGTGCCAGCACCAGGGGAAGTTGTGTTTGCTGGCCGTCGTGGTGGATACGGGAAAATGATAGAAATTGATCATGGCTATGGTGTGCACACACGCTATGCGCATCTTGGAACGATCTTGGTGAAAGTTGGCGATAAAATACGGTACCGTGATGAAATTGGCCTTATGGGCAATACGGGCCGTAGCACGGGGGCCCATCTTCACTGGGAAATTCTTATGAATACACGCGCTATTGACCCAATTCGTTTTCTAAATGCTGGACGTTACCTCGCAAAATCACGTCCGGAAGCTACGGCGGCTCATGTCCCCTTGCCCCGCCCCCGCCCCGAAAGCTTACCCATGAGTGACGGTTAACTGAGGTTTTCTGCGCTTTCCATTATGGAATTTGCCTTCTGGCGGCAAGAATGGAACAATAAGAAACTAAAAATGTAAATATTCCGGAGGCTGGCTTTGATCAGTCGTCTGGGGCGCTACAGGGAACACTCTAATGTTATTTTCACGTCCAAAGGCTTTAGTTGCTAAAGAGCCTGTAAAACCTGCCTTTGTTTCTTCAAACGGTAGAAGTTCAGTCCCCCCATCGATTTTAAGCAGAGACCTTCGCGTCACGGGTAACCTAAGTAGCGCCGGAGATATGCAGGTCGATGGCATTGTTGAGGGAGACGTTAAAAGCCGTACCCTGACGCTAGGTGAAACTGGCACGGTTACGGGGACTGTTGAGGCAGAGCAGGCTCGTATTTGTGGAAGTATCAGAGGTAAACTGATTGCGCGTTCCGTTGAGTTGTCGCGAACAGCAAAAGTTTTTGGTGACATTATTCATCAAACGCTGTCGATTGAAGCAGGCGCTGAAGTTGAAGGGATGCTTTCACGTATGGATGAGGAAGCTAAAGCTATTGCTCCGCCAAAGACAGAGTTTCGGGTGTCAGAGACAATGACAATGGAAAAATCCGACCAAGTTTCTGCAGATATCACAAGATTTCCAGCGATGGGAGAGCAGTTCGTCGCCGTAGAAGCAAATGGTGCTAAAGCATATTTAAAAAATAATCAGGGAAAAGAAGAATTGGCTTCGACCGAAGTTCAATTGGACGATGTTCCGAATCCTCTCAAGAATAAGATTAGGGGCGCCTTAAGTTAATGAGGTGTCGCAAGGATTTGGGCAAAAACATCCCCATCAACGTTGCCACCTGAACAGATTATTAAGGCTGTTTTTCCTTTTAAGTCTAATTTTTTGTTTAGGGCAGCTGCCAATGCGACGGCTCCACCGGGCTCGACTACGAGTTTAAGATGAAAGAATGCGGCTCTGACAGCTGCGGCAACTTCTGTATCGGAAACTATAAGGCCGCCCTCGAGGTTTTCATGATTGACGGCAAAGGTTTGTTCGCCAGGAAGAGGCGATAAAAGAGCATCACAGAAGCTGCGAGCGCCTGATAACGCTGAAACGCGATGCCCAGCTAAAAGTGACTTTGCTGTATCGTCAAAACCTTCCGGTTCCACACTATAGATTTTGGCGTGTGGAGCTAAACTGCGAACGGCAGTGCTGACACCTGCTGTTAAACCTCCCCCTCCACAGGGAATAAGAACGGCATCGGGCAAGCTGCCAAGAAGTTGTGCTTGTGTTATCGCTTCAAGCCCAACAGTCCCTTGTCCAGCCATGATAAGCGGATGCTCATAAGGAGGTATTATGGTTGCATGACGTGACTTGGCCAAATCAGTAGCAATTACTTCGCGATTTTCTTTCTGCCGATCATATAAAATAACTTCTGCGCCATATGATTTTGTATTCGCAATTTTAGTTATGGGCGCATCTTTCGGCATCACGATCGCAGCACGGATTCCCAATAACTGAGCTGCAGCCGCAACGCCCTGAGCATGGTTGCCGGAAGAATAGGCGACGACACCTGTTTCACGTGATTTAAGTGACAAACGTGAGATCATATTATAGGCGCCGCGGAACTTGAATGAGCCCGTTCGTTGCAAGGGCTCAGCTTTTATAAGCAGTTTACCGCCAACCAAGTTATCAAGTGTAGGATGGCTAAGAAGGGGAGTATAAATCGCAAGATCTTTCAGACGGCGCGCCGCCGATTTAATCGCAGCAAGATCAATGATAGGTTTCTTAGGCATTATATATGCTCCGAGCCACTGGGCGGATCTTAGATGACTGAAAATTATTACTCGGCGATAGCTGGTGGTGCTCCAGAGGGAACATCGGCAATCTCGGGCGTATCATCAGGAAGCGGGCGCGCGTCATTACTGCCTCCCCGAGTTAGATCGTAACCGATAGCGATTTGCTGTTGCACGCCGTTAACCGCAAGACGAGCGCGATAAAAGCTTAAGGTTTCTAGAACGCGTTGTACGTAATTGCGAGTCTCGGAAAAGGTAATAGACTCAATCCAGTCAATAGGATCTGTGTCGGGCAAGCGTGGATCGCCAAAGGTTTGAACCCAACGTTTAACACGATGACTTCCTGCGTTATAGGCAGCGGTCGCCATAATGTAGGATCCGCCATATTCATTGACTAAATCGCTAATGTGGGCAGATCCTAAGCTAACATTGTAATCGCCATCGCGGGTTAAACGGGGGAGATCGAAGGGCAATTTATGATCTTTCGCGACTAATTTAGCAGTCGCGGGCATCAATTGCATAAGCCCTAAAGCACCTGCCCGACTGACGATATCAACATCAAAAGCGCTTTCTTGACGGATAAGTGCATGGACAAGTGCAGGATCGGCGTCAACCGAAATGGGCTTTGTATCAACCGTTGGATAGCTTTCGGTAAGAAGGATATATCCCCCACGCTCGGCAAGTTTAGCAGCACGAATAGCTAAATCAGGTCGGCTAAGATTTGCCGCAAGCTTCGCTAAGGTTGCGGACTCTTCGGGTTTATCAAATGTTCGTAAAAGGTGAGTAAAAAAGACACTAGATTGTTTATCAGCGCCTATTTCCAACAAAAGGGCAGTTGCTTTTACAACGGAACGATCTGAAAAATCGGATTGGGTTACAGGTTGTAAGGTGCCCGCCGCATTAATTTGAAGAGGTTTGCCGAGACGCTGGGCAGCTAACTGCCCATAAAATGTAGTCGTATTTTTTGCGGCAATTTCATAGTAGTTTAGAGCTTCTGCTTTCTGTCCCATGGCCTCATAGGCACGTCCCTGCCAAAAATTCCCCCGGGCCAAACTGATAGGCGTCGAGACCCCTTTGCTAAGCGCACTGAAATGCCGAAGAGCATCCTGGGGTTTATTCAAACGCCTAAGAGCAACCCATCCTGCAAAAAACTCGGCATCAGCAAATTCTGTTCCGGATTTAAGTCCATGGGGCGCAACCAGGGCGTAGGCAGCGTCTGAACGATTTTCTTCGAGGGCATGTCGCGCCAAGATAATCCGTTCAACCCACCAAGCCTCAGGTTTTTGCATGATACCAGAGAAGCTTAAAAGAAGAGCCTCTGCTTCAGCATAAGCGTTTTTCCGGCGGAGCCAGCGAACGCGTTCATAAATTAGTCCAGGATCAGCTTGTGCGGTGGCATCAAGTTGATTAGCTGCAGAGTTAGCATCTGGATCATTTTGTTGGAATTTTAAGCGGATTTCTGCAATTTTGATGGCGGTAGGATCCGCTAACCCTCGCATCCGCTGAATACCTGCGGCTTCACCTTCCCATGCTAATCGGTCTAAGCGTCCGGCATGATCTTTAGGGGTTAAAAGACCACTAAACTTGGCCAAAAACTCTTTTTCATCATCATCAGAGAAAGCACGGTTAATCCAAGCTTCACTCGCGATGCTGCGTGCAGCATCGCTTTGCCCATTGTTTTGGAGCATCTCGATCCAACGTAATGCGCCGTGCGCTGTTATTGGCGGATTAATCTCAAACCAAGCGCGCATAGCTTCATCATAAGGCTGCAAGGATTGTTCAGCTGCTTTAATGAGGCGCTCTTTAGATGGCCAGTCAGAATGCGCTGATGCATAGGTTATGATATCTGAAAAACTACGATTGCTAGGGGCGTTATTAATTTCCATCCACGCAATTATGTCGCGAAAAGGTTCGGGTGCCTGTGCGGCTAAACGATATGCTTCATCCCAACGCCCACTTTCTGCTGCGCTGAGCGACTGACGAAGTTTGTCAATTTGCTGGGCACTTAGAGTGGGAGTCGCCACACGCGGTGGTGCTTTTTGTGCAATAGGGTTTTTTGCTTTGGAGGCAGGTTTACTGACTGTCGTTTTTTTCTTTGCAGGGGTTGCACTAACGGGCTTAGCCACCGGATTATGCGCTGGTTTCGCAACTACCGCTTTAGAGGGGTTTTTGACGGATTTGGCAGGTGGAACCTCTGCGGCAATGGGCAGAGACATAAAGGCTATTCCAACGGTGACAAGAATGAATTTAATCGCCTTAGACCCTCGCTGCACGGTGACCTCATAAATGATATTGCAAGAATGGCCAGGAAGGCTCCGACCTAAGAACCTGATTGTACGAGAATCTGGGCTTTTCTTCAAGATTGACCTAAGATTGTCGCGTCACTTGCTGCAGACCTATAGCAGGGCTATGGTCATTAGCCATCATGTCAAGGGGGTTACCCATGTTTAGCGGTTCGCTCGTTGCCCTTATTACACCGTTTCGCAACGGAAAAGTCGACGAGACAGCTTTTCGTAAATTGGTCGATTGGCAAATTTCTGAAGGGACAAATGGTCTCGTTCCATGTGGCACTACAGGAGAGTCTCCAACCCTTAGTCATGAAGAGCACAAGCTTGTTGTAGAAATTTGCATTGATGCTGCAAAGGGGCGAGTTCCCGTTATTGCTGGGAGCGGATCAAATTCTACGTCTGAGGCGATTGATCTGACTTTGCATGCACAAGAAGCGGGGGCAAATGCGGCTTTGATTGTAACGCCTTATTACAACAAGCCGACGCAAGAGGGGATGTATCAGCATTTTAAGGCGATTCACGATCAAACTAATCTACCTCTTATAATTTACAACATTCCGCCTCGAAGTGTCGTTGATATGTCTATCGATACAATGGATAGATTGGCGAAATTACCGCGGATTGTCGGAGTAAAAGATGCTACCGGAGACTTGGTGCGTCCCTTAAAAACGCGCATCGCTATTGGAGAAAAATTTTGTCAATTGTCAGGTGAAGACGGCACTGCTTTAGCCTTCAATGCTCAGGGAGGTGTAGGATGTATTTCTGTGACAGCAAATATCGCGCCTCGTTTATGTGCAGATATGCAAACGGCATGGCGGGCAGGCGACATGGCCAAAGCACAGAAACTGAATATTCGCCTGATGCCCGTGCATGATGCCTTGTTCTGTGAAACCAGCCCGGGACCCGTTAAATATGCGGCTAGCCTATTGGGTTTGTGTGAGCCCGAAGTTCGATTGCCGTTGGCAGGAATTGCCGACATCAGTAAGCGCAAAGTTGAAGTGGCTTTGCGCCAATCAGGCCTTATGAACTGAGGAGTATATGGTGGCAAAGACTCCAGGCGCCAAACAGCTTGTGGCGCAAAACAGGCGCGCCAGGCACGATTATTTTATCGAAGAGTCTTTAGAGGCCGGCGCCATGCTTGTTGGTACGGAGGTAAAGTCTTTGCGTCTTGGTCGGGCCAGTATTGTAGAGTCCTACGCCGGCGAAAAAGACGGAGATATTTATTTATTGAATGCAAATATACCGGAATATCCTGCAGCGTCTCAATTTAACCATGAGCCGAAACGACCGCGTAAATTATTAATGCATAAACGTGAGCGGGCGCGATTGTTAAATGCCATCCGGCGCGATGGAATGACCCTGGTGCCGCTAAATCTTTATTTTAATGCGCGAGGAATCGCGAAGGTAGAGCTTGGTTTAGCGAAGGGTAAGAAAACCATAGATAAGCGTCAAGCGATTAAAGCGGCGGATTGGAAGAGGCAAAAGGCGCGATTGCTTCGCCAGTGAGATAATCAAACTTTTATGCGTGCAATAAGTTCGCCTACCACTGAACGAAACATTGCCGGCGTCAATCGACCCGTATTTGTATTGTATCGAGAGCAATGATAGCTATCTGCTAATATCAAAGAGCCCTTAGGACCTGTCGTTTCGTGTAGTTTTCCATGAATAAACGGGAACTGCGACAGCTTGAGATCGAGCGTCCGCAGAAGACTTTCATGAGCAACACGCCCAAGCATCAGTATGCCTTTCAAATTAGGCATAGCGGCTATTTCAGAAATAAGAAAATTACGGCAATTCTTAATCTCAAGAGGTAAAGGCTTGTTCGCGGGAGGCACGCAACGGACCGAGTTGGTTACGCGACACTTCACAAGTGTGAAACCGTCATCGGCGCTCCGGTTGTAGATTCCTTTAGCGAGTCCAAAATGCGAAAGGGTCTCATAGAGAAGGTCTCCGGCGTAATCGCCTGTAAATGGTCGGCCTGTTCTGTTGGCGCCGTTTAGCCCAGGCGCTAGTCCAATGATCAAAAGAGGGGCGTCTAGCTGACCAAAGCTTGGAACAGGTGCATTGTGCCAATCCGAATGAGCGCGACGGCTTTCCTCACGAAAAGTTACTAAGCGAAGGCATAGCGGACAGTCCCGCGATGGCGGAGTGAAAACAGGCATCGCGGGAGTCTCTCTCAAACTTTATAGATTACCAACGCCGTCATCTTCTACGTAATCTTCATCCGACGGCATATCGTCCGATCCGGCGTCAGCCTTATCTTTATTTTGGATAGGACGGCGGATATGGGGCTCTAAATCAGAAAGATCAATAAAGAGATCAGCTTGACGCCTAAGTTCGTCTGCTACCATTGGCGGATTAGTCCGTACAGTACTGACGACAGAAACTCTAACTCCTTTGCGCTGGATCGCTTCGACCAGGCGTCGAAAATCACCATCGCCGGAAAAAAGCACCACATGATCAATGTGAGACGCCATTTCCATCATGTCGATGGCAAGTTCGATGTCCATATTGCCTTTGATTTTGCGCCGCCCCGAAGCATCGGTAAATTCTTTGGCTGGCTTAGTCACCATGGTGTACCCATTGTAGTCCAGCCAATCGACCAAGGGCCTTAAAGGAGAATATTCCTGATCTTCCATAAGGGCCGTATAGTAAAAAGCCCGCATAAGTAGGCCGCGCTCGGAAAACAATTTAAGTAAGGCTCGATAATCTATGTCAAAGCCAAGGCCTCGAGCAGCACCGTAAAGGTTGGCACCATCGATAAATAGGGCGAGTTTTTCTTGAGGATAGAAACGTGACACTTTGGAAATCCTGTTATTTTGTAAAGGGTTATGTATTAAATCGCTAATATGTAGCGATAGGTGAAAGAAAGGGTAGACTTTTGTAGGGCAAGAACAAGGCCCATAGGTCTGTTAGACTATTACTCTCACGGCTTTAAGAAACTGGCAATCTGCTTGTGCTATGCAGCAAGCCCTTCTATATTCATAGAAATCCAGATGTATTAGCATAGGAGCCAAAGGCCGATGGCCCGCGTCACTGTTGAAGATTGTATTGAGCGAATTCCCAACCGATTTGACCTTGTTATGGTCGCTGCCCAACGTGCGCGCGACATTTCTGCAGGCGCAGCCCTTTCTATCGAGCGCGACAATGACAAAAATCCGGTAGTTTCTTTGCGTGAAATAGCGGCATCGACTCTAAATCATGAAGATTTAAAGGAAAGCCTAATTAAAGGCCTGCAGAAGCACGTCGAGGCCGACGAGCCGGAAGAAGATACTCTGGACGTTTTGCCTCGGCCTGAATTCGGCGCTGACGGTGCTCGGCTTGATGCTGAAAGTTTGGAAGGGTTTCAAACTGTCGATGAAGACAGTGAAGATGGTTTTCCAGGCGCTGATTTTTCCGAAGACGGTGAGGACGAGGCCTCTACAGAGGAGAGCTAAGATGAGAGGTCGCGGTTGCCGACAATTCGGTAACAAGCGGCCTCAGGCTCATTCTTATGGCGCGTTCATAAGCATTACTTATTTTCTAGGTCAGATTAGAGGTTACTGTCATGATGCGGCAGTATGACCTGATTGAACGTGTTAAATCTTATGATGCCTCCGCTAATGAGGATGCAATAAACCGAGCTTATGTTTTTTCTATGAAGGCTCATGGAATGCAAAAGCGGGCCTCAGGCGATCCTTATTTTTCTCATCCCGTTGAAGTTGCCGGAATCTTGACTGAGCTTAAGCTTGATTCATCGTCTATTGTGACAGGTCTTTTGCACGATACAGTTGAGGATACTCTTGCGACATTAGACGATATTGAAAAGCATTTTGGTACAGAGGTCCGCCGGTTGGTGGATGGCGTTACTAAATTGTCGCGTCTAGAATTGCAGTCAGAGCGGACTCAGCAGGCGGAGAATTTCCGCAAGCTATTGCTAGCTATGTCGGATGATATTCGCGTTCTATTCGTTAAGTTAGCAGATCGCCTTCATAACATGCGCACTCTGCATTTTATTCAAAATCCTGAAAAGCGCAGACGTATTGCGACTGAAACTTTGGAAATATACACCCCGCTGGCGGAGCGCATTGGTATCAACCGCTGGAAAGATGAACTAGAAGACCTGTCTTTTGCTGAATTGAATGGAGAAGCGCGAGACTCCATCCTAAAGCGGCTTAAATATTTGCGCGAACAAGATGGCGACATCATTAATAGGGTCGGCCGAGAACTTGAAAATGTTCTAAATGCTTCTGGAATTTCTGCTTCAGTCTCAGGCCGCGAAAAAAGACCTTACTCTATCTGGCGCAAGATGCAGCGCAAAAATGTAGAATTTGAGCAGCTCGCTGATATTGTCGCTTTTAGAGCCACAGTGGATTCAATAGACCAGTGTTATCACGCTCTTGGGGTTATCCATAGCCGTTATCGTCTGGTTCCTGGAAGGTTTAAAGACTACATCTCAACTCCAAAACCCAATGGATATCGCTCAATTCATACAACAGTGATTGGGCCAGAAAAAATGCGCGTCGAGATTCAGATTCGCACCAGCGAGATGCATGAAATTGCCGAGATGGGTTTGGCAGCTCACTGGAAGTATAAAAATGACAATAAGACTAATACAGATGGTAAGCAGTATCGCTGGCTTAGGGAACTATTGGATATTTTGGAGCACGCATCCGGTCCAGAGGAGTTTCTAGAGCATACTAAATTGGAAATGTTTCAGGATCAGGTTTTCTGTTTCACTCCAAAAGGAGAAGTCATTGCACTTCCTCAAAGCGCAACACCTGTAGACTTTGCATATGCAGTTCATTCGCAAATTGGTGATCGTTGTGTTGGTGCCAAAGTCAATGGTCGTATGGTTCCATTGCGCAGTCAGTTACATAACGGTGACCAAGTAGAAATTGTTACCTCTAAGGCGCAAACACCAAGTCCTACGTGGCTAAGTTTTGTCGCCACAGGACGTGCTCGTGCCCGGGTCAGGCGGTTTATGCGCCTGAAGCAACGGGAGCAATTTATGTCACTTGGTCGTGAGATCATGGCAAAAGCGTTCAGAAATGCGGGGTACGATATCAATGACAAGGTTTTAGATCTTGCAACAAAGGCATTTCGCTTGGGGGGTCATGAGGATTTATATGTCGCTTTAGGCGAGGGGCAGCTAACGAGTCGGGAAGTTTTGCTCGCTGTTTACCCTGCGCCGCAGGTTATAGAGAGTGATAAAGTTGTTCCTATTCGGCGTCCGCGCCGATCATCTGACAAAACAAAAGATAAAAACTCGGCCATCGCCATCCGCGGATTGATTTCAGGTATGGCCTTGCACTATGCAGGATGTTGCCATCCTTTACCGGGAGATCGCATTGTTGGCATTGTTACAACAGGTAAGGGTGTAACCATTCATACGATAGATTGTGATACATTAGAACGATTTAGCGATCAACCTGAACGATGGTTGGATGTTGCTTGGAATGATGAAGGCGGGGATGAGTCATTTGTCGGAAGGCTTTATATTACTATTGCTAACGAGCCGGGAACTTTGGGTTCGCTCTCAACTCTTATAGCTAAGAGTGGAGGTAATATAAATAATCTGCGAATTATTAACCGGTCGATAGATTTTTTTGAAATGATCGTTGATGTCAATGTCAGTAATTTAAAACATTTAACTAATGTGGTGGCAGCTTTACGAGCTCACCCTGTTGTTGCATCAGTCGAGCGTGCCAGGGGATGATTACAAGGTGATGATATTGGGTTTAGGTACGGATCTGTGTGATATTCGTCGGATCGACGCAACCTTACAGCGTTTTGGTGATCGATTTATTGAGCGTATTTTTACTCGGGATGAGCGAGCTAGAGCCGAGCGTCGCCCAGCAACACGAGCCTATCGATATGCCCAAGCCTTTGCGGCAAAAGAAGCCTGTGCTAAGGCACTTGGTACGGGGCTTCGCTTGGGTGTATTTTGGCGAGATATGCAGGTTGTTCATCTACCTTCTGGCAAACCGACATTACAGCTTAAAGGTGGCGCTCTAAAACGCTTAATGTCCTTGGTTCCACCGCAACATCAACCGATCATGAATGTTTCTTTAACTGATGAGTTTCCTTTGGCTCATGCTATCGTT
>Ga0075163_10001572_pt1 | contig 30852 bp, 37 predicted proteins | sample JI1023141ADNA_FD_71478 | JGI IMG/M metagenome (GOLD analysis project Ga0075163, IMG submission 71478) | Wastewater effluent complex algal communities from Wisconsin, to seasonally profile nutrient transformation and Carbon sequestration -... | ecosystem: Engineered > WWTP > Effluent > Algae...
AAAGGCCTCGCCGCCGCACTGCTCGACCAGCTCGCGCTTGATGCCAAGTCGCGCGGGGCAGCGCGCCTGCTGCTCGAAATGCGCGCCGAAAATCCCGCCGAGTCGCTGTACCGTGGCCATGGTTTCGAACCGATCGGGCGGCGCCCGCAATACTACCGGAGCCCAACCGGTGAACGGCTGGACGCGGTAACCTTTGCCAAGGACTTGTAATTTCAAAGCTGTTCTACTTCACAGCTGATCAATTGCCTCTGGCCAACACTGTATAAAATACAGCTTCCCAGCTTGTCCGGTTTGTTCAACTGGATTAAGTGGAAATTGTCCCGGGGCAATTTGCCAGACACCAAAAGCAAAACTGGGTAACTACTAAACCGGAAGGAACAGGCTATGGATGCAACCCATGCCGATATGAACGAAATGCTGATTACGCTGACTTCGGACATTGTCGCTGCACACGTCAGCAACAATTCGGTCGCGGTTGAAGATGTCGCTGGTCTGATCAGCAATGTCTATGGCGCGCTGGCCGGTCTGGGGCAGGCTGTTACGGTGGTTGAGGCTCTGCCCGAACCAGCCGTTTCGATCCGCGCTTCGATCAAGCCCGATTACATCGTCTGTCTGGAAGACGGCAAGAAGCTGAAGATGCTGAAACGCCACCTGATGACGCATTACAACATGACCCCGGATCAGTACCGCGCGCGCTGGAACCTGCCCGCCGACTATCCGATGGTTGCCCCCAACTATGCTGAACGGCGCCGCGAACTGGCGGTGAAGATCGGTCTGGGCCGCAAACCCGGCCAGAAGCGCGGCCGCAAACCCAAAGCGGTCTGAAGCCAAACCGCTTGAGGTTGAAGATTTCGCCCGCCGGTCTATGACTGGCGGGCGTATCTTTTTCGGGACGGAACATTCGTGCACCAAGCCATCGACATCGAAGCCCTTTGCGCTGAGCGCGGCCTCCGGATTACCGAGCAGCGCCGCGTGATTGCCAAGGTGTTGTCAGAAGCAACCGACCACCCCGACGTTGAAAGCCTGCACGAACGCGCTTCGGCGGTTGACCCCAAGATCTCGATCGCCACGGTCTATCGCACGGTGCGTCTGTTTGAAGAGGCTGGAATTCTTGATCGACATGATTTTGGTGATGGCCGCTCGCGCTACGAAGCCGCACCCGAGGCCCACCACGATCACCTGATCGATGTTGAAACCGGCAAGGTGATCGAATTCGTCGATCCTGAACTTGAAGCCCTGCAAAAGTTGATTGCTGAAAAGCTGGGCTACAGGCTGGTCGATCACCGGATGGAACTTTATGGCGTCAGGATTGGCCGCGATAGCTGATTTGGATGCCCGACGCGCCGCGATTGCTGCGGGAACGCCAGAGCCGATTTCGGCGCTGGGCTGGTGTCGCGTAACTTTGCGCCTCACTGCGCTGGTGCTGTCGCTGGCCCTGTTGGTTCCGCTGCACTACCTTTACCGGGTGATCCACTATGGGTCGCCGTTCCCGAAATTGTGGTTGGCGATCGCCACCCGGATCGTCGGCGCGCGGGTGAAGATCCACGGCACTCCGCTGCGCCGCGACGTATTTTTCATCTCCAACCATGTGTCATGGGTCGACATTCTGGCGATTGCCGGAGCCAGCGGGACTGCCTTCGTGTCAAAGGCCGAGGCCGCCGATGTTCCGGTGATCGGCTGGCTGGCCAAGCTCAACCGCACAGTTTTTGTCAGCCGCGAAAACCGGCTGGGCGTGGCGCAGCAGATCAACGCCCTGCGAGAGGCACTGGCCGACAACTGGTCGATCACTGTGTTCCCCGAAGGGACCACCACCGACGGTCAGTCGCTGCTGCCGTTCAAGACCACGCTGCTGCGCGTGCTCGAACCGCCACCGCCAGGCGTACTGGTTCAGCCTGTGCTGCTCGACTACGGCGCGGTGGCAGAATGGATCGGCTGGATCGGGGTGGAGCATGGCAAGGACAATGCCTTGCGTATCTTTGCCCGGCGCGGCACATTCGCGTTGAATCTGCACTTCCTCGAACCGTTCGATCCCGCGCCTCATCCTGGGCGCAAAGCGATCGCTGCCGCCGCCCGGGCGCAGATCGAACCAGCGCTCGAAGCTGCATTGGGCAAGCCGCTGCGGCCGTTCGCGCATGATGTTGGTCCGGTCCGCTATGTCGCAAGCGAAACGGCGGAGTTGGATTCGCGCCCCGAACCGCTATAGGCCGCTGCCCATGTCCAGCACCCCGCCCCCCAGGACCTATCGTGTCAAAAGCTTCGGCTGCCAGATGAATGTCTATGATGGCGAGCGAATGGCAGAACTGCTTGGCCAGCAAGGGATTGCCCCCGCACCTGATGGCGAAGCGGCCGATCTGGTGGTGCTCAACACCTGCCATATTCGTGAGAAGGCGGCCGAGAAGGTCTATTCCGATATCGGCCGGATCAGCAAGGAATGGAGCCGCGAGGACGGCTCCGCGCCACTGATCGCGGTGGCCGGATGCGTTGCCCAGGCCGAGGGTGAGGAGATCATGAAGCGCGCCCCTGCGGTGAGCATGGTGGTCGGTCCGCAGGCCTATCACCGCTTGCCAGCAATGATCACCGAAGCGCTCGAAGGCGGCCGCCCAGTCGATACCGATATGCCGGCCGAGACCAAGTTTGACGCCCTGCCCGCACGCCGCAAGGTTGGCCCCAGCGCGTTCCTGACGGTGCAAGAAGGCTGCGACAAATTCTGCACCTATTGCGTTGTGCCCTATACCCGCGGCGCTGAAATATCACGTCCGTTCAGCGATCTGGTGGCTGAAGCCAAGAGACTGGTCGAAGCCGGTGCGCGCGAGATCACTCTGCTTGGCCAGAACGTCAACGCCTGGCGTGATGAGAGTAACCGCGGCCTTGAAAAACTGATTGAAGTCCTGGCTGCAATCCCTGCACTGGCGCGCATTCGCTATACCACCAGCCACCCCAACGACATGACCGAGGGGCTGATCGCAGCGCACCGCGACGTTGAAAAGCTGATGCCGTTCCTGCACCTGCCGGTTCAAGCCGGGAATGACCGGGTCCTGAAAGCGATGAACCGCAGCCACAGCGTCGACAGCTATCTGCAAATCCTGGATCGGGTCCGCGCGGTCCGGCCCGATATTGCGCTGTCGGGCGATTTCATCGTCGGCTTCCCCGGTGAAACCGATGCAGAGTTCGAAGATACGCTGCGACTGGTCGAGGCAGTGGGTTATGCCCAGTGCTTCAGCTTCAAATATTCGCCCCGCCCCGGAACGCCTGCGGCAACCATGGATGGGCAGGTTCCGATAGACGTGATGGACGAGCGGCTTCAGCGCTTGCAGGCCACGCTCAATGTCAGCCAGTTGGCCTTCAATCAGGCCTCGGTCGGCACGCGCTGCACCGTGCTGGTCGAGCGCAAGGGCAAGCTGCCAGGGCAATGGCTGGGCAAGTCACCCTGGTTGCAGTCGGTCCATTTCTTTGCCGAAGCGGCGATCGGCGATCTGGTCGAGGTCGAACTGCTCGAAGCTGGCGGCAACTCGCTGGCCGGACAACTGTTGCTTCCCGCCCACGCCTGAGCGGTTTTCCACCGCCTGTCACCGCTCTGTCGCTTGCGTGGCGCAACACTAGGTCTAGTCTTCCGACTCGGGCCGCTATCCACGCCCGACCTGAAAGGAGCGTATGTCCCGCAAACCTGCCCGCGCCTATCATGAAGCGCCGACCCGTTCCGCCCCCGCTCGCGCCCGGGCTGAACTTGAATTCGAAGAAGCGACCATTCTGGGCGCCTTGTTCGGGCAGTTTGACGCCAACCTTGTCCTGATCGAAAACCGGCTGGGGGTCTATATCGCAGCGCGCGGCAATCGCGCCCAGATCGAAGGACCGGAAGATGGCGTAGCCCGGGCCCGCGATGTGCTGAAGGCAATGCACCAGCGGCTGATCCAGGGGCATGAACTCGATAGCGGTACGGTCGAATCGATCATCGCAATGTCCGCCGAGCCAACGCTGGAAGGGATCGTCACCGGCGATCAGGGCGCCCCGCCGATCATTATCCGCACCCGCAAGAAGACCATCGTTCCCCGCTCCGCCATGCAGATCGACTATATGCGCGCGCTGGCCAGCAAGGACGTGATCTTCGCGCTCGGCCCAGCGGGTACCGGCAAGACCTATGTCGCAGTCGCTCAGGCAGTTTCGCAGCTGATCACCGGTTCGGTCCAGCGGCTGATCCTGTCACGTCCGGCGGTCGAAGCGGGCGAACGGCTCGGCTTTCTGCCCGGCGACATGAAGGAAAAGGTCGATCCCTATCTGCGCCCGATTTACGACGCGCTGTATGATTGCATGCCGCCCGAACAGGTTGAACGGCGGATCGCCTCGGGCGAAATTGAAATCGCCCCGATCGCCTTCATGCGCGGGCGCACGCTGGCCGATGCCTTCGTGATCCTCGATGAAGCGCAGAACACCACCCCGGCGCAGATGAAGATGTTTCTCACGCGCTTCGGCCAGAACAGCCGCATGGTAATCTGCGGCGATCCCAATCAAGTCGACATCCCCGGCGGCCCCGCGATGAGCGGCCTCAACGACGCGGTCGGGCGGCTGGAAGGGATCGAAGGCATCACCATCACCCGCTTCACCTCAGGCGACGTCGTCCGCCACCCGATCGTTGGGCGGATTGTTGATGCTTATGAGGGGACCGGTGGGTAGCGCTTTGCCGCAAGCCAGCGGGACCCTCGCTTTCGCGGGGGTGACGATAGACTGTGCTCAAACACTTCATTTTCCGTCACCCCCGCGAAAGCGGGGGTCCCGCTGTTCTTCGCGGCGTTTGCCATGACGCGCGGCGGCTGGGTCTACATCATGACCGAACGGTATCGCGGAACGCTGTACACTGGCGTCACTGCATACCTGCCGGAGCGCATTACCCAGCACCGCGAAGGTAAGGGCGCCGAATTCACCCGCAAGCATGGCCTCACACGCTTCATTTATGCCGAACACCATGACGCGATCGAAGCCGCCATTGCCCGCGAGAAGGCGATCAAGAAATGGAACCGGGCGTGGAAGATCGAATTGATCGAAAAGCTGAATCCGGATTGGCATGACCTTTACGATCAAATCATTGGCGCCGAACTTAGCTAATCGATCACCGTCACCCCCGCGAAAGCGGGGGTCCCGCTGCCTTGGCGGCAGCGCGGCGTTCGGCTAGGGTGGATTTGGTTGAAACGTCGCAGAAGAACAGCGGGACCCCCGCTTTCGCGGGGGTGACGGAGGTTGGGTTGGAGCTTGAGATTGAAGTTGAAGCCCCTTGGCCCTCCCCGCCCGACTGGGAGGCTTTGTCCGAACGCGCCGCGTCAGCGCTTGCCCAAGTCATCCCCGAACTCGCACATCGGCGCCTGTCCGCTTCGATCCTGTTCGCCGATGACGCCGAGGTTCACGCGCTCAACGCTGAATGGCGGGGCAAGGACAAGCCGACCAATGTGCTGTCGTTCCCGATGCTGGAACGTGATAAACTGCTCGCCCTGACCGCTGACGGCCCACCTGAATTGCTTGGCGATATCGTACTTTCACTGGAAACATGCACCCGTGAGGCGGACGAAAAGGGCCTGAGCCTCGAACACCACGCCGCCCACCTGATCGTCCACGGCCTTCTCCACCTGGCCGGATATGACCACGAAACCTCTCCCGAAGACGCCCGCGCAATGGAAACCCTCGAAATAAAGGCGCTTGCGCTGTTGGGCATTGCCGACCCATATGGCGATCACGACGAAACCTAGGGGCTGAAAAGCAGTACAATGTCTGAAGCACTTTCCGGAGACGGGGACAGTAGAGGCTTACTGACTCGCCTGGTCCGACGATTCTTGCGTGGCGGTGAAGCTGACCAGTCGCTTCGCGCGCAGCTGGAAGAGGCGATTGACGAGCACGAGGAAGACGGCGGGAGTAAAACTGCCAATGGCGACCTTTCCCCGCTTGAACGCCAGATGCTGCGCAACCTGCTCCATTTCAGCGAACACGACGCCGACGATGTCGCGATCCCGCGCGGCGAGATTATCGCCATTCCCAAAAGCGCCAGCTGGGACGAGGTTGTCAAAGCCTTTGCCGAGCACGGCCATTCGCGGCTGCCGGTCTATGCCGATACGCTCGATGAAGTGGTCGGCATGATGCTGATCAAGGACGTTTTCACCTTTCTGGCCGAGGGCAAGGCGCCCAAGGACTGGACGGCATTGATGCGCCAACCGCTGTTCGTGCCGCAGGCCCGCAATGCGCTCGACGTGCTGGGTGACATGCGCGCCAGCCGCACGCACCTCGCCGTGGTGGTCAACGAATATTCGGGCACCGACGGGATCATCACGATCGAGGATCTGGTCGAGGAAATCACCGGCGAGATCGAGGACGAGCACGATGATGCGCCGACCGATCTGCTCACACAGCTTGAGGACGGCTTATGGGAAGCCGATGCCCGGGCCGAACTGGATGACGTGGGCGAGCGAGTCGATCCGCGGCTTGGCGAAATCGAGGAAGACGTCGATACCTTGGGCGGGCTGGCCTTTGTATTGGCCGGGCAGGTTCCCCCGATCGGCGCTGTGCTGGTCCATGACAGCGGCTGGCATCTGGAAGTGATTGGCGGCGACGAAAAGCGCGTAACCCGGCTGCGGCTGCATCCCCCCGCCGCGCCCGAACCGGCAGAGGACTGAGCCAATGGCGATCCGGCGGCTCCCCCCTTTGCGCGCAATCGAAGCATTCGTGCGGATCGTCCGACTGGGTTCGGCGCGCGCAGCGGCGGACGAACTGGGGCTAAGCCCATCGGCGCTTTCGCGCCGGGTCACCGCGCTGGAAGAATTCATCGGCAAGCGGCTGTTCACGCGCCAGCATCAGGCGATGAAGCTGACCGACGATGGCCACGCCTTTTACAACGCGGTTGGTCCCAAATTTGATGAGCTGGCCGCGGCAGTCGAGGGTCAGGTCGAAGACAGCCGGGTGCTGCGATTGCATCTGGGGATGCTGCCGCTGTTCGGCAGCCAGCGGCTGTTCCCGCGCCTGCCCGAACTGCGCAAGCAATACCCCCGGTTGCACATCGATTTCGATACCAGCCCGCATCTGGAAACCCGGGTGGGCGACACGCTCGACGCGGCGATTGTCCTGTCCAAAAAGCCGGAGCCGAGCTTTCACGCGGTCCAGCTCGATCAGAACCGGGTCTATGCGATCACCAGCAAGGTCTTGGCCGAAGAGATTGGTTCGGCTCCCGATCGCGAAACCCTGTCGCACCAGACCTTTCTGATCCACACCGAATTGCCCGACAGCTTTGAAGCCTGGAAGACCGCGATCGGCATGCCCGATCTGGAACCGGCGGCGATTGACCATTACGATTCCGGCCAGTTGATCCTTGAGGCAGCCGCGAATGGCCTTGGCATCGCGATCATGCACGATGATCACTTTCACCGCGCCCACGATAACCGGCTGGCCCGGCTGTTCGATGTCGAGGTGCAGAGCCCCTATTCCTACTGGTTCATTTGCCGTCCTCACGCGCTCGATGTGCGGGCCGTGCGGATTTTCCATGACTGGCTGGTCAAGGCCGGGCTGTGATGGCGCTGCTCGCCATCTTCGCGATCCCGCTGCTCGGCGCCGCCGCCCCTGCCGCGTTGCCCTCTTTTCCCTGCGCTGGTGCACTATCTAGCGCTGAAGCGGCAATCTGCGGCGATCCGGAACTGGCGGCATGGGACCGGGCCGTTGCCAAGCTCTACCGGGTTCAGCGCAAAGCCGGCGACATCAGGCCGTCCGACCAACGCCAATGGCTGTCTCGCCGCAACGAATGCGCCAGTAACCGAACCTGCCTGGCCGAAGTCTACCTCAACTGGCCCGGGTTCGCGATGGATGCCAGTGGCTTTGGGACGCTCTACCGCCGCAGTGGGACCCAAAAGCGCGATCCGGCCAGCCTCGAAATCATGCCGATTACGGACGGATGGATCTATTTCTCCGTCACGGCACTGCATATTCAGGTCGCACCGGGCGGGGTGAATGACGGTAAAGCCTGGGGCCTGGTGCAGATGCAGAACGGCGTGGCTACTTTCGACGAAACGCCAGGGCAGGACTTTGCTTGCCGGTTTCAGCTGCGGCAGATCGGCAAAGGCTGGTCGATCACGGATTTTGGCCGGGCGACCAGCTGCGGCGGCCTCAATGTCACCTTGAATGGGCTCTACACCCGCGTTTCGGGCAAGCGCAGATAAGGCTGCACGATCGCTAGGAATTTGGCATCCTGCCCAAATGAAACGCCGATTCGTCCTTACCGCCTTGCCTGCAGCGCTGATCACCCTGACCGGGGCTACCAAGCCGAAGAAGAAGGCTGCCCCCGCTCCTGCGCCCGCGCCACTGACCGATATTGTCAGGGTCGAATTCGTGACCGAACTGGGCACAATCACCGCCGATCTGTTCCACAAACAGGCCCCGATCACGGTTCAGAACTTCATGCGCTATGTCGATGGGCGGCGGTTTGACGGGATGGCGTTTTACCGGGCGATGAAGCTCAATTGGGGAACCCAGCCCAACGGGATCATCCAGACCGGGTTGCGCGGGCTCTCTACCAAGGTCTTCCCGCCAATCGCGCATGAGCCAACCAGTGTGACCGGGATCAAGCACCTGGCGGGAACGCTGTCGATGGCACGCAACGCGCCGGGCACCGCGCAGGCCGATTTTTCGATCCTGATGTCGGACCTGTCTGGCTTCGATGCCGACCCGGCCGCTGCGGATCCTGAGCTCAAGGCCGGCTATGCCGCATTCGGGCGGGTCGTTTCGGGGATGGACGTCGCGCTCAAGATCTTCGAGGCGCCGCGCTCTGCCACTTTGGGTCAAGGGATCATGAAAGGCCAGATGCTCGCGCCCGAGATCAAGGTGCTGCGGGTCCGGCGGGTGCTGGTTCCTGCTTCGGTTCCAGCCGTTTAGCCATTTATTAGCCATAGCGCGCTAGGTTCCCGTCCAGTCAGCTGGATGCGGGGGAAGTCATGTCACACCAATGGGGCAGCGGAAGCTATGTCGGCGTACCGGTGCAGCGCACCGGCGGCGGGTTTGGGCGGCGCGGGGTTTCGGACGCCGAGCAACCGTCTGCAGCGTCGGCAGACGCCTTCACTCTCAGCACGGCAGCACAGGATTTCATCGCCCAGGAACGCGCCCGCAACGCGCAGGCGCTGGCAGACGCCGATGGGACATCGACCGCCACACCCTTAAGCCCTGCCGCCGAAGCGCCACTGGTCAACGACATCGATTTCGCGATCGGCGGCACCGACAACCAGTATGTCGAAATCGAGCTCGACCCCGGTGAAGCCGTGGTGGCTGAGATCGGAACGATGATCTGGAAAGACCGGGTGATCGGCTTTGAAGCCATTCTGGGCGACGGCAAGGACCGCGGGGTCCTCAGCACGCTGATGTCTGCTGGAACCAATGCGCTGTCCGGCGAAGCCCTGTTCATGGGCGAATTCCGCCACTGCGGCAGCGAAGGCAAGGCCCGCGTCGGCTTTGGCGGACGCAGCCCCGGCCATATCCTGCCGATCCGGCTGGAGGCAATGGGCGGCACGCTGATCTGCCAGAAAGGTGCCTTTCTGGCCGCAGCCAAGGGCATTTCGGTGTCGGTTCAGACCGTCTCAAGCTTCTGGACCGGGCTGGACGGCGGGGCGGGATTTATCCTGCAACGCTTGTCCGGAACTGGCTGGGCCTTCATCCACGTCGGTGGATCGCTAATCGAACGCACGCTCGGCCCGACTGAAGTGATTCATGTCGAACCCGGCTGCATCGCCGCGTTTGAACCGACAGTCCAGTTCGATACCGATGAACTGATCATGCCTGGCGGCGGCATCGGCAGCCACACCTTCCGTGAACTCAAGGCCAATATCGCCGGGGTGCGCAACACCGAATGCGCCCGCTTGACCGGCCCCGGCAAAGTCTGGCTGCAATCGCTGCAACCGCTGCGCGAACTGACCGCCGCGTCAGTCGGTGCGATCAGCGCCGGGAATGCCATCGGCGGAGTAGCTGCAAAAAGCATCACAACCTCTGATGTATCCGAAACCATCGACAGCGCGATGAAGTTCTTCAGCCGATAGCAAAACGGGGCGGACCAAAGGCCCGCCCCGCTGAAATGCTTAGGCTAGGTCAGCTGGCTTAGCTGACAGTCGCCTTGACGATCGAGCCCGGCTCACGCGGGGGTTCGCCCTTGGGCAGGTTGTCGACGTGTTCCATGCCTTCTTCGACAACGCCCCAGACGGTGTACTGGCGGTCCAGGAAGGTCGCATCGTCAAAGCAGATGAAGAACTGGCTGTTGGCCGAATGCGGCGCATTGGTGCGGGCCATCGAGCAGACGCCACGAACGTGCGGTTCGTTGTTGAATTCGGCCTGCAGATCGGGCTTGCTTGATCCGCCCATGCCGGTGCCGTTGGGGCAGCCGCCCTGCGCCATGAAGCCCGGGATCACGCGGTGGAACTTCACCCCATCGTAGAAGCCCTCATTGGCCAGTTCGACGATCCGGGCAACGTGGCCCGGTGCCAGATCGGGGCGCAGCTTGATTTTGACGTCGCCGCCACTGCTGAGCGAGAGGGTAAGGTATTCGGACATGACTGGTCTCCTGCAATTTGCGCGCTGATATAGGGGGCCTGCGAACAAAGTCACGCGCGGAACGTCTGGGCGGGTTGCATTTGGCCTTTACCGGCCTAGACACCGCCCATGACTGCCGAAGATCGCGATTTTGCCGTGCTGGACGATACTGCCGATGTGGCGGTTGAGGTCGCGCGCGAAAGTGACAGTCTGGACGATGAAAACATCTTGAAAAAGGATTTCGTCCGCCGGGTTCGTGGCGCACTCGAGGCAGGCGAAACCGATCAGGTTTATGACCTGGTCGAGCCGCTGCATCCGGCGGACATCGCCGATCTGTTCGAACTGCTCGATGCCGATGAGCGCCCGCTGCTGGCCAAGGCGATCAGCGATCTGATGGGCAGCGAGGTCTTCGCCGAGCTCAACGATCACGTCCGCGAACTGCTGGTCGAAGCGCTACCCGCGGGCGAAGTGGCCGATATCGCCGAGCAGCTCGACACCGATGACGCGGTGGCGATGCTGGAGGATCTGGACGAGGAAGACCAGCAGGCCGTCCTCGCCGAAATGGAGCCCGAAGACCGCGCCGCGATCGAAGCCGCGCTGTCTTACCCGGAAGAATCCGCTGGCCGCTTGATGAGCCGCGATTTCGTCGCGGTGCCCGAGCATATGACAGTCGGCCACCTGATCGATTTCCTGCGCGAAGGCCGCGATCTGGCCAACGAGTTCTGGGAAGTGTTCATCGTCGATACTGCGTTCCACCCGCTTGGCACCTGCCAGCTATCGTGGATCCTGCGCACGCCCCGACACATCGCGCTGACCGATGTGATGAAGCGCGATCAAACCCTGATCCCGGTCGACATGGATCAGGAAGAGGTCGCGCTGCGGTTTCAAAAGTATGCATTGATCAGCGCGGCGGTGGTCGATGATGATGGGCGGCTGGTCGGCCAGATCACGGTCGATGACATCGTCCACATTATTCAGGAAGAAGCCGGCGAAGACGTGCTGCTGCTGTCAGGCGCAGGTGATGGCGACATCAACGAGCCGATCCGGGACAGCTATATCAGCCGCGTCCGCTGGCTGATCGCCAACCTGGTCACCGCGCTGCTGGGCGCGACGATCATCTCCAGCTTTGGCGGGGCGATCGAAAAGCTGGTCGCGCTGGCCGCGCTTTCGCCGATGGTCGCCTCGATCGGCGGCAATGCCGGAACCCAGACGATGGCCGTGGCGGTTCGCGCGCTGGCAACCAACCAGCTGACCCGTGCCAACACTGGCCGGATCTTGCTGCGCGAATTCCGCGTCGCGCTGCTCAACGGGGTGACAGTCGCCACGCTGATCGGTGTCGCAACCACGCTGGTCTTTGCAAACCCCTTGCTGGGCGGCGTGATTGCGGCTGCGGTGATGGTCAATATCGTCACGGCGGGCCTGGCGGGCGTGATCGTGCCGGTGCTGTTTGACCGGTTCGATCAGGATCCGGCGGTGGCGAGTTCAGTGTTCGTGACGATGATCACCGACTCAATGGGCTTCTTCGCCTTCCTCGGCCTTGCCGTGTTCAGCGGACTGGTCTGATCCGATGCCGCTTCATCTGACCAAAGTCGCCTATGGTGCTACCTCGCTTGAGGAAATGCGCGGCTGGTTTGCCACCCGCGGCAAGGAAGCGCGGCTGACCACCCGCTATCTGCCCAAACGCCACGCCGAGATTGTTCCGGGCGGATCGTTGTTCTGGATTTTCAAGCACCAGCTGGTGATGCGCAGTGAAATCCTGCGTTTCGAAGAGGCCGAGGGCGGCAAGACCAACATCGTCATCAGCACCGAATTGATCCCGGTCCACCCCCGCCCCAAGCGTGCGCATCAGGGGTGGCGTTATCTCGATGAGGCCGATGCACCGATCGATCTTGGCGATGGACAGGAACCGGGTGAAACGATGCCGGGGAACCTCGCCAGCGAACTTGCCCGACTGGGCCTGGTCTAACTTACCAGCGCACCAGCGGCGGTATGGCCAGTCGGCCGACCAGTCCGGCCAGAACCACGGTCAATCCGTGCCAGACGCCGATGTGGATCAATTCGCTGTGCGGGCAATAGAGCGAGACCGCGAAGCTCCCGGCGGCACCGGCCGCAACCCCGATCAGCAGCCCCGCCCGCGCTGGCTGGGCCGGAGCGCCACGGCGCAGCCACAAGACCAACACGCCAGCGGTCAGCAAGCCCCAGATCAGACCGTATTTCAGGCAAGTCGTACCGTCCATGAGCAGTCCGCTACTCACGCCGTTCAACTGGTTGAGCCCCATCAGGGCCAAGGCCGATAGCGGCAGCAGCGCCGCCATCAACGCGGTCCAGATCCAGCCCTCGCGGCGGCTACCCACTTGCGGGCGGGCCATATCCACCACGGCCCAAGCCGAGGCTAGCGCCAGCACGAGAAACAAGCCTGTCGACAGCAGCCCCAATGCATCAGGTTGACCCCGTGCAAAGTCTGCGCGCAGACTGGTCAGCGAAATCAGGCCCACGGCTCCGGCGGCCATTGCAGCCATCGCCCAACCCATGCCGCGCCGCTGGCGCAGCGGGCGAACCGGGACGAGATCATCAACCAATCCGGCAATGAAGGTATCGGGATCGTTTGGCATCACATCAACTTCTTTCAATCAATTCGGCAAGGCGTTTCAGCCCGCGGTGAATGTTGACTTTGACCAGCGATTCGCTCTGTCCGGTGCTGGCGCTGGCTTCGCTGATCGAAAGACCTTTGATCCGGACCAGTTCGATCGCCTGCGTCTGCGCCGCGGGCAGATTCTCGAACAACCGGTCCAGACTGATCCGGGCTCCGATCGCCTCTTCCTCGCTCTCAACCGCGATATCGGTATCGATCCCCTGATCTTCGGCGCGGCGATAGACCAGCCGCAGATGATCGACGAACCGGTAGCGCGCAATCACCGCCAGCCATGGCATAAACGCCCGTTCGGGCTCATAACTGGCCAATTTTCGGTGGAGCGACACCAATGTGTCCTGCACCAGATCATCCAGATCATGCGGCAGCACGCGGCGCCGGAAATAGCGTTGCAGCCACTGCCGCGCTGCACCCAGCAGCGCGGCATAGGCTTGCTTATCGCCCTGCTGGGCGAGCGCGGCGAGGCGCGAAAGCGTAGCTTCGTCAGCGGTCACCCGCGACCTCGCGTCAGCATGGCATCAAGGCTGAACTGGCCAGCCCCGCGCACGATCAGGATCAACGCCAAGGCCGCCCAGAGCGAATGCTCCGGCCACCAGGCGTCGGGATAGACGAAGAATTGGATCACCATCGTCATCCCCAACAGCCCGAGCGCGGAGAACCGGGTCAACAGCCCCGCCAACAGCAGTGCAGGCAGCACGTGCTCCGCCGTAGTGGCCATTACCGCCGCGAATTCTGGCGGCAAAGGTACCCCGGCATATTCGGTGCGGAACAGCTCGTAGGTGGTGTCGCTCAGCTGGAACCAGCTGCCTTCGACCACTTTGGTCCGGCCCGAGCGCCAGAACACGCCCGCCAGCACGACCCGCACGAAGGCCAGCACCAGGCTTTCAGGCAAGTTGCCCGAAAGCCGCGCGGTGATGGCATCGTAACGGGACTGTAAGGCGGTCACTGCGCTCATGCTTGCGGAACCAGCGTGCCGTGACCCTTGGGGGTCTTGGTGGTCAGGCAGGTGCCCTTGGGAACCAGCTTCCAGGCGTTACCCTGATAGTCGCGGGTCGAGGAGCCTGAGCAGCTCGTGCCCGGCCCAGCCTTGCAATCGTTCTTGCCCGCCTTGGAAATGCCATAGCACTTTTCCATCGGCTTGGCCGGGGCATTCTGGGCCTGAGCAGCGCTGGCAACGGCAGCGGCGGCGATCAGGGCAATGGCGGTTGCGGTCTTGTTCATCGGGTTTCTCCGTCAAAGGCTTGCGCCGCACACAGCGGCACTGACTGCCAATTCGCGCTGCCTGCCGCTGTGGTTACAAAGCATTTTCAAAAAAGTTTTTGGCCCCGCGTTGTAACCGGTTCAGGCTCCGCCACGAAACAACCTTTGCCGACACCCGGCAACGAACTTTTTCCCAACTGGAGAGACCCCCTATGCTGAATATCAAAACCGCTTCGAGCTTTGCCGCCGCCGCCGCCGCGATCGCTTTGGCCGCTGCTGCCAGCGCGGCCCCTGCCCCGACCGGCAGCGCCGGCGCTGCCATCAACGCCGACGACATGGTCCATTGCTATGGCCTGCACAGCTGCAAGGGCAATTCCGACTGCAAGACGGCCGAGCATGACTGCAAGGGCATGAACGCCTGCAAGGGCCACGGCTTCAAAGCGATGAAGGCCGGCCAGTGCCTGTCGAAGGGCGGCACCATCGGCGATATCGGCTAAGCCCCCCTCTGCTTAGCTGTTGGGCCCGGCCGTTTGCCCCTCCTGGCCGGGCCCACCCCTTTGTTGTACGGACCTTGACCATGAGCCACACGATCCCGCGCTTCTCCGGCTTTGGCCTGGGCCTTCGCAAGGAGCACTACGCCGCGTTTCTGGGCGAGAACCAGCCGGTCGATTTTGTCGAGGTGATCTCGGAAAATTTCATGGCTTGCGGTGGACGCCCGCTGCACACGCTGGAAGCGGTGCGTGCGCGCCATCCGGTGATCCTGCACGGCGTTTCTATGTCGCTGGGTTCGGCTCATGGCCTGAACCGAGACTATCTGGCTGAACTGAAGGCATTGGCGCAGCGGATCGACCCCTTGTGGGTTTCAGACCACCTGTGCTGGACCGGCACCAGCAGCCACAATTCGCACGACCTGCTCCCGCTGCCCTATACCGAGGAAGCGCTGGATCGGTTTGCCGCCAATCTCAATTTTGCGCAGGACGTGCTCGAACGGCCACTGCTGGTCGAAAACCCGTCGAGCTATGTCGGCTTTGCCAGCAGCACGCTGAGCGAGTGGGAGTTTCTGGCTGAACTGACCCGCCGCACCGGCTGCTATCTGCTGCTCGACGTCAACAACATCTACGTTTCCAGCGTCAACCACGGGTACGATCCGCTCGCGTTCCTCGCCGGGATCCCTGTGGACCGCGTGCGCCAGATCCATCTGGCCGGGCACAGCCAAGGCCCGGAAGGCATGCTGATCGATACCCACGATGCGCCGGTCCGCGATGAAGTGTGGGCGCTCTATGCCCGCGCCGTGGAGCGGTTCGGGCCCTGTGCCACGATGATCGAGCGCGATGATGACATTCCACCGCTGGAGGATTTGCTGGCCGAGCTCGATCAGGCGCGCCAGCTTGCTTCGGCAGGCGTCGCAGCATGACTTTGTTGGCCGAACAAACGCATTTCCTAGCCGAAATCGCCGCCGATGATGACGCGCCACCAAGCTCGATCGGCATGGGTATTTACCGCAATGCCTATCGCGCCAGGCTGATCGGCGCTTTGGAAAGCGGATACGAACGAACCCGGCGCTGGGTCGGTGATGACGCCTTTGAAGCCGCCGCAGCGCATTACATCCTGACCCAGCCGCCCCACAGCTGGACGCTCGACGCTTTCGGCGCGCAGTTTCCGGAAGTGCTGGCGGAACTGTTCGCCGGCGATCCGGAAGTGGCCGAACTGGCCTGGCTCGAATGGCAGATGCAGCAGGCCTTTGGCGCAGTCGATTTGCCGGAACTGGGCGCTGCTCAGCTGGGTTCAGCGGGGTTGGATGAGAGCGATTGGGAAAACCTGCGCTTCACCATGGCGGCTGGCTTTACCGCCCGCGAAGTCTCGCATGACCTGTCCGGCCTCTGGGCGCAACTGCGTGAAGACACTGCGCATCAGGCTGAAAACCCTGCGCGCGCCGACTATGCCTTGATCGTGTGGCGGCGGGCAATGCAGCCGCATTTCCGCTTGCTTGAGCTGGCTGAATTTTCAGCGCTCAGCCATCTGATCAACGGCGCGACGCTTGGCCAGACCGGGACCGCGCTGGAGCAGGTTGGCAGTGATCCTGCGCAATTGGGCCAATGGCTGGCAACCTGGCTGGGCGAAGGCTTGTTCGCCGCTTACAGTATCGCTGCCTAAAGCCCCTTCGCCACCACCCGGCGCAGCGCCTGTGCGTAAACCTCTGGCTCCTGCGCGCCGGGGATCAGGAATTTACCCTGCACGATCATCGCCGGAACGCCTGAGATGTTCATATCCCAGGCCTGCGCCTGCTCACTGCGGACAATTTGCGCCAGCGCCGGGTCATCCAGCGAAGCCCGGGCACCGACCGGATCGAGCCCAACCGATACCGCCACATCAACCAGCACGTCAGGATCGGACATGGTGCGGCGCTGCTGGAAATGGGCATCAAACAGCGCTTGCTTAAGCCGGGTCTGCACCGCCGCCCCGCCCTCGATCAGCGCCCATTTGAGCAGCTTGTGCGCCGCAAACGTGTTCCAGATCATTGCCTTGGGTGGCTCGCCCGCTCCGCTATAGGCAAACGAGTAACCGGCGCGCTCGCCGATCTGAAGCAACTGCGCACGGTTGCCTTCCGCCTCGGCCGGGCTGCGGCCATATTTGCGGGCAATGTGCTCGCTCTGTCCTTCGCCTTCGGGCGGCATATCGGGGTTAAGCTCGAACGGCAGCCAGCGCACTTCCGCCTCAACCTCGCCCTCCAGCATGGCCAGCCCCTTTTGCAACTGGGCATAGCCGATGATGCACCACGGGCACATCACGTCGGAATAGATGTCGATGGTCAGTTTGGCGGGACTCGTCATTGGTTTAGCCACCATTTCAGCAGATGATGCGCGATCGCCTGTGGGGGCGGAGCGATGAAGCGGCCGTCTTCATCTCCGGCCATCGCGGCGGCCACTTCAGCGCGGGTGAACCAGTCGGCCTCTTCCAGCTCGGTATGATCGACCGTCAGTTCGGCGCTGAGCGCGTGCGCGTGGCAACCGATCATCAGGTTGGACGGGAACGGCCAGGGCTGGCTTCCGACATAGCTGACATCGCGCACCGCCACGCCGGCCTCTTCCAGCACCTCACGCGCAACGGCCTCTTCCAGGCTCTCACCTGGTTCGACAAACCCGGCCAGGGTCGAAAACCGCCCCGGCGGAAAGCGCGGCTGACGGCCGAGCAGCAGGTTTCCGTCATGCTCGACCAGCATGATCGTCACCGGATCGACCCGCGGGAAATGCTCGGCCTTGCACACGTCGTTGGTGCAACTGCGCTGCCAGCCGCCCTTGTTCAGCACGGTCGGATTGCCGCAGCGTGCGCAATAGCGGTGGCGGGCGTGCCAATCGACCAGGCTGCGCGCCGTGCCATAGATCGCCAGCTCGTCATGAGCGAGGCTGGACATCGCCGCCCACAGCCGCGGATTGGCCGGAGCGACCGAGCCGAGCAGCTTGGGCGAGACTTCCGCAAAACAGCCCTTGCCGCCCAGCAGGCCCAGAAACACCAGCTCGCTGGCCGGATCGGCATCGGCCAAGCTGCCCCATTCAAGCGCGCCTTCGGGAGTGATCTGGGGGTCAAGCCCATCGAGCCGCAGCAGCCGGGCGCGCCAGTCCATCAGTTCCGCCAGCTTGTCCGCATCGGCGCGAATGTGGTCAGCGCGGTCCAGCCCAGCGCCGGCAAAGGTCATCGTGCCAATGCTCATTTCTTTCGGCCTTTTAGTGCCAGCAGGTCAGCGCCAACCGCTTTGGGAAAATCGCGCAGCACCGGCAGTGCTTCTTGCGGCATATATTGGGTATAGAGCCCGGTCCGCAGCTTGTACTTGGTGTTGGCATAGCCGATCGTTCCAGCCGCACCGGACCACCCGTAGAGGCCTTCGTTCTCACCCTTCCCTGATATGCCGCCGGCCCCGAACCCATTCCCTTCGACCCAGGTGCCGCTGAGGTCGGCCCCGGTCGGCAGCAGATCGGATATGGCCAGCGCCACCGTTGATTCGCGCATCAGCCGCTTGCCCCGGTGCACGCCGCCATTGACTATCAGCGCCAGGAAATGGTCAAAATCGGCTGGCGAGGTGACCAGACCGGCCCCGCCATAGGCAAACGGAGTCGGCTTCAGATAGATCGAATTGGAAGGGCCATCGATTGGCACCGGATTGCCGTTCATCAGCGCATAATTGGTGGTCAGCCGGGGCTTGTTGGCCTCTGCGACTTGAAACGAACTGCTGGTCATGCCCAGCGGGCCAAACAGCCGATCCTGCAGGAATGCGCCAAAACTGGCTGCTCCCGCCGCGCGCTGGATAATCAGCCCAAGCACGTCGAGGCTCATCGAATAACGCCAAGCCTTGCCCGGTTCAAAGCACAGCGGAACCGAAGCGGTACGGCGCAGGAACTCGTCCGGATCGGGCACCTTAGGCCCGCCGCTCAAACCCGGGATCGGCATCGTGGTGACAATCGCCGGGACCAGACCTAACCGATCCAGCTCCTTCGTGATTGCCTTGTTCTTGCCAATCCCGGCATAGCCAAGCCCGGCAGTATGGGTCAGCAGGTGGCGAACGGTTATCTGGCCGACCGCCGGGCGCGATTCCAGGCTCTTGTCGGGATTGATCGCGACTTTCATGTTGGCGAATTCGGGGGCGAAATCGGCGATCGGCTGATCAAGTTTCAGCTTTCCCTCTTCGATCAGCAGCATTGCAGCAATGCCGGTGACCGGCTTGGTCTGCGAATAGGCGCGAAACAGGCTGTCTGGCCCCGCCGGGTCTTTGTCTGAAAAGCCTTCAAGCCCGCGCGCAATGTACTGCGGGGCTGCCGCATTCCAGCCCAGCGCCGCGATCATTCCGGCGATCTTGCGCGATGCAACCTGCCCTTCGACAAGCGCGGTAACGGCTGGCCACTGGACCGGCTTACGCAGGGTTTTGGCCAAGGCACCGCTCAGCGGCAGCCCCCCCAGCACGGCTCCGGCGCCCAGCAGGGCGGAGCCACGCAGCAGATTGCGGCGCGTCAGATCGGATTGTTGCACTTGAATTCTCCCTAACCTTCTATCGCCAGCGCCAGCCGCGCGGCTTTGGCAAACAGCGTTGGCAGGCCAGCTTCTTCCAGCTGATCCATTCGCCACCACTCACCCTTATCTGCTGCCAGCCTAGCCAAATTGCCCCCCGAATAAAGCATCAATTGCAATTCGAGATCGAAATGGGTGAAGCTGTGGCGCACTGTGCCAAGCGGCCGCCACACCCCATCCAGCGGACCGACGCCGCTGCCATCGCCGCGCGCTGACCAGCCATCGTCGGGCAAGCTGCGCATCCCGCCCAGCATCCCCTTGCCCGGCCGGGTCACCAGCCAGACCGCACCGTCCCGTTCGATCCAGTAAGCTTGCCCCTGCCTGACCGGTTTGAGCTTTTTCTGCGGCTTGACCGGAAAACTTTCGGGACCAGCAATGCGGCCCTGACAGTCCATTTGCAGTGGGCACAGCAGGCAGCGCGGAGACCGGACCGTGCAGACCGCCGATCCCAGATCCATCATTGCCTGCGCGAAATCACCGGGGCGTTTGTCGGGGGTCAATTCCTCCACCCGCGCCCGGATCGTCGCTCGCGCCTTCGGCAAGGCCTCCGAAATCGCATAGAGCCGCGCCACCACACGTTCGACATTGGCATCGACCACCGCCGCGCGCCGATCAAAGGCGATCGCCGCCACCGCTGCGGCGGTATAGGCTCCCAGCCCCGGCAGCGCGCGCAAGCCATCCTCGCTATTCGGAAATGCGCCGCCCCGTGCCGCCACCGCGCGAGCACAGGCCAGCAGATTGCGGGCGCGAGCATAGTATCCCAGCCCCGCCCAGGCTGCCATCACATCGGCATCGTCCGCCGCTGCCAACGCCTCAACTGTCGGCCAACGCTCGAGGAATCTGGCAAAGTACGGCCCGACCGCCGCCACCGTGGTCTGCTGCAGCATCACTTCGGATAGCCACACCCGGTAGGGTTCCGGCGGCGGCTTACCCGGCGGGCTGCGCCAGGGCAGCGACCGCGCATGGACATCATACCAGTCGAGCAAGTGTTTCGCGGTGGCGTCCATCGGGCGGCTATGGCATTGCTGCGCCCGCAATGGAACGCCGCCCCGCCAAGCCCGACAACAAAACTCGCCAATATGAGCGGCCACGCGGTGGCATGGTCCGCCCGATCGGCGAATTGATGCCTGAAATCGGCCGCACCGCGTTTCGTAAATTCGGCTTTATCCAATCGAGTGTCGTGACCCGCTGGGCCGAAATCGTCGGTGCCAAGCACGCCCGGGTCTGCGCGCCCGAATCGATCCGCTTTCCCCCGGGCGAAAAGAGCGGCGGGATCCTGCAGCTGGTCGTAGTGGCGGCCCACGCGCCGATGATCGCGCATGTCGAGCCGGAGATCATAGAGCGGGTCAATCGCTTCTTCGGCTATAATGCCGTGACGCGGATCAAGCTTCGGCAAGGTGCGGTTAAGCCGCCGCCTGCTGATAAGGGCGCCGCGGCACCGCCATCGCTGCGTCCGATCCCGATCGAACTGGGCGAAAGCCTGCGCGATATCGGCGATCCGGAGCTGCGCACGGTGCTCGAATCGCTTGCCCGCAACCTGGGCGGCACTGGTGGGGACAAGGCTGAGTGAAACACGCGCTGAAGTCTGCTGCCGTGGCTGGGGCCGCGCTGCTGTGTCTGGCGGCGGCGCCCAAGTCGGTCGGGTGGAGCAGCAGCGTCAGCACCACAACTGATGGCTATCTGTTGCTTGGAAACCCCAAAGCAGCGGTCCGGCTGACCGAGTATGTCAGCTATACCTGCACGGGCTGCGCGCGGTTTCAGGTGCAGTCTGATGGCGTCTTGCTGCTGGCCTATTTACCGTCAGGCCGCCTGGCGATTGAGCTGCATCCAGTCATCGAGAATCCGATTGACCTGACCGCCGCTATGCTCGCCAGTTGCGGGCCCAAAGAAAAATTTTTCATGAACCACAATGCTTTGCTTCGCAGCCAAGCGAACTGGATCAAACCGCTCGCGCATGCCTCATCGGTGCAGCGCAGCCGCTGGGCGGGGTCGGAACTGGGCACCCGCAACCGCGCGATTGCCGCCGATTTCGGGCTCTACGCGGTGATGGCGACACGCGGCTATGACCGGCAAAGCGTTGAGCGTTGCCTGAACGATCAGGCCGTGGCCAACCGGATTACCGCGCAATCAGTTGCCGCAAAGGCTGCAGGTGTCACCAAAACTCCCAGCTTTTCGCTCGGCGGCAATCTGCTAAAAGACACACACGATTGGGCCACCCTTCGCCCGCAATTGGATGAAAGCCTGAAATAGCATGAACAAGACCTTGATCTCTGCGCTGTCCGGCGCAGCCCTGCTTGGAACCGCAATTGTCGCTGCTCCGCTGATCGCCAAACCAGCAGCCAAGGGCCAGTCTGCCGCTTCCCGGGTCCAGTGGGATGCCAAGTTGACCCGCAGCGCATCTGGCAATCACCTTGTCGGCAATCCGGCAGCAAAGACCCAGTTGGTCGAATTCATCAGCTACACATGCGGACACTGCGCGCACTATGCGGTCGATTCCAAGGCGCCGCTGTTTACCGGCCCGGTTCGGCTGGGGAAGGTCTCGATCGAGATCCGCCCGTTCTTTCGAAACGGGATCGACGTTGCCGCAACGCTGCTGGCGCAATGCGGGCCTGACAGCCGGTTTCTGGGCAATCACCATGCGATACTGGCTTCGCAGGGAAGCTGGATGAAAAAGCCTACCAACCCAAAGGTTGATGAACGCTGGGCGACCTCTGATTTTGGCCTCAAAATGAAATATGTCGCTGAAGATATGGGGCTTTACAAACTGATGCTGGGCCGCGGCTATACCCCGGCGCAGCTTGACCGCTGTTTGGCTGACAAGGCACTGGGAGACCGGCTGGCCAACCAGACCAAGGATGCCAGCGAGCGTATCGGTGTACAGGGGACCCCCAGCTTCCTGATCAACGGCAAGCTGCAGGCGGTTTATGATTGGCCCGCGTTGAAGCCGTTGCTGGCCAATGCGACGCGCTGATTCAGTTGTGGAGAAGCAACGGTTCAATGGGGCCGCTGCTTCTGCATGGGCAACTAAATAGCTAGCCTTTCCGACTCGAAGACCAAGGAATTTGACCTGTGATGACCGCCAAGACCGCCCGCCTTTTCCTGACCATTGCTATCGCCCCGCTGGCCCTTGTCGCCTGCAAGGCTGATCCTGCCGCCGATGCCGCCGCCGATGGGCCAAAAGGCGACCCGGTTGCGGCCGTCACCCCACCTGCTGGTAAGGCTTGGGCTGACGTGGTTGAAGCCACGCCTGATGGCGGAGTGCGGATGGGCAATCCCGCGGCACCAATCAAGGTGATCGAATACGGCTCGCTGAGCTGCCCCGGATGCGCGAAATTGGCTCAGGAAGGCTTTGCCCCGTTGGTCGCCAACTATGTCTCGACCGGAAAGGTCAGCTTCGAATTCCGCAGTTTTGCGATCCACCCACAAGACGTGCCGATGACCGTGTTGGTCCGCTGCGCCCCACAAGAAGCCTTTTTCCCGCTGATCGAGCAGATCTATACCAATTTCAACGCAATGAACGCCGTCTATGGCGATAAGCCGCGGCTGGCCCAGGCCGAAGCTGCAATGGCCCTGCCCCCGGCACAGCGCTGGGTCGCGTTTTCCCAAGCTGTTGGATATACTGATTTCTTCGCTGCACGCGGTGTGGCCAAAGATCAGGCCAACGCCTGTCTGGCCGACCTGAGCAAGGCCACCTTGGTTGCCGATCAGGCCAAGAAGTATGGCGAGGCCGGCATTAGCGGCACTCCGACCCTGCTGATCAACGGGGCCAAGCTTGGCGTATCGGATTGGCCAGGCCTCGAAGCCGGGTTGAAAGCCGCCGGCGCCCGCTAAGGCGCACTTCAAGGGGGCAATCGGACCAACAGATGCAGATCAAGCGGCTCAAACTGACTGGCTTCAAAAGCTTCGTCGAGCCGGCTGAACTGCGGATCGAGCCAGGGCTGACCGGGGTGGTCGGCCCTAACGGCTGCGGCAAGTCCAACCTGCTCGAAGCGATCCGCTGGGTTATGGGCGAAAGCTCGCCCAAATCACTGCGCAGCGGCGGGATGGAAGACGTGATCTTCGCTGGCACGGCATCGCGCCCGCCGCGCGACTTTGCCGAAGTCGTGCTCCACGCCGATACGGGTGACAACGACAGCGAACTCGAAGTCGTCCGCCGGATCGAGCGCGGCGCGGGCAGCGCCTACCGCGTCAATGGCCGCGATGTCCGGGCCAAGGACGTCAATCTGGTCTTTGCCGATGCCGCCACCGGGGCGCACTCCCCGGCCCTCGTCAGCCAGGGCAAGATCGCCGCTGTCATCGCCGCCAAACCGGCCGAGCGCCGGATGATGCTGGAGGAAGCCGCCGGGATCGCTGGGCTGCACGTCCGCCGCAAAGACGCCGAACAGAAACTGCGCGCGACCGAGGCCAATCTGGCCCGGCTCGAAGACCTGATGGGTCAGCTCGATCAGCAAATCGGCTCGCTGCGCCGGCAAGCCCGCGCGGCCGAGCGCTACAAGGCGCTGAGCGACAAGATCAAGCTGGCCGAAGCGCGGCTGGTCTTCGCCCGCTGGCGCGATGCCGCTGCGGCCGCCGAAGTCGCCCGGGCCGAAGCGCAAGGGGCAGAGGCGCGCGTCGCCGCTGCCCAGACCGCAATGAAAGCCGCGCAGGATGCGCAGCACAGCTCTGCCCAGGCGCTGGCCGAAGCGCGCGACGAGCTGGCTGACCGGCGCGATGATTGCACCGCCCATGGCCACCGGATGGCCCAGCTATCGAGCCAGCTCGAGGCCGCGGAAGACCGCCTCAAGGACCTTGATCGCCAGCACCAGCGGCTGGAGGAAGACCGCGGCGATGCTGACCGGCTGACCCGCGATGCCGCCGAAGCGCTAGGCAAGCTGGAACGCGAACTCGCTGAGGGCGAAGAACGCCTCGCCGCCGACGACAAGCGCCGTCCATTGGTGGCCGCCGCGCTCGACGATGCCGACCGCAACCTGCGCGGCGCGGAACTGGCACTAGCCAAGGCGACCGCCGATCAAGCCGGGGTCGAAGCCGAATGGCGCGTTGCCGATGCCGAACTGTCCGCCGCTGCGGCCCGCCTCGCCCGGCTCGATGGCGAAGCGCGACGGCAGGCCGAACTGGCGGACAGTCTTGCCCGTGAGGGCGATCCCGTGGCCATGTTGGCGCAGGCCGAGGCGGCCCGCGATGCCGCTGCCGCCGAACTCGCTGCAGCCCGCACCACGCTAGAAGGCCAGCAGGCGCGCAAGGCAGAATTGCAGGCCGAACGCGATGCCGCCGGATCCACTCTCGCCGCAGCCAAAGCTGAACTCGCCGGGGTGGAACGCGAATGGTCGGCTCTCGTGCGTGACCGCGATGCCCGCGCCAAGCAAGCAGCCGGCAAGCATGGCACCACCGCGCTCGATGCCGTCCGCGCTGCCCCCGGATACGAACGCGCCCTCGCCGCCGTATTGGGCCGTGATGCCAAGGCGCCACTGGGCGCGGCTCCAGCCGATGCCGATGGCCGGTTCTGGACTGGCGCTGCGGCCCCCGCCGCCGTTGCGGGAAGCCTTGCCAGTCACCTGACCCAGTGCCCGGACGAACTCAAAGCCCGCCTCGCGCTGGTCCATGTTGCAGAAACCGACGATGGCCGCGCGCTCGCACCCGGGGAATGGCTCGTCACCAAGGCCGGACGGATCCGCCGCTGGGACGGCTTCGTGACCAAGGGCGAAGGCGCCGCCGAAGCCGCCCGGCTCGAGGCCGAAAACCGGCTGAGCGCACTGGAGGCTGAACTGCCTGCCCTGCGCAGCGCGGCCGAAGCAGCAGAGGGCAAGTCCGCCGCCGTCGCCACTGAGCTCGCCACCTTGCAACTAACCGTGATCGCCGCCGAACGCGCCGTCGCGCGGGCAGCTGATGCCGAGCGCACCGCCCTGCGCGCCTGCGATCAGGCCGAAGCGGCCAAGGCCCGGATCGAAGCCCGCCGCGCCGAACTTGCCGCCAGCAGCGCCGATCTGGCCGAACAACGCGGGCAAGCCGAAGCCGAGCGCCAGTCGGCCGAAGCCCGCCGCGCCGCCCTGCCCGATCCAGCTACCGGCCGGGCCCAGCTCGCCGCAGCACAGGCCCGCCACGATGCCGCGCGGCAGGGCTTGCAATCGGCCACAGCCGGCCTCGCCGCGCATGATCAGGCGCTGGCCGTGGCGCGCGAACGCTGCAACACTCAGCGCGCCGACATCAAATCCTGGCAAGCCCGCGCCGGTGACGCCGCCAGCCGCCTTTCTGCAATGACCCGCCGGTTTGAAGAGATCGCCGAGGAACGCAATGTCGTCGCCGCCAAACCGCCGAGCCTGATCCGCGAAATCGAAGCCGGTGACGCCGTGCGCACCCGGCTCGGCGCTGAGCTGGCCGCCGCTGAAACCAAAATGGCCGAATTGGGTGAAGCCGCACGCGGGATCGAGGCCGCCTTTGCTCAGGCCAACGAAGCGCTCGCCATGGCCCGCGAGAGCCGTGCCGGAGCTGCCGCCCGCGCCGAAAACGAAGAGGCGCGCCGCGCGGAAATGGCCGGGATTTCGGGCGAACGTTTCCAGTGCCCGCCGCCGCTGCTGCCCGAACGGTTCGAATTCGTCGCCGATCAGGTCGGCCCTGCCCCGCAGGAGAGCGCCGAGCATGACAAGCTGGTGGCGGACCGTGAGCGGCTCGGCCCGGTAAATCTCGTGGCCGCCGATGAACTGGCTGAGGCCGAGACGCGGCATGGTGCCAGCATAGCGGAACAGGCCGAACTGACCGAAGCGGTGCACCGCCTGCGCGGATCGATCGGCAACCTCAACCGCGAAGGCCGCGAACGCCTGCGCGCCGCGTTCGAAGCGGTCGACGTGCACTTCCGCCGCCTGTTCAGCCGCCTGTTCGAAGGCGGGCAGGCGCATCTCGCGCTGGTCGACAGCGACGATCCTTTGGAAGCAGGGCTGGAGATTTACGCCCAGCCGCCGGGCAAGCGGCTGCAATCGCTCACGCTGCTATCGGGTGGGGAGCAAGCGCTAACCGCAGTGGCACTTATTTTCGCACTGTTCTTAACCAATCCGGCACCAATCTGCGTCCTCGACGAAGTCGACGCGCCGCTGGATGACGCCAATATCGAGCGCTTCTGCGATCTGCTCGATGCGATGGTGCATGAGACCAAGACCCGCTACCTGATCGTCACCCACAACGCCGTGACGATGAGCCGAATGCACCGGTTGTTCGGCGTAACCATGGTCGAACGCGGGGTCAGTCGGTTGGTCAGTGTTGACCTGGAGGCGGCTGAGGAACTGCTGGCGGCGGAGTAGAGTTTTACAAAGGAGGTTGCCCCCTCCGTTCACCTAAGCAACATTGGGTCAATGACGGAGATTGATCCTAACATCAGGTTTCAAATCGAGCGGCAGCTTGTCGAAGTGGTCGAGACGGAGAATGTCAGACTTCTGATGGCGATCGAGTCTGGCTCTCGGGCATGGGGCTTTCCTTCGCCTGACAGCGACTACGATGTCCGCTTTATTTACGCCCGTAACGCAGATGACTACCTTTCTCTGCACCCCGTTCGCGATGTCATCGAGTTGCCTATCGAAGGCGATCTCGACATCAACGGTTGGGACATTCGTAAGGCGTTGAACTTGCTCCTCAAAGATAACGCGGTTGTCGCCGAGTGGCTCGATTCCGCTATTCGATATTCCCCAACTGATCCCGCGATGTCGCAGATTGGAGAATTGGCTGACCGCTGCTTCAATCCAAGGGGTTACGCCCGGCATTATGCCAGCCTCGGCCGGAACAATCTTGAGCGATGGGACTTAAGTGCCGCCGGAATACCGGTGAAACGATACTTCTATTCGCTCAGGCCAGCCTTAGCGATTCGCGCACTACGCGTGAATCCCAATGCGCGGCCCCCGATGCGTCTTCAAAATCTCGTTCAAGTAAGTGACCTACCAGTGGACTTGGCGGTCGAAATTGAGCGCCTGGTCGCCCTGAAATCTCAAACCAGAGAGGCGGGCATGACTAACCGGTCCTCTGCCATTGAGCGCCTAATTCTGGACGAGCTCGAACGAGCTGATGAAATCGATGAGCGCTTGTCAGGCCGAGGGTTCGTTGATGAAGCGAACGCCCTCTTTCGTTCGATTGTCTGCGGTTGAAGCAATCTTTGCCTAATCCAGCACAAACCGCGGCCCGGTCCCACCGGACCCGGCACGGTCATCACGGTTGTAGAGCTGGCAGCGTTGCAGGCTCAAGCAGCCGCAGCCGATGCATTCGTCCAGCTTGCGCCGGGTCAGGCTGAGCAGTTTGATCTTCTCATCAATCATCCCGCGCATGGATTGGCTGATTGCGCGCCAATCGCTCAGTGTTGGGGTGCGGCCTTGTGGCAATTTGGCCAGTTCGACCTCGATCTCGGCCAGGCCCAGCCCCAGTTTCTGCGCGATCAGGATAAAGCTCAGCCGCCGGATATCGCTGCGCAGAAAGCGGCGCTGGTTGCCCATGGTCCGCATCGCCTGGATCAGGCCCTTGTCCTCGTAAAACCGGATTGCCGAAACTGCGAGGCCCGTGCGCCTTGCCAGTTCGCCGATCGGGAGCAGGTCATTGCGGTCCATTAAAGCTTCTCCGCGTCAGCAAGCCCCTCCCCACTGGGGAGGGGTTGGGGTGGGGGTTCGACACCAGCGTTGAGCCCCCACCCCTAACCCCTCCCCGCTGGGGAGGGGGACAAGATCAGGGAGCTCCGAAAGTCCTTGACCTCAAGTTAGCTTGAGGTTGCAAAAAGGCAAGCGCGGTGATTCGCCGCTGCGGCCAAGCGCCCTGAAAAAGGACTGAAACGATGCCAATCGGCTTTCTTGAACACGCCAATATCACTGTCAGCGATCCCGATCGCTTGTCCACCCTGCTACAACAGCTGTGCGGCTGGCACGAGCGTTGGCGCGGGCCCTCGCAGCTCGGCGGCTGGACGATCCATGTCGGCAACGATCGCGATTATCTGGCAGTCTACACACACGATAGCCCGGTCCCGCGCTTCTCCAAGGGCCAACCGCTCAACCACATCGGGTTGGTGGTCGATGATCTGGACGCGGCCGAAGCGATTGTGATCGCGGCCGGATTGGTGCCGTTCAATCACGCCGATTATGAGCCGGGGCGGCGGTTTTACTTCTTCGACTGGGACGGGATCGAATTTGAGCTGGTGAGTTACGAGTAGGCTCTGTCTAGAAGGATAATAACCGGTTCACACGAAGACACGAAGACACCAAGAGGGTGCGCATGCGGCAAAGCCGCCTTCCTAAAACGACGCTGAATTTTGGGCGAATGCTGAGTAGAAAGATAAAGCCTGCGGCGCGGTGCACCCTCTTTGTGCCTTCGTGTCTTCGTGTGAACAATTCTCAAAACAGCGCCGCCTGCGCCCCGCCCCCGGCCCAACGCTGATCGGTTCGCTCCACCGTGATCGGATCCTCCCACGTCTGGCACAGGGCCAGCGCATCGTCCGCCGTTCCTTCCAGCCAGTAGCGCTGCGCGGCATGGCTGAGGATCAGCGGCATCCGGTCATGCACATCGGCCATCTGCGGGTGGCCATCGACCATCACCAGGGTATAGACCTCGCCCCATTCCGCGCTCGGCCGCCACAGACCGGCGACGGCGAACACTTCCTCGCCCGGCAGGCCGTACCAGGTGCGCGTCATCCGCCCCTTCTCACCCTCGGCCTCGGCCCATTGGCTGACCGGGATCAGGCAGCGGCGATTGACGAAGCTGTCACGCCAGAAGCCGGTGAGCAGTTTGTCCTCGCGCGCGTTGGTGACCGGCTTGGGCTTCAGCTTCTGGCCCTGCTTGCCGGTCAGCACCAGCGGGAACCCCCAATGCATCGCCCGCGTCTGCCCCTCAGCGATCACCAATCCGGCGGTGCCGGGATAGACCTCATGGGCGTAGTTGGCGGCGAGGTCAGGCTCAACCTCGAACAGCTTAGCCACCTCGGCGGTGCCCTTGGTCATGCGGTAGAGGTTACACATCCCTAGTTCGGCTTGGCACAGCCGCGCAGCTTTTCGGTGCCGATGGTCAGTGTGGCGGTCAAAGGATAGACATTGTCGCTCATCCCGTCGCTACAGGTCCCCTTGCTGATCGTCAGGACCAGATCCTTGCCATTCAGTTTGCCAGTATAACGTAAGCCGCCGTCCTGTTCGCTCAGTTCGGTTTTCACCGTCGTCCAGCCTGGCGCCTCGGGTGTGCGATAGGTCAGGTAACCCAGCATGACATTTATCGCCCAGAATGGCTCTGTTCCCAGCGCCTTGATCAACACACCAGACTCGACGCTGGTCTCAGCTTGCGATTTCGAAACCTGCGGCACGTCTGAAGGTGGCGTAGGGCCATCGGTAGTGCGCTGTGCCTTGGCGGGGCTCGCCTCTGCCGCGTGCGTTGCAGCGGCGGCGGTCTCGGCCGTTTGAGGTGCTGGGTCTGGCGATCCGCAGCTTGCGATGACGAAAGCCAATCCGGCCAGAACTACGCTACGCATTCCCCACCACCCAGCAGGCGAGCGCGACGAGCAGGCCGGTCGTGCGGTTGGATCGGAACCTTGCAAGGGCATTGTCGGCATCGCTATCCTCCAGCGTCAGCACTTGCCAGCCAAGGTGCAGCGCGGTGGGGAGAAGTGCAAGCAGCGCGATCCAGTCTGGCCGCAGCAGCCAGAAGGCCGTAGCCCACAGCACCAAGGCTCCAGCATAGAACCCCGCCACGCCCGCCTTCACATGCCCGCCAAGCGTCAGTGCGGATGAGCCGATCCCGACCATGGCGTCGTCCTCACGGTCCTGACAGGCGTAGATCGTGTCATAGCCCACGCACCACAGCACGGCCCCGACATAGAGTGCCAGCATCACTTCGAGCCGGTCCCCGCGCAGCGCGACCCAGCCGACCGGCACACCCCAGGTGAAGACCAGCCCGAGCCAAGCCTGCGGGAACTTGGTCCAGCGCTTCATGAACGGATAGGCCGCGACCAGCGCCAGACTGCCCAGCGCCACCGCCTGCGCCTCCCACCGCAATTGCAACAGCACAATCAGGCCAATCCCGCACAGCGCCAGCAACCAGACCCACGCCGCGCGCTTGCTGACCCGGCCACTGGCGACCGGACGCAGCGCGGTGCGCGCCACTTGTCGGTCCAGATCGGCGTCGACGATATCGTTATAGACGCACCCCGCCCCGCGCATCGCAATCGAACCGAGCAGCAGCCACGCCAGCAGCGCCCATTGGCTTTGCCCGCCCGCCAGCAGCAGCCCCCAGGCACAGGGCCAGACCAGCAGCCACCAGCCGATCGGCCGATCGAACCGGGCGAGCTGGGCATAGTCACGAAGTGGCTGCGGCAAGGCGGCAACAATTCCGCGGTGCTGGGTGTCGGGAACGATTTCCGGGTTTGGCTCCATCATGGTGGTCTAGCCAAACCTCCCCTACCCGTCATCCTGAAC
>Ga0075163_10001573_pt1 | contig 30849 bp, 33 predicted proteins | sample JI1023141ADNA_FD_71478 | JGI IMG/M metagenome (GOLD analysis project Ga0075163, IMG submission 71478) | Wastewater effluent complex algal communities from Wisconsin, to seasonally profile nutrient transformation and Carbon sequestration -... | ecosystem: Engineered > WWTP > Effluent > Algae...
TGCAAAGGGAACTTACAACGCAAGCAGTATGCCTGCGTTTGCAGTTAACCTAATGGTTAAAGACGCGATGTTCAAATATCCGTCGCTTCCAAAATCGGTTAACAATATTAATATTGATGTGCACGTAAATAATCCAACAGGTGTTTTAGATGCTACTGTCATTGACGTAAATAAATTCCATGTTGAACTAGCGGGTAATCCGGTTGATCTTTCAGCGCACGTTACAACGCCAATCTCCGATCCAAATTTAAAGGCAGGATTAAAAGGCGTTATTAATTTAGCTAGCGTAAAAGAATTTGTTCCTCTTGAAAAAGGCGATGACCTGAACGGAACAATTAAATCTGACATAAGCGTAGCAGGAAGAATGAGTGCGCTAGAGAAAAAGGACTTTGATAATTTTAAAGCCGAAGGTTCTTTGGAGATTGACAAAATGAATTATAAAACATCAACGCTTACGTATGAAGTGTTGTTGAATTCAATGATCTTGAAATTCACAAACGAATACGTTGACCTTCCTGTGTTTGATGCAAAACTTGGCAAGAGTGATATTCAAGCAAAAGGACGCATTGATAATTTTATGCACTACATGTTCAAAGACGAAGCGCTTAAAGGAAGCTTTGCTTTAACATCAAAAATGATGGATTTGAACGAATTGATGGGTCCAGAAAGTACTGAAACGGCAGCAGCAACACCAAGCACCGCGCCAACATCAACCGATTCGGGAGTAGCAGAAGTTCCTGGCAATATTGATTTTGTTTTGGATTCAAAGATCGACAAGATCCTTTTTCAGAACATGATAATTGATAATTTAATTGGAAACATTGTTGTTCGCAACAGCAAAGCCGATATGACCAATTTAAAAATGAATACGCTTGGTGGATCATTAGTGGTTAACGGATTTTACGAAACCACAAACCCTAAAAAACCAACAACGGGCTTGAATTTAGTGATCGAGAATTTTGACATTCAAAACACATTCAAAACATTTAATACAGTTAAAAAAATTGCACCTGCTGCCGAATATTCAAAAGGAAATTTCAGCGCAACTTTGCAAAACTTTAATGTTGCCATGAATGATAAAATGGAACCAGATCTTAACACCGTAAAAGCATTTGGTACATTTAAAACAAATAAAGTGGTTGTTGGCGGTTTCCCTCCATTTGTGAAACTAGGCGAGGCGCTTAAAATGGATAAACTAAAGAGCACAGAAGTTACCGATTTGAATTTGAAATATAAAATGGAGAACGGCAGAATTATTTTAGAACCGTTTGATACAAAAATTAGCGGTGTAAATACAAACATTAGTGGAAGCACGGGCATTGATCAAACCATTGATTACAAATGGAAAATGGATGTTCCAAAATCAATGTTTGGTGGCGCGGCTAGTGGAGCGTTAGACGGCTTATTAAAACAAGCCAACGAAAAAGCAGGAACAAATATGGCCGTTGGTGATAAAATAAAAGTGAACGTATTGTTTGGTGGAACTGCCATGAAACCAACCGTTAAAACAAGCTTAAAAGAAGACACGCAAAGCGCAGTTGCAACTGTTACAACGGCAGTAGTAAATAACGCTATTGATAAAGCGGCCGAAGAAGCACAAAAAATATTAGACGAGGCAAAAGCAAAATGCGATCAAATAAATGCGGAAACTGCAGCAAGCGTAGAGAAGCAAAAAGCAGATGGTTATGCTGAAGCAGATAAGTTAGTTGAGCAAGCAGGAAATCCAATTGCTAAAGTTGCAGCAAAAAAAGCAGCAGAAGTGGCAAAGAAAAAAGTGGATGAAAAATGCGAAAAACTAAAGGCAGACGGTGAAGCAAAGTGTGCAAAGAATATGGAAGACGCAAAAGCAAGAGCAGCAGCCAAAGCAGCAGAAAGCAAAAAATAAATTGATGAGAAAATTAGTCCTTATAGCACTCGTACTTTTAAATGTGAATTCATTTTCTCAGATCTTGTTCTCAGAAAGTTTTTCAACATTAACTTTAAACAGTTATACAGCAACAAATGGAATTGGTGTTTACACCACTGCACCATCGGCATTCATTTCTATAAATGATAGCCACCTTAACAATGTTGGAACATTCGCAAATCCAAACACGCCCTTTAATTACTCCGTTTTAAAAACGCAAGGCTGGCTTGTTGGTTATAATGCAAATGAAAACGATACTTTCTTGGTTTCTACAAGTTGGTTAGATTCCGCTACCGTTACTTCCGATAAATGGATCATTACTCCCGCTATTACGGTGAGCTTAACAAATACTGTTTTACGTTGGAGCGCTAAGAGTCCCGACCCAAGTTTTCGCGATGGCTACGAGGTGTATACCACTACTGTTACCGGTACACCCACAAAAAGCGATTTCCCTTTGGGAAATAGAATATTTACGCTTGTAGACAATAACACAAGTGGAGGAGGGGAGAATGCACAATGGACAAACCGATCGGTTTTGTTGGATGCGTTTGTGGGACAAACCATTCATTTTGCTTTTAGAAATAATTCAAAGGATCGCTTTCAATTATGGATAGATGATATTCAAGTGGCTAATGTTGGAGCCGTGAGAGATGTGGTTTTAAGTGATGTAAACGTTAAGAAGTATAATTTGATAAATGCAAGTGATACAGTAAAAGCCACATTTACAAATGTGGGATCTACACCCATTACAACTTTGGTTTTGAACTATAAATACGGAACATCTTCAGCTATAACACAAACATTTACCAGTGTTTTGGGTTGGGGAAACACATCGGTTAATAAAATAAATTTTACACTACCCATGAGTTTTTCTTCTCCGGGCATTTATCCGGTAAAAGTTTGGGCAAGCTCTATAAATGGTCAAACTCCTCAAAACACCAGTGATGATACAGCAACTGTTTTCGTTACGGCTATATCTGCAAACGTTCCTCGTACTGTTTTAATGGAGCAGTTTGTGAGCGCTTATGATGGCGATAGTCCTGATGCGCAAGAAAAAGCACAAGGCATAAACTCTTCCTCTGTTGTTGTTGTGAATGTGCACGATAACGATTCGTTAGAAATAATTGATGCCACATCTTTATTTTTTGATTATAAAAAAAACAATTCAACGGCGCTTTTTGATCGCTATTATTTTCGTGACATAAATAAAGTTTCTGTTTCTAAAAACATGTACGCAACAAGAAGTGCTAGCCGTATTGCTGCCGCATCTCCTGCAAGTGTAACTATTATAAACAAAACATATAACACCACAACAAGACAGTTAAGTTTTGATGTGAAGGTAGATTTTGTTGGGGAAGTAAAAGGAGATTATCGCATCAATGCGTATTTAACCGAGAACCAAGTTTACGGAAACCCAACGGATACAACGGTGAATGGTTATAATCAATTGAACAATTATCATTCGGTGCCTTGGTCGCCCTACTATTTAAAAGGATATTTTTCAAACGTGTATAATTCATATGTTTTAAACGCTTGGCAATTCAGACATCAAAATGTTTTGATAAAAGCATTTGATGGAATGTATGGTTTGTCTGGTACAATTCCGGCGAACGGAACAACAACTGGGAATTCATACACGCAAACATATACCTTAACATTACCAACTTTAACCACTGGAGTTCATCAATGGATAGAGGATAATATTTACATTGTTGGATTTGTTGCCGAGCTGGGAATAAGCGTAAATGAACGCACTGTTTTAAATGCTGTAAAAGAAAAACTAACTTCTGGTGCTGAAGTAATTGGGGTTGAAGAAAATCCTTTTGCATCTGTGGCGTTCTCGATGTTTCCAAATCCAAGTGATGGAGAATTGTATATTTCTTTATCAGAAAAACAGCTCAATAAGAACCTTTTGGTAAACGTTAAGGATATGTTGGGAAGAACAGTGAGGTCAATGAAGCTATATAGTACAATGCAGATCAACCAACTTGATCTAAAAGACCTTGTAAGTGGCCCATATATAGTAGAAATAGAGCTAAACGGCCAAAAAACCAGCCAAAAATTAATTATTCAGCATTAGTAAAAAATCATTAAATTTGTAGCCCTAACAAAAATGCGGGTGTGGCGTAATGGCAGCCGCGCCAGACTTAGGATCTGGTGTTGAAAGACGTGGGGGTTCGAGTCCCTTCACCCGCACAAAATCAGAGTGAGAGGGGAGAGCGAGAGCGATCCCCTCGAAACTTTGATTTTTCTTCTTAACTCGCTCTCACGCTCAAAGACAAAACTCTATGTTTGATTTCGAGAAACTCGACGTTTATCAAAAAGCCAAATCTTTCAATAAGATAGTCTATCATCATATTCAAACGGATAAGAAAATTGATTCTGTAACAAAAAACCAATTGAGAAGAGCTTCTTTTAGCGTTATGCTTAATATAGCAGAAGGTTCAAGCAGATTTAGTAAAGCCGACAGAAGAAACTTTTTTGTTATTGCCAGAGGCTCAGTGTTTGAGTGCGTAGCTATATTTGATTTTATGAAAGAGGAGAAACTTTTAAATGAGATACTACACACGGATCTTTATTCAAAATCAGAAGAGCTCTCAAAAATGCTATTCGCCATGATAAAGAATTTGACACCTGCATAAGCAGAAACGACAGGCTCAAAAATACTTACTTTAACAAAACCTATTTTGTACCTTAGTCTCTCTTGATGATTCGAATTTTTTTAATACATCTTTTTCTCTTAGGCTTTTTACCATTCTTAAGATCGCAGATCACAGAGAGTGAAGTAAAGTGTTTTATAAACGAGGCTTACGGTGTTCGTTATTCAAAGTTAAGCGATGCGGAAGTAGATTCTATTTTAAAGGCAAGCTCAGTTTACACTCTAGGAATTGATAGTGTTTCAAAAGAAACAGCATCAAACTTGTACGTCTTGCGCGGACAGCTCATGGTTGAGTTGGTTCAACGAAAGATCAAAGTTAAGGCCCCTTATTCGTCGCAGGAAATTAGTTCCATCGAAGAAACCTTTAAAAAAAGCCAACAACTCGATTCGCTCAACAAATGTTATTGTGTGGAGAGTTTGCAGGAACTTTATAAGGAGGACGCTTTTTTTTCGGACGACCATCGTAACCCACGATTAGCCGAGTTGGAGCAAATATACGATTACGATTGCGGTTGGGACACGCATCTTTCGTTTGGCTTGAATTACATGGTACCAGCAAATATTTTGGGTGGAAGTTTTTGCTTTGTTGGTAGCGACAAGGTGTTTAATGAGCCCCGGCGAGCGGATGATTTCAATTATCCAACAGGGGCGGGAGTATTTGGATTTGGTTTTGAGGGATCTCTCACTCAAAATTATTACGCTTACAAAACAGACCTTGTTTGGTTGAGTTTTTTGCTTAATATCCGACCTGCACAATTTCTTTACGCTAAAAAAGGCACCGCCTCTAGTTTTATGTGGCGTCCCGAAATTGGTTACGGCTTTTCAAGTTTGAGTTTAAACTACGCTTACAATTTACCTTTTAAAAAATCCTTTAATTATATACCTGCGCATAATATTTCATTGACTATTATTATTAAAGCGTGGAATATTACCAAGTGATCTGCGTTAGCCCTTATAGAACCTTCCATTTGCATCTCATCTAAAAACAAACTATTTTTATTATATGAAAAAGAAAATAGGAACAAAAGAAAAACCGCTGAAACTTAAAACGCCTCCTTTAAGCTCAGAATACACTATGCATGTTGATGAGAAAGACGGAAAAGACATTTTAGTATGCACGGTTGGTAAAACAGTTTTACATTATGATATAAAAATTATAGACGATCTTCACGCGATGTTAAAAAAGCATGGCGACTGGATGGAACTTGGAAGCGCTGATGAACAAAAGCCAGCAAAGGAAGGAACGATAGAGGCTTGGGGAAGATCGCCAAAGAATCCCGTAGGCGGTTGGTACGGATTAAAAAAAGGACTGCGCGGAAGAGCAGGAATGTATATTCCGCCATTGATGGAAGCCCTAAAGCTAGTAGAATTAACTCACGAAGCTAAAGGAAATAAAATAAAAGCGAGGTAGTTTATTTTTCTTCTTTTTTCTCAGTGGCTTTCTGAGCCTTCTTTTTCTTCTTTTTGAAAAACCCTTTCAACAGAATATTATCGCTTGCGGCATTCATGTTTTGTTTAAAACCACCAGCGCCCTGTTTAATGTTTACCATGGCTTCATCAACCGTATTTGCAAATGTGGTATCTGAAAATAATTTACCAATGGTTCCTTTTCCTTCGCGAATGTTGATCATGATGGCAGCTAAATTTTCGGTGATGATGGCCGAGTTGTCGCTTGATACTTTGATCTTAGCTAAAATATCATCCATGGTTATTGGCTGACTAGTTTGTATACGATCGTTGTTCTCTAAAGGAAGTTTACCTGGGGCACCGGGAATGATCAATATTAATTTATTTCCCATTAAACCATCTGATCCAATTATTGCCGTTGCATTTTTCTTAATGAATTTTCTGCTATTTTCTTCTACGATCATTCCTACTTCTACTGTTGAATCTGTTTTTTGTTGTATATCGTCAATGATACCAACATTTATTCCCGAAAACCGAACATTGTTTCCAATTTGTAAGCCACTAATGTCTTTAAAAATACAACTGATATGAAACGTGTTACTAAACAGCTGCTGTCTGGCTCCAATAAAATATATACCAATGATAAGTAGCAAAATCCCACTTGATACAAATATTCCTAATCTTACTTTATTTCCCGTTTGTTTTTTCATAATGATTTATTTAAAAAATGAAGCTATCCATTTATCGCTCGAGCTTTCTAGTTCTTTGAAGGTTCCTTCAGCAACCGACATTCCGTCTTTAAGCACGATCATTCGGTTAGCGGTTAAGCGAGCGCACTCTATATCATGAGTGATAATAATAGCGGCAGTATCATATTTCTTTTGAATGTCTAACATCAATTGGCTGATCTCCCTGGAAGTTATCGGGTCTAATCCTGTAGTAGGCTCATCATAAAAAATGATCTCCGGTTTTAATATAAGCGTGCGGGCTAAACCAACGCGTTTTCTCATGCCGCCCGAAAGCTCTGAAGGCATTTTATCGATGGCGTCTTCAAGACCAACGTTTTTTAATGCTTCAACTACCAACGCATCGATCTTAAGCTCGCTTAGATCTTTTGAATCGCGCAAAGGAAATTCTAAATTTTCTCTAACGCTCATGGAATCATAAAGGGCCGCACTTTGAAATAAAAAACCGATCCGCTTGCGCAATTGATTTAATTTTTCTCCGTTCAGTTCAGAAATGTCTTGATCGAACAGAGAAATGTTTCCGTCGTCGGGTTCAATTAAGCCAACTAAGCATTTTATAAGTACCGATTTTCCACTTCCCGATTTTCCCAACACAACAAGGTTTTCTCCTTTTTTCATGGTTAAATTGATGTCCTTAAGAACCTCATTCGAACCAAACAATTTTTTCAAATGTTTTATGTCAACAATTAACGAATCCATTTTACGTAAACAAACTGGTTATTTGAACCGCGATCATATCAATAATGAAAACAGAGAGTGATGCAAAAACAACAGAGGAATTAGCTGATTCGCCAACGCCAACTGTTCCTTTGTTTGAATTGTACCCTTTGTAACATCCAATTAAAGCAACAATGAAGCCGAAGAAAAAAGTTTTGATGATCGCTGGAACTACATCCATAAAGGATAGCTTTTCGAATACCTTTAAGAAGAAAAGACTAAAACTCGTGTCTCCTTCTAAATTAACGCCAATGTATGCGCCATAAAGTGAAATAGCATCAGCCGCAATTACCAGAACGGGAAGCATTAATGTAGCTGCAACAACGCGCGTAACAACAATATATTTAAACGGATTTATTCCCGAAACTTCCATAGCATCAATTTGCTCTGTTACTTTCATAGAGGCTAATTCGGCACCAATGCCGGAGCCAACTTTACCTGCAAATATTAATGCTGTAATTACCGGACCTATTTCCCGAATGATAGAAACAGCAACCATTGCGGGCAACCATGATTCGGCACCAAACTCAGCGAGTGTGGGCCGGGATTGAATGGTTAACACTAAGCCCATAATAAAACCGGTGATGGCCACAAGCGGAAAGGACTTATATCCGATCACATAACACTGCTTGCCTAACTCTTTTAATTCATAAGGCGGTAATACGAGTTGCTTAAAAAAGCGCAATGTAAATTTCGTAAGAGAGGTTATTTCTTCAAAGAAGTGTTTTATTCCGCTTAAATAATTTTGTGAAGACGCTTCCGTTTTCATGAGATCAATTTAAGTAGCGTCTAAGCACCCAGGCAATTGTTTCGTGCTCCAACATTAAACCGGTTAAAAAATCGGTTGTTCCGGCGTCTTTATATTTGTTCGAGCAATCTTCAATTTTATTTCTTAGCTCAACGATCATTGATTCATGATCTTTCACTAATTCTTTGATAATATCTTTTGATGAAATATATTTTCCGGGATGTTCTTTGATAGAAGAAAGTTTTGAGAACTCTTGCATTGTTCCAATAGTTCTTTCTCCTAATTTTCCAATTCGTTCCGCTATTTCATCTATGGCAGCCTCTAGTAGCTTATAGTGTTCTTCAAATAGTTTATGAAGCTCCATGAAACTTTCGCCAGTAACATTCCAATGTGCTTTTCTGGTTTTTACATAAAGCATCATTTCGTTTGATAATTCAACCGAAAGGATATTTACAACACTAGCGGTGTGTTTTTGAGTGATTCCAATTTGTGTTTTCATTTTCGTAATTTTATGGATGAATCTTATTTGTCAAAGATGACCCTTCTATTGCTTTTTTATATTATACGATTTTAAGAAAGAGTTATATTATTCGCGGTATTTGCAAAGGAAAGGTTATCGACACAGCCAGTAATGAATGGATAGCGCGAGAGCATTAACGCTGGTTGTTTTTATTCTTTCGCCTTTCTAATTGATATTTTTTTCTAGGTGATTTACTATTTAACTCTGCCATTCTTTCATATGCCTCATTTAATGATTCAGGAATACCTTTATCGTATTCGATCTTGTAGAACGAAAAGCCATTATAGGGAATCTTATTTTCAACAGAGTTAAGAACAACACGACCGTTTGTTTTGTTTTTTATGAAGTAAGCTCTAAACTCTTTTTCTCTTTGTTTTCTCAAATGAAGCAGTTTCTTTTTGATCTCAGCTTCGCCAATATAAGCATGGCACTTTTCTTGTGTTGTAAAAAGCATGGGGTTATTGCAATAATTAGTAAGGTATTTTACAAAAAGGGGATCTTTGATGTTTAGTTTATTAACATTTAAGGAATCGTCCTCATTAAAGAGTGAGTTTTTTCGAAGGCTTAAGTAGTACTTCTTTTTAGCAGCAAAAAACAGAACGTATTCTTTTTCCTTTTCAGTATATTCCATAGGAGTAATGGTAATATGGGCATAAGGAGTTTCGTAAAGGTATTCTGCTAAGGTTCTTAAGAATTTTTGCTGATCCTTTTCTATAGAAAATTCTCCCATTGTCCATTTTAGGCTATGCGATCTTTCAACTTTATCTTCCACGTTCTTAACAGTGTATTTATAACGCGTGGTAAGGGGTTTAACAAAAATATTTGTGAGGGCATCCCATATTACATCTTTAAAATTAAAACGTGGACGTTTCATGTTTCCGTTTATTGGAACTTCGTAATCAATAACATTTCCCCGCTCTCTAACTAACGCCATAACCAAAGGCAACGAGACCCGCTTCGAGTTTTTTCGAACTATTCTTTTTGATATACGCGGATCGATCACAAGTATGCGGTTAGTACTTTTTATGTACCCATTTCGAACACTCCAATTACCTTTCATTGCTAAAGTCCCCCTATCAACAGGAAAAGATGTGTACGAGATCAGATATGGATTAAACATGGCTAAAGGGAGATCTTTTAAGTGATAGGCAAGATCAAAATCGCTACTGTCTTTCGGGTTGATATTGAAAGATATATTTGCATCACCATAAGGTTTTAGTTGTGTTTTGAATTGCAATTCCACCATTTTTCGTGACTTATTAATGGAATCGGCGGCTAAAGAAATAGGATCGGCTGCTATGGAGAATTTTTCATTCAACGAGAAGTTATTATATAAACATCTCCCATTGTAAACAGCAAGTCGGTTAATTTGATAATTACTTTTAAAGAAATTCTTCGAGATCTCTTTTAAGTAATCTCCAATTACCACTATAAGATTGAACCGTCCAGGATTTTTTGAAGCAAAACTACCCTGGCCCTTCTTATAGAACATAACGTCCATGTTGTTTTGATGCTCGTACTGCTCGTATTTCAAGTAGGGCCGCGTAAGTAAAACAGAATCAAAAATGTAAATGCGATCATTAGGATTCAACTGAGTAATACCTATTGCCAGTTTTTTAAAACTCATTAAGTCCTCTTTCTTATGATCTTCAAAATGAAAATTAACGACACATACATTACCAGTAGCGGTTAAGATCTCAGCATTTCTGAAATTTCCTTTGGTATTAAGATCTGCGTCGAGTACTGCTTTTACCTCACCATAATTAGCAAGATCTTTGATATACTGGTTAATGAAATTCAGATCAAGGCTATCGATCCTACTTTGAATCTGATAATTTAAATTTTTTGTATTTACACTGAAATAGCCCTTCATGCCTCCTTTGCCAATTCCGGAAAGAAAGGAATAGGTGGAAGCGATCGTATCTGAGTTCGATCGTATCCCCGAACAGTTCATATGGAGTTTATTAATGAAAATATGTACCGGAGTAATTACTTCACGGTAATGGATCTCGCCATTCTTTATTTTTATTTGCAGTATACTGAAGTTTAGTGGTTTTTTATTTGAACGGGACTTTTGTTTTGGAGAAAACCTCCTGATAATGTCATCAAGATTTGTTTCCTTTTTATTTTGGATCAGCGTCCCTACTGGATCAACGAGGTTTAGTTCGCTAATTTCTATCGTTCTAAAAAATAGTTTGTAAACCGAAAAATTAGCATTTATGCAGTATGCTTTTAGAAAAAGACTGTCACCATTCGCTTCACTTATTTTTAGGTTGTGAAAACTTACGTAACCGGTAAAAGGATTAAGATAAGGTCTGTCGAGTGTAATTTCACGTCCCGTGTATTCCACATCATATTTTTCAATATAATATTTGATAATGGGCGAGGCGCAAATTATAGAAAGAACGGGAATTAAAACAATAGTGAGGAATAGGATCTTAAGCCTTCGCCTTAGTCGTACATTTTTAATCGTTATTGAATTTAGCACCGACCGAAGATTCATTTTCTACGAAATAGAGCGAATTACTTAATTTCGGTGATCTTCATTTCAACCCTTCTGTTTAATTGTCTTCCATAAGGGTTATCTGTGCCATCCGTTTTTTTATTAGTAGCAAAGGGCATTGTTTTACCATAACCTTTAGCGATCATTTGATCGGCGCTAATACCGGCAGCTACCAATTTGTTTACTACAGCCTGCGCTCTTTCTTCAGACAGTTTTTGATTGTAAATATCATCTCCTTTGCTGTCGGTGTGTCCGGCAATTTCAACTTTCATGTTTGGATTAGCCCTAAGGAGCATCGTAAGATTTTTTATCTCTACGTTCGAAACGTGTCGCAAAGTGGCCTTGTCGAAATCAAAGAAAATATTATTTAAAATGATCTTCGAACCAACTATTATTGGATCAAGCGTAACCGGTTTAAAGATCTCGTAGTAATTAGACTTTATTGGGATCTCTATGTTTTCCGAATAAAACAAATGACCAGGAGACTGATAAGTAATGTTGTAGTTTTTGCCGGGTACAAGAATAAAGATAAATTCACCTGTTGCGCTATTTGCTCTGTAAGAACCCAACATCGTTTCTGTTTCATTATCCGTAATAATGATCTCTATATTTTTGGCCGCAGCACCAGACTCCATGATCACATTACCCTTAATTAAGGTTAAAGGAGTTGGTTTACGATCTATAAAAGTGGCCGTGTAATTATCTTTTTCTCCAATTCCTCCTTCGCGAAAGGATGTGAAGTAAGCAGTTTTATTGTCGGGACTAAGTACATAGTATATGTCGTCATCGGTTGTGTTAATTGGATGACCAACATTTATTGGCGTTGACCAAACACCTTGTGAGGAAGCAATACTTGTAAAAACATCAAAACCGCCCATTGTATTATGACCTGTAGAACTAAATGCAAACGTAACACCATCGGGATGAATAAAAGGAGCGTCTTCATCATAAATGGTATTGATAGCAGATCCCATGTTTTCTGATTTGCCCCATTCACCATTGGGCTTTCTATTACTAACGTAAAGATCGCTACCCCCAAATCCGCCAGGTTTGTCGCTTGTAAAATAAAGCTTGCTTCCATCGGTTGAGATAGCAGCGCTTGGTTCCCAATATTTTGAATTAATATTCTCATTCAGTTTTACCGGCACACTCCAGGTGGTTCCTTCAAGGCTAGTGCTATAAATATTGCCATCGCCTTCGTCATCTTTGTAAATGAGAATAGTTTGGCCATCTGAAGAAATCCCAACAGTTGCTTCGTGTTTATCTGTATTAATAGGTGCGCCAATACTTTTTGCGGGCGACCAAACGGAGTTCACTTTCTTCGACATATAAATGTCTTCCATAAAATTGCCCCCATCATCTTTTATATCCCCCTTAGTTTCAATACGTGTAGTTGTAAAAAAAATCGTGTTTTGATCGGCAGATATTACAGGAGCATAATCTGCATAAGTGGAGTTTAAATTATTTCCAAGAGATTCAATTTTTATGTTTATTGGATTTGCAACAAGGGCCTTAGCTGTTTTGCAAATGTCGATCTGTCGAAGTGCTTCGGCAATAACTGTTTTACCACTCAATTTATTTTGCTTCATTGTGGCTATAAAACGTTGATAGGTTTTAATGGCTTTATCAAATTCATAGTTTAAGTGATATGCATCTCCTAGATATTTAATAGCAAGCAAGGGTGCTTTTCTTTCCTTGTAAGATCCACCATTATAATCACCAGAAACCACGGAAGCCGCTTTGCTGAAATAGTAAATACACTCTGCTTTTTTTCTTCTTGAGCTTTGGTAACAAACCCCCAATTTAAATGCGAGATTAGCGTTGGTGGTGTCTTTTTTATAGAGCTTTAAGAATAATGGTATGGCGGCAGAAAACCCACCTTTAGAATAAGACATAGATTCCCCCTTGTTATCCACATAGTACTTGGCATAAATCTCTTCTGCTTCATTATAATCTTTTTCGTATGTATCGGTTGGGGTTTGCGAGTTAATGGTTGTTATATTAAGAACGCACAGCGTTAACAAGGAAATTAATTTCATGATCGGTTTTTTCATAATGTGTGATAGTGTATTTTATAGAATAGTGTTTTTATTTAGTGTGCTTTACTGGAATTTTAACCGCCCCCCAAGACGTAATAATAAACGGAGAAATTAAAATGGCAATGGCAGTAACTGTGGCAAAAAGATAAGTGTACATAATGTTTGTTTTTTAAGTGCTTCGATGGGCAAAAGCACAATGAATAATTAACTACACAAAGGTGAACAAGGTGAAGAGTAAATGTGTTACACGAACCCTTTTGTATGTTACATATATCGCGTGTGCTGGCTTAAATAAAGAGATATATTTAAAGAACAATCGCACTCCTATTTAGTAGGTGCTTGCCACTTAAGGATATGTGTTTATTTGAAAAGAATAGGAAGCCGTGTTTGTAGTTAGATATTAGGAATAGAGACAAAGAATGTCTATTTTGAGGTAAAGACTAACGTTTTTTGCTAGACCCTCAGTTAAATGAAATTATATATTAAATACATGGTAAGCCTTCGTTGTAAAATGATGGTGAAAGACGAGTTAAAAAAACTAGGACTTCATTTTGTTGTAGTGGATCTGGGCACCGTTGAGATATTGGAAGACATTACTGCGCAACAGAAAGAGCAACTAAAAGTAAGTCTGCTGAGATCAGGGTTGGAATTATTGGACGATAAAAAAAGCATACTTATTGAAAAAATAAAAAACGTGATCGTTGAAATGATCCATTATTCCGACGAGATACCAAAAACAAATTACTCAGATTATCTCAGTAAAAAATTGGATTACGACTATACATATTTATCGAATATTTTTATGGAAGTGAAAGGAACCACGATCCAACAATTTATTATAGTGCATAAGATCGAAAGAGTAAAAGAACTGATACTTTATGATGAATTGAATTTAAGCCAGATCGCCAACAAGCTTCATTATAGCAGCGCAGCCCATTTATCTAATCAGTTTAAGAAAATAACCGGACTGTCTCCATCAGTTTTTAAACAGCTTAAGAATAAACGAAAAAGCAATTTGGAAAACATGTGATTTGTGTAAGTTTTAAGAAAAGATGTATAAGCATTTACGAACTATACACCTTAGCTTTATAAGGTAATTTTATAAACCTTATAGCGAAATCCATGTCAAACAACCCGACAAAAACAGAAGACCAAGCGGTAGAAAATGTAAAAGCCACCGAAAAGAAGAACGAACAGAAAGACAACATCGAAAGCAAGGTCATTGAAAAAGATCCACGAAAGATTACGATGTTCAGGCTACCGACACAAAAGTTATTCCCTCACAAAAATAATTTAATTCATTAAATGCGCCTTAATTAAACGCATTTTCTATTCTAAACACATTATACCTAAAACATGGCTTCAACAAAAAAAATAGGCATTTGGATGGATCATTCTAATGCGAATCTGATGGAATTCAACACAGGAAGGATGGACACAATTATCATTCATTCTGAATTTGATCATAACACAAAAGAAGCAAGCCTTAAGAAAAACGAGAACCTGATGCACAATAAGGAGCAACACGGGCAAAGTAAATTTTATAAGGAGATAGGAGAGGCCATAAAAGAATACGGAAGTGTTTTATTATTTGGGCCAACTTCAGCCAAAAGCGAGTTGTTTAATCTTTACAATAAAGATCCACATTTTGCACAAATAAAATTTGATGTGAAGCCGGCTGATAAAATGACAGAATATCAGCAGTACACTTTTGTAAGAGAACATTTCGGGAATCGTTAATACACACCCTTAGGATGTTTTGTTCTTTATCCCAATAGATAACCGAACGGCCCAAAACCAACACACATCTGTTGATGATAGGCCGAACAAGGTTACCATTGTTTAAGTGTTATTGGATCTCACAATTTATAGCGTAATTCCCAAAAACATCACTGTCTGATTTTGTATTGTCATTACAACGATCTTCAGCTCTTTTTCTATTGTCTTTGTATGTGTAAGTTGAGTAAGAACTTGTAGAAGTTCCGCCACTTCCGCTAGAATATGTTTTTGAACATTTACACACGTAGTCTTTTTTACAAGACGTCATAAAAGACCCCAACACTAGTAAGCCTCCTGCTAATAAAATTGTTTTTTTCATTTTCTTAAGTTTTAATTTATGCTACAAAGGTGACAACATTTGTACCGAATAGTATTGTATGCCAGTTTTAAAAAATTACACCGTTCACGGATTTGGCAAATAATAACAACTACACCTCTTTTATTGAAAAACCAGTGAATTATGTAAGGCTTTGGCTTGAATGTATAAACTTATGGGAAGAAAGATGTTGAACTTCACCTTAAGTAAACTATGAAACTATTCATCAAATATATGGTTAGTAACCGTTGCAAAACAGCGGTGAAGGAAGAGCTAAAAAAATTCGGATTACATTTTGTTGTTGTTGATCTGGGTGAGGTTGAGATCATGGAAGAGCTTGATGCTGATCAAAGACAAGAGCTGAAGGCCTCTTTATTGACCTGTGGCCTCGAATTAATGGATGACAAAAAAGCAATACTTATTGAACGCATCATAAACGTGATAACTCAAATGATCCATCATTCGGATGAGGCACTAAAAATGAATTACTCCGACTATATAAGCGAGAAGCTCGATTATGATTACACGCACCTCTCTAATTTGTTTTCTGAAGTAAAAGGAATTACTATTCAGCAGTTCATCATCATTAATAAGATCGAGAAAGTAAAAGAGTTATTGTTGTACGATGAACTTAATCTAACCGAAATTTCATATAAACTACATTATAGTAGTGTTGCACATTTATCAAATCAATTTAAAAAGATAACGGGATTATCTCCTTCGCAGTTTAAACAATTAAAAGACAAAAAGAGGAGTCCAATTGAAGATATTGGTATTTCGGAAGAAGAGAGTAAAGCAGAATTAGCAAAGAAGAATTTAAAGGTATCGTAACTCAATATGGACAACAAGCAAAAATCTGACGAGTTAGCAAATGCGAATAAAGAGCTAGCCTTTCGGGATAAAGAAAAGGAAAAGCGTGCAGCGGAGTTAAAGATCGCTAACAAAGAGCTTGCTTTTCAAAACGATGAGAAGGAGAAACGCGCAGCAGAGTTAGGCATTGCCAATAAGGAGCTTGCTTTTCAAAACGATGAAAAGGAAAAACGCGCAGCGGAATTAATAATAGCCAACAAAGAACTAGTATTTCAAAACAGAGAGAAAGAAAAACGCGCCAATGAGTTGGTAATTGCCAATAGGGAACTCGTTTTCCAGAATCAAGAAAAAGAAAAACGTGCCGCAGAACTTATTATTGCTAATTATGCACGTGGGCTTATAGAAGCAAGCCGTGATCCATTATTTACAATTAGCCCCGAAGGAAAGATAACAGATTTGAATCAAGCAACGGTTAGTGTTACCGGAGAGTCGCGCGAGAAATTGATAGGAAGCGATTTCTTTAATTATTTTACCGAACCTGACAAGGCGCGAGAAGGATATCAACTGGTATTCGAAAAGGGCTTTGTGGCCGATTATCCTTTAACAGTAATTGATGATGAACTTACGGATGTATTGTTTAACGGATCGGTTTATAAAGACGCTAGTGGAAATGTTGTAGGCGCAGTTGTTGTAGCAAGGGATATTACAGAGCAAAAGCGAATTGAAAAGGAATTAATAGAGGCGAAAGTGTTTGCCGAATTGGCAACGGCCATTGCCGAAGAAGCAAAAAGCAAGGCAGAGAGCGCTACGCGAATAGCAGAAGATGCCGTAAAAGCGAAGCAGCAATTTCTTTCAAACATGAGTCACGAGATCCGAACGCCAATGAACGCGATCATAGGATTTACAAAAGTGGTGCTCAAAACAAATTTAACGGCTAAACAAAAAGAATATTTATCGGCCATTAAGATCAGTGGAGATGCCTTGATAGTGCTCATCAATGACATACTCGATCTGGCAAAAGTGGATGCCGGAAAAATGACATTCGAACAAACTCCATTTAAAATGATGGTGTCTCTTTCGGCTATGCTTCATATGTTTGAGACCAAGATCCAGGAAAAGAATTTACTATTGGTGAAAGAGTATGATAGCAAGATCCCTGAAGTATTAATTGGAGACTCTGTTCGTTTGCATCAGATCATCTTGAATTTAGTTAGTAACGCGGTTAAATTCACTACAATTGGAAAGATAACCTTAAAAACAAGCTTGATAAAGGAAGACGAGGAGACAGTAGCAATAGAATTTGCTGTGATCGATACAGGAATTGGGATCCCTGAAAACAAAATAGATCACATCTTTGAAAATTTTCAGCAAGCCACTAGTGGAACTTCGCGCTTATACGGCGGAACCGGATTAGGACTTGCCATTGTTAAGCAATTAGTAGAGGCACAAGGCGGATCAATTACTGTGAAAAGTAAAATGGAAGAAGGATCAACATTTAGTTTTATTTTGAATTTTACAAAAACGAATGCGGAAGCAGAGTTGGTAACGGAATTAGTAGAGCTTGACCCCGACATTAAAAGCATTAAAATATTAGTAGTAGAAGACATTGCGCTTAATCAATTGCTGATGAAAACACTTTTGGACGATTTTGGTTTTGAGCAGGATATTGCCGGTAATGGAAAAATAGCGATCGAAAAATTAAAATTAAAACCATACGACATTATTTTAATGGACCTGCAAATGCCCGAAATGAATGGGTTTGAGGCCACAGAATATATACGCAACAAAATGAATTCTAAAATACCCATTATTGCTTTAACCGCTGATGTAACCACAGTTGACCTTGCAAAATGCAAGGCCGTTGGAATGAATGATTACATTGCAAAGCCGGTTGATGAGAGAGTGCTGTATAGTAAAATATTAAGTTTAGTAAAGAAACCCGAAGTAATAAAAGAACAGATCGTGAATATGACTCAGCAAAACAAAGAAAAGTGTACTAATCTCGAAAGATTAAAAAGCCTTACAAAATCGGATCCAAAATTAATGATGGAAATGATCTCGCTTTATTTAGAACAAACTCCAACATTGGTAAATTCTATGAAAATAAGTTTTAAGGAAAAAGACCTGAAGACCCTGCACAAATCGGTACACACGATGATCCCATCGTTTTCTATTATGGGGATAAGTGTGGATTTTGAGAACATGGCAAAAAAAGTTCAGAATTTTTCTGTTGGCAACCAACCGTTGGAAGGCATAGAGGCATTGGTTATAGAACTTGAGCGCGTTGGCGGCCAATCATGTGCTGAGTTACAGGAAGAACTTAATAAACTCAAAAATTTAGGAGTATGAAAACCAAGAAAAAAGTAAAACTGTTTCTCGTAGATGATGATAAAGTTTTTTTAAAAGCATTAGAGATAGAATTTTCACAAGGAAATGATTTTGAAATAAAAACATACGCAACGGGCGAGTTGTGTATTGAAGACCTATCAGAAAACCCTGACATAATAATATTGGATTATCATCTCGACGATATTGAAAGGGATGCTATGAACGGGATACAAACCTTAGATAAAATAAAAGAAACAAACAATGAGATCTCGGTCATCATGTTGTCTTCGCAGGATAAAATCGACATAGCCATCAATTGTATGCATCATAAAGCACTTGATTATGTGGTGAAAAGCGAAACCTCTTTTGTTCGTTTACAAAAGATCATCACAGATATTTTTCACAGCAAAAAAATAGAGAAGCAATTAAGCTGGTATGTAGAAAGGATGTAATACCTTTAACGTTCAGCAATGTTAATCCGTGAATACTGTAACTTATTTTTACCGGATGTAACGCCGTAACATCAAAAAACACGCACTTTTGATCAGTGGAACACCTTGATCAATATCATCAGTTAACAGCAGTATTTATTGCTCGGGTCTTTTTGGCCTGTCTCTTTTTCTTTCAGGGATATGATGCTGTTTTTAAAATAAAGATCAAAAATGTTATTCAAACCTACGAGAGCACATTTTCAAATAGCGGAATACCAAAAGCCGTTACTTTTTTTGCCTCTTGGTTTACTTCATGTTCGGCATTCGTTGGAGGGATCTTTCTCGCACTTGGATTGTTCAATTATTGTACATTATCAGTTTTAGGGATCAATTTAATATTTACTGCTATTGGTTTTGGCATTAATACGCCTGTGTGGGATACGCGTTTTGTATTTCCAAGATTATTATTGATCATATTTCTTTTGATCGTTCCACAGGAGTGGCACATATGGTCGCTCGACGCTTTATTAAATTTTTGATGAGCCGAACTGTACTGACAATATTTAAAATGAACGAATCATGGAAACAGAAAATGATCTCAATTGGCGAATAATAAAAATAACCACGGCCATTAAGGACAAGTACCCTGAGTTGACAAAATACTTAGAAGAATTGGAAGTTACTATTCCTTCAGTGTCAGCTCCTGTAATTGGATCAGAGGAGCTAAGATCGTATTATAACACATTGAAGGACCTCTACACTAAGTACAAATTATCACACGCCGAGATGAGATCTAATCCGTGAATATTGTAATTTAATTAGCATTAGATATATCAATAAACGTTTAATAGTTAAGAACTTCGGACAGTGAAAATTAATTCGCAATTAAACTAAATCAAATGAAAAATAGATCTCTAAATATGATGATAGCTTTTGTGTTGGTGCTTTTTCCAACACTTAATTTCGCGCAAGCTCCTAATCTTGGAACCACAGCAAACTTTGTTCTTTTTTCTACTAATGGGCCTGTAAGTAATTCGGGAATTTCTCAAATTACAGGAAACGTGGGAACCAACAACGGTTCAAGCACGGCTTTTGGTAACGTGAACGGAACTATGAACGATGCAAATGGTACAAGCGCTCAGTGCGCAACAGATTTACTGGCCGCATATAACCAATTAAACGCCACAATTGCTACGTTTTTTCCGGCCCCTTTATTGGGAAATGGACAAAGTCTCAACGCGGGAGTGTATTCTATTGGGAGTGCGGCAACATTAAACCTTGAGTTGATATTGAACGGTCAGGGAAACCCGAACGCGGTATTTATTTTTAAAATTCAAGGACCCCTTTCAACAAATGCAGCGTCGCGCATTAAACTCATTAATGGTGCTTTAGCGTGTAATGTGTTTTGGAAAGTAGAAGGCTTGGTAAGCATGGCTTCGGGCTCAAGCATGAAAGGAACTATTATTGCAAATAATGCTGCCATTAATATGAATGCTGGAGACACACTTGAAGGAAGAGCGCTTTCTACCGCAGGTGCAATAACCATTGACGGAACTTTTGCTTATACGCCCATTGGTTGTGGAAGTCCAACACTTACCGGACCTACAGCTCCCGCGTTAGGCGGAGCGGCATGTTATGGTGTGTTTTCTTCTAACGGTGCAGTTTCAAATTCGGGAATTACATATGTTACTGGTGATGTTGGAACTAATGTTGGATTGGCCACTGGATTTAATACCGTTAATGTAAACGGAAAAGTTCATCCAACACCAGATGGTTCAACCGCCGCTTGTGCAGCCGATCTGTTGATCGCATATAATTATTTGAATACATTACCAGTTGATATTGAGTTATTGTATCCGGCGCAATTCGGAAAAGGCCTAGTACTAACACCGCATACGTATTTACTAAATGCCGCAACCGTATTTACCGACTCGCTTTACCTTAATGCAATGGGAAATACAAATGCCGTATTTGTTATTAAAATAAACGGCGCCCTTTCTACAAGCACTTATGCCAAAGTAAAACTAATTAATGGCACACAATCTAAAAATGTGTATTGGAAAATTGAAGGTGCGGTTAATTTGAATAACTCTTCCGTTTTTAGGGGCACGATCATTTGTAACAACGGCGCACTAGCATCTGTAAATACAGGCGTTTTAATAGATGGCAGAATGTTAACCACCAACGGTGCGCTTACCACCAATGCAACGTCTATTGTAGCCACGGTTATTCCATCTAATTGTACTTCCTTAAACATTAACGAATTTGGTTACGAAAACAATATTGTAACAATTTACCCTAATCCGTTTACTTCAGCAGTTAAAGTTATTATTGATAGATCAGCTCCGTATGAAGATCTTCAATTACGATTGTATAATGTGTTAGGAGAATTAGTAGTAAGTAAGGAAATCACAAAAGAAGTAAATACCCTGGAAATGCAAGAGCTCAACACAGGAATTTATTTTTACCGAATAATGGATCACACACAAACCATTCAATCGGGAAGACTGATCTCGCAATAAAGAGGCAGCTAAAAAACGACCTGCTACCCTAAGTAGCAGGTTTTTTGTTTTAAATGGTCAATTTCCGACAAAACGTAAAGAATGTAACTTATTAAGCATCCTCTATAACACATTAGCCCTGCAAGTTAACCACCTTTGTGATGTAGAAATTAAATATCTAAATATAAACAAAATGAAAAACTCAACTGAATTAAAAGGAAACTGGAATGAAACCAAAGGAAGACTAAAACAAAAATTCGCAATTCTAACCGACAATGATCTATTGTTGATCGAAGGTAAACAAGAAGAAATGTTGGGAAGGATCCAGATCAAATTGGGCAAAACAAAGGAAGAGGTTCAAAAATTGATCTCAGAATTATAGACCCGTAACTAAACAATTTAATTAATATATAAACCAAGAAAATGAAAAAATCAATTTTAACAATAGCAACGTTTATTACAGCAGTTTTGATGACAAGTTGTAGCAGTTCAGGAGAAAAAGTAGAAGACGCAAAAGAAAACGCTATTGAGGCGGCGGCCGATTTAAATCGTGCTAATGAAGAGTATATGGCCGATATGGAAAATTATCGCAAAACAACAAACGCAAAGATAGAAGCGAACAATAAAAGCATAGCGGAATTTAAAACTAGAATTGAGAATGAAAAAAAGGAAGCTAAGGCAGACTATATTAAAAAAATAGATGAACTTGAAAAGAAGAACAGTGATGTTAAAAAGAAAATGGATGATTATAAGAATGATGGAAAAGCTAATTGGGAATCGTTTAAGGCCGAATTTAATCGCGATATGGAAGAGCTAGGAAATGCAATAAGTTCTTTTGGAGAAAACAGCAAAAAATAATTTAACAACAACTAACTAACAGCAAAATGAAAAAATTAATATTAATGATAGCAGTGGTAGCTTTTACCGGTAATGTGATGAATGCGCAAGACGAAACAGATCGTCGCGAGAAGTTATCATTCGGACTTAAGCTTGGCGTAAACTATTCGAACGTTTATGATTCGCAAGGCGAAGAATTTCAGGCAGACCCTAAACTTGGTTTTGCCGGTGGAGCTTTTTTAGCGATCCCAATAGGAAAATATTTAGGCGTACAACCAGAAGTTCTACTTTCTCAAAAAGGATTTGAAGCAACTGGTCGTTTACTCGGAACTACATATAAATTTACGCGCACCACTACATATATTGATGTGCCCTTGTTATTTGCTTTTAAACCAAGTGAGTTTATTACGTTATTAGCAGGACCTCAGTATTCGTATTTAATCAATCAAAAGGATGTTTTTTCTAATACATCAACTTCTTATTTACAGGAAACAGAATTTAAGAACGATAATCTTCGTAAGAACACTCTGTGTTTTTTAGGTGGAGTAGATCTTACACTTAAACACATAGTTCTTGGAGCAAGAGCAGGTTGGGATCTTCAAAACAATAATGGCGATGGAAGTTCATCAACCCCGCGGTATAAAAACGCATGGTATCAAGGAACTATTGGGTATAGATTTTAATAATTAACAGAAAAACTACATGAAAAAAATATTTACATACACAGCACTTTGCTTGATGGCCATATTATTAATGCCTTCTTGCAAATCAAAAATGGGAGTTACGAAACGCCATTATATGAACGGATATTATGTTTCGCACACAAAAGCAAAAACTAATACACCTATTGCAAAAACGAAAACAAAACAAATAGAGGCCGATAAAATAGCTTCAATAAATGTTTTGAATGTGAAAACAAAAGAAAATAGTTTAAAAGATCAGGTAGTTATTCAACCAAAGGAAAGCATTATGGCAAGTGCTTATCCGAAAAAGGGAATGAATACTTATTCTGAAAATAAAACAAGTTATAAAAGCATAACAATAACTCAACCTTTTAAGGAACTAAAACAAGCAGTTTCTAAAGTTGGTACGGGTCAACATGAGGGACATGGACACAGTTTATTCTGGATCATTATTCTAATATTATTGATCTTATGGATTTTAGGATTTTTATCGGCGAGCTTTGGAAGTTTGATTCACCTACTTCTTATCATTGCTCTCATATTATTTATCTTATGGTTACTTAGAGTTGTTTAATCACAATCAAAAATAAAAAACAAATGAAAAAATTTATCACCTTATGTCTTTTGATAGCATTAGCAACTAATGTATCTGCACAAGAAACAACAACATCCACTAATCCAAAATCTTTCGGCGGTGAAAAATATGGTAAAACGCTCAATTTAGCAGCAGGTATTGGTTATTACGGATACATAGGCCGCTCAACGCCGGTATTACATTTAGATTTTGAATTTGATGTTGCAAAAAACCTAACGCTTGCACCATTCATTACCTATTACTCATATCAAAATTACTATTATTGGGGAAATCCGAAATATGCATATCGCGATTATTCTTATCGCACAACAGTTATACCGGTTGGCGTTAAAGGAACATACTACTTTGATCAATTACTTGGCGCAGGACCTCGTTGGGATTTTTACTTAGCAGGCTCTATTGGAGTTGCTATTCGTAAAACAACTTGGGAAAACGGCTATTATGGAGAGTATGTGGCGCGCAATAGCACAACAGGTCTTTATCTAGACGGCCACATTGGAGCTGAATACCATTTGAATAAAAAACTGGGTTTATTCCTTGATCTTTCAAGTGGCATCTCAACATTTGGTTTAGGAATACACCTTTAAAATGCTTTAATGAAATTTATAACAAAACTAAAAAATCGTCTAAAGAAGATCGCAAGCATTCAGCCTAATGCAAAACCCGATTCGGATGCAGATAAAAGCGGTACTGATAAAGATTCAGATAAAACGCAGTTACCTGATCCAAAAAAGGACGAAGAGAAATTTGATAAACCAAAAGAGAACCGGATCCTGACAGAACTGATATAGATATTCAGAAAGCTAGGAATGAAACCGTAAAAGTATCACCAAAAGTACCGATCAAAATAACTATAAAACACTAACTATGAAAACTCAAGGACTCAATTTATTTATCGTAGACGATAATGAATTGACATTAGCCGGCCTCAAAAATTATTTGCACCAACGTTTTGGCGACGGAATTAATATTTTCACTTTTCTTACAGGAGCAAGCGCTCTGGAAAAAATGGATAAAAACACCGGCATTGTTATTCTTGATTATCATTTAGAGAACGAAAATGGAAATGAGGTTTTGAAGTCAATTAAGGAAAAAAATCCAAATACCGAAGTGATCATGTTTACCTCTAATGAAAAAATTGCTGTTGCGGTTGAATCATTTAGAAAGGGCGCGAACGACTTTGTTATTAAAGGCGACAAGGCCTGGAAACGAATAGCTTCAAGCGTAAATAATATCATCACGTATCCATACCGAATAATGGTAAAAGAATTTGGAGTGCATAAGTTCGTGGCAGCTTTTTTGCTCACGTTTGCAGCACTTGGAGCTGTGGTTGTGCTTGTTTTACAAACAATGGACTGGAATTAACTAACATTTAAAAACATACATTATGGGAAATCTACTTTACATTATCGCGGTAATTTTAATTATCGGTTGGGCTGTTGGCTTTATTGGCTTTCATGCCGGCGGAATTATTCACGTTTTACTTGTGATCGCACTCATTGCAGTTATTTTGCGTGTGATCAGAGGCAAAGACCCAATTTAAACTTAAAATAAAAACAAATATGGAAAACTCACACAATTCAGGAAAGCTCATTGGAGCATTATTATTAGGCGCTGTAGTTGGAGGAGCGTTAGGAATTCTTTTTGCACCCGATAAAGGTAGCGAAACGCGAAAAAAGATCGCAGGAAAGACAAATGATTTCACCGATTCTTTGCAAGAAAAATTCAAAGCGTTTTTAGAAGATGCAAAAAAGGAATTTGAAGGTGCTAAAGATAAGGCAGCGCTTTTAGCAGAAAACAGTCAATCTAAAAAATAATATTGTGCAATGGAAGACAATAACACACCGCTTGTAGAAGTTCTTTTTGAGAAAACCGAGTCTTATGTAAAAATAAGCGCAGAGGTTTTTAAACTGAAGATCATAAATAAGATTTCAGATGTAGTTTCAGACCTAACGGCAAGTTTTGTAGTTATTGTTTTCGCCACATTGTTTTTTATCATTTTTAATATCGGCGTTTCTTTATGGATAGGAGAGCTATTTGGAAAAATGTATCTTGGTTTTTTTGCAGTGGCGGCATTTTATATGTTAACGGGAATTATTCTGTACATATTCCGCCGAAGTTGGATAAAAATACCATTAAGAAATGCCATCATTACAAAATCCTTAAACTAAACCCTTATGCAAGCACCCGACCCATTTATTCTATTAAATCAACTTATTGTTATAAAAGAAGCGGAACAGTTGCAACAAGGAACGGCGCTTAAAGAACACTTTCGTGAAACATATGAAAGCTTAAAACCCATTAATATTCTTAAAAGCACATTTAAAAAGGCTTCATCATCTCCGAATTTGAAGTCACAACTTACAAACACCGCTATTGGTATGACAACAGGATTTTTAGCAAAAAAACTATTGGGGGGAAGCTCAAGTAATCCACTTATAAAATTAGTTGGAACTCTCCTAGGATCTTTTGTTGGATCTAAAGCAGAAGACAATGCTGAGGGGATCAAATCTTTAGGAAGTTTTCTTGTAAACAAAGTTGCAGGACACAACTCAAAGTAATGGAAAAAGAACTTAAGATCCCTTTTTATGCTAAAGCAGCACTTATTTCTATTGGACTATTTGCTTTTGTTTATACAATGTATTTGGGACAAGACATTATTATTCCTGTTGTTTTTGGAACAATCATCGCAATTCTATTGAACCCATTTGTCAACTATTTAATGGGTAAAAGAATAAACAAGGTAGTTTCTATTACAATTGCCGTTACTCTAACTATTTTATTGGTAGTTGGAGTTTTTTACGTTGTATCGTCGCAAGTTACTATGTTTAGCGAAACTTGGCCTTTATTAAAAGCAAAATTTGCAACATCAAGTAATGAATTTGTACATTGGATATCTGAAAAATTCAACATAAGAGTTTCAAAGATCAACGCGTGGACAAAGGAAACACAAAGTGATGCGATCGATAATTTTGAATTAGGACAAAGACTAACTCAAGTGGGAGGGATGCTATTAACTTTAATATTGTTGCCAATTTATTTATTTATGATCCTTTATTATAAACCATTGCTTCTAAACTTCATTCGTATGCTTTTTCATAAGGAACATCATACTGTTGTTGAAGAAATATTGTTTAAAACAAAAAAGATCATTCAAACATATTTGGTGGGTCTTTTCTTTGAAATGGTGATAGTAGCAGTACTAAACTCCGTGGGGTTACTGTTATTAGGAATAGACTATGCTATTATTTTGGGAATAACAGGAGCATTGCTTAATCTTATACCATACATAGGTGGAGTAGTTGCTGTAATTTTACCGGCAGTAATTGCTTTTGTTACAAAGGAATCGGTGTACTATCCTTTTTTAGTGGTTGTTCTTTATGCATTTGTTCAATTGGTAGACAATAATTATGTTATTCCAAAAGTAGTTGCTTCACGTGTAAAAATAAATGCACTCATTTCTGTTATTGTACTTCTCATAGGAGGTGCTATTTGGGGAGTTGCCGGAATGTTCCTTTCAATACCCTTAACCGCCATTTTAAAAGTTGTATTTGATCACATTGAACCCATGAAGCCTTGGGGATTTTTACTGGGTAATATGGTGCCAACCGCCCGTAAACCGCTGCTAAAACAAAAGGCGGCAGATACAGAGTAATGGCCTAACGATCTTTTTCGATCACCAATCTATGAACCAAGCGAATATTATTTACATCTATCGTTTGGATAAAATAAATTCCTTTATCAGCATCAATCAAACTGTATTTTCCATTAGAGAGACGAACGCATTTTATTTCTTTTCCTAAAATATCAAATGCCGTGATCGTTTTTATTTCCACTTGATCAGTTAATGCAAAAACACTATTACTCGGATTAGGATAAATAAAATTACTTGCGCTTTCATTTGTAATTTGAGATAAACCCGTGCTAACCGTACTTGTGCCGCAACTTCCTAAAACAAGATACTTACTTTTTAGTGTGCCAACCGATAAACCATAAATAGGATTATTTACAATGTCGGCGCCGAAGGTTGTAAGGTTTGTAAAATTACCTGCCGCCGTTATTTGTCTTGCTGGGCAACCATCATTATCCCAACTCCAGGCAAGCCATCCTAATTTTTTTTGAGTGATGATCTTTAACCAGGGTTTGTAATTTAAAGTGTACTGACACATAGTTACATCATCTTGTAAATTCGCAACTTCCCCAAATACAAAAGGAATGTTTTTAGTTAATGCATTATTTATTTTTGTTAACGCCTGTGTAGAATCATTTCCGGCAAAACTATACCAATAAGCATGAGCGCTAAATATTAAATTATGTTGAGGGTCCGCCGTTTGTAAAACCTGCCCAACGTTCCCTAAAACATCAAGGTTAGTTCCGCACTCTGATCCGTCGATCATGATAGGAACCGTAATACTGTTGCTTCTAATTGTATTTACAATAGAACTATACGTATTTGAAAAAGTGCTTTGAGCTGTAGTTGGATTACTTGCCCATGAAACAAAGAGCGCTTCATTGGCGACATTAAGAATAATGCTATGTTTATATTTATTGATGAGTGTTTTTACAGCTGGCTGTACAAAAAAATTGCTAAGCGTTACAAGCGCCGTTGCGTTATTAACGCAAGTCAGATCATGCAGTTCAATAATGGGGATCATTTTATGTTGAACACACTTTGACAAGGCGCTATCCAAGTTAACTAAATTGTTGTAGGTTGCTTGTGGGGTTGGACCATCTGGCGTAGAAACATACCAAGGCAAGCGTACGCAATTTGCTCCCGATAATGCTACCTGATTAATTCGCAATTGTGTTGGCGACCAGCCCCAATTATACGGAGCATAATTAACCCCTTTTAAAATAAGTGTATCATTGCACGGACCTAAAATATATCTTCCGTTCACATGAATGGTTGTTACGGTTTGCGAAAGACTTGAATTGTAAATTAAAAGGAATGCAAGAATAAGAGGACCAAATAAAAACTTTTTCATAGGTTAATTGGTTTGAGAGAATAAATATACACTTTTTTGCGAGAAAAGAAAGAACTATCTCAATTCCAACTCTTGCAATCGTTTCCGAATGTGTTAAACTGGAAGCAAGAACTTAGAAAAACAGCTCGTGAACAAATTTTATTTTACATACCAACAATTTTTTTACATTTGTTACATGAAGAAACTTAGAGCTACAACACCTGCATTAGTACTAAATTGTATTATTTGCTTTTTCATTGTGAGTACCATAAGCGCACAAGTACCAAAAATTAAATGGTGGTACAATACCTATGATTTTTCGGCCGGCCAATCTGCCGCTAAAGATATTGATGGAGATGGAAAACTAGAAGTAGTTTTTGGTTGTTACCGTAATGATAGTTCTGTTTATGCTTTAAACGGGGAGAACGGAACTTTGCTCTGGAGATACAACACCAGCGCAGTAGGTAGTCATGGTTGCAACGATGTGGCACCAATTATTTATGATGTTGACAACAATGGTACACAAGAAGTAATTGTCCCGGGCTCATGTAATCCAAAAACATTTTGTATAAATGGCGCAACAGGAACATCTACTTGGATAATTAATACCAAAGGAAGCGATTCACCACCAACTATTGCTGATATTGATAACGACGGCAAACCCGAAGTGATACATGGTGAGTTTACAGGATACGTTATTGGAATTAATGCAGAGAACGGAACACAAGCCTGGGAGATCTTGGTTGATCCAAACTCTTGGGTACAAACTGCTCCAACCATTGTTGATCTGGATAATAACGGTCAACTTGATTTTGTAGTTGCCACTTGGAATTTTAATTATTTAGATAGTATTTTTGCCTATAGAGGTGATAACCAAACCAGGCTTTGGGCTTATCCGGTACACGCACACATGTATCACGGAAGTGCAGTTGCCGATCTGGATGGTGACAATAAACCGGAAATTTTAATTGGCGCTTATAATGATACATTATATTGTATTAACGGAGAGAACGGAACAACAAGCTGGAAATACAAAGGACCCGGATATATTGGCGGCCCCGTAACATTAGGCGATGTTGATAACGACGGAAGCTGCGATGTGGTTTTTGTTGGCGGCACTAAAGTTACAGTGCTTTCAAATACGGGGGCGTATAAATGGGATTATACTATACCAAATGCAGGACAAGCATTTAGAGGTGTTGCCCTTGCAGATATAAATAACGATGCTTATCCGGATGTGATCTTTGGTTCACTTAAAGGTGTACTATATGCTTTGAATGGAAATAACGGAAGCTTAATTTGGAATTTAGATCTAAGAGCGCATTATGGGAATCCTTTGTTTGAACTAAATCACGCGCCATTAGTGGCAGACTTTGATAACGACGATACGCTTGACGTTTTTATTGTTGGAGGTTACGGAATTTATTCGGCCACAAACATGACAGGTAATTTTGGAAGAGCTTACATGGTTTCGGCAGGAAAAGGAAATGGCCCCGATTGGTTAATGTTTCAAAGAGACATTAGAAGACAATCTAATTTTTGTTCGAGCATTACAACTGATATCAATGAAGAAGCTATTTTGACAAAAGATAATTTTACAATTTATCCAAACCCGGCAAATTCAAAAATTAATATTGATCTTAAAAATAAAAGCAGCAAAGAACTCGACATAAACATTTATAACTCGAGTGGTAAGTTGATATATAGAGTTAAGAATCCCAATTCAGAAACCTTAAGTATAAACACGCACGAATGGTCTGCGGGTATTTATTTGTCGGTTATTAAAGACGAAAGCGGAATTATAGAGCAAAAGAAATTTGTGATCGTTGATTGAGGATTAAATCAATCTTTTTAATGAGTATATAAAACTGAAAGTAACGCGTTAGGATTTTAGTTGTTTTACAAACTCCTCCGGACTCACCGCATCTTTCACATCGTAATTCCCGATCTTAGTTCTTCTTAACGAAGTTAAATGTGCGCCGCTGTTTAATGCTAAACCAAAGTCGCGCGCAATGCTGCGTATGTATGTTCCCTTACCGCACACAATGCGAAACGAAATAATTGGCATTTGAATATCTGTAATCTCAAATTCCAGAATTTCAATTTGCCTTGGTTTTAGTTCAACCTCTTCGCCGGCGCGCGCTAATGTATAAGCACGCTTACCATTTATTTGTACCGCACTAAAAATAGGAGGTACTTGTTCTTGTTTGCCAAGAAATGTTTTAGCAGTTTCTAAGATCAATTCTTTTGTAATATGTTCTGTTGGAAATGTTTTGTCAACCTCTTTTTCAAGATCATAACACGGTGTAGTGGCACCAATAAAAAAAGTACCGGTGTACTCTTTTGTTAAACCCATAAAA
>Ga0075163_10001574_pt1 | contig 30843 bp, 25 predicted proteins | sample JI1023141ADNA_FD_71478 | JGI IMG/M metagenome (GOLD analysis project Ga0075163, IMG submission 71478) | Wastewater effluent complex algal communities from Wisconsin, to seasonally profile nutrient transformation and Carbon sequestration -... | ecosystem: Engineered > WWTP > Effluent > Algae...
TGCTCGAGGACAAGAAGCGCCGCCAGGCCGAGGAGGCCCGCACGCGGATCGCCAGGGAGGCCACCCGCATCCTGCGGCAGGCCGCCGGCCGCTTCCGGGACGCCCGCGTCAGCGACGATCCCGAGCGTGCCGCGCGGCTGCGCGAGGAGGGCGAGCAGCGGCTCGCGGACCTCGAGCGCGTGAACCCGGAGGCGTGGCCATGGGCGCACTGGATGTATCCGGTCCGCGACCGCGAGGTCATCATCCCCGACACCGGCCCGGCCGTGTACGAGGGTCTTCGCGTCGCCCGGCCGCGGGTCGGCGCGCCCGACCAGATCGACTACCTCGAGTTCGGGCAGATCGTCGACACCGACGAGGGCGCGCGCATCGGCCTGCGCGCGGCGGGCTCGCCCGCGTGGCAGCTCATCAACTACACCGGCGAGGTCGGCGGGGCGCCGTTGCTGGCCGAGCACTTCCCCCGCGAGGGTGGGCCCGCGTGGCCGGAGGACGACGACGCGCGCACCGCCGCAGCGCTCGAGAAGAAGATCCCCGAGGTCTTCCGATTCGGCCGCTACGAGCAGCTCCGCTGGCGTGGGGCCAGCGACGCGTGGCTCGAGAAGTGGTGGCCTCGCTTCGACGCCGCCCTCGTCGACGGCCTCGTCGGCGACGGACAGGTCGTCCCGGTGGAGGGGCCCGAGGGGCTGATGGTCGCGTCCGGCGACGAGGTCCGCCGCGGCAAGGTCCTCCCGCCCACACGCGCCGGCTGGCAGCGCTTCCTCGAGCTCGCGCCCGCGAGCGGCGAGAAGTTCACGCGGCTCAAGGAGCTGGGCCAGTCATGGTGGGAACGCACCATTCCTTTCGACCTGCTGGCGAGCAGGACCGAGGAGGCCGGGACGGCCGCGAGACCCCCACGGCACGACCCGGAGGAGGAGCGCATGGGCGAACTGCTCCGCCGTGGGCGTGACGAGGAGGAGGCGCGCTGGGCCGCGGCCGTGGAGCGCGGGACGGCGATCGAGCACGCTCGCGGGCTGCCCCCCGAGGAGGCACGCAAGGCGGCGATCAAGCACCTCGCCACCGACATCCACCATTACGACGGCGTCGACGTTCGCAGCGCTCCCGAGCCCCCACAACAGCCGAAGTCCGGGAAGTCCGGCCTCTACGAGGAGGCGAGGGCCGCGATCAGGTCGATCGATCTTCCGAAGGCGAAGCAGGCCCACTACCTGCGACAGGCCGAGGTAGCCATCGCGGACGGGAAGAGCTACCTGCCGGTGGTCACCCGCGCCCGGAAGGCCGCCGAGAAGCTCAGGCCGTCCTCACCAGCTTCCGGAGCACCGGCACGCGTGGTGGTGGAGCGCTCGGAGCTCGACGCGATGCTGAACAGCTTCAACGCCGAGCCGGGCTACCGCCTGGCGAGTCAGCGTCAGGGCGGTAACAGCGAGACCTACGTGATCTATCCGGAGGGCAAGGACTCCGACGCCGCGGTCGCCGCGATCGATGTCGTGGGCTATGAAGTCGACGACGTCCGCTGGCTCGACGATCGCGTGTCATCGGTCGACCGGGACACGATCCTCGAGCGGATGGACCGCGCGCTCTGGGCGGCCAACGACGCCGACAGCGATACCGAGAGCCGCTCTCCACTGCAGGACCTCACGGAGATGATGGAGCGGCTCGTGCGCTCGCGGGGCGTCGACGTGGAGGCCAGCAAGAACCCGCGGCGTCCGGACGGCTACATGGAGATCGCGGAGGCCCTCGCCCAGCTCGCAGAGCCGGCCGAGATGGACGCACTGCAGCTCGAGGTTTGGCTCGAGTCGACCGGCTATCTGTTCAAGGCCGCGGAGATTGTCGCGGGCGCCCGGGGCCCGGACGTCAAGGTCCCCGACCTCATGCGCCGCCTGTGGCGCGAGATCCTGATCGCAGTCCCGGTCACCACGATCGGCGCCGGCCCCACACCAGGCACGCTGCGGGTCCCCGACAACGCCCTGCATCGTGGTGACCCGGTGACCGTGCTCGAGCGGCGGATCCGCAACGGTCGGGCGACGCTCCGGCAGATCGTCGTCAACGTCCGCGGGAAGGACACCACGCCCCGCTGGTCGATCGTCTCGGACCCGACCGAGCGCCTCGAGCCCGGCTCCGTGCTCCACGACACCAACTACCCCGACGAATGGCTGCACCAGATCTACCGCAACATCAACGCCTTCGAGGACCACCTGGCCGAGGCGCCGAAGCGCCTCGCAGACGTGCGCACGCTGCTCTACTGGACCGCGGCGATGCTCGACGCCCCGCTTTGTCAGGGCGAGGTGAAGCGACGCGCCACCGAGGCCCTGCAGCAGGCCCGGACATACTACGAGGCCGCGCGGCGGCAGCTCATCGACGGGCAGACCGTCGACGCGGCCCGCCGCATCCATGAGGCCCTGCGCCGCATCGGTACGGCGGCGACCGAGCTCGCCCGCAGTTGCGGCGATGGACAGACGGTCCTCCCGGGCGCCGCGCCTTCCTTCGCCGTGAGCCCGACCGATCAAGGGGTGCTCGCCGGCGCATCGATGTCTCTGCCGCGCTCCGTCGCGGCGCCGACCGAGCCCGGCAGGGCCGCCATGCACCCGAGCGCCCTGAGCGGTCCTGCCACCATGAGCGGGGACAAGCAGAGCGACTCCCGGAGTTTGGGCGACTCGCCGAACGAGCATTTCTCCCGGCAGTTGCCGGTGCCGCCGACCGGGCGACCCCAGGCGGAGTCGGTCGCGGCGAAGGCCCTCGAGGTCGATCGGGAGGCCGACGTCGAAGATGTCGATTCGGCCGACTCGACCTCTTTCGGGGGACCACAGCGAGCGGAGAACGTAGCCCAGGGCCCCTCGGCCTGGGAAGGGGGAGACGATGACGTGGGCTGACCAAAAGACATATGTGAGCAAGGACGGCGATTCCGAGACAGCCATCGCCGAGTTGACCCGTCGGCTCGACCATTTTGAAAAGGAGGAGATACGCCGCCGCCAGCGGTGGGAGGCGAGGCTTTCGCATCTCCGCGCGCTGCGGACACCCCTGATCATCGTGTCCAGCGCCCTTGCGGTCGGGATCGGCGCCAGCATCGCTTACCGATGGGTACGGAGGTGAACATGGGCAGGAAGCGAACCTTGGAACAACGCCGTCTGCTCGCGGTCGTCTCGACGATCGAGCTACAGGCACAGGAATTCGAACGTGACATGGACGAAGCGCTGGCCACATTCGGCCGTGAGCTCCTGCTGGGAGTCGGGGCATCCCTGTCGGGGGGTCTCGTGCTCGGGGCGGCCATCGGCGCCCTGCTGGGCAGCAGATCGCGGCGCCTGGCGGTGTTCCGCCCGAGGGCGACAACACGACGCGGAGGCCGCCGGCCTGGGCATCGGGGGCCTCATCGGCGCGGTCGTCGGCCCACGGAGACGATGATCATGGCCAGGTCTGACGCATGGGAGAAATTGCCGATGGCCGCCGGCGACCCCGCGCCGGCATGGCCGCTGCCGGGTGTGACGCCGAAGTTCGCCACGTGGAGCGTCGGCGGCGGCCGCCCGTTCGGGTGCACGGCCGAGAGCTGCGAGCGCTGGCACGCCGGCATCGACCTCACCGGGGCGCCCGACGGCGCGACCATCGTCGCCCCGGAAGACGCGCTCGTCGTCGGCATCGATCGCGGGTGGAGCGAGGGAGCAAAGGCCGCATTCCTGCGAACAAAGTCCGGCCTGTTCCTCGTGCTCGGCGGGTTCAAGGCCGGGTCGCACAAGGAGTTCGGGATCCAGACCGCCCGCGAGGTTCGCAAGGGCGAAAAGCTGGGGAAGGTCCTCGGCTCGTACGGCATGATCCACCTCGAGACGTATGTGGCGGCGGGCCGCACGGCCAACTCGGTGTGGTGGCACTCCGAGCCACCGCCGGACGGGCTGCTCAACCCGACCAACTACGTCGAGCGGATGGTCGGCGACCGGGTGTCGCTCGTGCAGACCAGGCAGCGCCACGAGGCCCTCGCCGCGCTCGGGTACTACACGGGTGACGTCGCCGCCGCCTGGGGACCCGCGTCCGACGTCGCGCTGCGGGCGGCCCAGGCCGCCCTCGGTGTCGACGTGGACGGCAAGTGGGGCCCGAAGACCGAGGACGTGATCCAGCAGGCGCTCGCGGCGAAGAACCCCTGCACGGCCGACGAGTGCGGTGCGACGACTCCGGCGCCGACGGGCTCCAGCGACGCGCTTCGCGGCATCGGGGCGATCGGCAAGTTTGTGATCGGCGCGGTCGGGGTGACCGGCGTCGCGGTGGGAATCGCGTTGTGGACGAGGGAGGATCGATGAACAAAGAAATGCTCGATAGCATCACCAGGGTATCGGCGAGTCTCATTCGTGAGACGCCGCTGCCCGATCCGATGAAGGACGCTTGCATCAACCTGGTCGGCTGCATCGCCAGCGAGATCGGCAGGCGCGCCGGGGACGTGCCGGACGATGGCCAGACGACGAGCGAGCCGCCCGAGACAATAGCCAGCGGATCGACCGGCGACCTCTTCGAGGCGATCCGAAGCGTCGTCGAGGGCGCGCCGCAGGACATCCCCGGTGATCCGGTCAACCTCGCGCTCGTGGCCCTCGGCCAGGTCGAGAGGCTCGTGGCGAGCAGCATCCGCGGCGTCATCTACCAGGCCCAGCGGCTCGGCGCGGACGAGAGGACGCTCCAGGACATGCTCGGCCGGTACGCGCAGATGCTCGAGGCGACCGAGAGGGAGGCCGCCCTGGACATCTTCGAGTCCATCCGGCCCCGGTTCGCCAGGCGGGATCCGTCCGAGGCCGCATGAGCAGGGCGGCCGTCATCACCATCGCCGCGGGCGCGGCGCTCCTCGGCGCGGGCTACTTCATGCGCCGTGGGGGCGAGCTCCGTGAGCAGTCCGAGCCGTGGATCATCCCGATCATCACGCCGGTGATCGACCTCGGCATGGCGGAGCTCGTACTCGCGGCGCTGGAGCGGGTCACGGGCCCGCAGATCACCCTGGTGCTCCACACACAGGGCGGCTGCGTCGCGTCGTGCGTGATGATCGCCAAGGCGCTGCGCAATTTCCCGGACTCGACGGCGATCGTGCCGTACATGGCGATCTCGGGCGGCACGCTCATCGCCCTCAGCGCGAGCCGGCTGGAGATGGGCCGCAGCGCGGCGCTGTCGGCCGTCGATCCGATCGTGCTGGGCCAGCGCGCCAAGCACGTGCCCGACGGGCGTACCGACGACCAGGGCCTCGGCGCGCTCGCCCGCGAGTACGAGGTGGCCATCACGCAGTACATGCGGTCGACGCTCGCGGCGCGCCTGCAGGGTCAGGCCGCGGTGAACCTCGACCGCGCCATGGAGCTGTTCATGGGGCGCAACGCCCCGCACGAGTGGCCGATCCTGATGTCCGAGGTGGAGACGCTGGGGCTGCCGGTCACGAAGGCGGCGCGGCAGTGGTCGACGGTCGTCGACGAATTTCGCCGGAGGTGGTGGTAGCCATGTCGATCGTCGAATCCAGGGAAGCCGTCGACCGCCCCACGGTGGAGATCGTGGAGGAGATACCATCGGGCGCGGCCGAGGCACGGCGAGCGTTCTACGCGGGAGCGGTCGCGTCGGGCGTCCTGTGTGCGATCGCCGGCATCACCGTCGGCTTCGTCCTCGGCGTCAAGAGTCAGCTCCCGCGTGAACGTGAGGAGGAGGAATACAGGCGATGAAACACTCACTATTGGGCCTCTTTCACGGCCAGCGGCATCAGGTCGGCGCGCTCGTGCTGATGCGCGGCGAGACGTTCATCGAGACGATCGAGGAGGACGGAATGGCGATCCTCATCGTGCTGCGCGGCTGCGCGACCGTCACGCGCCAGCGTGCCGGCGCGCAGGTCGGCCTGCACCTGACCCCGCGTTGCGGCCAGCCGGTGTGGCTGACCTCGCCGGGCACCTACTGCGTCGTCGCAAAGGAACATGTGGTCGGGGTGCGAATGCTCCGGACCGGGGCGGCGTGATTTCAACGGACATGCAAAGGAGATCGTCATGGAGAACACATCGACCGAGTTCGAGGTCCCGCGCGCCATTCAGACGGTGGCGGCCCTCGGCGGCCTTGCTATCGATGCATACCTGGCAGCGCATGCGAATAGGCAGGCACGTCTCGGCGCCCCGCAGTCGGCGCCGCAGAAGCAGCCGTTCGCGGAGGTGCTGAGGCAGGCCGGCTCATCGATCCCCGGGCTGCAAGACGCGCTGGTCGCACTGGCCGGCGAGGAGCACGCGGCAGACGTGAAGAAGTTGGCAGAGCTGGTGAGCGAGAACGACGATCTGGGCGAGCTCGTCCGCAAGGCGACGATGAACGCGCGCGGCGCGGTCGCGGCGGACCCGGGCGCGGCATCGGCGACCGCGGCCACGCGTCCCGCCGGAGGCAGCGATCTACACGCGGCGCTCGGGACAGCGCTCGCGCGCGGCGAGGAGACCGAGTCCCGCGCCCGGCTGCTGGCGATGCTGCAATCCAGCGTCGAGGAGCGCCTCGCGCTGATGGAGGCTCGCCTCGACGGCCGGGTCTCGGCGTTGCAGCAGCGCGTCATTCACCTCGAGGCGTCGATCGATGGCCTGGCCCAGGACATCGAGCGGCTGAAGCAGCGCGTCCGGATGCGCCGGGACGCCTCTGCATCTCGGGCCGCGGGCGCGGCCCCGGAGATCGTGTCGTCGAACATTTCAGCGGCGACCGGCGAGACCGCGCCAGCGTCGCCGCGCCCGGAGTCGGAGGTCCCGGCGGTCGCGCAGCGGGTCGAGTCGGCGCCGCCGGCGAGCGAGCCGATCGCCCCCGCACCGCACCCCGAGCCGGCGCCGTCGAGGGAAGCGATCGCCTCCGCGTCGGCCCCCGTCAACGAGCCCGCCGCGGCCAGCGATGCGAGAGATCCTGGCCTGATGGCGATGCTCGACGCCCGCGAGCGCCAACACGACGCCCGCATCACCGAGGGCGAGCAGGTGGTGGTGAGCCTCTCGCAGCACGTCACCACGCTCATGGCCCAGGTGCGCGAGCTGTCGGCGGAGCTCGACAATGACGCCTAGATCGGCCGCACGACTGATCCTCGCCTACGTCGCGCTCGTCGAGGGCTGCGCCGCGCTGATCAGGTTCCGCGAGCGCTCGCTGGCGTTCAAGACCGCGGTCGAGCGAGCCGAGGCCCTGGGCCGGCGACTGATCGTGATCGGCGATCCCGACGCCGGCTTCCACACCCGACTGATGCGGGCCTACGGGTGCGGCGATGTCTGCGTCGACATGAACGGCTGCCCGCGTTGCCCGGTGACGGTCGTCGCCGACATCACCAAAAGGATCCCCGGCGTCGAGGACGACTCCGCCGTGGTGTTCATCTCCTGCGTGCTCGAGTACGTCGCGGACCTCAACGCGGCCCTCGCAGAGATCCTCCGTATCGCCGGCAGCCACGACAACATCCTCCTGGTTTTCGTTCAGCCGTGGACCCTGACCGCGCGCCTGTACCCCGGCGCGCGCTGGCGGGGCGCCGCGGATCGATCGGGTGAGCCTGTCGTCGCCATGACGGCCGTCAGCCTCGAGGAGAAGGTGATCACGTCCGCCGCGCTCGGACTCCTGGCCGCGACCGCGTTCTGGCCGCAGGGCAGGTCCTGAACCGAGGAGAGCTTCCATGGCCCAGCAGAACCTCGAAGAGATGCTCACTGCCAACCGCCTGCTCAGCGACCAGCTCCGGCAGGCGCGGGCAGACCTTCACCGCCTCGGGATCTGCGACCAGAACCGTGCCCTGATCTACGCGGCCATCGCCGGAGCCGTCGGCCTGGCCTGCGGGGTCGGGATCGGCGTCAGGGTGAGGAGGAAGCGGTGATGCAGTCCGGGACCACGAACCCCGCGCGGAGGGCCGGCCCGTGAACTCGCCGACGGCGACACGGTCGCTCGCGGAGATCCTGCCGGAATGGCGCAGGGCGCTGCCCCCTCGCCTTCGAGCGATGGACATCGATGGCTTCCTGCGACGCCAGGCTGACGCCATCGAGGCCGCAGTCAAATCCGCCGTGACTCTCCGGCGGATGCTCGACGGCGTGGCCCCCGACACCGCAGCCGACTTCGACGCCTACGCGGAAATCGTCGCCCACGAGCGCCCCCGGGACGCCGAGCCCGATAGCGCCGTCGTCGAGCGGATGGCGCGGCGCATCGACCGGCTCCTCGCGAAGGGCGAGTCCGCCGCCTTCGCTCTGCGAGAACAGGGCCGCGAATACGTCGACGCGCGCGCCGAGGCCCTCCTGCTTCGACAGGATCACGGCTGGGACGCGGTGGCGCTCTACCTGACGCACCCGGCCATCGCGATCAGCACGACCGAGACGGTGATCGCTGTACGCAACGATATGGGCGGGCTCCACATGCATCCGATGTGGCGCATGACGGGAGCGCTGAACCGCCTCGCCTGCAACATGTTCACGGTCGAGGCCAGGGTGCAGCACCTGCACGAATCCGTCGATGGTGACTACAAGACAAAAGCCGATCTGCTGCGTCTCGCCGCGAACATGTGGGCACGAGCGCGAGGACCGGCGGGAGGATGAGATCATGGCGAGCAACAAGGACATCGCCGTGCTGGCGAAGAAGGTCTACGAATTGTCGGTCCTGCCGCCGGCGGAGCTCGAGGCCCGCAAGTGGCAGGCGCTGCTGATCCTCAACGCGGTCTACAGCTCCGCGACGCCGGAGGGCGTCGCCGCGGCCAGCGCGGACCGGGCGGCGCGCTGGGGCGCCAAGATCGCCGCGGAGGGCGTCCTGTCGGCGCTCCACCCGAAGTGGCACCTGCGGACCGACGACGGCAAGCCGCCGGTAGCGAAGATCGCCCTCGAGAGCGCCCTGACCAACCCGCACCGCGACCTCCGCACACGCCTCGCCGCGCTGCAGTTCATCCCGCCGGAGGAGCGCGGTCCGCTGGACGACCTGGTCCGGGCCCTGGCCGCGGACGCGTTCTCCGGTGCCACCGGCGACGCGCGCAGCGAGTACGTCGACGTCATGCGTGGCCTCTCGAAGACATGGTTCAGCCAGCCGTGGCTGACGGTGTTGCCGCGCGAGCGGGACCTGCCGCCGATCTCGATCTTGATCGAGAACCAGGGCGCGACGCACGACGGCGGCATCTATGACGATCCCTCCGACGACGTCGACACGCTGAGCTGGGACAACGCCGTCCGCACATGGAACGTCGACTTCCTCCGCGACAACCCCCTCGCGCAGCTCTACACCAGAGTCGAATCCGCGGCGTCCACGGCGGCCGAAACGGCGGGGGCGGTCGTGGCGGGCGCGAACGATGCGGCCAGGGGCATCGGCCTGATCCTGAAGTGGGCACCGTTCGCCCTGGCGGGGATCGGCGTGGTCGGTCTGACTGCGCTGGTCCTCGCCGCCTCCAATCGGCCGCCGCCAGTTCGGCCATCATGACGAGATAGACCAATAACATCGCGTCCACCAGTCAATCAAACCAATCAGGAGCATGACAATGAAGCTTTCACCCGCAGACTACGATCGATACTACCTGGCCCACGGCATCCACGAGAGCGACCTCCTGTCGCCGCGTGATGTCGAGTTGGCCGAGCTTCCGGCGGATGCTGTCCTGTCCGAGGCCGAGCGGCGCAGCGTCGGCGCCTTCCTCCCCAAATGGAACCGGATGGACGCACGGATGAAGATCGACGCGGCCCAGGCGGCGGAGCGCCAGGTTCTCAGGAGCCGCGATGCCGACCACCTGAAGCGGCTGGAAGCCTGGACCGCCTACCTGCTCCTCGGGCGGGTCCGCGGCTGCGAGGAGCGCCGCGAGTTCATGGCGAAGGTCGCGCGCGGTGAGACGGTCCTTCCCGCGCGGCAACGACGGAAGCGCGCGCCGGCTCCCGCCGCCACCCGGCAGCCGAGCGTCCCGGACTTCCGCAAGGAGATCGACGCGCGTCTGCGGGCGAACGGCATCACGGGCATCATCCGCGAGACGACCACTGAAACCACCCCTGATGGGGACACGCTGATCATTCACCACTTGCGCGCGAAGCGAGGCTGACTTCGCGCAGCGCGAGGGTGGGCAGTGACTGGAGAGTGATGGGCGGCCTATGATGCTGTCTTGTCTGCAGTTGGGTGCAGGCGGGCCGTAGGGGAGGGAGGGACCATGGGGCGGTTTGTCACGACCGTTGAGACAGGGCGGGGACGAGGGCGCGAACTCGAAAGTCTGGTCGTTTTGCAGGGGGCCGGTAGGTGGGCGCGTGCCCTGGAGCACGCACCATGATCACGAAGATCCTGCTCCGCCCCTATCGTCATAAACCGAATACCTGGGAAGCGGATGTTACCCTGCTCATTCAGGGCCACGAAGTTCGCCGACGATGGAGATCGCCAATGCCCTCGCGCTCCGCGACCGAGCGGTGGGCCCGCGAGAAGGCGCTCGCCTTTCTCGCTGATGGGTCCAGACCCAAGCGGTCCAGGCAGCAGGAAGAGCCACAGGAACCCGAGAAGACGGAAGTCCCCCAATTCTCCGCGTTCGCGGAGCGATGGATGGAGCAGTACGTCGTCGCCAACCACCTTCGAGACTCCACCGCCGCCAATTACCGGCAGGACCTCGACGCCCACCTCCTCCCGCTCCTCGGCGACCTCCGGCTCGATCAGATCGACGTCGTGGCCGTGCAGCGGCTCAAGGCCGCCCGCGCCGGCCGCCTCGCGGCCTCGACGATCAACAAGGTGCTCGGGCGCCTCAAGGCGATCCTCCGCTCGGCGGTCGAGTGGAGGATCATTACGACGATGCCGCGGATCAAGCTGCTCAAGGAGCCCAAGTTGGAGAAGCCGCACTACAAGCAAGCCGACGACGAGAGGCTCCTTGCCGCCGCACGCGAGGCGGACCTCAAGGTGTACACGGTCGTCTTGCTGGGGGACGACGCCGGCATGCGGCACGGCGAGATCCTCGCCCTACACAAGGGGGACATCCGGTTCGACGACGGGCCGACCGGGGCGATAATCGTCTCGAAGAGCTCCTACAACGGCAAGATCACGGCGACCAAGGGCAACCGGAGCCGCCGCGTCCCCCTGACGCCGCGCCTGCGCAGGACCCTGCTCGAGTTCTTGCCGACCGTGAAGGGCGAGGTGGTGATCGTGTCCCGGCGGGGTGAGCCGATCCACAGCTCGCAGCCGCTGCGCAAGTGGCTCCGGGAGCTGCAGGACGGGCTGGGGCTGGAGCGCGGGGTCCACATCCTGCGCCACACCTTCGCCACGCAGGCGCTGAACAACGGCGCCTCCCTGCGGGATGTCCAGGCGCTCCTGGGCCACGCCAACATCGCCACGACCGAGAAGTACCTGCACACGGACGCCGCCAACCTCGACCAGGCCATGCTCAGGGTCGCCCGGGGGCGCGGGGCCACGACCGACGACGACCGCCCCGCCACGGCAAACCAGGAGAAATCCCGGGAAACCAAGCCCTTCCGTCCGAAAGTCGTTCTGGAAGCGGTCTAGGCGTCCTGAATCACCGTTTGACACGGATACCGAGGTTTATCCTGCGTCCGCCCCTGAGTGCTGGAGTGATCCGGGAATTGCCTTCGCCGCCGAGGTCTCGATCTTCGACAGCATCGACCCCCGCCAGGCGGGCTGGAGACGGAGTGGAATGCGAAGGATCTGTACTTGGGTAGACACATGGGGTCTGCTGCCCCCGGAGCCCGTCCTGGTGGATGTGTGTGATTTTTCACTAAACAAAATATTGACAACTCAGGCTGCGCTTAAAAGGTCCGGTAAGATGTTTAGATGCAAACTCGACGCATGTTTGTTGCTGGCGCATGTGCTGCGACGGGTGTCTACGTGTTCAGCCGCACGAGTCCCGCCCGTGCGGGTGGTGGACCGGTGCTCTTCTTCGCCATGGCGGCGCTGGCCGTACTCATAAAAAAAGTTGTAAGCGAGGTGCATGCGCAGCGTACATGGAATTCTCTGCTTGATAACAATAAGTGGCGTGTCAGGGACGGGTGGGAAGAGCGTCGAGAGCGACGAAACGCCTCAGGGGTTGTCTTTTCTCCGTTTTCTGCCGATATATTTCGGGCCGATGCTGGTCACATCGACGAATTCTCGTTAAAGACGGTTGTAGGCTCGGAGATCCGCTCTTCGAACCTAGACCTCCTGCATCGCTATCGTCCGATCGAAAACAGCGACATCAATGAGGCCGAGATCGTGGCCGTCGGCGATCATTACCATGGAACAGGGCAACTGGTGCTAGCTCCGCACTCCGTCCGCAGATCAGTCGGCACGAAGTCAGGGGACCAGGAACTCCTGAGTTCTCTTCGGAACGGCTCCCAGGAATTGCGGGACCGAAATTCGACCCCGCTTTACTGCAGGGACTTCGTTGCCCAAGACAATACCAAATGCACCGGTATCGCTGTGGCAGCGGCGGACCTTCGTCCCTGGGTACGTGACCGCATCGTGAGCAACTTTGACCCCTCGGACCGCGATGGTGTCGTCAGGGCGATGCAGTTCGCGCTGTTGTTCGCGCCGCTCACTTAAGCAGCGGGATCAAGTGAAGGATGTCGTCTACCTTCTGTGCATCCAGACGGCCATAGACACAACCACGAATACGGCCCGCGGAATCCACAATTAGCGTGAGGGGAAGCTCAGGAAGATCGCCAGCAGCGTCGGACAGGGCCAAGAGCGGCCCCCTTGTGGGGGCGATGAACGTGTCGAACTTCAGTCCCGACTTCTCTTGGAAGCGCTGAATCGCGTCTTTGCCGGTGTCTTGCGAAATGAGGACGAGGCTCGGACGCAGTCCGTCGCCGAGATGCTTCCCGAGTTGAAGCAGGAGCGGCATTTCTTCGCGGCACGGGGGGCACCAAGATTCCCATAGATTTACGATTGCGATGCTCCCCTTGGGAGGACGCCAATCGCGTTTGGAGGTCGTGCCTGACTTCGAATTATACCATACAAGATCCGGTGGCGTGGGCATGACCTTTCCCAGATGCTGGTGCGCACATTGTTTCGTCCGGTCCAAGAGGGTTGTCTCCGGCGGTGATGCCGAATCGGAGCCGCCTGGGTCAGCGGGAATCCCCGGCGCCAGCTGCGGCGCCGTGTCGACGGCGCCAAGCGCCGGGGTACTCAAGGGGGGCAACGACTCGGGCAATTTGTTAGCTTGGCGAGCGCCTACACGACGGTTGTTCGCCTCGTCCGGGGCTTGATATGACTGTGCGGGGGTCTGGGGGAGGATCATCGCAGTGTGCGAACAACCCACTACGAAGACAGACAAGGCGGCAGGGTAGAGGCTAGCAATCATATGCGACGATCCATGCGCTCTGGTTGAGATGGTCTTCGTTTCTATACATGTTCGAGTATTTCTTCCCCAGGAAGGAGTCGGGGCGCATGTACAGCGTCTTCTCGCCGAAGTTGAGAATCTCATACTTCGGATTTTCAAAGCTCGAAACTGAGGGGTCGAGCGTCTCGAGATAGTTGAATACCGATTCCGCGCGCAGCTTGGCTATCATGTAATTGACCCCTTCGCCGCCCGGCTTGCTGGCGCGACCGATGATGAGAACTCGGGTGTCCTTCTTGATATGCATGCGATGAAATGCGTCGACGTCGCGCTGAGCGTCTGCTGGCATTTTGTATTGGTTGAGCTCGTAGAAAACGGCCCAGTGCGGGAGCCGATCGATGATCTTCTCAAATTCTTCCGCAGTGATCTCCGGCGGAACCGGATTTTTTGGGCATGTCTTGCGCTCATTCTCGCAGGCGTGTAGGAGGTGCTCCACGATCGTCCTGACCTCGGCGCCGCATTCTGGACGCGAAGATGCTTCGCGACTCGCCATGAATCGTCGTTCGAGTTCGGCGCGGCTCCTCCTCAGTTCAACTTCTCGCGCCTGAGCCTTCTCGTCGTCCATTGCTCTGATGATCCCATCGCTAACTCGGTCGTATAGGGCTACCGGCGCGCGGATGCTCGCCATCGTGGAGCATGCGATCCAATCCGCGCGTGCGGCGTCACCACCTGCCGAATAGTAGAGATTCCAACCGGCTTCCTCGAGGTCGGATGCATCCGAGGCCTGTCGGAGCGTCGATCTAAATTTCAGCGTCGCCTCTGAGAGCGTCTGTCGCTCGTCCGGATCGGATTTCGGCGGGGTCCTGCACTTCCTACCATTGATCTTTACCTCTGCTTCGGGCTCATAATGGATCGAAGAATATGTGCAGCTCCCGTTGAGGGCAAGCGTTGAAATTCCTAGCATGAGGCTGATGGCTGCCCGGCTTGTTAGATCTAGGGCTTGCGGGCAAAGCGGTGCTAGGATTGCTGTCATGCGTTCAGACGCCTTGAGTCGTTCTCATCGCAGAATCGCACGATCGGCGACAGAAGACGTAGTAAGTACGAATATCTAAAATGTGATAAAACGCACAACTCTGTGTGTGAACGACTATGCGGCGACTAGCGACGTTCAGCCAGTTGCACGCCAGGCAGGCTGTTCCGGGCACTTGGCGCCCATTCCGGAGACAGCGAGCCGCCGGAGCGTGCACCCTTGCACCGATCGACCTGGAGTGGGTGCTCCGGGAGATGCGCAAGACGGGCGTGACGCTCCAACTCGTGTTGTCCGAGTACCGCGATCCGGGTCCACTACACCCCCGCACGGCAAACCAGGAGAAGCGCGGAGAAACCGGAGTCTTCTTCCGAAATGTTCCTGATGGGGTGCAGCCAGTCCGAATCGCCGTTTGACGCCTACGCCGAGTATAAACCGGAAACATGGTCCCCTCCTCGGACCGCTCCACTTCGGCCAACCGGCCGAATCCTCGCAAATTGGCGCGACCGAAGGGGCTAACGCCGCTGGGCAGCGCGTCGTGGCGCAGTTTTGGCAAAATGTGGACCTCTATCAAGAAAATCGGCCCGGAAACATTGTTCGTGGTCCCGGGCTGAGCTTCATCCACCACGGGTGGGCGTCAGGCCATAGAAAACTCAGCCCTCCCTGTCGCCCAGCCCGCCCGGACCCTGCCAATCTCCGCGCCTGGCCGCTCGCCTCTTCGAGGGCGCGCCACTCGCGACGAAAGGCGCCGGTCGCCGTCTGCCGTCGGTTGTCGAGGTCGCCGGCGTTCAGCCGCCGAAACGCTCCTTAAAGATCTCCGCCACCACCTTGGCGATCCGCACCAGTTCACGGTTCTGTTCCGGCCGCGTCAGCTCGTCGAGCGGTCGCTCCGGAGCGTTCAGTGGCTGGAACCGCTCGATCGGGCTCTCCTTGAACGCGCAAGCCCCGACGACCAGCGGCAGGATCACCAAACGATTGCCGTCCTCCGCCGCCAGCAGCCTCGGCAGTTGCTCGTCAACGATCACCTCCGCCGCCAAGAAATCCGCGGTGACCAGCAAGATCGCCACTTCCGCCGCCGCCAGCGCCTGCTCGAGCACCTCGCGCTTGTGGGATCCCGCCTGGACCCGTCCGGTCTCCCACAGATCGATCGCCTTACCCATCAGGTGCGGCTTCAAGTGGATCTGTAGGCGATCGAGCCACGGCTTGTCCTCTGGCGCATACGCCATGAACACCGTTCGCCTCACGGTTGACGTCTTACCTCCGCCGACCCGCCAATCTCCTCCCGGTTCGCGGATTATGATCTGCGGCGTCGACTGTTCGCCGAGCGCTGCCAGCTCGATCGCGGTGGTCCCCTGTTCGAATCCATTGCGCAACGTCTTGCCGTATCCGAGCGCGCGGTAAAATGCTCCTGCGAACACCCGCGCCGTGACATCGCCGACGTCGATCGCCATGCCGACCACGCAGTCGATCTTCTCCGCGATCGCCCGCGCTTGCGTCTCGGAGAAGCACGCGTTGAGGACCACCGCCCGGATCTCATTATTAAATAACCCGAAGACCCGCCGCAATGCGGCTGCCCCGACCGGCTGCGCCACCCCGTCATCCCCTACGAGCATCAACTCCCCGCCTCGCGTCCCATGGCCGCTGAAGTGCACGATGTCCGGCTGCAACTCGTTGAGGTACTGAAGCAGATCATCCGGGCGGATCGCCCAGCGCGACAGCAACTCGATGTCCTGCTGGTGGGTCGTCCCGCGCAGCTTGACTTCGATGGTGCGAACCTCCTCGTCGAGCGCCAGACGGGTCGTGTCGTCCGGGTTCGCCGCCATGAACAGGATCCTCGTGCGGGCCTTCACCGGGCCAGACTACCCTCCCATCGGCTGTCCGACCATCCCTTGCACGTGGTAGCATGGCCCGCCCGATGTCCAACGACTCGACCCGCCGGGCCTCGGGACCGCCAGCACCAAGCGGCGACTGACGCCTTCGGCCCTCCAGGCCCGCCCCGCGACGACCTCGTCCGCGGCTCCGCGGCGACGTGTATGTGGTCGCGGAATTCATCAAGGGCACCACCCTACGGGGCTGGCAATCCGCTGCCCCGCGGACCTGGCGGCCACCCTTGACCATCGGGTCTTCAGACCCGAAAGCCGTCGACGAGCGCGGCCGCGTCTGCGTCACCGACTTCGGCCTCGCCCACCTCGAATAGCCCACCCCCCCACCGACGCAGACACCCCGCACGTCGAGGTACCACGGATACACGGTCAGCCAACGCATCCGAAAGAGGATCGAGGAGATCTTCGGCTGGGGGAAGACCGTCGGCAACTTCCGCAGACACGAGTGTGGCGTCCCTGGCGGGTGCCCTACTACCTGTCGGATAGCCAAGCTGCTGGTCGTCCGGTAAGGGCAGACGGCGCGAGCTACCTCTACTGACGGGACTAAAGCGGCATCGGCCGGGATCAACGCGCGGACGCTGAACTGGTGTCCGGTATCAGCAACAATACCAGCGCTATGGCTCCCCCCAGTCACCTTTCCGGTCGAGCTCATATCGCCGCTGTGTCATCCTCCTTCACGAACTCCGTTCAAAAACGGACCTGCACCCCACCCAGTGTCGGAACCACCGCCACCCGTTTTTTACGCGACGATCCGTTTACCCGCGCGTGCCGAACCACCGCCACGATCAGTAGCGAGCCACCAGTCGCCAGCAGCACCCCCCCCACGGCCCCCGTCACAATCGCGGCACGATTCTGCGCCTCCCCCTTCACCAGCAGATCCTCGTATGCTCCATCCTCCACCCCCGTCGACGCCGCCATCTGTTGCCCCTCCCGGTCGAGCCGCGCCCCCTTCACCAGAAACGACGTCATCGCCGCCAGCGAGCCCAGGCCCAGTCCCGTCAGCGAGCCGCCCACCCCGTGGTAGACTTTCTGGATCTCACGGTGGTGCTTATGAATCTCCTGCTGGTGCTTTTCCTCCGCCTTCGCCAGCGCCTCTCGATCGAGCCGGATCTGCGTCTGCCGGATCGCTTCTTCTCGCTCCGTCCGCGTCTTCTCCTCCGCCATCGCCACCGCCTCCAGCTTGTCCTCGATGTCTGCCAACTCCGTCTCGATGTCCGCCCGCGCGACGCTACCGGGTTCCAGGTTGTCAAGCTGCGCTCCGAACAGCCGCCGCGCCGCATGTAGGTGCTCCACGTCGCCGTTGGCCAAGTAGGCTCCGCGATGCGCGTGCGCCAGTTGCACCCGTAGCTCCACCTCCTTGTCCGGCAGCAGTAGCACCACCTGCTCCCATGCCTTCACCGCCCCGAGGTAGTCCTTCTCATCGAACAGCTTGTTTGCCCGCGCGTACAGATCTCGCCCGGTTATCAGTTGCGCCTCCTCTAGCGTCGGCGTCGCCTCGCAGACCGACTCTGGCGGCTTGACGCTGCGGGCTGGCGCCGCCCGAACGCTTGCACCCGACCCCACGACCATTAGCGCCGCCAGGGCGAACGCGGTTCGGTCAGGAACGAGGGAATGGTCTCGTTTCGACAACACAGGTGTGCAAGTGTATCGCATTTTGAAGAGGTCAACCAACCCTCAAATGAGGACTGTACACCATTCGCTAGACAAGTAATCAACGTGGCTTACGATTAAATATCGTTCGCCTGAGTCGTCAAGACCCGACTCGCCACGCAGGGCATTTTATCGTAGATTCCGCCAGCGTGATGCATCCTGACGAAGCGGACCGGCGGGACCCCTTGGGCGGCGAAGCGGTCGCTTCACGCTGCGCGGAAGCCTCGTCAGAGTTAGAACGGGGGAGCCGAGCCGCTCACGTTACGACAGCGCAGCCATCCGGTGCTGGAGTTGATCTTCGAGGCGGTCTTTCGTCCGTACACGTACGGCTTCGACCCCGGTATCTGGAGGCTGCGTGATGCCGCCGGGTGAGAGACCGCCGGTGAACCATGTGTGGGAAATCCACATGTTCAGTTTGAACGGGAGTCCAGCCCTTCCTCCGGTTCAAACAGAGAACGGTAGGATCTACTAGTGCCCTCTCGTATCATTCTGGTCGCCAATGCTGCCGACGAGGGGTGGCTCGATGCAATTAGGACTTACTTCGCGCCTTACCGTGCACGCGACGTCATAGTCTGGGACCCCCGTGACATCCCAGCAGGCGCCCGGCGTAACCCTGCGCTGCAGGAGGCTTTCTATGGCGCAGAGCTCGCCGTACTCTTTATCAGCCCGCACTTTCTCGCCGACGAGTTGGCCCCCGACAGTGCAACCCACGCCCTGCTGACGTCAGGCCGGGCTCAAGGAATGCAGATCCGCTGGATCCTGATCAGCGCCAGTGCGTACGAGGTGACGGATCTCAGGAGATATCAACCACTCCACGATCCGCGGCGACCGCTCGACACCTGGACCGAGGCCGAGCGCGGCAAGGCCCTCGTCGCAATCTGCGCGGGCGCCATCCAGGCGCTTCGGTCCTACTCTCCGGCGCCCAACCCCGAAGTGACCGGCACGGCCTTTGTATTAAAGATATCAATCCACCGACACGGCGACAATTATTTCGTCGACCTCGCCCACACGGATCCCACCAATCAGGCTCAAGTGGCATCGGTCCGCGCCAGCGCGTCCTTCAACCTCGACCGACTGCGCGACCTGCAGACACGTCATACGGATTATGGAAAGGCCCTCACCGGGCAGTTGTTCGCCGACGACGGGCTCGTCGAGCGCTTCGTCCAGGTCGAGACCGCATCCCAGGCCTCGCGCAGCTTCCTACGCGTGGTTCTCGAAATAGACGTCTCGGCCCAGGAACTCCAGAGCCTGCGCTGGGAGCTGCTCGGCCACCCGCGGACCCATGCGTTACTCTCCACCTCCGAGACCGTCCTGCTCTCGCGCTTCCTGATCTCGCGCGACTGGCAGCCGATCAAACTCAGGGCCCGGAGCGATCTACGGGCCCTGATCGCCGTTTCGGCGCCCTCCTCTGCCTCGCTCGCCCGCCACGACCTCCCCCCCGTCGACTTCGATGCTGAAGTCGGACGCATCCGGGGAGTCCTGCGGGGCGTCGAGATCGGGACCTGCGGCGGACCCCGATCGCCGCTGATGCTCGAGGCATTGATGATTGCTCTCCGCGACGGCGTCGATATCCTCTACCTGGTCAGCCACGGCCGGTACGACCGCAGCGGAGCGCCGACGCTGATCCTTCAGGACCAGGCCGGCGAGGCCAGACCGGTGCTGTCCGAGGACCTCACCGCCAGCCTCGCCGAGTTGCCGCGCAAGCCGCGGCTGATCATCCTGTCGCCTTGCCAGAGCGCCGCGACCGACCCCGCGACCGACGGCGATCCGCGGACCTCGGTGCAGGCCGCGCTCGCGGTGCGCTTGGCCGACGCCGGCGTCCCCGCGATCCTCGCCATGCAGGGTTTGGTTACCGCGGCGACGATCGAGCAGATGATGCCGGTGTTCTTCGCCGAGCTACTCCGTGATGGTCAGATCGATCGAGCCCTCGCGGTCGCCCGCGCCCGGGTCCGCACTCACCTCGACGCGTGGATCCCCGCCCTGTACACCCGCCTGACCCTCGGGCGTCTGTGGTACACGCCGGGCTTCGCTGGCGACAAGGCGAAGAAGGTCTGGCAGCAGCTTCGCATGCCGGTGGCGAAGGGCAAGGTCGTGCCGATCCTGGGTCCGCGTCTGCTGGAGGCCGCTCACGGCGGCACCCACGACACGGCCGTGCACCTGGCCGGGGCCAGCCGCTATCCTCTGGCCAGACACGAGATCGACGACCTGCCGCGGGTTACCGCCTACCTCAGCGTTAAGGAGTCGCGCTACAATGTGGTCCAGGCGTTTCAGGAGCAACTGCTCGACGACCTGATCGATCAGCACGGCGGCTGGCTGCCCGAGGCCGAGGTCAAGAAGCGCCGCCTAGGCAAGCTCCTCGGTCTGGTCGGCGATCGTCTGCGCGAACGCGAGGGCGACCCCTACCGGATCCTCGCCGAGCTCCCGGCCCCGGTCTATGTCACCACCAACTTCGATCCGCTGCTCGAGCGCGCGCTCAAGGCCCACGACCGTAACCCGCAGAAGCTCGCCACCCGCTGGCGCTACCGCAAGGCCCCGGTCAGCCTGTCCGAGGAGCACGTCGACGAACCCGGGTTCAAGAATCCGCTGGTCTACCATGTGTTCGGCGCCTTTGGCCCCAATTGCGAGGACAGCCTAGTCCTGACTGAGGACGACTATTTCGACTATCTACAGACGACCACCGTGGCCAAGCTAATCCCCAGCTCGGTGGTCGCGGCGCTGGTCGATAACTCGCTGCTGTTCCTCGGTTTCCGCTTGACAGACTGGCACTTCCGGGTGCTGTTTCGCATGATGATGAACCTACCCGGGCGCGAGCGACTGAAGAATTACTGTCACGTGGCCGTGCAACTCGACCCCGACATGCAGAGCATGCAAGACATCGAGGGCGCCAAGGCCTACCTCACCGAGTATTTCGGCAAAGAGGCCAACATCGACATCTTCTGGGGCAGCTCCGAGGAGTTTCTGATCGCGCTGCGCAGCGAGCTCGCAGACAGCGAGCTCGCAGACAGCGACGAGGCCGGCGAGGACGACGACGATGAGTGGAACTTCTGAGCCGGCGCCCGCCGGGTCTGAGGCCCGGCAAAACCCGTTCGTTGGCCCGCGGCCGATCCAGCAGGGCGAGGCCCTCCACGGGCGCAAGCAGGAGGTCCGCGAATTATACGAGCACCTCACGGGTCATCGAATCGTCGTGCTCCACTCGCCCTCGGGGGCCGGCAAGAGCTCGCTGGTTCACGCCGGCCTGATCCCGCGGCTGCGCGAGGCCAAATTCGACGTCTGGCGGCCGATCCGCGTCAACCTCGATCCGGCGACCTACGAGAGTGTACCCGTGGACGTCAACCGCTTCCTGCTCAGCGCCCTCGTCAATCTCGAGGACGAATTGCCGGCCACGCACCGCCGCAGCCCCGCAGAGTTGGCGAAGCTCGGATTCCTCGAGTACCTCGACGCGCGCCCCCGTCGCAAGGGCCGCTCCATACAATCGGTGGTGCTACTCTTCGATCAGTTTGAGGAGATCATCTCGATCGCCCCGCGGGCAATCGAAGCCAAGCGCGCCTTCTTCGCCGCAGTCGGCGCGGCCCTCGACACCGGCCGCTATTGGGCGCTGTTCGTTCTCCGCGAGGACTACCTTGCGGCCCTCGCTCCCTACCGCGACCTGATCCCCACCCAGCTGACCAACACCTACCGCCTCGACCTCCTTGACCAGGACGGCGCCCACGAGGCCGCGAGCAAGCTCGCCGAGGAGGGCGGACGCAGCTTCCCGGGCGTCGAAAGATTGGTCCGCGATCTCTCAGTGGTCCAGGTCCAGCAGCCAGACGGCAGCTTCGTCGCCGAGCAGGGCATCCACGTCGAGCCGGTGTACTTGCAGGTCGTCTGCCGGCGCCTATGGGCGGCGCTGCCCGACGGCACCGACAGCATCGACGAGGCCGCCGTCGAAGCCTACGCTCAGGTCTCGAAGTCGCTCGCCGGCTACTACGCGGACGCCGTCGCGGCGATCGCTGGCGACGACGCCCATCTCGAGCGGACGCTTCGCGACTGGGTCGGCACCCGGCTGATCGTTGGCGGGATCCGCTCGCAGGTCCGCCAACACGCCGCCGGCGACGGCGACCTCTCGCCCGTCCACATCCAGAAGCTGCTCGATAGTTATCTGATCCGCAGCGAACAGCGGGCCGGCGCCTACTGGTTCGAGCTGAGCCACGACCGCCTGGTCGAGCCGGTGCTGCAGGACAACGACGCCTGGCAGCAGGCTCACCTCCACCCTTTACAGGTCCGGGCCAAGCTGTGGGAGGCCGGCGGCCGGGCGCAGGCCCTCCTCCTCGGTGCCGACGCCCTGCGCGACGCCAGCACCTGGGCCGATGCCAACCCACGGCGCCTGACTGCCGGAGAGCGCGAGTTCATGGCGCTGTCTCGGGAGCAACACGATCGGCAGGTCCGCCTGCGACGCCGTCGACAGATCTTCACCGCCGCACTCGCGGTCGTTGCCGTGGTCGCCGTTGTGTTCGCCAAGCTCGCCATCGAAGCCCGCGACGATAGCAACAAGCGCCGCGAGGAGGCCGACGAAGCCCGCGACAATGCCCGTGCAGACCAGGCCAGGGCCGAGGCGGCCGAGGCCACCGCGCGTACCGCCCAGACCGAGGCCGAGCAGGCCCGCACCCAAGCCGAGAAGAGCCAGAAGGAGAACGAGCGCTCGGTGCGACAGATGTTCGAGGTCGCCCTGCGCCCAGCGATCGATCGTCTGATCAAGGACAAACAGGCCGTCGGCGTCGTCGAGGTTGATGGCCGCTGGACACCACTACTGGCGAACGACTCGCGGACCCTGGTGGCCGCGACCCTCCCGATCCTGTACAACCCCGACCAGCCCCAATTCCGCGCCCTCGGCGAAAGCGTCCGCGTAGTCGTCGCCGGTCACGAATCGGTCCTGAGTGGGGCTGAGACCAACGCCCCCTCCCTCTTCCTCGAAATCACGGCGCAATGGCTGCTCGCCGATCAGGCCCGGCGCAAGGTTGCGATCGTCACCCGGCAGACCGGGCGCAATCCTCGGCTCGAGGCCCTCGAGCGCGACCTGCTGCGGCTCGATCTTGAAGTCGAGCTCCACGTCTCGCTCTCCGGCGACGCGGCGCTGGCCGAGGCCGGGATGGTGCTCCTCGACAGTCGCTGGACCACGGCTCTCGGCGCCGACGAGGTCGCCGTGCTTGAGGCGTTCGTGCGGCGCGGCGGGGGCCTGCTCGCCGTCGGCCGCGGGCAGACCTGGCTTGGCACCGGGCCCCCCCCGAAGTCCCTCGACAGCTATCCCATGAACCAAGCCCTCGCGGCCTTCGGCGCGCGCTGGTCCAACGCTGACGTCGGCCCCCAGGAACTCGCGCAGCGGGAGGTCGCGGCTATCGTCCGCTTCGAGAACAGGCTCACCGGCGATGTCAACCTCTACGTTAAAACTGCCGGGCGGGAGGAGTACTACACCACGCTGACAGGCAACGAGACCCGCGAACTGCTGACCGCGCTCAGGAGCGAGTGGGTCTTTCGGGCGACCGTCGACGGGAGGGCGCTCGGCAACGTAGTGATCGCCAACGAGGCGCAGACCGTGAGCATCGGTGCAACGGTGAACAGTATGAAGGTCACGCCCTCCACGCCATCAGTGCCCCCGCCGGAAGACCCGAGTAAGCCCCCGCAGCGCGAGAAGCTCTCGGAATCCGATCTGCAGGCGGGCTACGACAAGGCCGCCCAGGCCGCGAAGGCGTGTGGCAATAAGTTTAAGACGCTGATGGCCGAGATCAAAGTGGACGTGAAGATAGGCGGCAACGGCAAGGTAGCCAGTGTGGAGGTCCAGGGTCAGAACAAAGGAACGAACGAGGCTGGTTGCATCGTGCCCGAGGTATCGAAACTGACCTTCCCACGCAGCCAACAGGGCGGGAAGGCGACCTGGACGTTGAAGCTTTTTTGAAGCGTGATCTTGCGCCTAGGAAGGCGCCCGAGGAGGCCGGCTGACATTAGGGTGAGTCTATCTAATGCAGGTACACTGCGCCGGAGTCGAATGTTGGGGTGTTTGGCTCCGTTCCAAAATTTTTATAGTTCTCGCTTGGGCTCCCAATGGCGAGAGTATGGCTGTCCGCCGACAACGCCACACTCGACCCGAAGCGGTCGCCAGCCCCCGTGTTGGAGGCCTTGACGTAGGCCTGCTGCGACCAAGTCGTTCCATGCGTACGCACGAACACATAAACCGACCCGGCGTCGCCGGGAAAGTCATCGTCCTCCTTGCCGTCGATGCCCGTCGCCTGGCTATCTTCCCCCGCAGCGCCGACGGCCAGGGTGTTGCCGTCCCCTGACAGCGCCACGCTCGATCCGAAGTTGTCGCCCGCCCCAGTGTTGGAGGCTTTGACGTAGGCCTGCTGCGACCAGGTTGTTTCATCCGTCCGCACGAACACGTACGCTGCCCCGGCGGCGTCGGCAGAGTCATCGTCCTGGTTGCCGTCGATGCCCGTCGCCTGGCTATCTTCCTGTTCGGCTCCGACGGCTAGGGACTTGCCGTCAGCCGACAGCGCCACGCTCGACCCGAAGGAGTCATCCGTCCCAGTGTTGGAGGCCTTGACGTAGGCCTGCTGCGACCAGGTTGTTTCATCCGTCCGCACGAACACGTAGACCGCCCCGGCGTCGAAGGCAATGTCGATGCTTTCGCGTTCAGCTCCGACGGCCAGGGTGTTGCCATCCCCCGACAGCGCCACGCTCGACCCGAAGGAAGACACCCACTGGTTGGAGGACTTGACATAGGCCTGCTGCGACCAGGTCGTTTCACCCGTCCGCACGAACACATACGCTGCCCCCCCGAAGTCGTCGGCCCAAATGGCTCCGACGGCCAGGGTATTGCCGTCCCCTGATAGCGCCACGCTCGACCCGAAGAAGTTGTTAAAATACGTGTTGGAGGCCTTGACGTAGGCCTGTTGGGACCAGGTCGTTTCATCCGTCCGTAAGAACACGTAGACCGCCCCTGCGTTGACGGCAGAGTCATCGCTCTCGTCGCCGTCGATGCCCGTCGCCTGACTCGCTTCCGAACCAGCGCCGACGGCCAGGGTATTACCGTCCGCCGACAGCGCCACGCTCGACCCGAAGAGGTCACCCGCCCCCGTGTTGGAGGCCTTGACGTAGGCTTGCTGCGACCAGGTCGTCTCATTCGTCCTCACGAACACGTAGACCGCCCCGGCGTCGCCGGAGGAGTCATCGTCCTCGACGCCGTCGATGCCGATCGCCTGGCTATCTTCCTGCGCAGCGCCGACCGCGAGGGTGTTGCCGTCCCTCGACAGCGCCACGCTCGACCCGAAGCCGTCGCCCGTCCCCGTGTTGGATGCCTTGAAATACCCCACCGCCTCGGCCAGACTCCCCGCGACGTCCAGTGCCTCCGACTCCACACAACGGTCCAACGCGTTGCACGCCTCCAGTTTGTAGCTCGCGTTCACCCGCAGGTGCAGCGGCACTGTCAGCGACAGCGACTCACCACGGATATCGTCGGCGACCACTACAAATTCACCCCACGCATTCGCGCGCTCGTACAGTCGATAATAATCGGTCCCCCGCGACGATGTCCAGCTGAACTGGAACTGCTTCACCTTTGCGAGCTTCAGCTCGAGCTCCGGCGCCTCGGGGGACAGCGTGCAGACTGTCGTGCACTCGTCCGTCTCGACGTGATTCCCATCGTCGCACGCCTCTCCAGGTGCGACGAATCCATCTCCGCAGGTCGGCAACCGGCACTTCGGAGTGCAGGCATCATCCTCCTGATCGTTCCCGTCGTCGCACTCCTCTCCAAAGTCAAGGACTTCATCCCCGCACCTCGGCAGCAGGCACTTCGACGAACAGCCGTCCCCGTCATCGACGTTCCCGTCGTCGCATTCCTCGTCCAGGTCGAACAACCCGTTCCCACACTCCGCTCCCCCGCGACCGCCGCACAGGCCCTCGGTGGTCCCTGCACTCCTCACACACCGGAGTTGCGGCCCGCAGTCGGCGTCGCTCTCGCACGGCAGCCCATGCACGAAGCCACCCCCAAAGCACGCACCGAATACGAACGACAAGAACAACCCCACCCCCAGGGGTCCGGCAGAGGCACTTCGTAAGATCATCTTTCCGCGAATCATCGTGTGGGCTTTCCTTGCATCAGTATAGATAAACGGCTCCAGAAGAGGGGCTACTTTCGTCCACCTGGTGCCCTCCAATTCCTGAAGATGAACTGTTTTCGCGCCGGGCTCCAATGGCCAGCGCTCCACCTTCTCCGGAGAGAGACAAGCTGTTTCCATAATAGTTTTCCGCCCCCGTGTTGGAGGCCTTGACGTAGGCCTGATGCGACCAGGCTGTTGCATCCGTCCGCATGAACACGTAGACCGCCCCGGCGTACTCGGCCAAGTCGTCGTCCTCGTTGCCGTCGATGCCCGCCGCCTGGCTATCTTCATATTGGGCTCCGACTGCCAGGGTGTTCCCGTCCGTCGACAGCGCCACGCTTGACCCGAAGGAGTCACCCGCCCCCGTGTTGGAGGCCTTGACGTAGGCTTGCTGCAACCAGATCGTTTCATCCGTCCGCACGAACACGTAGACCGCCCCGGCGTTGTAGGCAAAGTCATCGTCCTCGTCGCCGTCGATGCCCGTCGCCTGGCTATCTTCCTCCTCGGCGCCGATGGCCAGGGTGTTGCCGTCCCCCGATAGCGCCACGCTCCACCCGAAGAGGTCACCCGCCCCCGTGTTGGAGGCCTTGACGTAGGCCTGCTGCGACCAGGTCGTCGTATTCGTCCGCACGAACACGTACGCTGCCCCGGCGTCGCTGGAGGAGTCATCGTCCTCGTCGCCATCGATGCCCGTCGCCTGGCTATCTTCCCGTTCGGCTCCGACGGCCAGGGTGTTGCCGTCCCCCGACAGCGCCACGCTCGATCCGAAGAGGTCACCCGCCCCCGTGTTGGCGGCCTTGACGTAGGCCTGCTGCGACCAGGTCGTTTCATTCGTCCGGACGAACACGTAGACCGCCCCGGCCTTGAAGGCAGAGTCATCGTCCTCGTTCCCGTCGATACCCATCCCCTGACTCGCTTCATAAGGGGCGCCGACGGCCAGGGTGTTGCCGTCCCTCGACAGCGCCATGCTCAACCCGAAATTGTCGTTGATACCCGTGTTGGAGGCCTTGACGTAGGCCTGCTGCGACCAGGTCGTTTCATCCGTCCGCACGAACACGTAGACCGCCCCGGCTTCGCCGGGGGAGTCATCGTCCTCGTCGCCGTCGATGCCCGTCGCCTGGCTATCTTCCCGTTTGGCTCCGACGGCCAAGGTGTTTCCGTCCCTCGACAGCGCCACGCTCGATCCGAATAGGTCACCCGCCCCCGTGTTGGAGGCCTTGACGTAGGCCTGTTGGGACCAGGTCGTTTCATCCGTTCGCACGAACACATAGACCGCCCCGGCGTGGACAGCAGAATCATCGTCCTCATCGCCGTCGATGCCCGTCGCCCGGCTCGCGTCCCCCACAGCGCCGATGGCCAAGGTATTGCCGTCCCCTGACAACGCCACGCTCGTCCCGAAGCCATCGAACGCACCCGTGTTGGAGGCCTTGAAATACCCAACCGCCTCGGCCAGACTCCCCGCGACGTCGAGCACCTCCGATTCCACGCAATGATCCAATGCGTTGCACGCCTCCAGCTTGTAACTCGCGTTCACCCGTAGGTACAGCGGCACCGTCAGCGGCAGCGACTCACCACGGATATCGACGGCAACTACTTTAAATTCACTCCACGCATTCGCGCGCTCATGCAGTCGATAGTAATCGGCACCCCGCGACGATGTCCAGCTGAACTGGAACTGCTTCACCTGTGAGAACTTCAGCTCGAGCTTCGGCACCTCGGGGGACAGCGTGCAGACTGTCGTGCATTCGTCCGTTTCGACGGGATTCCCATCGTCGCACGTCTCTCCAGGTGCGACGAATCCATCCCCGCAGGTCGGTAACCGGCACTCCGGCGTGCAAGTGTCATTCTCTTTATCGTTCCCGTCGTCGCAGACCTCTCCAGGGTCGATGGTTTCATCTCCGCACCTGGGTCGCAGACACTTCGACGAGCAGCCGTCCCCGTCATCGACGTTCCCGTCGTCGCATTCCTCGTCCAGGTCAATCAACCGGTTCCCGCATCTCCCCCCCCCGTGACCACCGCACAGGCCCTCCGCTGCCCCTGCGCCCCTCACACACCGGAGTTGCGACCCGCAGTCGGCGTCGCTCTCGCATGGCAGCCCCTGCACGAAGCCACCCCCAAAGCACGCCCCTACCACCAGCGCCAGGCAGAAACACACCAGTCCCCAATCGAGTTCAGGTCGCCGCATATTCGTCACCTTCGCACAACCGCAGGGGGCGGTGAGTCCGAAACCGGCGATGTCGCCGTCCACGTGGCACTTGCCGCACCGAGGGCGCACGACCAGCCGTGGCCGACTGGGATGCACGAGAGGATGCAGACCTGGACCTGGGTGCCGCCGTCCGCGGGGGCGGTGGCCAAACCTCGGCGGTGAGGCAGGATCGGCGAGAACTGCTCGGCAAGCCCTATGAGTGCCCGCAGGCTGGAGGGGAGCGCGATTTTCGGCCCGGCGAGCAGCGGCTCGAACACCCCCGGGCCGAACTCTGGCTTCGTGAGAGCGGCCTCTAGGAGCCCCCGCATGGCCGTCTCGCGCACCAGCGGACCCATGGCCAGAAGCGGGCGCTCACCGAGCGTGTTGAGGAGCCCCTGCTGCTGCTGATACGACATGACGTGGTCGTTGGGCACGATACTCCCCTGCCGCGTGCGGACTCAAGCGAACGGCGCCTTGTGCTGTGCTCCGCAGAGGTTCTAGCGATCACTGCGTCTCGCAGAACGCTGTCCAGGACTCTCTGTGACAGATTTCACGCCCGAGGTCAGAACGAAATCACGTCCAGTCCTTGAGCACCGCGGGGCAAAGAGCGTTTTCGCACCGGAAACATGGTCCCCCAGTCTCGGACCGCCCCATTTCGCCAAAACGGCCGGATTCTAGCAATAAGGGGCGATCTGAGAGAGGCCAAACGCTGGGCGCCGCGTCGTGCCGCAGTTTTTGACAGTAAGCTTGGCGACGCGCGGAGAGGGCAGTCATAGCACCTGCGCGAGCACTAGGCGGACTCGGTCAGCTTGTCCGGCGGCACGTCTCGGTCGCGTGAACGGGGCGAACACGACGACGAGTGCGCTACGTCGCAGTCATGGGCCCCGCGCCAGACATGCGGGCGCGGTGCGAGGCCTGCTCCGCGCGCGACCACATGCGAAGGCTCGGAAGTCGGCGGGATTGCGCGCTCCGCCAACCTCACGGGGTCCAGGCGCAACAGCTTGAATCGCTGCTTCTGCGAGGTCGTGCCGTGGACGCAACCGGGCAGGTGTGGTAGCGCTCCTGCTGTCAGGCGAACGGGCGCATGCACTGGAGCACGCGCCGTGATCACGAAGATCGACATTCGTCCCTACCGTCACAAACCCAACACCTGGGAAGCCGACATCACCATGCTCGTTCAAGGCCACGAGGTTCGCCGGCGATGGAAGTCGCCGATGCCCTCGCGTTCCGCGAGCGAGCGATGGGCCCGCGAGAAGGCGCTCGGCTTCCTCGCCGATGAGGCCGGGCACAAGCAGGAGGAGAAGCCACAAGAACCAGAGAAGAAGATCCCGACCTTCGCCGAGTTCGCGGAGCGCTGGATGGAGCAGTACGTGGTCGCCAACCGCCTGCGGGATTCGACGGCCGGCAACTACCGGCAGGACCTCGATGCGCACCTGCTCCCGCTGCTGGGTGAGCTCCGACTCGACCAGATCGACGCCGAGGCCGTGCAGCGGTTCAAGGCGGCGCGCGCCGACCGCAACATGGCCTCGACGGTCAACAAGGTTCTCGGACGCCTCAAGACGATCCTCCGCTCGGCGGTCGAGTGGAAGGTCATCAGGACGATGCCACCGATCAAGCGGCTCAAGGAGCCCAAGCTCGAGAAGCCGCACTACAAGCAGTCCGACGACGAGAGGTTCCTCGCCGCGGCCCGCAAGGCCGACCTCAAGCTGTACACGGTCATACTGCTGGGTGACGACGCAGGGATGCGGCACGGCGAGATCATCGCCCTGCGCAAGGGCGACATCCGCTTCGACGACGGCCCGACGGGCGCGCTCGTCATCTCGAGGAGCTCCTACGACGGCAAGATCACCCCGACCAAGGGCAACCGCAGCCGCCGCGTCCCGCTGACGCCGCGCCTGCGTAAGGCCCTGCTCGCGTTCTTGCCGACCGTGAAGGGCGAGGTGGTGATCCTGTCCAAGAAGGGCGAGCCGATCCGTAGTTCGCAGCCGCTGCGGGCTTGGCTCCGCGAGCTTCAGGACGAGCTCGGGCTCAAGCGCGGGGTCCACATTCTCCGCCACACATTCGCCACGCAGGCGCTCAACAACGGCGCCTCACTGCGGGAGGTCCAGGCGCTCCTGGGCCACACCAACATCGCCACGACGGAGCGGTACCTGCACACCGACTCCGACAACCTCGACCAGGCCATGCTCAGGGTCGCCCGCGGACGCGGGGCCACGAGCGCGGCCGAGCCGAGGCGCGGCCAGGCCCGCGCCACCCGAACCAGGAGAAATCCTGGAGAAACGAAGTCGCCCCCGCCGAAACGGCCGCAGACGCGGTCCAGGCGGGGTTGATCGCCCTTCGACTTCAACGGCGACGGCAAGGCCGAGGTCGTCTACTCGGATCAGAACCGCCTGCGCATCTACGAGGGTCCGACCGGCGACGTGCTGGTCGAGCGCTGCAACACGACGGCGACGCTGATCGAGTTCCCGGTGATCGCCGACGTCGACAATGACGGTCAGGCCGACATCGTGGTCATCTCCAACGCCTATGCCAAGGCCAACGCGGACATCGCGTGCGTCGAGGACGGGGTCAACGGGCAGTCCGGCGTGCGCGTGTTCGGGACCGCCGGCGGCAAGTGGGTGCGCACGCGGCGGGTGTGGAACCAGCACGCGTACTATGTCACGAATGTGATACACTTGGTCTAAATCCGCGCTGCGCGGCCTTATACGCGACAATGTGCGCTCTGGGACATGTCCCAAGAGCATCTGGCTTGGCTCGAATTTGTATCGAAAGGTGGAGGGGACGTATGGGGACTTTCACGA
>Ga0075163_10001576_pt1 | contig 30834 bp, 52 predicted proteins | sample JI1023141ADNA_FD_71478 | JGI IMG/M metagenome (GOLD analysis project Ga0075163, IMG submission 71478) | Wastewater effluent complex algal communities from Wisconsin, to seasonally profile nutrient transformation and Carbon sequestration -... | ecosystem: Engineered > WWTP > Effluent > Algae...
GTTGTTGCTGGGGCAAGGGCTCATTTTCCCGCCTCCCGCGCGCGCCACTTGTCGAGGATCGTCTTGAACGTCGGCGGGATGTCGTCCTTCAGGGGGAGGTTCCTGGCCTTCAGCGCGAAGTTCGGCGTCACCGTCGACCAGCAGAACTTGTCGATCTTCCGCTTCACGTGCACCACGTCGGAGAAGAAGCGCGTGAGCTTCGGAGCTAGCTTCTGCCCGAGGGTGCTGACCGTGAGGGTGGTCCCGCCGCTGATCTCGTCAGTGTTCCGGTCGATGTGAGCGGTCAAAACGAAGATGGCGTTAGTATCGACACAGAGCTTGGTGATGAGGCGATCGAGGTTGTCCATCGCTACGCCCCAATCCTTCTGGTCTTTCACAGGCTTGGAGCCTGTGCCAAGGTTCATAGCGGCGATACCGAGGCCGGAGAGGCTGTCGATGACGAGCGCACGGTCAGGCCCCCAATTTTCGACTGAGCCGTAGGACTTGCCGGTACGGGAGCAGACGTAATTGTCGCAGGCTCGCAAGATGTCAATGAAATTTGCGTATTTGGACTTGTTAATGTCTGTTAAACCGCTGATCATCTTGAAGGTCATCGTGTTGATCTTCTTGGCAGAGTCAATCATGTCAGTGAAGGACGGGGATGCCGGCTTGGTGTAGTTCCAGTGGAGCTTGTCGGCAGGAACGTCGGCGAGAACCTCCATGCCGGGCTCGGTGAAGATGATGAAGACCTCGATGCCACAATCGACAAGTGTGCGGAGCGCATGGGTCTTGCCGCTGCCCCCGTCGCCGATGAGAAGGACATTGACGCCTGGGAGCTCGTTGAGAGGGGCAGCCCGGGCGAGGATTTCCTGGGGAAGCTCGAGGGAAGAGGCGGGGACTGCTGGAGTTGCAGCCGGGGAAGGAGCGGTGCCGGTGATCATGAGGAGGGTTCCTTTAAGTGGGAGAGTAATTAAGAATTAACCGTGCCATAAATGCGGATTAAGCGACAGGACAAGAGCCTCGCGTGCGAGCAAGGCCTTGTCGCAGTCTGAGAGATGGTGGAGGTAGCCGGTCAACAGCGTACCATCACCATGCTCGGGGCACCGCCGGCTTTCGACCACCCATTGGAGGGCTGAAAGGTTAGACCGGGGTTCGTAGTCGAAGTCGTAGTCATAAATGCCTCGTGCCCAGATTTCCCCGCACGTCGGGCAGAAGAAGGCAAGATGCGGCCAATACGCACTGATGGCGGGGGAATTGGCAGACGCCGAATAGCCGCAGCAGTACAAGCGCCTGGTTCCGACAAGCTGGTCCTTCTCATAGTACCGCATGACAGCGTTGCCGGTAGGCTTGAGGCTCATGAGTTCCGAAAGATTCGGTGGAGGAAGCTGACCGTGTTGGCGAAGTCCCGGATACGAGCAGAGTAGTCGTCGTCATCCTCGTTGATGCGCTTGCGGAGTTCAGGAAGCGGCTCGTCCTCGTCGTAGGCACTGGCAGCTTGGAGGGGCACATCGGTCAGGTTGTATTTCTCTGGCTGCCCCTCGAACTCCTCCGCGGTGTAGCAAAAGGCGAACTTGTCCCCGATCTTTTCGGCGATGATCTCGCGGGCGGAGGCGTAGTCCGGCGCAGCGACGCGGCTGTAGCAGTTGGCGAGGCGGCTGCCCCCGCCGTAGGTGACGTAGAAGTTCTGGTTCTCGGTTTTCATAGCGAGGTTCCTTTAGCTAATGGGTCCCAAACTTTCGGGATATAGTTACCCGCGATCCAGCGTTCTGGTTCGCGGCTCTCACAGAGACGATGGTATTGACACCCACCATACGAATTGCATGCGTGCTTGTCAAGGGTCATTGGGAACTGGTTTTCCTCATGGTAGGCGATCATCATGCGGATGGTATGCAGCATGGAATCATACCAGCGGTCGATCATCCACTGCGGGCGGAAGACAATGGCCTGAGCGTGCCCGTAGCCGCTGGAAAGAAAGCTGATGCCTCGGACGAGGAAGCCGGAGGTTTTGATTCCGTAATGCTGCGTGGCCCAGGTGTAACCGGTGAACTGGCTGTCGAGGGTCCAGTTCTTGACCCATTGCGGACCGAGTTGCGTGGCGGTCTTCTCGTCGCAGCCGAAGGTGGCCCCGTTCCAGGTGCCGAGAGCGTCGAAGCGGCCACTGTAGAGAAGGGGCTCGCCGGTGTCAGGATTGTTGATTGGGAGTGGGATCGCAAAGGTGAACTCAACAGCTCTCCGGCCCTCCCCAAGTTCGAGAGGTACGAATCCGCCTTGTTCGAGTGGGTACTGGATAAAGTACTCGATGAGTGCGTTGAAGACGCGGGGGAGCGACTTGGCGTGGCCCTCTGGGTCTTCGAAAGAGCCATAGGCCAGGATGAGAGCATGAAGCCCGCGAGCGATTGAGGCTTCGGCGGATAAACCCTGTTCGTAGAAACATTTGCGCGTTATCTCCAGGCCGGAGGCGAAGGCTCCCCCGGCGACGAGGTGGATACTTCCACCGACTGACTCGATGGAGCGGAGGGTGTTCCAGTACCAGTATGCAGGGCAGCGCTTGAAGGAAGATAGGGCGCTGTTGTCGATCTGGGCTGGAAAGGGGAGTGGGCAGGTCATGACTTGCGGCGGTTGCTGCAAGGGTAGCGACGGCCAACGTAACCAACGACTGGAGGGCGCCTTCTTTCCTTCACGAGGAGAAGGACGGGACTTAAGTCAAATCGGCGGCCTGGATCGGCCCGCCGACGTTCGCCTTTCCGACGGTCGACTGAGACTTTAGGCTCCTGCTGATAATCCCAATAGCAAATCAGTGAGAAGGCGAGGGCGTCAGCTAAAATTAACGCCATGTCAAGGCCTGGGCGAGAACGGTCATGTTCAAGCTCCCAGATGTAAGACTTGGACGTCTTGCAGAGAGTGCCAACTTCCTGAAGAGTGAGGCCTAACTCCTTCCGCTTCGCCCGGAGAAAGGCTCCGAGGGTTTCAGGTTTTTCCATGCTTACTCCTTATGTGTTGGGGGAGGCCGCCGGGCTTAACGCGTTTCCGGCAGACCGGGCAGGAGAGCCGGGGGGTCTGGCGCATTGGCTGCCCGGCAGCGGAGACAATCCTGGGGATATCCCTGATCGACGGCGAACGGCTGCTGACACTGCTGGCAGATCCGCCCAATCAGGATTAAGTCGGCGATCTCACCCATTGGGCAGCCCCTGTTTCAGCCCGGCGATGATTGAGGCCAGGTCCTTCGGCTTCGCGGCAGCCTTCGCGGCGGCTCGTGTCCCGGTCTTAGCTGCGGCGCTTTCGACGCCATTCAGGCGATTCGCGTGGTATGCCCGGAGAATCTTTGCATATTCTTCCTCGGAGAATTCTTTCCCGGCGAGGACTTCCTTTCGGAGGTCGTTGAGCTGCGCCGCGGTGAAGGTCGGAGCGGTGGGGGTCTGTTCTTCGGTAGTCATGGCGTTCCTTTCATTTTGTCGAAGTGCTCCCGGAGGAGCTGAGTAATGAGGGCACTGCGTGCCCCGTAGCGGAGGGTTCCGCGAACCGGGTCGAGGCAGAGCAGGTCCGCCTTGGCCGCGAGGTCGATCGGGATCTGGAGCTTCCAGTCGACGGTGGGGGTCTTGAGCTTTGGACGGCCTCTAAGCGCCATCGCGTTCGTCCTTGAGAAGTTTCTTGAATGTTTTTTGCAGAGGCTTGGAGAGCCCCAGAAGCGGAGCGAACTCGTAGCCGGCGGCAACTGCCAGTCCAATGTCGATGAAGAGGGGCTCGTCTTCTTCGTCGAGGAGAGCGGTCAGCTGAGAAAGCAGCCCCTCGTTTTCGCTCCAGGTCTTGATGGCCACGAGGCAGACATTCTCCCCGGAGAAGTCTGGGTTGACCGAGAGCTTGGCGATCGCCTCGACGATGGGACTGTTGAAGACGAGCGCGGGCCGCCTGTTTCGGGGATAGTAGGTGAGATAGATGTGGCCGGGGTAGCTCTGGCCGGCAAGAATGAGGGTAATTTGCTTGGTAATGGGGATCACGGAAGGTCTCCGGTTAAGGCAGGATTGCCTCAGCAGGGGACAGGCTTGATGGGCCGATCCCCTGCGAAGGTTTCCTACCGAGTGATGCCGAGTTGTTCGACCATTACCACCATTTCCCTGCTGATGTCTTGCTTGCTCATTCCGAAATGGGCGGCGGCTAGCATGAGAAACTTCATGGTCTGAGTTTCGGTGAGGGCCTGACACATGAACATCGTCAGCATGAGAGGCATAATTGCTGAACGAAATTCCATGCTGATGGCTTGGCGCCCCGCGGTTTCGAGCGATTTACCGGCCATAGGTGATGTATCGTTGATGCCCAACTGAGGCGTTTCATACGGATCAACGGCTGCGATGGCGGCAAGAGCGGAGGAAAAGATCTCGTCGAAGAAGGCCTGGAGGTCGTTGGAGGCGTCGTCCGGGAGAAGCTCGGTGTAGGCCTTACTTGCGACTTTGAGTTCGTCAAGCGAACGGGGGGGAGTACTGTTGGAGATCTGGTTCATGGTCTAGCGTCCTTTGTGAGCGGAACGGTTGCGGAGGGTGTTGCGGTGCTTCTGAGCGGCCCGCTTGTTCGGCATGATGCTGCCGGTCGCGTGGGCCTTGCGGCGGGAGGAACCGCCTTGGTACTCGCCGAGTTTGGCGATGATAGCTGCGATGTTCAAGCCGGTAGCGGCGAGAGCTTGAGCCTGGGCCATGTATGCGTAGGCGCGGCGGAAAGGCTGATTGTTTTGCATGTTTATGTCCTTGGATTGGTTGGGAAGGTGACGCGGGGAGAAAGGGTGGAAGACCACTGGATGCGAGCGCGGAGGATCAGTGGTCGCGGGGAAACCTCCAGGCCGAGGATGGTCTGGAGAATGAAGCGGCAGGTGTTTTGCCGCCGGGCTACGCGGTCGAGGTGAGCGCGGGTGAAGATCTTCATCGGGCGGGCCTTGCAAGGCGGGAGCCGGGCTGCGGTTCGACTGAGAAATCCACCGCTCGAACGACCAGATTGGTTCGTCCGAAGAGAGGGCGCTCTCTGTCCATAACAACCCCATCGCCGGGCTTGAAGGCACACCACCAGTTGTCACAATCTTCGAACTCTCCGTCGAAGCAGCGGGTCATAGTGCCGGTCATCCCGGCCTCTAGCTTGATTTTCATCTGGATGGTTTGCGAAGCCTCGTGAGTGATGCTGAGGGTGTGCGTACGGTCGTCGTACTCGACTTGGGCAATGAAAGAATGATTCATCAGATGTTCTCCTCAGAAGGGCAATTCGAACTGGTTCCGGGCGGTCTCGATGGTGAAGAGCAGGTCGGCCCCGCTCCGGGCGCAGGAGGCGCAGGCACTGACCGTCCGGGGTTCGGCCCAGGTAATCTCGATCGGCAGCGCTTCTTGGGCCTCGATCTCGTAGCCTTCGGGGCGCAGCCATACGGCATGAGCCTGGCCGTTTTCGAGCTTATAATACTCGCCCCGGACGGCCTCAGTCGTGGTGCCGCAGCAGGAGCATTCTTGGGGCTGGATCTCGACGATTTTGGCGAGGGCTTTCCAGGTGACGTAGCCCGTCCGCTTTTGGGCGTAGGCTTTGGCGACCGAGAGTGGGGGTGGCGTGGCGGGCTTGGCCTTGGGAGCAGGCTTCGCCCGGGTCTTCGGTGGGAGCGGCTTGCCGTCGCGAAGGGCGGCAATGATGGAGGCGAGGTCGCTCATCTGATTTTCCTCCAGCTGCCGCACGTGTCGGTAAAGCGGACAAGCTCCGTGCGGAGGGTGCAGACAGTTCGGTCGCCGTAGGCGCCGTCGGAGTGGCTGCAGGTGGTGCAGGTTTCCCCGGCGAGCTGGTGATGGACTACGAGAAGTTTTGCCTCAAGTTTCCGGCGACGGAGCCGAGCGGCCTCAAGCCGGGCGCGGCGTTCCTCAGGGGTGTAGGTTTTCATCTTCGTCTCCAAGATGGATTGGTGGGCAGGTTTGCCCCAGGAGCGGCCTCGGGTGAAGCCGCTCGAAGGGTTAGCTGGCCAGGGCGGCTTCGCGGAAGTCGTAAAGTTCAATCTCCGTATGGCCGCAACCACAGCTTTCGTTGAACTCGAGTCCCAACTTCGCGCTGATGATCAGAAGGTCGGTTGGGGTGCCGTCGAATTCCCAAAACGGATGAACTTCCATCCGATTGGATTCTTTGTTGATCAGAACGATCACGACGTCAGCGTCGATTTTTTCCAACTCAAGAATGTTCATGGTACATCTCCGGGTTGTGGTCTGCGGGGTGCAGACCGGGAAGGACGATTAACCGGCCGGTTAATCAATGGTTATTGTCCCATTCAATTCGAAGCGGTGCAACCCCTGTTCGCAGCCCGCCCCGCCAGAAAAAACGGCCCTCTTGGGGACCAAGGCTCGATGGGGGAGACGCCCATCTTAACACCAGGGGGAGGACTGGTGCGCCTTGGCCTTCAGGAGGGCCGTTTAGGTAACAGGGGCCGAAGCCCCAGGGGTGGAGCCTTACGCGGCCTTGAGGCTGGCCAGCGCGTCGGACAGGGAGGGTGTGCCGGCGGGGGCCGCTTTGGCTGCACGCTCGCGGGCCTTCTCGGCGCGAATATCGGCCAGGGCGACCTTGACTTCCGGGTTGGTACGGAGGGCCTTCTTGACCTTGTCGGAGGCGGTTTCGAGCAGGGTGGTGGCTTCTTCCATCGTGGCGGCGTTGAGGCGGACGAGTGCTGCGGCCAGTTCGCCATTGCCCTTCGAGGCCCCGTCGGACTGGCGAACCACGTTGAAGGTACCGTTGCGCAGGTTGGTCAGGGTGGTGGTCAGGGCGCTTTCGGCGAAGGCGTAATCGCCGCCGGCGGAGGCGTAGGAGTCGCCGCCCTTCTGGCTGATACCGTGGAGCGCGCAATGGGTCTGCGTGTCCTCGGGGATCTCGTCGAGGGCGATCGAGTAGGTATTGCCGTTGCCGAACAGCCAGGTGACCTTGCCGGTCTCGACGTCGATGGTTTTCTTGCAGAACTGGGTCTTTTCGTGTACTTCGCTCATGTGAGTCTTCCTTTTAAGGGTTGCGGGGCTAGCCCCTGTGGGCGTTGGACCGTTCCAACGAATGGACAGAATGCCGGGTTGCGGTTAGGGTGTCAACGGCTGGGGGAAGGTCCGGTGGGCGGACTGGCCCAGGGCTTGATGCCCCAGGTGTGCTGCGCGTCGGGCTTGCGCCTGCCTGCTGTACGGGGCTCGACTGGTTCCGGGTACGGGACGTCTGGTTGCTTACCGGGGGAAAAGACCGCGGTCCAGCCGCTGGGTCCGAGGGCGCCATAGCGGCGATTCCAGTGGCTGACGTGGAGGCTGTCCTTGTAGAGGACGCGGAGGTGCTTGTAGACGGATTGGACGTTCATGTCGAGGTCATCGGCGAGTTCGGCTGCGGTTGCCGGGCCTTCGTCGGTAAGGAGCTTGAGGATCTTCCGCCGGAGGGCGACGCCGTGGCACGCCTGGGGGGTCTGCTGAGTGACGCGGAGGGAAGCGGGGATAAGGCTGGAGGATACTGGAAAACGGGTCATTGGGCATACCTTTCAATAGAATTTTGGATCAGTTGCTCGAATTTTTGCCATGTGTCCTTGGCGCGCGCCCATTGTTTCGGGGATTCGCTATCGCCCTGCTGCCAATGAGTCTGGCCAAGGCGGAAGGCTTCATCGAGAAGCTTCCGGAGTTCTTGTTCATTCATTTGAAGGGATCCTTTCGGGTGTTGAGCCAGTTGAAGAAGCGGCGGATCGGGTAGCCCTGGGCTAGGGAGAGTCCGGTGTAGAACAGGGCGATGGAGAGGCTGTCGGTGGGGCTTGGATGCAGGCCCCAGAGGGGGCGGACGAGATAGTTCGCCAGGGTCGCGGTGGTGAAGCGGATGGCGGTCCCAGCGGCGGTCTCGACGGCGGACATACGGCGGGTCTGAGTCATCGGAAGAGAAGGCTCCAGAGAACAAAGGCCACCACCGCGGCGTAGCAGCCCCAGAGGAAAATCAAGCCCCAGGGCCGCCGCTCTGGCTCGAAATTTCCCTCTGAAGGAAGGTCAGGACGCCCCACTCGGTCAACACGGTCGCTGAGACGGGAGGGCCGAACGGCCGCTCGAGGCTGACGCTCCAGGTCGGCGGCTGCCCGAGGAGCTGCTGACTGTCCGGCCTGATGCCCAGGCTCCAGAGGCCGCGGGGAGACCATAGGATTGTCTTGCCATTCCGGCGGTATGTTCGAGCGTCGGGGAAACCTGATGCATGCGCCAGGGCGAGGAGCTTGGTCTGGAGTGGAGGCATCGGGGGAGGCTTCATGCGATGTGGGCTTGGTCATTCTGTCTCTCCTTTCGGGGGAGTGCTGGTTCCGAAGAACTGCTCCATCAGGGCGTCCATGTCCTGGACGGAGGTTGCCGGGTCGAGCGGGTCGAGCGTCTGGATGGAGATGCCGGGGATGGCGAGGGCTTCCGGCGAGAGCACGGGACGGCTGGGCCCGTCTCCGCCGGGGAGATTCGATTGAGGCAGTCCTACGCCTGCAGCTCCGGACTGCCCAGCGGGGGGATTAACGCTGGAGCCTCGGGTTCCGAGCGCGAAGTCCATCATCCGGCTGGAATAGACGCGCCGGGAGCTCGCCGGGCGGTCGACGATGAGGCTGAAGTGGGGAGCTGTGGGCTCGGAGGGGAAGGATCTCGCAGGCGGTTTGACCTCGCCTGGCTCGGGTTCCTCCCGAGGCCCCCAGCGGAGGCTCCAGGGGATCAGGTCCTGGGCCTCCGCCCTGACGGCCTCGAGCTGGTCGATTTGCTTCTTGGCCATACCGACCTCCTGGATGGTTCGGGTGCAGAGGCCTTTCGGGAGGGCTGGTCCCGGGAGGCGGAAGGGGAGAGGCTGTCCCGCCCGGAGCTGGGCGTAGACATTCTCGGCGATGATGAGGGCCCAGGCTTGGGCCTTGCGTTTGGTCATGAGGGGAGGTCCTTAGAAGGTGCCGTGGGTGTCGGAGAGGAGCTGCTCAAGGAAACGGATGCGGGCTTCGCGCATGTCGAGATCCCACCAGTAGTCGTGGGAGCTAGCTACCATGTAGCTTCGGCCCAAGCTATCCCAAAAACGCTTAGGAGCCATACTGTACCAGTCCGGTAATACCGGGCTGATTTCAGCGTCATAGTCGAGAACACACAGGGGGACTCCAGGAATGCTCTTGCAGAGAGCGAAGCAGATACTCGTGGGAGCACGCTTCAGCTCCGCCAGAGCGGCCATGTAGATTTCTCGGCGAAAGGTGTCCATGTCAGATATTTCCTTTCAGGTAGGTCTGGATGGTGGTGAGGCGGGGAGAGCTCTGCGTGGGGGGCCACCAGTAGCCTTCTGCGAAGGGCTCATAAGAGTAACTTACGATGCTCCCGTCTTGGAGGAGATAGGTAAAGGTGGAGGCTTCCCTGGCGAGGTGTTGGAACTCCGGGAAGATTTCGAGGATGTGATGGTCAGGAACGAGACTAACACGGGGGGAGGCTCCTACCCCGTAAAAGCTTTCATAAAAGCTCCATTCAAAGGCTCGACACAGGCAATCCGCCCGAGCGGCGATGCTCTGTTCCATTTCCATCAGGAGCATGCGTTTATAGTGGTCCATTGTGGGATCCTTTCTTAAATATAGCCGAAGCCATAGCAGAGAGAGACGAACTCGCTATAGGCGTAGCCTTGAACGTGGAGCATGTCCGGCTGCTGGAGCGCATAGGAGAGCATTGCAGCGCTGAAGGTAGGCTGGAGCTGATCCCGTTCTGCCGAGAGTGCTTGGGACGCCTGTATGCAGCGTCGGCGGAAGCGGCGCTTCGCTGGAGTGAGTAATTCGCCGGGGTAACTCCGAAGGCTCTCGAGGGAGACTGGCGTCTGGTCGAGTCTCATCGAATGTCTCCGAGCAGGGTCTGGACGAGCCGGATGCGGGGAGCGGGCCAAGGCGACGTCCACCAGTAGTACATCAGCAAGTTTTTTTCGCTTGTTGGAACCATATTGACCACCACACCCGCTGACGACCACTCTTTACCGTCTGCTAAGACTGCAAATTCCGGGAAGAACTCCGGCATCTCGTCCGTTGATGGACGAAAGCCCGTCAGTCTTCCCGTTGCTCTCTTCAGACAGGCGCAGAGGGCGAAGTCGCTTTTCACCCCGGCCAGCAGCCGCATGGCCTCCATATAAATCTCTCGCTTCAGTGTGTCCATTTCATCTCCTGAGTGGTTTGCCGGGGGGACGGTTCCCCTCGACCGGCTGATCATGCCGGTGGATGGTAAGGGTGTCAAGGGCTGAGGGCGGGCTGTGACGGGTAACACCCGGTAACGGTGTTCGGTAACTTCGGTTAGCCCTTGCGGTAACAGCGGTGAATTGTCCCCGTAACAGCGGTAACAGCGGTAACTTTGGTAAAATGGGATACCCCCCTTCCCTATTTATAAATGGGGACGTTAAATAAAGATTATCCTCCCCTTCTATTCTATCCCCTGGCCTCTTCCTCCCAGTCTCTCTCTTTCTCTTTTTCTCTCAGGTGCCAGCTTCTAGCTTTATATTAAGAAAAAAATAAAAAAAAAAAAACAGCCATCTGAGACAAAAAGAAATTTGGGGCAGGAGAATGGAAAGTCAGGAGAATATAATTTTCCGGGACATTTATAAATATATAGGGGGGGTGGTCATTCTTACCAAAGTTACCAAAGTAACCGCTGTAACCGGCACAACTCACCAAAGTTACCGCAGCTAATCACCGCTGTAACCGAACTTAGACACCCGACCATACCTCGCGATAGAAGGGCCTGGGGAGGCCTTTATGACATTGGGGTGGGCGGGCGTGGGACATTCGGGGTAGATTAGGGATTGACTTGCCCGGGAACCGCGTGCAATATACGGATACGCATTTTTATGTGGCCTCGTAGACGCTTCTATTCAGCTGCATGATCCATGCGGGCACGCATTCCAACCATCCTTCTGAAGGACTAAACATGAACGAACAGACGACTCTTTCCAGCACAACGTTAACCTTAGCCGATGTTCAGGCCCGTCTCGCCCAACGGCAAAAGGCTACTGAACGGAAATTGGTAAATACCTGCGAGGAGTGTCAAAAGACTTACCGGCCTGAGCGTCGATGGCAGCGGTTCTGTTCCGACACCTGTCGGTATGCGAATCGAGCAAACTCCGGCTTGAGACAAATTACAGAACTCGAGCGGGAGGTTGAGTTCCTGCTCACGGAGAACGAGCGCCTTCGGAAGCGGATCGCCGAGCTCGAGACCTAAGCGCCACGCCTCAGCGCCAAAGCGCCAAGGCTGGGGACCGAGGGGCGTAAAAAAAGGGACCTTTCGGTCCCCTTTCTGGGCTATGGCGCTTCCCACCCCCTTACATGGTGGTTCTGCAGTTTCTGGACTGCCGCTCCGCTCTGGAGGAGGAAGACAGCCGTTTCCACCTCTGGCGTAAATTGCCATCCGAAGCAGGTATCTGCGCGATACACTTCGCCAGTTTCTGGCTTAGCTGCGGCAGCCTCTTCCGCCGTTTTCTTCAGTATCATATCCGCTCCTCCCGGCCGACCAGCAGCCAGAGTGCTATCCTGATCGAATACCCGCGACGCCTCAGGAAGGTCGCGGCCGATCTGATTCCAAAGGTCCGGGCGATGTGCCGGGCTCGGTCAAGTGGCCTCATTTTGGAACTCCTGCGAAAGCAGATATCCTTGGGCAAGGAGGCTCTGCTGTAGCTGGGTCAGGACATAGGAGGAAGAGGCCTCGCCCTGAATCACCTGTGCGCTGCGGAACACGTCATGCTCCAGTCGCATGATCGCACGCTCGGCCCGTTGGGCAAAGACTTCAGCCACGGCCCTGTCCAGTGGCACGCCTATTTTAACCAGTTGGCGCAACTGCTCTTCCACTTGGAAGCTCATTCCTCATTCTCCTCAAAAAAAGCCCGGACCAGACCATTCCGGTCCGGGATATTCACCTACGCAATTTCAGCCAGGAGTCTCTGCTTCCCGCTTGCCGCTACCGGGTGGCTCTCGCTAATCGTGCGTCCGATTCGCAGACTTCCCGACTTTCCGAGATACAGAAAGACGGCGTGTCCGTCGATCGTGCTGCCGGTCAGGGAATAGACCCAGTATTTCGCCGTGGTCTTTACCCGCTTTTCCCCACGACCTTCAAGGGCCTTGGCAAACCGTTGCTGGAGGGTCATGCTCATTTCTTCACCCCCGGTTTCAGAGCTTTCAAAATATCCCCCAGACTCTGCTCCGGCTTCGCAGTCGCGGCTTGCTCTTTCGCACGCCGGGCCTTGATCTCAGCCAGTTGCGCCTTGATCTCGGGATTTGAAGTCAGCACCTTCAGCTGATTCTCATCCGCGATTCCGATCAATGCCTTCGCGTCCTCAAGGCTGATCTTCCCAGCCACCGAGAGAGCTTCGGCTAGGTCCCCGCGATTAGCTCCCCGGACCGTGCCGTTAAGCATCCGGTCCCAGAGATCGTCCAACGCTGCGAGCGCGCTCACATAGTCCCGTTCTCTCGTGGAACGAGCGCTGACGTCGCCAAGCATCTGGCTCGCACCATGCTCGAATACCCGCTTCGCCACGTCCGTCAGTCCCGGAACATACCCCGGCAATTGCGTCAGGTCGAACTCTCTCCGCGCCTTGTTCCCAAACTCCAGGATCAGGCAAAAGTCTTTCCCGCCAGTGTCTCCCGACACCAGTTTTTTCTGGAAGGCGACCTTCGTTTGATTGTCACTCATTTCATTCTCCTAAATGTAGTTGCCGCGAGGCAATTGCCTCGACCCCGTCGCGGTACCGACTCACCTGACCGACAACTTCATTATACCAGCTTTAAACATTCCATGCGGGTTTTATTTTCCTCAATGAAATCAACGACTTACCAGGCCCGACCGCCCCCCCACGCCGGCCCCAGGCCTCATAGGATACGTCCTCGCAGCGGACTGCGGTAGGTCTGGATTAAACCGGGAGAATAAATAAAGATTAACCGGGACATCCCCGTTCCCCCCGGCCACCCACCTGACTCCCCGGCAGCCCCCCGGCAGCCCTTGACAAACAGCTCCCCCCGCCGGTACAGTAAGGTTTTCGGGCAGACCGCCCGGCAGAAGGAGCGTAATGGAAACTGAATGGAATGCTGGAGCAGAGCAGGAAGCCCCCCGGCGGCAAATGCGAGTCGATCCGGACGGGAGCGGAGTGCAGGTGCTGAGGCTCTCCCACCGGCACGAGGCGATCATGAATTGGATGTTGATCAACCCGGACCGGAACCTTCGGGAGTGCGCGGATCATTTCGACTACTCGCAGGCCTGGCTCTCCAGCGTTATACACTCGGACCTGTTTCAGCTGGCTTTGCGGGAGCGGCAGGTCAGCATTCAGGCCAAGATCGCTGACTCGATCCCCGCGAAGCTCCGGACCCTGGCCGACGTGGGCCTGGACAAGCTGACAACTCAGGTGGAGGAATCTGAAGACCCCCGCTTTATCCTCGATGCTACGGACAAGATCCTACATCGCATGGGCTTTGCCCCGGCCAGTGCGCGGAACCCCGCCGGAAGCCCGGGAGCCGTCGTTGCCCAGCAGAACAACTTCTTCTTGACGGAGAAGGATCTGACGGAGGCCAGGGCCCTGATGGGAGGACAGCGGTATGTCGAGGCCCGGGTGCTCGAAGCGGGAGCCGGAGAGGATGAGTGAGCTGAGGGCTCTACAGCCCCCGGCGGACTTTCGGAGCGCGGATCGGGTTGAGTGGGCCCGCTTCTGCAATCCCCCACCACTCGAGCGGAAGCGCTATACTGGCAATCGGAGGCTTGGAGTAGCTTATGAGGCGAAGGCCCAGGCGCATTTCTCCGCGCGGTACGGATGCCGCTATCTGGCGAACCCTTGGATGCTTTACTCGACCGGGGGGCGTCAGCGGTGGTGTCAGCCAGACGGGCTTCTGTTCAACCCGAAGGCTGGGGCCATTACTATCTTTGAAATGAAGTATCAGCACACGGCTCTGGCTTGGTGGCAGGTGATGCGGCTCTATCTCCCCGTGCTTAAGGCGGCTTTCCCGCCCGAGTTGTGGCGGTACCATTTCTGTGAAATCGTCAAGTGGTTTGACGTGGCAACGCCGTTCCCAGTTCCCGTGAGCCTCGCCGCTCAGCCGGAAGCCCTGCGGGACGTTTTCACTGTACATATCTGGACCCCTTAACTAATCAAGGACTGCAAAATGGAAACTTTTATCCAACCAAAAATTACCGGCTACCGTCAGTTGAACAGCGAGGAGGCCGCGTTGATGAACGAAATTAAAGCGCGAGGCGTTGAGCTTGGTGACTTGGTAGACAAGCTTCGCAGAACCGAAGGAATTGATCAACGGTGGGCAAGTATCGGCGCAACGGACCTGCAAACCGGACTTATGGCGCTTACTCGCGCAGTTGCCAAGCCGACGACGTTCTGATGAAATACTTTCTTAATCGGCTGAGAGAAGCCAGCACGTGGCGGGGCCTGGTCCTCGTGGTAACGGCTCTGGGCGTACAGATCACCCCGGACCAGATCGACACCGTCGTGGCGGTGGGGCTGGCGCTCTCCGGCCTGATCGGGGCGTTCTTCCCGGACTCCGAAGCGAGCCCGCCTAAGTGAATCTCCCGCAAACTCCCGTCAGTCCTAAAGAGGCGGTCCTTCTCGGGGCCACCTCGCTGACGCTCTATGGCAAGCTGTTCTTCCCGAAGACCTTTCGGCAGGCCTCCCCGCAGATGCACGAGACGATCGGGCAGGCGCTCGATGATCCGGCCAAGCGGCAGGTTGCAATTGAGATTTTCCGGGACGGAGCTAAGACGACGCTGCTCCGGGCCTTCACCAGCAAGCGAATAGCCTATGGCATCTCCCGGACGATCCTGTTCGTGAGTGCGAGCCAGGGGCATTCCATCCTGTCCATCCGCTGGATTAAGCGGGCGGTCGAGCACAACCACAAGTGGGCCCGGACCTTCCGCCTTCGCAAGGGCTCCAAGTGGACAGACGACCATATCGAGATCCTGCATGAGGCCCTGGATACCCCGATTACGGTTATTGCACTGGGGATTACCGGGCAGGTCCGAGGCGTCAACGTCGACGACTACCGCCCGGACTTGATCATCTGCGACGATACCTCGACCGATGAGGCAGCCACCTCAACAGACCAGCGGTCGAAGCAGGTCTCGCTCGTCTTCGGGGCGTTGCTGAACTCCTTGGCTCCGGCGAGTGAATGCCCCGAAGCAAAGGCCGTCATCCTCGACACTCCGAAGTCCAAGTTCGACCTGATCGAGAGTACCGAGAGGGATGACAGCTGGCACTTTTACCGCTTCGGAGTCTTTGATGAGAACGGGGAGAGCCGATGGCCCCAGCGGTACCCGACCGCCGAGCTCCAGGCCGCGAAGGAAGCCGCTATCAAGGTGGGCCGCCTTGCCATCTGGATGCGGGAGAAAGAGTGCAGGATCATTGCGGAGGAGTTGGCCAGCTTCGTTCCGGGGAATCTTCGGTTCTGGGAAACGCTTCCCGAGCATATGACCTACGTGATCGCCATCGACCCAGCTTCCAGTGAGGCGAAAGATGCGGACGATAACGCTGTCGGAGTTCTCGGCTTTCACAAGGATGCCGTGTACCTTGTGGCATATACCGCAGCTACGGGCCAGGACCCGGAGATGGTGGCAGCAGCGGTCATGCTTTATATTCGCCAGTGGCGTCCGATCGGCATCGCAGTTGAGAGCATCGCATATCAACGGGTGCTCGCCTGGTACATTGAGCGGGCCATGCGGACGAACCGGCTCTACATCCCGGTCTATCAGATTCAGGACCGACGTCGAAAGGCTGATCGTATTATTCAGGCGATTGGCGAAACCAGTGGGTACCAGCGCCTTTACTGCCTGCCCTCTCATTCTAAATTCATCGAGCAGTACACGGAATACAACCCGACAGCTAAGATGCACGATGACGTGATCGACATGGTCTCGATGGGGATTACCTTTGGCGAGCGCCAGGGCATTTCCGACTGGATCGAAGGGGAATATCGTGAGGTCGATGACGATGCCCCGCAACTATCATTTAGGAACGCCCCATGAAACGGCAACCGCTGGCAGGTCACATCAAGCATATCCGGTACAATACCCCGCTGCACCAGAAGATTATCTCGAACTTCAAAGCCCGGCTGCGCGCCTCGAAGGACGAGAAGCGGAAGAAGCGGGTGGAGGCCTGGGAGGCGGCTGAGAATACCTTCACGGCCTACATGCCGGAGACTGAGGTTATGGCCAAGCGGGACCAGAAGCGGGACGGCGGAATTCCTCAGTACACGACAATCAGTATCCCGTACAGCTACGCGATGTTGCTGACGTCGCATACCTACTACACGTCGGTGTTTCTCGGGCGGGATCCAATCTTTCAGATGCAAGGGCGTCACGGCGAGAGCCAGACAGGTGAGGCGACGATCGAGGCATTACTGGCTTACCAGATGCAGGCTGGCAGCAACCTGGCGCCACTTTACATCTGGCTGATGGACGTGGGCAAGTACGGGCAGGGGATTCTCGGGCATTACTGGGAAAGCGAATACTTCGAGCTCCAGAAGTACGAGGAGGTTCCCCGGACCTACCTCGGGATTCCAATCCCAGGCTCGATTGAGAAGAAGCTCACGAAGCAGCGGCTTGAGGGCTATCAGGGGAATCGCCTGTATAATGTCCGGCCACAGGACTTCATGCACGACCCAGCAGTTCCGCTAATCCGGTTCCAGGAAGGGGAGTACTGCATCGTTTATGACCGGGTGACCTGGGTGAAGATCGCCACGAAGGCGGCGGACGGCCTGTACTACAACATCGAGGCTCTCAAGGGGTCTCGGCAGGAAACAAATCGGGACACTGAGGGCTCCGGCGAGGATGCGAACCTTCCCGGCCAGGATATCAGCCTGTATGAACAGGGCAAGGACACCCCGTCGAATAAGGATATTCATGAGTTCCACTGGACGCTGATCCCGCAGGAAGTTGGCCTCGGGGACTCCCCCCGGCCAGAGAAGTGGGTCTTTACCATCGGGGACGAAGATGTTATCCTCAGCGCACAGCCCCTGGGGGAAATGCATAACAAGTACCCATTCGATGCGCTGGTCTTTGAGGTGGAAGGCTACAACGTCTACAATCGGTCCATGCTTGAGGTACTTCAGCCCCTGAATCAGACGATGGAATGGCTCTTCAACAGCCACTTCTACAATGTCCGGGCGGCCTTGAACAACATGTTCATCGTGGACGAGTCGAAGGTCCAGATCCGCGACATGGAGGAGCCGGGTCCCGGGAAACTGATCCGTTTGAAGCCGGCAGGCTACGGCCAGGACCTGAACTCGATGATCAAGCAGTTTGCTGTCCAGGACGTCACGCGTGGGAATCTGGCGGATTCGGAGATTGTCGGAGAGCTCGCGCAGCGGTTGACCGGCGTCTCAGATAACATCATGGGGTCGGTGAACTCAGGTGGTCGAAAGACGGCAACTGAAGTTCGGTCCTCGACGACTTTTGGCATCAATCGGCTGAAGACGAATTGCGAATGGTTCTCTGCGACCGGCTTTGCTCCGCTGGGATCGAAGCTGGTGATGTCGACTCAGCAGCATATGACGCGGGAGCGGAAGTATCGGGTGGTGGGGGACCAGGCCCAGTGGGGCGAGCAGTACCTGATGGCGACGCCGGAGACGATTGCTGGCTTCTACGATTTCGTTCCAGTCGACGGCACGATGCCGGTGGATCGCTTTGCTCAGGCGAACCTTTGGCAGCAGATGCTTGGCAATCTGGCGCGGGTTCCTGGGGCGCTCCAAGGCTACGACATGATGAAAATCTTTGCCTTTGTGGCGAACCTTGGAGGCATCAAGAACATTAATCGTTTCCGGGTACAAGTTGTTCCGGATGGGCAGATGCAGCAGCAGGCTCAAGCTGGCAATATGGTGCCGGCGCGGGCTAACTTGAATGAGCCGGGACAGATTCCCGGCTTGGGAACGTCTGGTTAGGAGAATTTATATGACTGAAGAAACGCGGGACACGGTCGAGCTGACCGTTCAACATCGTGAGTTGAAGGACTTGCTTTCTCTTCCGGCGTGGGTACAATTGTGCGAAGAGATCCAGGAGCAGGCAGACACTTTGCAGCGCCGGATCATCTTCGAACCTGTGGCGGATGCTGGGGCGCTCTACGGAATCGAGCGTATGAAGGGGCAGCTGGTTGGGCTGCTGAGTTTGTCGGCGACGGCACAGACCCGGCTGGAAAGTCTGGAACATTCATTGGCTATGGCCAACAAGGAGGATTGATCTATGTTTAAGAGATTGGCATGGTTGCAGGCGGAAGCTGAAGAGGGCGCCGATCTTGGGGCGCCTGAAGCTGAGATCCCCGCTGAGCCGTCGACGGACGGTGAGGTTAATTGGAGCGACTTTGATTCGGATGACGAGGACGAGATCGTTGAGGGCGATGCGCAGGTAATTTCGGAGGCAGAAACTCCAGAGCCTTCGCCTTCGCCTGAACCTCCCGCCCCCGTCGAAGCGCCGATTCAAGAAGCTCCGCCCACTGTCCAGGCATCGCCCGAACCTGCGGTTGACCCGTCGGCTCAGGCGGAAAGCTACAAAGCGTGGCGCACCGAACGCATGACCGAGTTGGAGAAGCAGTATGCCCTCAGCGAGGATGACGCTGTAACTCTTCAAACCGATCCTGAGAAAGTGCTGCCGGTTCTTGCGGCTAAACTGCACATGGAAGTGCTCGAAAGTAGTATGCGTGCGGTGCAGGTAATGATGCCGGTCATGCTGGGGCGTTTGCAGGAAGGTTCCGAACTGAATAACCGGGCAAAGAGCCTGTTCAATTCGGTCAACTCCGACCTTGCGGACCCGCAGTACGAGGCAGCTATCTTGCAATTCGGCCAGGTCTATCGGTCGATGAACAAGACGGCGCCGCCGGAAGAAGCTGCCCGCGCGATTGGAAATTTGGTCAGAGCGGCTTATGGACTTGTGCCCCCGAACGCGTCGCAACCTGCAGGAGTGCCCCCGACGGCGCCGATGCAGGGAGCTTCGTTCGTCCCGGCACGTGGATCTGGTGGGGCGATGCGTCCTTCCCCTTCCGACAATCCGTTCGCCCGCATGGCCGAGGAAATGCTGGCATCAGATGATATGTAAGGAGTAGTAAAATGGCTATCGCAGGCTTGCGTGGTACTGGTGATTGGGCGACGGATGAGCGCCCGAAGAATTTTCGTGAAATGATCCTCTGGCGTAACCCCGCCGGTATGGCGCCCCTGACGGCGCTTTTGTCCAAGATGAAGTCCGAGTCGACGAATGACCCGGAATTCGCCTGGTACGAGGAAGAGCAGAACGCGTTGCGGCTGAGGGTGAACTACACGACCGGCTTTTCGACGACGGATACCTCGATCACGGTTACCTCGAATGTCACCGATGCGACTGACGTGGTTGCCGGCGACGTGTTCCAGGTTGAGCGTGCAATTACCACTTCGTACGCGAACGAGATTGTGGTCTGCACTACGGCCGGCGCTGCTGGTGTGGTTGTCTTTGCCCGAGCCCAGGCCGGTACGACGGCGACTCCGCTGGCGGACGGAACGTATCTGACGAAGATCGGTTCGGCGTTCTCCGAAGGTTCGAATGCGCCGGCGGCCTCCAGCCGGAACCCGACGAAGTTCTACAACTACACGCAGATCTTCAAGACGGTCTACGAGATCACCCGGACAGCTGAACAGACCCGCACGCGCACTGGCGATCCGATCAAGAACGACAAGAAGCGCAAGATGTTCGACCATTCCACCGCGATGGAACTCGGCTTCTTCTTCGGCAAGCGTTTCGAGACGACTGGTGCCAACGGCAAGCCATTGCGCTATACCGGCGGCATGCTCTGGTTCCTTTCGACCTACGCGCCGACGATGATTACGGCCTTCACCACGACGCCGACGGAAACCTCCTTCACCGATGCGGTCTACAAGGTGTTTGACTACAACTCCGGCGCCGGCGATGAGCGGATTCTGTTCGCCGGGAATGGCTTCCTGAATAGCCTGAACAAGATGGCAACGACTTCGACCCGGACTCGCGTCAATTTCGACGGCATCGTCGACGTTTTCGGTATGAAGCTGCAGCGGTGGGTTCTGCCGCAAGGAACCCTCTACGTCAAGACGCACCCGCTCTTTAACACGCACGGGCGCTACACCAACGACGCGGCTATCGTCGATCCGTCGGCCATCCGCTACCGTCACCTCAAGGATACGACCTTCAAGGACAACATCCAGGCGAACGATGCGGACAGCAAGAAAGGGCAGTGGCTGTCCGAGGTTGGACTCGAGTTCGAGCATGCGAAGACGATGGGGTGGCTCAGCAACTTCGTGGTCTAAGGGAGTCAGCTTGGTGTAATTGCTGGGGAGAGTAATGGTTATTTACTCTCCCCATCTATTCTTGAAAGGGCCGTTATGCGGCAGAGCGAACTCCCTCCTTATGAACGTCGTCAGAATGATACTTATCTCATGACCATCGACCGCTTGGCTCGACAGCTTGACTCTCTTCAGGTATTAGTTCCGCGACTTGAAGTGTTGCAAGAGCGCTTGGATTCGCACGTGGCCCAAGGTGAGCGTTTCCAGCAGGAGGTTCGAGGTTTGATTACGGAGGCTTTTCTTGACGGGGATCTTGATCTCCATAAGGAGGAGCACAGAACTATGCGGGCCAGAACCAAGCTCTGTCGTACCTTTTTCGAGAAACTGACAGATCGTGCGATGAGCGGAACCGCTTGGGCGCTGCTGGCGGTGCTGGTAGCCCTTATTGCTTACTGGTGGAATGGGCATATGCCAAAAGAGCTTTTGGAAAGCTCTTCATTCTTACCCCCAGCAGATTCAAGGAGTATAAAATGACAATTCCAATTACTGTAGTCGGAAGTACCAGCACTGCGGGGACAGGTTCTTTGTCCGTGATTTTTACTGGTGGAGCAGGTTCTCTGTCCACCAGTTTTAAGCTTTATTCGCGGATTCCTTACAGTTTGCAGAACGGGGCTGATTGGGAATGGGGACTTGGCACTTGCTTACCTGGTAACGTTTTAGCAAGAACGCAAGTTAATTCTAAGCGGGTTTCTGGGGTTCTAACGGAGGGGGGAACTTCTGCAATATCTTTGAGTGGAACTACTCAGGTGGTTTTGCAGGTGACGGAAACGAATTGGGATGGATTTGCGCAGGAAACAAACCTCGCTACAGAGCTTGCGACGATTGGAGTTTACAGCTCGCTTATCGCTGCGCCAATGGGCGGCCCTGGCGCTGGTATGGGAATCTGTACTCCTGACTATGTGCCCGCCGGGCTAATTGGCCTATCTGGCTATACGGACCGGATGAATGCCAACTTTGGCAATTACATCCATCCTGCTTCCGGCTCTATCATGTGCTTTATCCCAAGATTCTGGTACAAGTGGGGCACCGGATCAAACGGACTCGCCGTCAATCAGTGCTCTATTGTGCAGCACGAGCCAGGGTTGCAAGACTTTCTTGTCGCCAATGGCTACGCCGTTGATCGGATGTTCTGGAATGGTGGGTCTATCAAGTCTGGTGTTTTCGTTGATAAATATCTCTGCTCAAACAACGCAGGGGTAGCTGCTTCGATCAAAAACGGCAATCCGCTTTCAGCAAAAGCAACACACAATCCCGTGTCTGGACTAACGGGAGCTTTCCCGAACGCATTAAACAGCGTGATTGATGCGGCCAAAGCCCGTGGTTATGGATTTTTTTGCTCAAGCCGTTTTATCTTTGCAGGACTGGCAAGACTTTCTTACGCCCATAGCCAGCAAAGCAGCAATGCGACATATTGTGCATATTACGATGCAACATATAACTTTCCTAAGGGGTGCACCAATAACGCCCTTGGTGACACGAATGATGGGGCTGTTCTCTATACATCGGACGGGTTTTTAAGCTGCGGGAAAACTGGAAGTGGAACCCCGTTTGCAAAAACGACGCATAATGGCCAAGATTGTGGCGTCGCAGATTTGAGCGGTTTAATGTGGGAGGTGACTCCTGGACTTTCATCAAATGGAACAAACTTTTATGTTATAAAAACCAGCGCAGATATGGCAAGTCTGACAAGTGGAAACACTCTATCATCGGACTTGTGGGGGGCTTCTGGGCTGAGCTCTAACTACGATTCATTGGGTACAACATACGGGGCACTAACCGCCTCATCCTCATTAAAGCTTTACGGGAACGCAGCGCAAGTTTTTAGTGAGGCACAAACTGGCAATGCATGGAGCGCAGCAGGAGCTGGAATTCCTCTTGTTGGAGGTGTAGGAGGATTGAATGCGTTTGGCAATGATGGTCTGTATGACTACAGAATTAGTGACGCGTGTTCAATTTCAGGAGGAAAATGGAATAGCACAAGCGCCGCCGGTATTTGGTCGTTATATATGAATAATAACAATGTAAGTTCGGATGACTACATTGGATTCCGCGCTGCAATCTACCCAACAGCCTAACAGGAGACGATTGTGCCAAAGATTATTGAATACAAGAAACTAATAACTCCCGATAGTACCTATGAACTACGAGACGTTGAAGGAACAGAGCTATGCACTATCGGCGATACGACTTACTTCGTAATCCCTGGAACTGCCCTACCAACTGGACAAGCAGCAGAGATTCAAGGAAGCATCCAGTTGGCAGACCTTAGCGCGAACGGATTGCGCGCAAAAATCAAGGCCGAAAGCCCGCATTGTAATCTCGTCAAAGTGCGCAGAAAACAGCGTATTTTTGAAAAAGGCTATACGGAAGAGGACCAGATCGCATTTTTGCACATCGCTGCCGGACAGGGTCTCGGAGTTCCAATTACCGAGTCGCAAAGCGTTGCGCTAGCCACCTATGTCGCGGTGTGCAAAGAAGCAAACGACTGGGCTGAGGCGCAATATGTGGCCCTTGGACTGTAGTGCATCCATAAATGACTACAGTCACGCAAGCAGCCGAATACATAGCGCGCATGTTTGAGCAAGGATTTGGCGACTCTGAACTGAAGTTCTGACTGGCTGATTCATGTTTCTAACCATTACTAAATTTTTAGCATTAAAGGACACATGAGCACTTTCCGCTTAGTTGTCGGAGTTCCTAGCGGGAACTCCTGGGACGCCCGTTTCGGCGTCGATCTGGTGAATCTGATGACCGGATTCACTTCACAGAAAATTCAGCATTATTCCTCGCAGAGCGCTCAGTTGGTTAACGTCCGCTCCAGCATTCTTCCGAACAATCGGTTGAATCTGGTAAAGACCGCCAAGGGTACAGGGGCAACCCATTTGCTAATGCTGGATTCCGACCACACTTTCCCACGCGACCTACCGCATCGTTTAGCCGCTCATCATAAAATGGTCGTGGCGGCTAACTGTGTAACAAAAACCATCCCGGCGAGTCCGACTGCCCGGGCCAAGTCGGATGATCCGAAAGGATTTCCGATCTACAGTGACCCTGCTAGTACTGGCCTACAGGAAGTTTGGAGAATCGGCACTGGGGTCATGCTGATCAACATGAGCGTCTTTGAGAAGATCGGTTTGGGCGTCTGGGGCATGAAGTACTTACCTTTTGACGAGACCTATCAAGGGGAAGACTGGACCTTCTGCGCAGCTTGCGAAGAGGCTGGTATTCCCCTCTACGTCGATCATGATCTGTCGAAGCAGGTTGGACATGTCGGCCCTTACGAATATACCCACGACGTCGTGGGGCAACTGGTTTCCGCGGAGGTCGCATGACTCGGGATGAGATACTAAACTTGCTTCAGTACCGCCTCGGAGACCACTCCGAGATGCCGGCGCGAGGCCTGGCTGAAATGCCGCTTTTGCAATCTACTGTGCTGGAGGCGAACTCATGGCTACCGTGGTTTTTAGAAGTGGATTCGGTTGGATTGGAGACCGTGGCCCTAATAAGGGAAGTGGTTCTCCCGACGGGGTTTCTTCAGGAAATGGAAGAGGGCGGCTGTTTATCGCTGACGGTTGGGACCGAAGTACGCCTCTTGACCAAAAAGGACTACAAGGCGGCTCTGAGTCTCTACGGAACAGCGGAGCCGGGAGCCCCCTGGGTGTACAGTCTGGGACCGGAAAGCATCTCGCTGTTCCCGATACCTGATCAAGTATATGCTTTGGGCTGGAAATATTACGGCGCTGCCCCGTCGATGGCAGCTTCTGCCGGGGAAACACTTTGGACGAAGCATGCTGGTGATTTGGTCCTTGCATTACTGGGCGAGAAGCTGGCCGGCAAGCATTTGCAGAATCTTCAATTGGCGGGAAGTTTTAAAGAGGATGCGGCAGCAGCTTGGCAGCGTCTTTACCATGCACATCTGGTTCGCGCGTCCATTAATCAAGCCCGAGCCCTCGGAGGAAATGACTGATGGCAATTGAACTTGCAAGCTTTGTTAACGGGCTCGATGAGACTAAGCCACTTAATACCGACCTGGTAGCCGAGGGAGACAATCACCTGCGCTTGCTCAAGACTGTGTTGAAGAGTACCTTTCCAGGACGTGGAGGAGCCGAGAAAGCACCAATTCTCAAGCTCGCGACCTTTACTCCTGGCCTTGATGAAATTAGCGCACTATTTGTTGCAACGGGAGCTACTCAGGCAAACTTGCCAGCGATTTCCGGATTAGCAGACGGTACGCATTACTGGTTCTGGGCTGAGGATAACAACTTAGTGTTGACAACGCTGGATACGGCGTTAATTAATGGCGGTGAGACATTAACTTTGTTGCAAGGAACAGGCGCTTGTGTATTTTGCATTGGAACTGCTTGGGTAGCTATCGGCATTCCGGGAGCTGGGGGAGGTGGTGGTAAAACGGTCCTGGCTGGAGCTAACATTGTCGTTGAGGAAGATGCTGTATCCTATACTGTCAACGCTGAGGGTGTGGAGTTTAGTAGTTCTGATAATACAGTGGTTATTGATGCTACCGCATATCCTAGCGTTGATTTAACTGTTGTTCCTGCGCAACTTACATTAGGCGCTCTGACTTCAGTTAATTCGACAACAGGCTTGTCGATACCAATAAATACTTGGACTCGAGCTATTTTCGGAGAGACACTCACAAACCCTGGTGATGATTTTGATCAGGGAAATAGTGTGTATATTGTTCCTCGATATGGTGTCTACGCTTTTAGTACGCAATGCACTTTTGTGGCCGGGAGCAGTGATATAGTAACTGATCTCAGAGTAGCAATTACTCGTGTTGGGCATCCTACACAGATAGAATATATAGAGGATTCGTTCTCTCTTCTTGCTTATGATACGCGTACAGTGCAGGTTTCGGGTCATGTAAGATGCTTTGCTTCAGATGAGGTTGAAGTAACTATTTATTCGCTAAATACGGCTATTTATCTGAATCATGTTATTCTGTCAGCTCAATACATGCACGAAAGCGTTATTTAAACTATGCCTATTTCCCCATTCAGTGCTGCCGGACAAGTCGGTCTAAACTTCGACGTTGCTCCGGCAGAAATGGTACCGCAAGCCTGGAACGTCGGTGAGAATATCCGCTTTGATAACGGCTCAGTAACGCCCGTTCGTGGGGATGTGAGCCTTGGATTAGACCTTTCCAGTTCTGAGCAGCCAATCTGGGCCTTTGTTGTTTCGGAGTCGATCTACACGACTGTGGCTTGGGTACTGCCAGCAGCGCCAAAAGTCTACGCTTATTACAATGGGACCTTGTCCGATATTACCAGGGTTTCAGGGGACTATACGGGCGACAACTATGATCGTTGGTCGGGGGGAACGCTAAGTAGTTTACTCTTCCTGACAAACGGGGTCGATGTGCCACAGTATTGGGCGGATCTGAATCCCGCTACCCCACTGGTGGATCTGCCAAACTGGCAAGCAGGCGTCTATACAAAATGTCTGCGAAGTTTCAAGAATTTCCTAATCGCATTGGATGTGACCAAGGCTTCGGTCCGCTATCGCACGATGGTTAAATGGAGCCATCCGGCTGACCCCGGGCTACCACCCCCAAGCTGGGACGAGACGGACACGACGAAGGATGCTGGAGAATATTCGCTAACAGAGTCGGCGGGAGCTTGCGTCGATGCGGTTCCTCTGCGAGATGCCTTGATCATCTATAAAGAGGATTCCGTCTGGGGTATGCAGTTCATTGGCGGAACCTTTATCTTCAGGTTTTATAAAATTTTCAGTTCATTCGGAATGCCGCAGCGGGATTGTGCGGTTGAGTTCCAGTCCGGGCAGCATTTGGTCTTTTCCGGCGATGACCTGATTCTGCATGATGGAACAACCTTCATATCCGTGGCAGATGGGAAAGTCCGCCTGTTGCTGCGGCAGATTTCGATCGAGCAGTACGCTGGTTGTTATATGGTAAATCACATAGCACAGCATGAAGTCTGGTTTTGCTTTCGGCGGGCATCAGATGGATTACCGCAGGCGGACACAGCCTTAATCTACGATTGGAAGGACAAAACCTTCGGTATCCGAAATCTGGATAATCTTTACACGATACAGCCTGGGAAGATTCCGCCGTTCGTGTTGCAGTGGGTACAGGCTACGTACCCTTGGCTGAACAGTTCCCAAGAATGGGATGAGCTGGCACGAACTTCGTCGATTCCCAGACTCTTCGGAGTTGCCGACCTGGATATCCGTTGGCTTGACGTCACGTCATATCTTGGGGAGGCAGCAAAGGTTGAACGGACTTATCTGGGTGTAGCCATGCGTGCGGGAGAAGCTCCGGATTTGGCTTCGCGCAAATTCCTGACGCGGATTTGGCCTCGGATTTCTGGGGTGAGTAACGAGGTAGTTCTGGTCACTATTGGTGCGGTTGATGCAGTAGATAAAGCAATTCGCTGGAGCAGCCCAAGGCAGTACATCATCGGAACAACGGAGAAGCTGGACTTTACAATTCAGGGCAAAATGTTCGCAATCCGACTCTCCTCGCTAAACGCCCATAACTGGGTCTTTAGTGGTGCTGATTCCGATATCGCTTTTATTGGAGGAAATTGATGGCCTACACTCCAACACCTTTTCCGGATGGGGGGCAAGTTTCCGACTACATCGTGGGAGAGCTCCAGCAAATCGCGGCGGCTCTTGCCCAGATCGAGGAAGGACGAAGTTTGCCTATTCTTCACGCTGAACCTGCTAAGCCCCGAGAAGGAGCGCTGATTCTGGCCGATGGGACTGATTGGGATCCTGGTAGTGGGGCTGGTCATTATGAGCGGCGTGCTGGAGTCTGGGTGAAACTATGATTAAACGGGAGAGTAATTCTTGTTTATCCTCCCGGTTTAGTATCAAGAGTTTTACCGGACAAGCCGCTCGTGATATTTGGGGGACTGCTCGAGGTTTTATCCTTCAAGCCATTGCGTTTAGCCGTGGAGAGTTGGATATTAACTGCGTGTGGCGGGCGTGTGAAAAAGGTCATATACAGATCTGGGTGATTTATGCGGATGATATCCCGATCTGTGTTATGCTGACCGAGTTACGGAACTACAGTGAGAAGAAAAGCTGCAATCTCGTGGCGGTAGCTGGAAAACAAACGCGCGTGATCTGGAAAGAATTCTTTGCTTATTTTCGAACTTGGCTCATTGCGAATGAAGTGGATGAGATTCAAGCAACCTGCCGGCCAAGCGTGGCCCGGCTTATCAGAACTCTTGGGTTTCAAGAGTCGGCGCGAGTTATGACTATTCAATGTAAGGAGCCCTCAGCATGAGTGGAGGCGACGGTAGCGATTCAACAACAACTGCAACGACGCAGAATTATTCCCCCGAGGAAGCGGCTCAGCGGGCGAAGGTGCAAGAGGAAGCTTTCCGGATTTACGGCGCGACGGCTCCTTCTATCTCAGGTGCAGCCTATCCTGGAGCTCAAGTTCAGCCTTTCTCAGCCCCGACCATTGCGGCGCAGGATCTAGCAATTCAAAACGCCGGAACGCAGCAGCAGGGTTTCCAGCAAGCCATGCAAGGCTTCGACTACGGCATGACTGGAGCGATGGATGTTCAGAATAATCCCTATCTGCAGAGCGCTATCACGGCGGCCATCCGTCCAGTCACGCAGCAATACGTGGATCCAGGCGGCGTACTCTCGTCGATTCGGACGAACGCAACTGATGCTGGGCAGTTCGGAGGGATTCGCCAAGGCATGGCGGAGGGCATTGCCGCCGGTCGCTATAGCCAAAATGCCATGGATCTTGCAGGTACGATGGCCAGCAGTGCTTACGATAAGGGGCAGGATACCTTCTCCCGAACTCTGGCGTTGGCCCCGCAGACTCTCGGCCTGGGTAATCAGGCGCCGAGTACGCTTTCCGGCGTGGGCGCTCAGCAGGAAGGTCTCGGCCAGGAACAAGCGGCCTATGACGCGAATGCCAGACTCTGGGGTTTGAATGCTCCTTGGGCTCCGCTGCAGAATTATGCGTCAATTATCTATGGTGGTTCGAACCCATCCACGCTGACAACGAGTGAAGGTGCCCAGCCGCAGTCAGGCGGAGCTCGTGGAGCTTTGCAAGGAGCCGCTTCCGGAGCTATGGTTGGAAACGCTGTTGGCATGCCTTGGCTTGGCGCTGGGATAGGCGCCTTGGCCGGCCTGTTTTAAGGAGTAAGGAATGACCACTTTTGCAGAACTTTTGGGCCTTAGCAACGCCTTCGGAATGGATCAACAGGTGAATACTGGCGAGGTCAAAGACCAGTCCATTTCCGAAAAACGGGCCAGTCTGCCTCCACCGCCGGCAGCTGGAACTGTTACCTTCACGCCGGAGCAGCTGAAGATGTTAGCCATGATGGGAAGTGCTCCGAATGATCGGCAGATGCGAGCACCTGGAGCCGTGGCGCCTCGTCCGAATCAACCACCTCCAATGACGCAGATTGCTCTACCCAATGTGCAGCCAGCTTACCGCCCGGGGCTTGGGCAACTTCTTTACGGAGGCGGACGGTGATCGACTACGCGCAAATGCTGCAAATGCAGGGCGGGAATCAAGGAGCGTCCAGGATTGGTGATCTGGCTCTGAATGGAGGACGGACAGATGTTGGGGCTCACTTGCTTGGAGCAGTCCCAAGGACTCCGAATCAGGGTCAGATTCCCCGACCAGGGAACTATGGCAGCAATCCCTTTGATATCAATGGCTTGATGGCGAATGCGCAAAACCGTGCGCAGCCTGTACCAGCTCCCGCGCCAGCAGCTCCTGCGCCAATGGCTCTTCAGCCACGGCCTTCTCAGCCAGTGTCCTCTCCGCAACCAGTCGTTGCCTCGCCATCGCAGTCTCTCCAGAACGCGATCCAGCAGTCAAATGCCACCTTCGGACAAACGCTTGGACTGCCAGTTCCGGCTCCACTACCAACTCCAGCGACGGCTTCCCCGGCAGTCCAGATGGCAGCGCAACCCTCCTATTCCGACATTATGTTCGGCACAAGGCCACAAGCTGCTGGGACTGGTTATTACGATCCTTTGAAGCAGAGCTGGAACCAGGGGGCAAACGTGAAGCCCTCCGCCTATTACGACCCGCTGAAAGGTTATTAAAATGGCTGACCTTAATGAGATTCTGTACGGACGGACAGGAAACAACCCACAGATCGGCGCTCCGCAGGTTCCGCCTGGAATGCTCCAGCAGACAGCAACGGTTCCGGCAACTCCTCCAGCCCAGTTCACGCCAGCGGTTCCGTTTCAACAGGGCGGCGGCTATCCGCCTGTAGCTCCGCAAACCCAGGCTCCTCCAGAAGATCCGAATGCCTTTTCCTCCTTGGTCCAGAAAGTTCAAAGTGATCCTGCGCTTTCGCAAGCTGCGATGATGATGGGGATTCGTCTGGCGCAAGGGGCCCGGCCAGGGCAGAATACGCTCGGCCTGTTGGGGGATACAGCAATGATGGGGGTATCCGCCTATCAGATGCTGGAGGGGAATAAACGAGCACAGGGGATGGAAGATGTTGCCTTCCGGAACACCCAAGACTCGAAAGTGGCTGCGGCGGAAGGTCAGGTACTTCAGAATACGGAAGCAAAGGCAACTCTACCGGCGATGGTTAAGGCGAAAATTGCCAAGGCTGGAATGCTGGAACGGGCGGGCAAGGTGGATGAGGCTGAGTCGGTGGTGGCTGAAGCACGGGCGCAATTCAGGAAGCATCTGGCTACCAGCACGAACAGTTCCGTATTGCAGCAGTCCTGGATGGACGAGATCAAGAACGCCGGATTGAAGGATCTTGCGGAATTGCAATTGAGGCAAGCGCAGACGGAGGTGGCTTATGCTTCGGCTGGATCTTCCGGAGCTTCGGCCGAGGCAGCTCGCGCCCTGGCTGCCTTGCGGAGAGCCCAGACGGATACGCCGGAACGCTTCCGCACCACCCCGACGAGTGCAGCCAGCGCGAAGCTGCAGGAATTGCGTGATTCCTATGCGATCACGCATCCAGATCTTTCGGAGGCGCAGCGGGAGAAGCTTGCCCGACAGGATTTCACCAAGGCTCGCGGGAATGAGAAAATTGAGACGGCGCGGAATCAGTACATCAATACGCAAACTGAAATGCTGGGGCAATTGCCGACACCGGAACAGATACGATCAATCCGGGCGAGCGCTCTGAGCATGTTCCCTGATGGGGCGGATGCGAGTGGAGCGGCTCAGGCTTCGGCAGCCCAGACCTTCACCATGGAGCAAGCTCAAGCTCTCGCAAAGCGGCATGGCAAACCCTTAGCCCAAGTTGTCAAGGATGCGCAAGCACGCGGTTGGACTCTGGCTCAATAGGAATCACTATGGCAAACGACGCTTTTCAGAATCTGTATGATGAGGCTCCTGCAACTTCAGGAAAGTTTGAGGATCTGTACAGTGCCACGACTCCGCCTGTGGAAACTCAAGCCTCTGGTGATTTTGAAAGTCTTTATGGCCCCGTAGATGACGGCACGTCTTTCCTCGGCGGAGCCGGAGAGATCCTCAAACGTGCTCCAGTCCAGACGCTGGCCGGCTTATACACAGCAGCTGGTGATGCGATCGCCCCAACAGGGCTGGCTCCGAACATTGGAATGAATATCCTGAAGGGGGC